>Ga0068855_100001221_pt1 | contig 31892 bp, 29 predicted proteins | sample KBSCornC52_FD_66592 | JGI IMG/M metagenome (GOLD analysis project Ga0068855, IMG submission 66592) | Corn rhizosphere microbial communities from Kellogg Biological Station, Michigan, USA - KBS Corn C5-2 | ecosystem: Host-associated > Plants > Roots > Rhizosphere > Soil ...
AAAATATTCAGGTGCCTATATCGGCGGTGTCCACCTCTTCCCATTCCGAACAGAGAAGTTAAGCCCGCCAGAGCCGATGGTACTGCAGTAAAATGTGGGAGAGTAGGTCGGTGCCAAATCTTAAAGAAAAGCCTCGTGAGTGATCATGGGGCTTTCTTGTTTTATACGCTGTTGGCGGGCATGCTAGCCCGGAAACACAACTTTACAACCTTTCAACTTTCCAACATTACAATACTTTATATTGCTACTTTTACCTAAGCAGTTTACAAAAGCCCATACATGAAGATATTTTACAAAATACTAATTTGGATCGCCGGCGTCTGCGCTGGTATCTATATAGCTATTTGCTGCCTGCTTTATTTTAAACAGGATGAAATTATCTTCCCTGGCGGCAGGCTTCCGGTTGCTTTCAAATTTGGTTTCCAGGGAAATTTTCAAGAGTACACTATAGAGACAACAGATGGCAATACATTAAGTGCCGGTTTGTTCACCGCACCAAAGGCAAAAGGATTAGTTTTTTATTTACACGGCAACGGAGGGAATATCCAATCGTGGGGCGATGTTGCCCAATATTACAATGCGTTAGGATACGATGTATTTATGCCCGACTATCCCGGCTACGGTAAAAGCACAGGGCATTTAACGTCCGCCACGCAGCTTTTTATAGCGGTGAGCGCTGCGTACGCTTTCATCAAACCCAACTATTCCGAAAATCGAATTGTTATTTTAGGCTATTCCATCGGCACAGGGCCGGCGGCCTGGTTGGCCTCGCAAAATCATCCGAAGAAACTTATTTTGCTTGCTCCTTATTACAGCCTTACGGATATGGTGCAAAAATATTACCCCTACCTGCCCGGCTTTATATTAAAATATCACATTAATACGTATGAATATCTACAACACATTTCCGCGCCGGTGATCATATTTCATGGATATAAAGATGAGGTGATTTATTATGGATCGTCGTTAAAACTGAAACAGTATTTTAAACATGGCGATACGCTTATAACCTTGCACAACCAAAATCACCAGCAGATTGATGAAAATCCAGATTATTCGGAAGCATTGAAAAGTATCTTATAGTAACACCAGATTTTAACAACCTTCCAACATTACAATTTTCAAACCTTCCAATCCTTAAGCATTCTTCTTCATAAATTCATCCGTAAACTGGGCAACATAGCGCTCTACATTAGTGCGGATCTCTTCCAGGTCACGGTCTTCAACTTTGGCCAGTACCTGCATCAGCAACAAGTTGTTTATCTTGTTATAGGCGTAAGCATTGGCGGCATTGCTCAGTAATTTGTTATTTAAATCTATCACCTGGGCCAGCAGGTCGGCTTTTATTTGATCGTTTTCCATATCCATTGTTATAATGGACAATATTACTGAAATTATCGGGAAAGTCCGAAGTTCCGAAAGTCCGAATCCCGATAACTATCGGGACCGGAAGTGAAAATTACATTCGCGCATCCGCACATCTGCCATCCAATCATCCCCCTCAATCCTTATCTTTGACCAAACACTATACATTATGAAAGCATTTTTGGGAATGGGCCTTTTAGGGTCAAATTTTGTTAGGGCTATGATAGGCAAAGGGCAGCAGGTACAGGTTTGGAACCGCACCCCGGCCCGGGCCAAGGCGCTTGAAGCTTATGGCGCACAGGCATTCGAAGACGTAACTGACGCTGTTGCCGGGGCGGGCACCATCCACCTCACTTTAAAGGACGACGAATCCGTAAACCAGGTACTTGCCGCTGCAGAGCTGAGCCTTATGCCCGGCGCAACCATTATCGATCATACCACCACCTCGGCAAAGGGAGCCATCGAGCGCACTGCCTATTGGAAATCACTGGGCTTTACTTACCTGCATGCCCCCGTGTTTATGGGGCCGCCAAACGCGTTGGCAAGCACCGGCACCATGCTGGTATCAGGCGACCAGGAGGTCATCACCCGCGTAACAGCCGAACTTTCGGCCATGACGGGTAAACTCATGAACTTCGGTCCCGAAGAAGGGAAAGCCGCGGGCATAAAGCTTATCGGTAACCTGTTCCTGCTGTCGCTTACTGCTGGTCTTTCGGATTCGCTTGCGCTGGCAAAGGCCCAGGGTATATCCGCTGCCGATGTTTCCGACCTGTTTGATAGCTGGAACCCCGGCGCAGGTGTACCGGCACGTTTAAAGCGCATTACCGAAGCAGATTTTGCAAACCCCTCATGGGAACTTAATATGGCCCGCAAGGATGCCGGGCTTATGATAGCTGTCGCTACTGATGCAAATATCCGCCTGATGACAACGCCCGCCATTGCCGCCGAAATGGACCAATGGATAGCCAAAGGCCACGGTGCCGACGACTGGAGCGTTATTGCTACGGATAGTCTTTAGTCTAAAGTCTGGAGTCTGAAGTTGGATCATGCGGCTTCAGACTCCGCATTTTAAGTTTAAAACGCTCTTTTATGATGAGGAAACGAATTCAACGTTGCTTATCTGCAAACTTAATCAATCAGGCAGCGAAATGGAATTGTGTCGCTTAACTCGCCCAGCTCACATTAAATACGCCTTCATAACCATATTCACATAGGTATCGTCGCCGCGGTCTTTAAACACGTCGCGCAGGGTTTCATATAGTTGTTTGTTGTTTACTACTTTGCCTTTTTTAGGTGGGAGCAATTTTTCCTCGGCAACTTTGGCTTCCGTTACTTTGGTGGCACGCCATATCAGGTTTTCGTGAGGCAGGGCTACTTCCAGTATCATGCCAGGCAAACCGGAAAACGATTCGGGGCCGCCTTGCATGGGTATCTGCGGAGCAAAAAAAGCAACTACATATATCGAGTCCATCATGAGCCCGTTGGCACGCCTGCACGAGTAACCCGCAATTTCGCGCACCTCGTCGGTTATTTTCCATTTAATTTTCCGGACGGAATCTTTCAATAAAAAAGTTTGTTCAAATACACTTTTCTGGGCCATGAGGGCATGGTTTTTCAGGTCGGTAAATATGGTGTTGTTCTGGTCGGCGGTGGGCACATTCAGGAAGCTGCCGGGCAGGTTTTCGGGTGCTATTGGCGTAAACAGGGTTTTATTATCGCCAAAGGTGAGCGTGCTTTTTAAAACTTTAAACTGGGGCTGTGTTTTTTTATACTGATCAAACGCCTGTTGTGCAAAGCCCTGGTTTAAGCGTTCGCCGTACAGGCGTTTAATAACAGCAAAGGTGTTAATCGATTTCTCGTATTCGATGGCGCCGCTATTGGTAAAATGCGCGTTTTGTGCAAATACTGCATTAAAAGCGATGAGCAGGGCGATTATGGTGATGATGGTAGTTTTCATGTTGGCTTAGTTTTTAGCGGGGATGGTTCCAAATTTTGTGAAATCCCAAATCAGCGACAGCATAAAAAAGCGTTTGAGGCCGGTGGTATTGGTTTGGGTAGTGGTGTTGCCCGATATCCCACGGGTAAAGTTGGTGTTTTGGTTCAGCAGGTCATTAACGGAGGCCGATATTTTAAAACTCTCGTCCTTGCGGAACGATTTAAATATATAGGCATTCCAGATGGTTTTGTATTCGGCGCTAAAGCTTTGGGTTTTGGCGGTATAGTCGTAGTTGACATCGGATCCTGCGCCAAAATTAAGCGGTAAGTAAAGGTCAAACCTGCCGCGGGTGTTAAAGCCTGCGGCGTTGTTGTTGGCTTGTGGCTCAAGCGACATCGTGCTAAACGTGTATGACGGCCCTGCGTTGATGTTAAAATTATATTTCTTTTGCACGTATTTGTTGATGGAGAGCCCGGCACTATAGGTATGACTGTCAGCCTCATCAAGCGCCTTATTGATATAGCTATAGGATACATTGGCCGATGTGTTTACGTTTAAGCCAAGGGCAATACCTGCCAGCGGTTTTATCTGCCGCCCTAAATATGCGTACACCGAGTAATTGTAAGGCACTTTATTAGCCAGGTTAACATACTGGGTGGTATTGGTACCGTCGGCCTCGGTAGTATTGTTTACAATGGCATCGTAGGTATTGGAGTACCGGGCACTAATAAAAAACGACTGCCCGCTAATAACCTGGAAATCGTTGTAATTAATGTTGAACCTGTTGGTAAACGATGGCTTTAACTTTTGGTTGCCCACCGTGAGGTTAAGCGGATCCGTGTTATTCAGTACCGGTTGTATCTGGCTAATAGTGGGCTGCGTGGTGCTGCCGTTATAATTAAATGAGAATGAGTGTTGCTGTGAAAACTTGTACTGAAAAAGGGCCTGCGGAGCCCAGTTTAAAAAGCTCCGTTTAACCTCATTACCGGTAAATTCATCAACCTGTTTGTAATCAACCCCCGATACTTTGGTGCCAAAATTGAAGATGAGCTTGCCGCTTTTGTAATTAAATATAGCGCCCAGCTGGTTGGTGACCTGGTTAAATTTATAACTATTGCTATAGGCAGTATCGAGTGAGTTGTAAAGCCCAGGCGCCGATTGGTTGAAGGATTGCAGATCGGTAGTGCTGTTGTTAATACCCAATCCGTAGTTAAAAAGTAAAGCTGTTTTTTTGGAAAAAGGCTCGGACCAGGTGATATTACTATTCAAAACCGAGCTTACGCTGTTGCTGGTTTTATATTGATTGATGAGTTGTGGCGGCTGCTTTAAACCTCCAGGGAAGTTGTAATAATCGGTCTCCGAATTTAAATAGCCATCAGTTTCACTTTGGTTGTAGGCTTCGGCTACCGACCAGGAAAGCGTGCGGCCAACTTTTTTAAATTTTTTGGTGTACAAGGCACTAGCGTCAAATACACGTGCGTCGCCATGGTTAGTTACGCTACGCTGGTTGCTGTTCAGGGGTACACCGGCAGAGTCGGTTTTGCTGGAGTAATCGTTATTTACATGGAAGTTGCGCAGCGTAGCATCGGCGCTTAATTTTAAGTCGGCTGCGGTGTCAATCTTTAACTGGTAGGTTAGATCAAGTTTTTGGCGAAAAGCATAGTTGTTAAAATTTTGATTGCTATTGGTATTAAATGTGCCGTTAGCCAGCGTTTGCTGGGTTGCTGTTGTGGTAACGCCATTAACCTGCATGGAGCCCAGTTTATAATTAGTATTTAACGATTCCTTATCGCTGTTCCATTTGGTATCATAATGCAGGCCGCCCGATGTAGCTATCGGCACGCCCTTGCCGTCATAATAACCGCTAAACGAATCGAGTGCATCGTTATTGCCGCTGAAGTTTACGGAAATACCGCCGTCAACAAATTGGATAGCGCCGCCACCTGCTCCCAGGTTATTGCTGTCAGAGAAGCCGAGGCCCGTGCGTCCGTCATTGGCGGCAGTGCCATAGGCCGCAAATTTTTCCTTCGCCTTAAATTTGTTAAAGATCAGCTGCCCCTCATAATAACCATCTGTGCCAACATTGGCGTTCACCTTGCCAAACAAACCGTTCTTTTTATCCTCTTTTAGTTTAATATTGATGGTTTTGGTTTTCACCCCGTCGTCAATGCCTGTAAAGGCGGCCTGGTCGCTTTTTTTATCGTATAGTTGTACTTTATCTACCATATCGGCCCGCAGGTTTTTGGTTACCAGGGTGGGGTCGTCGCCAAAAAATTCTTCACCGTCAACCAGTACTTTGCTTACTGTTTCGCCCTGAGCGGTTATCTTGCCATCCTTGTCAACCTGTATTCCGGGTAACTGGCGCAGTAGGTCCTCTACTTTATCATTTGGCTGTATAACGTATGCTTTGGCGTTAAATTCGGTAGTATCTCCTTTTATTTTGATAGGCACGCGCTGTGCTTTCACGATTACGTCGGCCAATAGTTTCGATTTTAATATCATGTTTAACTTACCAAAGTCCTGTGTTGTTTTGGTTGAATCGAGGCTGAATTGTTCAACGTAATCGGCATAACCCGGATAGATGGTCAGTAAAATAAATTTCCCTTTATGCAGGTTGCCAATAGCAAACGATCCATCGCGGCTGGCCCTTGCAGATGTTACCAGCGTTGAATCTTTAGCATTTAAAATGATAATTGATGTATTAAATAATTTGGCATTGGCTGCAGTATCAACCACCACACCCTTAACTGAGTACGTATTTTGTGCCGATAGATTTAGCTTGAAAAATAGACAAATAGATAAGAGTAAAATTGTGAATTTCATATTCCAGGTTTAAAAGCTAAAATATAACTAAATAATTAGTTTTTTATTGTGCGATGGTTTTGTTACAAAAATGAAAGGTTGAAATCTTTTCCAAGACGTTTAATATCGGATAAGATTAGAGTCTGTCTCAAAACTCGATTTTATCAAAAGGGCACAAATAATATTTGTCTCAGTGGCCTTTGCGTTCTCGTCTCTGCGCCCTCTGCGGTAAAATTTAACCACACAGAGGGCACGAAGAAGGCACAGAGAGGCACAGAGTTTTTATGGTGAAAATATTATTTTGTGTAATCTCCTTTGTTTTTCTTTTGATACAGTCTCGTAGATTAAGCCTACGGCACCAACATCTTCCTGAATGCCAAACTATCACCCTTAAACGCATCAAAATCAACTCTTGAATAAATGCCACTAACCCTGGCTCTAAAGGAGTGCTGCCAGAATCTCCAGTTGGTGGCCGGGCTGACAGCCAGATCCGGGTGGTCGAAATTGGATAACCATAGCAAATAGTCCGGGTAAAAGCCCGCCAGGTTATCCTCATAAAATTTTAAGCCTGAATATATGATGGGTTTAGCTTTGGTTTTTGCCGTTACAACCTGTAAAAAAGCTGTTAGTTGCAGGCGCATTTGTTCGGGCGTAGTGCCGTCGAGGCTTTCCACATCTACCACTATCGGCAGGTCGCCTTTTTTGGGTGTTACGTTCTGCAGCAGGAACTTTGCCTGTAATTTGCCGTTATATTTTGGCCGGAAGTAGTGATAGGCCCCGCAAGTAAGCCCCGCTTTTTTGCACTCGCGCCAGTTGCGCTGAAAATAAGGGTCTGTTATCACGATACCTTCAGTCGCTTTTATAAATGCAAAACTGATGCGGACACTATCCTGTTGCATCTTTTTTACCTTTTGCCAGTTGATGATCCCCTGGTACTGCGAAACATCAATCCCGTGGATACGATATTTATCGGGAATACGGATGCCGAAACTTTTATAGGTGCGGTAATGCGGCTTATTGCCAATATCTTTCGTCCAGCGTAGGGTTGATGTAAGCGTTTTTACAACATAGCCGTAATAAAATGGCGACAGCGCTAAAGCAACCAAAGCAATTATGGCAACTATCCATTTTAAAGGTAAGCTGCCCCTTTTTGCGGACTTTTTCTTTTTAGGTGATTTTTTTAGGGTGATTTTTTTCGTCGGGATTGCCACAGGGCAAAAGTACAAAATACAGGGCTGTGTTTGGTTTTATTAAGCAGAAAGTCAGCAGTTAAAATTCAAGCTATGTTGTCTTGTCCCGTATTAAAGCCTTATCATCATGCCAGGTGCATCACCGCATACAAAGCGACGCCCGATATACTTATCCATAATACCAAACCCTGCAATAGCGGCTTAACCCCTACCGATTGTAACACCGTCCGCGATAGTCCCGCGCCTATCAGAAACAGCGTTAGGGTTAAGCCGACTTTCGCTATCGTTGTTAAAAAACCACCGACTAGTGCCACCACCGGGATGTAGGTATTGGCAAGCAGCGCTATTATAAATAAGGCGATAAACCAGGGGGCGCTTACTTTTTTGGATTTGTTTTTAAAAGCAAAGGAGGATATAAAAGTTACCGGGATGATCCATAAGGCCCTGGCCAGTTTTACAGTGGTAGCCACTTCCAGCGCATGCGGACCAAATTTACCCGCCGCGCCTATAACCGAACTGGTATCATGTATAGCGATGGCGCACCATAAGCCAAATTGTGTTTGCGATAAATTAAAATGATGGCCAATCACCGGGAAAACAAACAGGGCCACGGCGTTAAGCACAAACACGCAGCCCAGTGCTACTGAAATTTGTTTTTCTTCGGCCTTTATCACCGGCGAAATAGCTGCGGTAGCACTTCCCCCGCATATGGCCGTGCCGGATGAAATCAGGAACGATGTTTTCTTTTCCGTTTTAAGCAGCCGGCCCAGCAGGTAGCCAAACAATAAAGTGCCGCTGATGGAGGCGATGGTGAATAACACACCCTGTTTGCCGGCCTGTAGGGCGCTGTGAACATTCATGCCAAATCCTAACCCCACTACCGATGCCTGTAATAACCAATGCGTGGCTTTATGATTTAGATGGATGTAAGGATGACCGGTAAATTGGGCGATCACCAATCCGAGCAGCAACGCCGTCGCCGGACTAGCATAATGCGTTAAACAAAAAACACAGCAAATTATAAATATAGCCTTTCGCGCATTCTCATTGATATTGATTAATAAACCTGTATTTCGGGTGGGCTGATAAATTTCCATAACCTGTAATTATTACGAAGCCCAAAAGTCGCGGTTTTTAACAGGTGATTTTTATCACAAAATGCAATCGGGTATAATTTGAAGTTATGGCGAAAATCGGTTGCGTACCTATGGCGCGCTAATCTCAACTTGCAATTTTTTCTACCGATGCTTAGCGCCTAAAGGCGCAATTTGGAAAGAGCGCCACCGCAGTTAGCTGTTGACTAAACCAAAAACTATTTATCCGATTCAATGATATCGCCGCTGTCAATCCGGCTGCGTTTTATGGGGAGTATAACGGTACCGCGGTATAATTTGTAGTAATTAAAGTAAGATGGAACACCCTCGGCCACCTGCTCTTTGGGGCCGTTCATTACGGTATAATGCAGGTGCGGATATATGGCATCGCCCGAGAAACCTACCGTGCCAACAGGGTCGCCAACCTTTATTACCTGGCCGCTTTGTACTCTTAAACTACCTTTTTCGAGGTGCAGCATTACGCTGAATTCGCCGTTGCCGTGGTCGATGATCACATGGTTTCCGATGCCCAGCGGATCTGTTACGCCAGTTGGCAGGGCGGCTGGTTTTACATTTTTGCCGCTGTAATCATTGTCGGGGATATTGTTTACCACTTCAATTACCTTACCCTGCGCAGGTGCATAAACCGTTTGGCCGAACACATACCAGTTTTCTTTTTTAAATGGCGACCCATGGTACATGCTGCCTGTTTGGTCGACGCTCATAAAATCATAGGCGTAACGGTTTGAATTGGCTGCAATCGCTTTTCCCTCCTTATCAGGCAGGCCAATAGGAAACCTGCGGTGATGCGAAAGGAAATCATGACCATCCCAAACCAGCAATTTGCCTTTTATGGGCAGATAGTATTCTGTTTTGGCGACGTATACATCCGGGTTAAAGGCTTTAACCACGGCCAGGTCATAGTCGATCGGCAACCGTTGTTTATTATTGTCTTTTTGTGCTTGTGTATCAGCATAATCAAAAAAGAAACCGTATTTCATGGATGCGACCGAAATATCGGGTGTTAAGGTATGGAAAGGGTTGAAAATACTGATGGTTTCTCCCGGTTTTATCAGCGTGTTGCCCAATACTTCAATCCCCGGTGCACGGCCGTTACGGTTCAGGAATTTGCGCGTGGCCAATTTACCTTCCTTATCCAGTACCGACATTTCTATCGAACTAAGGTCGATAATATGACTGGTTTGATTTTGGATGGTGATGTCGAAATTCAGGTAATAGCCGTAAATGTCTTTTTCGATAAGCGGCCGGGCCGGCAGTATCCTGATAGCGGCAACTTTCCCTGTATCGGCATTTGATGGGTCCACCCGTTGCGAAACTTTACCATTTTTAAAACTGTACAGGAAGAGCACGAAACACAGTAATGCAACTTTTTTAATCATGGTAAGTCTATCAAATCAGGTTGAAGGCATAACCGGGCTATGCCAATGACGAAAGTATAAAAACTACCTGCCAATAAATCACCGGAGTTTTGCACATTGCGGGTAAAACTGTGGATTATGAGGTGTTTAGTCTAAAGTCGATAGTAATTAGTCATAAGTCCTGGGTCGTTCTGCTAATGGTTGAAATAGTAAACGAAATAATCACTCGTGGGCTGGCAAAACATAACGTAAGTTTGTATTTTCTCCAGCATTAGCGTTTAATGCGGCTCGCTTTTACCGGCGGGAATGCCCAAATAGTTAAAATAAGCTGTATCTGAAGTTTAAAATTTAAATGAATAACGCAAGGGGCCCATCATGAAAAGCGTCTGGATTCGCAGGGCCATCTGAATTGTTTTTATGGCTGATAAAAGGAATATAATAGGCGGTTAGATTAAAAACGATCATCAACGCCGAGAAAAAGTAAAGCCCCATAAAGAAGGCAATTGCTATATGAAAGCTCACGACCAACCAGAGCCAAGTACGGCGGGTTTTGGTGATATTGATGAACAAAGGGTAGAGCATTTCGAGCGCGATGACGAGCCATCCGGCGATTAAAAACAGGGGCGTTCGGGCTAAAAAATCAAGATCAACCGATGGCAAAACGTTGTATGCATGCACCATTTTCCACATCGACTCGCCATTGCGCCAGTTATAGCCCAGGAGTTTTTCGAAGCCCGAAAAAAAATAGATCAGGCAAATATGGATTCGAAAGATGAGCAGGAATTTATTTAAGTGAGTGGTAATTACCGGTTTTTTAAACAGCAGGTGATCCAAAGAAGCGTCCTTCCCAACAGGAAAAACCGAACAATAAAACAAACCGATGGTGGTGAAAACGTCGGCACCGTAAGTGTATAAGCCCATGGAATTAAGGATGAGCAATTGCAAGAGCAAACTCAGCAGTGCTGAAAAACGGGTTAAAAACCCAACCAAAACCGATAGTAGCGCAATTGGGTAAACAATGCGTACTGTTAACAACAATGCGCTGTAACCTATGCCGAAGATTTTGGAGGTAACATGCGAAATGCTGTAAAACGAAGGCAGCAGTTGGTTTTTCAGGGCATCGCTAATATCAGGAGATACAAATGAGTCTTGTGAAAACAAGTCATTAAAATCGCCCTGGAGCGCCGCAAAATGAATAATGGCGACTGAACTAATACCTACACGCAGAAAAACCAGCCAAAGCCGGTTTGCCGGGATGTTTTTTGCCAGCTGAAAAATATGCCCCTTCATTGCTTCACTATCCTTATCTCTTTAATTTTTTGTAGCTGGTAACCCCGTTGCCCCTGCCGGTACTGGCGCAGCGAGGGGTAGGCTATTATATTATAGCTCATATACAAAGTATCCTGCCGGCAGCGGTTTTGGTTGTAAATTTTTACGGCGATGTTTTTAAAAACCAGGTTATAATATTTTTCTTTCAGGTTGATGTTAAGGGAGTCCGTACTGTCGGTTCTGGTGATTAAATAGTCCGTGATGCGCGATGACAGGATGGAGAAACGCATCGCTGTTTCGAAATTATTGAATCTGGCGTATATTTTTTTGCCATCGCAATCGCCCGCAATAATTCCACCCGATTTAATGTTTGGCGCAAAAAACCCATAACCCGACTCAGTCCCGCTGAATTTACCGTAGTAAAGCATCGGTACATTAAAAAGTAAGGTGGTGTTTATGTTTTTAACCAAACCGTTCTCCTTTATTTTATAAAACCGGCAATATTTATGGTAGATGGAATAACTGCACACCAGGATGATACAGGTGATGTGAAAGATTCCCCAGGCATTAATAAGTTTTTTGCGATTTTTTTGTGATAAAATGGCCGGCAGAAATCTGCCGGCCTGGTTTTCAACGGGCATTATAGGTAGTCAAAACTTGTAAAATATCGCTTATGGCAGGGTTGCTGCTGCAATTGGTGTAAATGCATGATTGTTTAACTTCTTCGTCACCATCCTCCAATATCGTTTGCTGAAACGCAGCAGCGCTTAACTTCTGCTCGGCCATGGCAACGCCATTGCCTTTTAAATCTTTTTCGGGTGCGTAGTGAACAACCACCGCGTCGCTAAATGAACGTATACCATATTCCCTGGCAATTATCACCTTTAGTTTTGCCTGCCTGGCGCCACTCAGCGACGACGTTGTTTTGAGTTCGTACAGGTTTTTACTTATTTTCCTGAGCGGCTCCGGCTGCGGATTTTTTAAAAATGAGCACAACGTCAGCACAATTATACCGCATAACGGGAGTAAGGTGTTTTTCATTTCGACGTTGTGTTTAAAAATTAAGTCAGTTATCATTTTGTTGTTAAAATTGCCGGATCAACATGCATTGCCGCATTTTACCGCGGCAAGCATGTCGTTTTCCGGCCCCCATTTTACCCCTAGTTAAGTAAACTATTAACAACTGAAGCCTCTTTTAAGCGGTGTATCCGCTTTATTTTACAATGGCAGCGTATAGCTTTTGCCAGTTTATGGCCTTTACGGCTGCTTTAATATCTTCGGCATCGCCCTGCAGGGTAACTACTATATTTTGGGTGATGAGTGTCCCTATTTTAGCCTTATCGAAGTTGATGGCATAATTAGTTTCGGTAAGGCCGTCGTCGCTCACATGGGTCGATTGTTTTGCAACCGGCTTGCCTAAAAAAATTACAGCGCTGTCATAATATTTATCGCCGGGCGACATGCTGGGCCTGCCACCATCCATCACGGGGCATCCATCCGAATGAATACCCAGTAAGGCAAGCGTAGCCGGTACCGGCAGATCTAATTTTTCGGGAGCGTTTTTGCCACAGTAGCTTAACACAAAATCTCCAGCGGTAACATTGCTTATCACATTAATTTTGAGTTTTGCTTTAGCCGTGCTTTTGAGGGCTGTGGCCAGTTGTTTGCCGTTATTAAAATCCTTAATGGTTTTATATGCCGCAACTTTTAATGCAGTGCTTTGGTCGCCCGGCATGGTAAACTCAATATCGCAGTCAAGCGAATATGGGTCGCCCTTGCCGACGGAAACCGGGCAGGTGCCGGTGCAATCGTTACCCGGTGTTGGGTCGGGGCACCAGTATTTCCGGATGTCAAACTCACCCGTGCGGCCGGCCATAGCCTTCCATGTTTTGTAGTTGTGCGGTATAGCATTATACAAAACCGGGTACAGGGCGTTATAATAAGTAATTTCATTAGCGGTTAACTTCCTGAACTGCGCTTTGGCGTTTACAGAAATACAAACAATAGTGGCTGCAAATAGTACTAACTTTTTCATGCCGGTGATTTTTCAATATAAAAATGAAAAGTATCTGCCGATGGATTTACAAAGTTTAGTAAGTGGCGGTTTTTGGGTAATAAGTGGTGCAGGGGTACTGATAAAACGAGGTATGCCGCTCTAAGCCTAAAGCCCTACTTTACAGTGTCGGCTTACTTCAACTTTCGGTCGTCCCCAAATAGTAAGAAATTGTGTAATAAAAAGATTCTATCAGCTTAAGCCGGTTGGGATTTGTTTTTTTAAACAAGATAGAACTGTAAAGCCCTGTTTTTGCGTGCTCTGCCAGGGTGCTATACCGCTCAAACTCGTCTTTTAAATCAATTTCGTTAAACCATTTGCCGAAGGTGATGTGCCGGTTCCGTTCCTTCCCATCACTATTTAAGCATAAGTATAAAATTGCGGCATCATCCTGATGGTTAAAAAACTCCATTATTAAATAGACAATAGTGTTTTTAACCATTGCATCATGCCCGTGTAATCCACTATTTCGTTTACAATTAAAACTAAAAGAGGTTACGGGGATATCCGTTTGATTGCTATCAACGATTATAAATTCTGTAAAATATGCAATATAGACATCTCCGCTGGAAGTGGTAAATTGATATCCTGTCTCATCCTCTAAAAGAATGATTTCATATCGGGCGGACAAACTTAATGTCTTTTAAGGATGAAAGGGGTTGGTTATTCTCGATGGCTTTAGCAATACGCTCCTGATCTTTAATCAATTTAATAAAAGGATTAACCCTCTTTTTAATAGCTGAAGGTTCGTCTGGAAACTCGGCGATATCTGCTTTTGGTGTTCTCACTAATCAAATTTAAGCACTTTTTTAATTAAACGCAAATTGCGGTTTTGCTGAGTTTTGGCAAGAAAACTGACCGGCAAAAGGATTTGCTCTATATCGAACTCAGCAACTCCAAAAATGCGCCTTTACGCCGGCGGCTGACTTCAATTTCGGCGTCGTTGCACATAATTACGGTACCGCCATCGCCTTTCATGTATTTTTTTACCTGGTTCATGTTGATGAGGTAGGAATGGTGGATCCTGAAAAAGAAATGAGCCGAAAGCACATCATCAAACTCCTTCAGGTTTTTGGTTGATATGATCACCGAATTGCTCAGGTAAACTTCGGTGTAAACATTATCGGCCTTGCAATAAACAATATCGCTGATGTTGACAAATTCAATGGAGTTTACCGAGGCGATGGCAATTTTGCCAAAGCTGCTTTTGGGTTGCTGCAATTGCTGCAATAAATTGGGCACCTGGTGCAGTGATTGTTTTGGCTGCACTTTTAGGCGCTCAATAGCTTTGGTAAGATCATCCAGATCGACGGGCTTTAATAAAAAGTCGAGCGCCGAAAGTTTGATGGCATTAATGGCGTAGTGGTTGTGCGCCGAAACAAAAATGATCTTGAAGTCAATGTCGCCCAGCTCTTTCAGCATATCAAAGGCGTTTTTTCCGGGCATTTCCACATCTAAAAACACCACATCGGGTTTGTGCGTATCAATATGTCGCATGCCCTCATCGGCGCCCGAGGCGGTTGCCACTACCTTAATATGCGGAAAATGCTGTGTGATCAGCTGGAGCAAGATGTTGCGGCCCCTGGGTTCGTCGTCAATAATTATGGCTCTCATGTGTTAAAATTCTAAAGGTATTATTATGGTTACCTGTGTGCCGCAGGCCTCGCCGTTGTCGTTTTTTAAGTCGGCAATACTGATGCTTGCTTCCGTTTCGAGCAAGGTTAGCCTTTCCTCGGTTATCTTCATTCCCATTGATCGTTTTTTCATCGTGTTACTGGGTCGCAGCTCGGCGGAGTGGTCGCGACCGACACCATTATCAGTTACAATACAGGTGAGAAAGTTTTTCTCCTGCTCAAAACTGATCGTCAGTTTTTTTTCTCCCTTTTTATGGATCAGGCCATGCCAGAGGGCGTTTTCGGCAAAGGGCTGTATGATCATGGCGGGCAGGCGGATAAATGAGGTGTCAACCTGCGGATTAATCTTTATCTGGTATTCAAAGGTTTCGTCGAACCTCAATTTCTCCAGCGAGAGGTACAGGCGCAGCGTTTCTATTTCATCGGCAAGTGTTATAAACTGTTTTTCCGAATTTTCGAGGATCATCCTCACCAGTTTCGAAAAGCTGGAGAGATAAGTATATGCCGTTGTAGTGTTTTTGGTGACGATGCACTCCTGTATGGAGTTAAGCGCATTGAAAATAAAATGCGGGTTCATTTGCGCACGAAGGGCCTTCATTTCAAGCGCGGATAATTGCAGTTGCAGGGCCGCCTTGTTTTGCTCCCTGATGCGCACAAAACGGATGATGAGCAAAACGCAGATCAGCAGCGCTACAACTATGGCGCCCCGGAACCACCAGCTTTGCCAAAGCGTGGGCTCAACGGTAAACGTTAGCACCTTTTCGGTGCTTACCAGCCCATCCGAACTTACTGCCCGGTACCTGAATTTATAATCGCCGGGCGGCAAGCTGTTATACTCAATTTTACCTTTGTTGCCGGCATAGTTCCAGTCGTTATCAATTTTATCCAGTTTATTGTAGTAACGGTTTTGCAGCGGGTTAGTATAATTAAGCAGTGCCCATTTAAAAGTTATCTTTTCGGTGCCGGGCGGAATTTTAAGTTTAGGGTTGTTTAGTTTCAACAGGTCGGTATCGCCAACATTTACCTCCGTGAGCAATAAATTTTTCTTTTCGGGTGTGCGCAGCAGTTCTGATGGCTTGAATCCGGTGATGTAATTTTCGCCTGCATAAATCATGCTGCCGCCCGGCAGCCGCCGGAGGCTCCCATTCATGTCGTTATTAACCAATCCGTCTTCCTCGGTGTATTGATTAAAGGAGTAGTTATGTGTATTAAACACCACCAGGCCGGTGCGGGTAGCTATCCACAAATTGCCCTCGTCGTCATCGGCATAGTCATAAATGGATTTATTCATGCCACCAGGCAGGGGCCATGCGCTGGTTTTGCCCGATAGCGGATCAACAGCTACAACACTGGTATTGGCCAGCAGCCATAATTTATCTTTTATCAGGGAGATGTTTACTGACCTGGCATAGCCGGGAATATCGTTGCTGGCAACTCTTTCGAACTTTTTGGTTGAAGCGGTATATTTCACCAGCCCATAGTCCAAATCGGTCATCCATATATTTCCCCGTTTGTCGCTCACGGCGGCTTGTATATTCAGGTTTTTTTGTTTGGTTGGCCCGTCCGGCAATGTGATAACCAGGGGGCGAAATTTTTTGGCCACGGTATCAAACTGCCAAACCCCGCGCCGCCACGGGAAGCACCAGATGTTGTTATGGCTGATAAAAACATTATTAATAAAAGCCGAAGGCCGTATAAGGCTATCGCTTACGGTACTGCAAACAATTTTTACGGCGCCTGTAATGGGGTTTAAGTTTAATATCCCGGCTGTGGTTGATAATAGAAATTCATTGTGGCTGTATGGTGTAATATTCATGACCGCGATGCCCGGGTTTAAGTAAGCACCTTTCAGTCCGCGTATGAGTGGCGTGTAATCTTTCAAAAGGTTAAACCTGCCGTCGAATAACCGCAGCACCGAATTTTTATCGCCGCCAACCCAAATGGAGTCGTTTTTGGCAAACAGTGCAGGGTTCTGATCGGTGATGTTGCCTTTATCGATAAAGTAATGATTAAAAAGCTGCCTCGACGGGTCAAGAATATAAACCCCTTTTACGGTTGATATCCATAACAAATTATCGTGCGAGGTGTACAGGCACCGGGGTTCCAGCGGGGCAGCCTCCGCGATAGGTTTAAGGTCATGCCGGTTGGTACTCAGGTCGGCCGGGTTAAATTCGGTTAAAAAGCCGCTGAGCCACATGGTATATTTACCAGGTCCGGTCCGTTGTTCGGCAATACTCATAATGTGGTCGGGTACGCCTTTAATGCCACGAACATTTCTTACGGTACGGTTTTCGGGGATAATTTGCTTCAGGCCCCTTTGCCAGCAGCCAGCCCAAATTTTGCCGGTATGATCCTCAAAAACAGCGTTCACCATGCCATCAAAAAACGGATCGTTTTGCGGGCCGTCGTATTGTTCAAAAGTCTTTTTTACCAAATCAAACAACCAAACGCCGTTAACTGTGGCTACCCATAAGCGCCTTTTGCTGTCTAAAAAAATATAATTGCAATCGTTATTAAACCGCGATAAGTTTTCCTGTTTGGCAGCTGTATTTACGTAATGGGTAAAAACCTGGCGTTGCTTATCAAATTCAAGCAGGCCCCAACTGGTGCTTATCCATATATCATTACCAACGCAGATGGCATTGCGCATAAAGTCGTCAATGTTCGATCGCCACGAATGTATTTGTTTGGTGTAAATATTTAGGGATGTTAAGGCGCCTGTTGTAGCCATCCAGAGGTTATGCTGACTGTCCTCGGTAATGCTGTTTACCTGGTTGCTCAGCAACTGGTTGTTTGATGTGCCGTTGCCGGCGCGCCAGCTATTCATCTCCGATCCATCAAAACTGCTGAGGCCGTTTTGCGTACCCATCCACATCACCCCGCGGCTGTCCTGGAAAAAACAGTTTACCATGTTATCCGCCAGGCCATCCTTTTCGCTAAGGTGGTAATAAAGCTGGGTTGCCTTACTCACCTGGGCATAAGTGCTGCCGTTCGCCAGCAGGCAAAACGCAAAAAACAATATGAGGGCTTTTATCCGCAACTTAAATATGAAAAGGTTATTTTTTTTAAAAATACATTTTATTTGATGAGTATGAAATGTATTGAAAATACGAGCAGTCGTCGTTTTAATGGCCCCCCACCGATTTTTAAAGCAGGTTGATCATCTATTCCCGCCGGTGTTGATCTCAATACCCACAAGCCCCAAAACGCGCAGTTTTTCAGCACCCTGCAATGTTCCAGTGTTCCATGTTCCACACATCACTACTTTTTGGAACGCTTCATTATCAACTATTTGTAACTTTAATTTTGCCGAAAATCCGTACCTCTACTGACAAAATAGCGTCACCATTTAAAAACGGGCCGCTCATTAACTTTGCACCGCGAAAATATTCGCGTTTAAAAAGCGCCCGACCCGCCGCTGCCGCGAGTTTGCAAACGTGGTGTTGCATCTTCGCGGTTTTCAACCGCAGCAAAACGCAGCGTGAAAGAAATACCAAAAAATGTGAAAAGTGGGTATGAAATATATTGAAAATGCCACTATGCTTTGTAGCTATCACCAGGGTCCATTTCTTTTAAACAGGCTAATCATCTGTCTTAAAAGAAAATAAATTTTGAAAGATTATTTATAAACTTCATATTTACTTTGTCATTCTATATATCGGGCAGCCATAAAAATATACTTTAGCTGGCGCCAGAAGGAAAAAGACACCGTAACCTGATTGTTAACCTGTACCAGTTATTTACTGTTGAAGCGTTTTTTTGCCATATCGCTGTTGCTTGTTCACCTGTTTAATTTAGGGGGATACGCCCTTGTATATGCTTATTTTATTAACCAGGCCGATGTGCAGATGGTGAAACAGCTTTACAGCAGCAATATTAACGACGCAAAGCTTATTGAGTTAAAGATTCCGGTGCATATGCCAACGGTCGAAAATCAGACTGAATACGAAGTGGTAACAGGGCAAATACAACTGAAGGATGCCTATTACGATTATGTGAAGCTTAGAATGACGCGCGACACCATGTATTTTGTGTGCTTGCCCAATAAAGCAAAAACGCAATTGGTTAAGGCAAACCTGGTTACCGCCAAAGAAATTGCCGACGTTCCCCTGAATAAAAAAGCGGATCCGGCCGCCAAAAAAGTAAATTCCATCAGCGAATACAACCTGCAGACATTTAGTTACCAATACACTTTAGTTGGTATCAATGTAACAGCACCGCAAGCCACCGAGTCATCGCGGCCGAACAATCCGTATATCGAATCTCCCGGTAAACCGCCCAATTCCATCAGCTAAAACTGTTTTCTATTGCCTTCTTCTGTAACCTTGTTGCGGCTATAAAAATATGCCCGGCTATTATGCAGCGTATATTTAATATCCTGTGCAATTTTTAAGGCTGAAGTGTTCAATTCATCCCAAAACAGTTAACCTCCGCAAAATGCTGGAATATATGCGCCTGTTAGCCATAGTAACCAGCCGATTTTAATTAATTCCGAAAAATTGTTTGTTGACGATTACATTTTAATTCATATCTGAATTATCTACCTGCAATATGCTGTGGTTTGAATAATAATGGTGAATTCAATCATGTAATCCCACCTGGTTAAAAAGCCCGAAGCTAAAAGACGTTGGGCTCAGAACTCAGGACTCCAGACTTGCAACTTCGGAACGTACCACATTTTTAAATCCTTTTTTATGCCATACATTCCACTGGAATCGCATTTGCCCGGCATTACCGGCCTGCTCGAATACCGCAAAGATACCGGGCAACCCATACGCGAACTAACCGAAATTTTGCTTCGCGGCGAATCAACCCTTACCCGGGCCGAACGTGAACTGGTAGCCACCGTGGTATCCAACGGTAACAAATGCCAGTTTTGCTCGGCGGCCCATGCGGCTACCGTTGATATGCTGCTCGGCGAATCGGAAACAGCAAACATGGTAAAGGCTGATATTGCCACTGCGCCTGTGAGCGACAAAATGAAAGCCCTTTTGACCATTGCCGATAAGGTTCGCGAAAATGGTAAACTGGTAACACCAGTTCATATTGAAGCCGCCAAAAGCGCAGGCGCAACCGACAGGGAAATTCACGATACCGTTTTAATTGCTGCCTTGTTTTGCCTGTACAATCGCTACGTTGACGGAATGGCAACGGCCATGCCTGCCGATAGCAGCTATTTTACCATGCTGGCCGACCGCCTGGTGAACCATGGCTATTACCGTTTACCACAGGGATATGATCATTTAAAAAAGGACTAATTATTTAAAGCAAAAAACACATGCCACATATAAACGTAGATAAAGATTTACCCGGAATTAGATCGCTGATGGCTTTTAGCCCGCAAACAGCTGCTCCAATGGGCGAACTGGCAAACCTGCTGCTGCGCACCAGCGATACACTGAGCATGGCCGACAGGGAACTGATTGCCACCCATGTTTCCTATTTAAACGATTGTTTTTATTGCCAGCACTCGCACGGCGCTATTGCGGTATGCTACCTGGATGGAGATACCTCGCTGGTTGACCAGGTACGCACCGGCGACCCCAATGCACCCGTTTCGGACAAGCTGAAGGCTTTACTGGCAATAGCTGCCAGTGTGCAAAAGGGCGGCAAATTTGTAACGACCCAACAGGTTGAAACCGCAAAACAACTCGGCGCAACAGACAATGATATCCATGATACCGTACTGATTGCAGCCGCTTTTTGCATGTTCAACAAGTATGTAGATGGCCTTGCCTCAAATACACCAACCGATATGTCATCATATCCCTTAAGGGCAAAACAAATTGCCGATAACGGGTACGGTAATCACATTTTCAAAAACAAACAACCCGTTGCCGAAACAGCTCAATAAAATAATGCGCATTTATATCACAATTAAACCTAATTAAACCAGAACCAGAACATGAGAAAAAATATACTTTTTATAATCGGATGGCTGATTATCACCATCATTCCGGTTACGCTGTTTGCGCAAACCAGGGCGCTTACGGGAATCGTTACCGCAAGTAACAACAGCCCGATAGCCGGGGCAACCATTGCGGTGAAAAATTCATCGCTGGCAGTGCCTTCCGATGCAAACGGGCGATTTACGATAAACGTGCCCGACAATGCTGTTGTGATCATCAGCGCTATCGGCTACAAAACACAGACCATCACCATAACAGGAAACTACAACCTTAAGGTAACGCTTGACGAAGACGTATCAAACCTTGATGAGGTGGTGGTAACCGGTTTATCCACGTCGGTAAAACGTAAAAACCTGGCTAACTCGGTGGCTGTTATCGGTCACGCCGAGTTAAACGGCACTGCCCCGGCGCAAACCTTTGATGCCGCGCTGGAAGGTAAAATTCCGGGCGCCAACATCAACGCCAATTCGGGCTCGCCAGGTGGCGGTATTTCCGTAAAGCTGCGTGGCGTAACATCTGTTTACGGCAATACACAGCCATTATATGTTATTGACGGGGTTGAGGCCGATAATTCCATTACTTCGGGAGGCCTTAACGCCGTAACAGCAGCAGCCAGCGGCGGCCCTACATCTACCCAGGACAACCCATCAGGCCGTATCGCCGATATCAATGCCGATGACATCGAGAGCATCGAAATATTAAAAGGAGCTTCAGCCGCCGCCATTTATGGCTCAAAAGCCGCAGCGGGCGTTATTATTATTACTACCAAAAGAGGCAAACAAGGTAAAACCAATATCCGGATTTCGCAGGATCTTGGCTTTTCGAGCCCTATAAAACTGCTTGGCGTGCGCCAGTTTACTGCCGAAACCGCAGCTACCCTGCCGGGCGATTCGGCCACCCTTGTTAATATGTTTAAATCGGCACAGGCCTCGGGGCATATTTACGATTACGAAAAGGAAATTTATGACCATAAACCATTGCTCAGGAATACCGTATTCAGCATGGATGGCGGTAATGAAAAAACCGGCTTCTATTTTTCGGTTGCTCAGAAAGATGAGGGCGGTATAGTGCAACGCACCGGTTATAATAATACCAGCGTTCGCCTGAACCTGGATCATAAGGTAACCGACGGTATTAAAATTGGCATTACAACCAACTACATCAATTCATCGGCCGACAGGGGTTTGTTTAATAACGATAATACAGGTGTAACCACCGGCATAGCCCTGTCATCAACCCCTGATTTTGCACAACTGCATCCTGACGCCAAAGGCGTTTATCCCAGCAACCCGTTTGCAGCATCAAACCCGCTGCAAACCATTGCGCTGATGCAAAATAATGAATCGGTAAACCGCTTTATTACCGGCGCAAACCTGGAAGTAACGCTGCAAAAAAGCAGCCATAGCATCACCCGGTTTATTGGCCGTGGCGGTGTTGACTTTTATAACCTGCAAACAAATGTGTTGTTCCCGAGTGTATTGCAGTTTGAAGCCGTTGCCAAAGGCACATCCATACAGGGCTTCACCAAAAACCTGAACACCAATTTTATCTTTTCGTTGGTAAATACCTATGCACCATCAGATAAATTTACCTTAACCTCATCGGCAGGCATCACCCAGGAAACCGGCGATTACAACAACCTGCTGGATGTTGCCACCCAGGTGATCTCGGGCCAGTCGAACGTTAACGAGGCGGGTGCTTTAAATGCAACGCAATCGCGCATCAAATTCCTTAATGGCGGCATTTTTATCCAGGAAGAAGCAAATATTATTAATGCCATTACTTTAACCGGCGGTTTACGATTCGACAGATCGAGCAACGACGGCGATGTAAGTAAATATTACCTGTATCCGAAGGCAGGAGTATCATGGAACCTGACCGATATGGGTATCATAAAACAAGGCTTTTTTGACAACGTAAAATTGCGCGCCGCTTATGGTCAGGCCAACAACGTGCCGGCTTATGGCAGTAAGTTTACAGCTTTAGGCGTATCCAACATCCAGGGAAATCCGGGCTTGCTGGTAAATACACAGGAAGGTTCGGCAGATATTAAACCCGAAAGACAGGCCGAGTTTGAAACCGGCGTTGATTTTAGTCTGTTGAAAGGCAGGCTGGGTTTTGAACTGACCTACTACAACAAAAACATTTACGATTTCCTGTTATTAACCACACCGCCGCCATCATCGGGCTTTGCACAGCAATGGATTAACGCGGGTAACTTAAGTAACCATGGCTTTGAGCTGGGCTTGAATGCTAAACCCGTTGTATCAAAAGCAGTTACCTGGAGCACTTCGGTAAACTTCTGGCTAAACCGGTCGCTGGTTACCAAATTGGATGTTGCGCCGGTACAACTGGGCTCAGTTGGCGGCTATTTGCTGGGTACATTCCAGATTGAGCAGGGTAAATCGGCAACACAAATTGTTGGGCTTAACGGGCATGGCATAGGCGTGTTAGGTGATGCTGAACCAAAGTTCCAGATGAGCACTTATAACGAAGTAACCTTGTTTAACAAGCTTAGCCTGCGCTTTTTAATACATTGGAAAGAGGGTGGACAAAATATTGATGTAACCAGCCTGCAAAATGTTTTTGGTGGTACAAGCGCTACGTATGATAATCCAAGCAGCATTCCGCATGTACCATATGGCGTTACCCAGTTAATGAAGGTTGGAACTGATGCCCACCAAACGGTTGAAACCTCGACCTACCTGCGTTTCCGCGAGATAGGCTTATACTATACATTCAGCAAGCTGCCGGCAACCTTTATAAAGACTATTAATGTTGGTGTATCGCTTAATAATTATTTCACCATAACCAAATATAAGGGCTATGATCCTGAAGTATCCAACTTTGGTACGGGCTTTTCGCAGGGGCTTGATTTGGATCCGTATCCTTCAAGCAAACAGGCGGCACTTCATGTTTCACTTAATTTTTAACGCTAAAAAGAATAATTGTTATGAAAAATAATATCAAACTATATAGCATCCTGTTTCTCGCAATCACTCTTTTAGCTTCAGCCTGCAAAAAGGATTACGGCGATTTAAACAATGCAACCATCGAAGCCTTATCGAGTAACGCTTCGGAAGCCGAATTAAATAACCTGGTGAGCGGTACCGAATCGGGTATGCGCAACGCACTTAATTTTTATATAGATGATGTAAGCATTATCGGCAGGGAAAGCTATCGTTTCTCCAATTCGGAACCGCGCTATACCATCGATCTGCTGGGCGCAAACGGCTCGGTATTGGGCGGCAGCAATTTTTACATTACCTTACCATGGGCAGCACGTTACCAGGTAGTTAAAAACTGTAATATCCTGATACAGGCGGCTAACAATTCATCGCTGATATCATCGGCACAAAAAAATGGATACATCGCCTTTGCGCAAACCATTAAGGCCTACCAGCTTTTGCTGAACCTTAACCTTACCTACTCAAACGGTATACGGGTTAACGTTACCGATCCTAAGCACCTGGGCCCTTTTGTAAGTTACGATGCCGGCCTGGCAGCTGTTACAGCGCTGCTTGATTCTGCAAAAACAAACTTCAGCAATGCAAGTGTGTCGTTCCCGCTGGCGGGCTTTGGCAACCTTAACGATGCAGCCGGCTTAACACAGTTTAACCGTGCACTTGCTGCAAGAGTGGCCGTTTATCAAAAAAACTGGCAAACTGCGCTGACTGATCTGAGTGCCTCGTTCTTTAATTTATCTAATGCCAATAATGCTTTTGCAGCCGGCGTTTACCACGTTTATGGAACAGGCTCGGGCGACCAGTTGAACTCCATATTTATTCCGCAAAATCAAACAGGCGAGGTAAGGGTGGCTCATCCTACCTATATAAGCGACCTGGAAGCCGGCGACAACCGCCTCGGTAAGGTTTCGCTTCGTGCTACGCCTGCATCGCAAAGCAACCTCAGCAGCAATTATGATGTGTGGCTGTATACATCGAGCACTGCGCCGGTAGGCATTATCAGGAACGAGGAGTTGATCCTGATTTACGCGGAAGCAAATATCCAGCTCAATAATTTAGCCGAAGGTGTTAAAGCCATCAATATCATCAGGAACGGGCACGGGCTGCCCAATTACAGTGGTGTGGTTACGCAGGCGGCGTTAATTACCGAAATGCTTAAACAACGCAGGTATTCGCTGGCATTTGAAGGCCATCGCTGGGTTGACTTACGCCGGTATAACCTGTTGAATACTTTGCCAATTGACAGGACAGGAGACCAGGTATGGACCTTATTTCCGCTACCGGTAACCGAGCATTAATATTAATATAGACACGAATGGACACGAATAAATTAAAATGGGCACGAATTATCACTAATAAAAACGAATGGACACGAATCCCATTCGTGTCTATTCAAAAAAATTCGTGGCATTCGTGCTTAATAAATTAGATTATGATCAACTTAAAAAGAACATTTTTTCTGGGTACTCTTATCGCAGTGTCCTTATCTGCGCTGGGGCAAAAGTTTACAGCCAGCTATACTGCGGATGCATCCGGCCAAAGCTTTTCGGGCAGGGTGTTCCTGTATCTTTCCAAGGAATCAAAAGGTCCGAAAGATGAAATGGTGGGCGTGTATAAATTCCCTTGTTTTTCTATCGCCGTAAAAAATGTGCAGCCCGGTCAAAAAGTTGTGTTTGATGATAAAGCCACTTTTTACCCGACGGTTTTGTCGGATATTGAACGGGGCGTGTATAACGCACAGGTAGTGTGGGATCGCAACGAAGGCGGCCGCTCTATCGGCGACAGTCCGGGTAATATGTATAATGAATCGGCCGCAGTGAGCATCACTAAAAATACCGGGCAAACTTTTGACATTGTGTGCAACAAGGTGAATAAAGAAGCACCTTTTGTTGAAACCCAGCACACCAAATTGCTGCAGGCGCCATCGGCCCTGTTAACGGCTTTTTGCAAGCGGCCCACAACCGTTAACGCAGCAGTATTGCTTCCGAATGAATACTTTACACAGCCCAACCGGAAATTCCCGGTACTGTACTGGGTATCGGGATATGGTGGCGATTACCATGCCTATTCGGGACGAAACGAAGGCAGCGCACCTATTGATACTACGCCCTGCATCAGGGTTTACCTGGATGGTAATTGCCCCGGCGGCCACTCGGTGTACGCCAACAGCGATAATAACGGCCCCTGGGGCGATGCCTTAACTACCGAGCTTATCCCACTGGTAGAGAAAACTTACCGTACTAACGCCGGTCGCCTGCTTACCGGCCACAGCAGCGGCGGCTGGACTGTACTATGGCTGCAAACGCATTATCCAAAGGTGTTCACCGCCTGCTGGTCAAGTTCGCCTGATCCGGTGGATTTCCGGAGCTTTCAGCAGGTTGATCTGTACAACGATAAAAATATCTTTTATGCAAAAGACAGCTCATTACGCCTGGCTGGTACTATTGCCGGAAGGTTCCCGTGGATAACCATGAAAAACATGATCGAGATGGAGCATGTGATCTGGCGCGGCGAGCAGATGCATTCGTTCAACTTTGTTTTCAGCGTAAAAAATGCGGACGGCACGCCCCGCAGTTTATGGAACGATGCTACCGGCGACTTGGACCCTATAACTTTTGAGCACTGGAAAAACTACGACATTTCATTATACCTGCGCACCAACTGGGCACAGCTAAAGTCCGACTTGCAGGGAAAAATAAGGGTATCGGTAGGTAACCAGGATAACTTTTTGTTGAATTATGCGGTCCATCTGCTGGACGATGAGATGAAGAAAATTGATGCCGGCTTTGTATTTGGATATTATCCAGGCGATCATTTTACCGTATCGACACCCGAATATAAAACAACGGGCTACCAGTTTTTGCAGCAGAAATACAATGAGTTAGGCATAAAAAATTAAGGATTCATTACCAGGAAAAATTGTCAATATAAAAAACATAAAACCTATGAAAATACAAACCGAACCCATTGGCAGCATACCCCGCACGCCGGAGTTAATTGCCGCCATAACAACACCCGGCAATACTGCCGATTTAAGCAAACTGTATGACGCCGCCGTCGAGGACACCTTAACGGAGTTTGAAAAAACCGGTTCGCCGGTAGTGACGGATGGCGAACAAACCAAATCGAGTTTCGCCACTTATCCGCTGGAGGGGCTAACAAACCTGGCCCCCGGAGGTATGCGGATTGATTTTGAGGATGGCCACCACAGGCAGTTGCCGCTGTTAACGGCCGGGCCATTCAGGTATGGTAATTACGCAGTGAAGTATTTAACCGCCGCACAAAAAAAGACCGGCACTCCGGTGAAACAGGCCGTTATTTCTGCATCAGCGCTTAGCCTGATCTATCCGCAAGGCGGGATTGAAGGATATCCGCAGGAAGAGTTTATGAAGGATCTGCTGAACGAGTGCGAGAAAGATATCAGGCAGTGCCTGGAGCACGGGGCTTATAAAGTACAGATGGATTTTACCGAGGGGAGGCTGTCACTGAAACTCGACCCATCGGGCGGGGTTTTAAAGCATTTTATTGATGTCAACAACCAGGTGTTTGACCGCTTTTCGGCAGAGGAGCAAAAGAAATTAGGCGTACACGTATGCCCCGGTGGCGACCATGACTCGACCCATAGCGCGGATATTGACTATGCCGACTTTTTGCCGCAGCTGTTTAATTTGCATGTGGGTAATTTTTACCTGCAGCTGGCCAGCGAGCCCGACAGAATTAAGGTTTTAAAGGTAATAAAGCAATACCTTAAGCCGGAGCAAACCGCATTCATTGGCGTAATAGATGTGCTAAGCCCCGTAATTGAAACCAAAGAAACCGTAAGGGACAGGGTGCTGGAGGCAGCAGATTATATCCCGCTGAACCAGCTGGGCACCACAGATGATTGCGGATTTTCGCCATTTTGTGATGATGTATCCACCACCCGCGAAACAGCTTTTGCAAAAATAAAAGCCCGTGTAGAGGGTACAAAACTGGCAGAAGAAGAATTGTTGGCCTAAAGGCAGAATAAAAAATAACTGATTGAAGAATAAGGGGCTTTAACCTAAATAGTAGTAATAAAAACGCCATTATATGGCGGAGTAAAAAAGAACAAATAATAACCCATAAAAGTATGTTAACCATTGTTACAGAAAACCAAAAGGTCCGGTCGGCGAATCTTTTACCATTGTTTATCGTTTGTTTTGCGGGCAACCTGTTTGCGGGTTCCGTATCAACGTTAATGTCGGTTTACCTGCCGGTTTTGGTGAAAGAATTCCGGGGGAGCCAAAGCGCGGAGCAATTGAACACTTTGAGCGCTTCTATAAACGCACTGTTTATTTTTGGCTGGGCCATCGGCGGATTTTTATGGGGAATAATCGGCGATAAAACCGGGCGGAAAATGGCGCTCTTGCTGGCTATTGGCTGCTATGGTGTTTTCACCATGCTTACCGGGTTTGCCCCAAACTGGGCCTGGGTAATGATATGCCGTTTTTTCAGCGGTTTTGGCGCCGGTGGCTTACTGGTGATATCGTTTACCCTGATCAGCGAGGTATGGCCCGAACGGACCAAAGCTGTTTTTATCGGTTTTCTGTCAATCGCCATCCCTATCGGCATTTTTTCAACCGGGCTGGTCAACTTTTTCGTTACCTCATGGCGGCAGGGTTTCCTCATCGGCATTTTACCCCTGCTGTTTGCCATAGCGGGCTACTGGATGATCGATGAATCGGAACTATGGCTGAAAGACCGGTCCGAAAAGCAGGAGATTCAAAAAGAAACTGAAAGTATGTTTTCAGAAGAGAACTTCAAGATACTCATGATCGGCTCAGTGATATTCGGCACCATGCTCATCGGTTTATGGGCCATATTTTCATGGCTGCCTACGTGGATACAAAGCCTGCTGGCACATGATGCCAATAAAGAACGCGGCTTGAGTATGATGTTTTTGGGCATGGGCGGACTGGCAGGCGGTTTTATTTCCGGCTGGGTGGTTAACCTGGTTGGTTTTCGCAAGTCGCTTATAGCCTCTTTCTCGGTTTGCGCGGCGATGTCGTTTTTACTGTTCAAAACAAATACCGTGTTCTCGTGGGTAATTTATGCGGAGATAGCCGTATTGGCCATATTTTTTGGTGCAAGCCAGGGGATATTATCGCTCTATATTCCGATGCTGTTCCCTACGGGTATCCGGGCATCGGCTACGGGATTTTGCTTTAACATTGGCCGCTTCTTTACAGCTTTGGCTGTGTTGTTTGTCGGCGTGCTGGTAACCGTTTTAGGCGGCTACGGCAATGCCCTGTTTATTTTTTCGCTGGTATTTGTAGTGGGCCTGTTGGCAGTAGTATTCATTAAAAACATAACCCGCGCAGAACCACAATAATTAAGTGAGTGGTGAAAGGTGAGTTGTGAATAATTAAGACATTCCAACTCCCCGCTGACCACTCACCATTCACTCAATAACTATATATCCAATAATTCACTAACTCACTAATTCACTAATTCAATAACTCAACCCTAAAAAGCATGGCACATATTGAACTTGGAAACGACTTACCCGGCATAAGAGGATTGATGGCTTATAGCCCCGAAACGGCGGAGCCGCTGAATGCTTTGGCAGAGATGTTACTGCGCAACGATGATAATTCACTAAGCCGCGGCGAACGCGAATTAATAGGCACCTATGTATCGTACCTTAACGACTGCTTTTTTTGCCAGAATGTGCACGGCGCTATGGCTGGCTATTACCTGCAATGCAACACCATGCAGATTGATCATATAAAACAAGATTTCAGCAGCGCGCCTTTATCCGACAAAATGAAAGCTTTGTTGAGCATTGCTGCGAGTGTTCAAAAAGGCGGTAAACAGGTAACGACTGAACAAATTGATAAGGCCAGGGCCGAAGGCGCTACCGACAGGGAGATACACGATACTGTTTTAATAGCGGCAGCTTTCTGCATGTTTAACCGTTATGTAGATGGCCTGGGCACAACAGCGCCACTGGACCGGGAGTTTTATGTTAAACGTGCACCACAACGGGCTCTGGAGGGCTATCAATCGAGTGTGTTTAAGTGAGTAGTCAATAGTGAGTGGTGAGTAACGAAGGCCATTCCGGCTCACCATTCATCATTCACAACTCACCAATCAATTCAATAACTCAAAACTAAAAATATGCCTCATATCAAGCTATCAAATGAGTATCCCGGAATAAGGAGCTTGTTTATTTACCGGCCAGAAACCGCTGCGCCGTTAAATGCTTTGGTGCAAGCCATGCTGCATAATCCGCATCCAACGTTAAGTGCGGGTGAGCGTGAACTGATAGCCACCTATGTATCGCGGTTAAATACCTGTTTTTACTGCTGCAACATACACGGCGCTATAGCCAAACATCAACTGGGCAATAACGGCGAAAACAGCAATATTGTTGAAGAGGTACTTGCCGACCTTGAAACTGCTTCCATCAGTCACAAAATGAAAGCACTGCTGAAAATAGCCGCTAAAGTGCAAAGCGGCGGTAAAAATGTTTTACCGCCTGATATCGAACTCGCCCGTAGTGAAGGCGCCACGGACCTGGAAATACACGACGCCGTGCTGATAGCCGCCGCCTTTTGCATGTATAACCGTTATGTTGACGGCCTGGCTACCTGGCAGCCCGATAACCCCGAACTATACGACAAAATGGGCGAACAACGCGCCCGCGAAGGGTATTTAACGCCACCTGTAAAGGTGAGTTGAGTAAGTTGATTGAGAGAATGGTTGATTGAGTTAGGCGATGGATATCTAACTTAATCAACCCAGTCAACTTAATCCAACTTAATCAAATAATAGTAATTCACTAATTCACTAATTCAAAACTAACAATGGCCCACATAAAATTATTAAACGAAGAATTACCGGGTATAGTAGGCTTGCTTAACTACAGGCCGGATACAGGCAAAGCATTAACAGACCTTGCAGAAGTTTTGCTGCGCGGCGAATCAACACTTAGCAGCGGCGAAAGGGAAATTATAGCAGCATCGGTATCGTACTGGAATGGCTGTCACTTTTGTCATACCTCGCATGCGGCGGCAGCGGCTGCTCACTTAAAAACAGGATTAAGCCTTATTGACGATATTAAAGCGGGCCTGCCCGAAACACCGGTTTCGGATAAATTAAGGGCTTTGCTGCACATTGCCCACCAGGTACAGCGCAACGGTAAAAACGTAACTGAAGAGGACATTGCCGCCGCCCGCGAATTAGGCGCAACCGACCGGGAACTGCATGATACAGTATTAATTGCCGCTGCCTTTTGTATGTATAACCGCTATGTTGATGGTTTGGGCACCTGGGCGCCGGGTCCCAACGAAGCCTATGAGGCCATGGGCGAAAGAATGGCCCATGTAGGTTACGGAAAGTCCTGATTTTGACCAATTGGTCCGAAGGACTCCTGTGGAGGGTCGGGTAAGTTGCCCGGAATGTTTCTTTCAGAGCGGATGCGGTAGTTTTTTGAAGGTTTAACTACTTAATTCGCCCGATAGATACCGGGACAACTTAATCCTCTCCAGGAGCCCTTCTGACAATTGAAAAAGCATTTACGTTGGTCCGACGGCGTTAGTCAGCCCGATCAAATCAAAAAACAAATGAAAAAGATAATTGCCATATTACTCCTGTTCATCCACCTGTACAACATAGGCGGGCAACTGGCAATATATCAATATTTGGTTTTTCAGTCCGACAGGTTGTACGATGCGGAGATTGGGCAGAATCATTACAACGTTGAGGACCTTACCGAAATCCGCGTACCGGTTAACACGCCGGGGATAACAGACTGGCATGGTTATATTAATTTATCCGGCAGTGTCCGATTTAAAAACAACAGTTACAATTATGTAAAAATCAGGATGACCAGCACTGCCATTTACCTGGTATGCATCCCTAATTACGCAACTACCCATTTATTGGGCCATAATATTATTTACGCAAGGCAAATTCCCGATATCCCCGTGCCAAAAAAGGACCATGTGCCCTTCGGGAAAATAAACCAGGTGGCCTATAGTTATCAAACCGTCACCTTTAAGTTTTCTACACCTTTAATCATCTATCAAAAAAATATTTGCACTAACCATTCTCTTGTGCCCGATTGTTATATCAGTCGCCCGGGCCAGCCCCCGGATCCTGGTTTTCAATTGTCTTAAAACAACGTTCCACTGACATCGTATTCAATAACCCTCTTTACGGCGCAGGTGGCTGTTGCACAACTCAGACGAGCGAATAAAACAACTCGTCTAAAAAGTTCTTTGAAATATTGATTAAAACAATGGTTTTTAGTAAATTAAGCCATGCAAG
>Ga0068855_100001222_pt1 | contig 31872 bp, 29 predicted proteins | sample KBSCornC52_FD_66592 | JGI IMG/M metagenome (GOLD analysis project Ga0068855, IMG submission 66592) | Corn rhizosphere microbial communities from Kellogg Biological Station, Michigan, USA - KBS Corn C5-2 | ecosystem: Host-associated > Plants > Roots > Rhizosphere > Soil ...
GTGGAACGAAGCGCTGCACGGTGTTGCCCGCGCCGGTGAAGCTACCATATTTCCGCAGGCAATAGGTATGGCGGCCACCTTTAGCCCCGATTTACTAAAACAAGTTTCAACCGTAATATCCACAGAGGCACGTGCAAAATATAACCTGGCGATTGCGCAGGACCGCCATCTGCAATATATGGGCCTCACGTTTTGGACGCCTAATATCAATATCTTCCGCGATCCGCGCTGGGGCCGCGGACAGGAGACTTACGGCGAAGACCCTTTTTTAACCGCTAACATGGGATCAGCCTTTGTAGCAGGTTTACAGGGCGACGATCCGCACTATTTAAAGGCTTCAGCAACTGCCAAACATTTTGCCGTTCACAGTGGCCCCGAAGCTACCCGCGATAAATTTGACGCTACGGTTGATGAAAAAGACCTGCGCGAAACCTACCTTTATGCTTTCCATGCGCTGGTTAGCAACGGGGTTGAATCGGTGATGAGTGCTTATAACCGGGTTAACGGTGTACCCAATTCCATCAACAAAATGCTGCTGACCGATATTTTAAGAAAAGAATGGGGATTTAAAGGCCACGTAGTGACGGATTGCGGTGCGCTCGACGATGTTTTTTCGACACATAAATCGTTGCCGGGGCCGGTTGAAACCGCTGCGGCGGCTATAAAGGCTGGCGTCGACCTGGATTGCTCGACCGTTTTGCAGGAGGATGCTATTAAAGCGGTAAAACAAGGTTTACTGACCGAAAAAGATATTGATGGCGCCCTGGCAACCATCTTCCGGACAGAATTCAGGCTTGGTTTTTATGACGATCAGGCCCAGAACCCATATCACGGCTATGGCGCCGATAGTGTAAGTAACAGTTTCCACACAGCACTCGCCCGCAAGGCGGCCCAGCAAAGTATGGTTTTGCTAAAAAACGACAACAATACACTTCCGCTTAAAAAGGGTAACGTAACCAGCCTGATGGTGCTTGGTCCCAATGCTGCAGCTATTGACCCCATGGTAGCCAATTACCACGGCACCAGCGATAAAATTGTAAATTTTGTAGAAGGCATTACCAAAGCCGTTGATGTTGGCACCAGGGTTGAATACGACCTCGGCTGCGACTACCGCGATACCGTGCATTTTGGCGGTACCTGGGCGGCAGGAAATGCCGACGTTACGATAGCAGTTATAGGCTTATCGCCTGTATTGGAAGGCGAAGCAGGCGATGCATTCCTTTCGGAAACCGGCGGCGATAAAAGGAATTTGAGTTTGCCCAAAAGCGAAATCGCTTTTATGAAAGAACTGCGTAAAAGTGTTAAACATAAACCCATCATTGCAGTGATAACTGCGGGAAGCGATGTAGATATTGACGCCATTTCGCCTTATGCGGATGCTATTATACTGGCCTGGTATCCCGGCGAACAGGGTGGCAATGCCCTTGCCGATGTTGTTTTTGGCGATGTGTCACCATCCGGCCATTTGCCGGTAACGTTTTACAAATCGATAACCAATGTGCCCGATTACAGCGATTACAATATGAAAGGCCGTACCTATCGTTATTATAATGGCCCGGTGCAATTTCCGTTTGGTTTCGGATTATCTTACACCAATTTTGAATATGCGCGAGATGGCAAACTGAAAGCCCGTTACGGTCTGAAGGACACCATTGAAGTTAATGTAGCGGTTAAAAATACGGGGCAGATAAACGGCGACGAAGTGGTGCAAGCTTATGTTGAGTATCCGCAAATAGACAGGATGCCGGTTAAAGAGTTAAAGGCATTTAAACGGGTTTCGGTGACAAAAGGCGGCAGCAGTACAGTCGCGCTGCGTATCCCGGTGGCCGACCTGCAAAAATGGGACATGGCCACCCATCAGTGGAAACTATATCCGGGCAGCTATAAATTGATCTTAGGCGATAATTCGCAGGATGAAAAAATAACAACAGGATTTATCATAAGCGCCAAATGACAAAAAGACCAATAAAAAATAAAAATATTTTAAAACACCCAAATAAAACTAAAATTGAAAGGCTTAGTGCCCTTTGTGAAATTTCTTCGTGCACTTTGTGGTAAAAACCTCGCTACCAATTTCATAAAGAGCACTCTAAGCACAAAAATAGAAAACTCAATCAGCACATTTTGTACAGCAAAGACGAAGCATCGCAACTAAAACAAGCCTTTTGGACAACGTTCGGGCAATACATCGCGCCTCAGCTATCTGCCGAAGGCGTGAAAATCAATTGGATAAACTACAAAACCGGCTTAAAGCATGTTTTTTTTAAGATGGAGGCTGACAAACGCGTGGCCACAATCAGCATCGAACTCTCCCATCCTGACAGTGGTATACAAGGTTTGTTTTTTGAGCAATTTATGGAGTTTAAAAACATATTGTATAACACGCTCGACGAAGAATGGGAATGGGAGTTGCACAGAACGCAGGAAAGTGGCAAAACGATCAGCCGTATATACCGTCAGTTGCACGGGGTAAGTATTTTTAATAAAAACGATTGGCCCGCGTTAATATCTTTCTTTAAACCGAGAATGATCGCGCTTGATGAATTCTGGAGCCTGGTTAAAGACGGCTTCGATGCATTGCGATAACACCAGATGCAAACAACTTCTTATAAACCCAGAGCAAACTTCACGGCCGCATTTGCATGAATGGCAGTGGTATCAAAGGTAGGAACGCTGCAATCTTCCTGCTTTATTAAGATCGGGAATTCGGTACAGCCTAATATAACGCCTTCGGCGCCCTGCGCAATTAAACCGTTAATCAGGGTGATAAACTTCGCTTTGGTTTCGGCGGTAAATATGCCCTTCCCGAGTTCATCAAATATGGTATCGTGTAAATATTGCCGCTCCGTTTCGTTCGGTATCAATACTTCAATGCCTTTTTGATATAGTTTATCTTTAAAAAAGTCCTGCTCCATGGTAATCCGGGTACCAAGCAGCGCTACTTTTTTTATCTTCCGGGCGATGATCTCATCGGCAACAGCTTCGGCAATATGAATAATAGGGATATTGATTTGTTTGGCAACATCATCAGCCACTATATGCGGGGTGTTGGCGCAAAAGACAATGGCATCCGCGCCGCCTTTTTCAAGATTTTGCGAAATGGCGGTAAACTTTTTGGAAAGATCACCCCACTCGTCAGGATTTACAGGTGGCCGGAAACCCTCAAAATTTACGGAGTACATCAGCAACTGGGCTGAATTTAAATCGCCAAGTATATCGTTTACTTTTTGATTGATGAGACGGTAGTAATCAATGGTGGAATGCCAGGTAGTTCCGCATATCAGGCCCAGTGTTTTCATAGTTCAACGTATAGAATGCTGCAAATTAATCATTATAGCGTTTATTGAAAGTCAAAAAAACATGAAATGGCTTGGATATTTTTTGCTAACTTTGTTAGCATGAGACGATCCGGGAGCGCCGATATGCCATTGCATTATGGCCATGTGCCGGTTTGGCTGGCCGAAAGGATGGCTAAACTGGGCTTGGCTGTAGTGGAAAATATTGTGCTGGATTATGGCCGCGATGATGTTTTAAAACGACTGAGCGACCCGTTCTGGTTCCAGAGCCTGGGCGCGGTGATGGGGATGGACTGGCATTCCTCGGGCATCACAACGTCCGTAATGGGTGCGCTCAAGCGGTCGGTAAACCTGAATAGTAAAGAGTTAGGCATTTATATTTGCGGCGGCAAGGGCAAATACTCCAAACAAACGCCGAATGAATTATTAAGCATCGGCGAGCGCACCGGCCTCGACGGCAATTACCTGGTAAAATGCAGCAAACTAAGCGCCAAAGTTGATAACACTGCTGTGCAGGACGGCTTTCAACTATATACGCATAACTTTATTTTAAGTAGCACAGGTAAATGGGCCATAATACAGCAAGGCATGAGCGACCTTACCAGTACAGCACGGCGCTACCACTGGCATTCGGAAGCGTTGACCACCTTTGTGGATGACCCGCATACCAGTATTTACGGGCAAAATGAAGGCGATATTTTAAACCTTGCAGATTCAAAGGCCCAAAGCTCGCGGAACGGCATCATGCAAATAGCCGGCGAACATCCCGAAGCCATGCTAAAAGAGATCAGCAAATTAACTATGCCGGCTCATCACGATGTAAAGGCAAAAGATATAGACCTGAAAAGACTTGGCGCCGTTTTATGGCTGGCGCATGAAAAGCAGCCTAAGGATTTTGAAGGTTTATTGCAGTTGCAGGGCCTTGGCCCGCGCACCCTGCAATCGCTGGCTTTGGTGAGCGAGGTTATACATGGCACGCCATCACGGTTTAAGGACCCGGCGCGATTTTCGTTTGCGCATGGCGGTAAAGACGGCCACCCTTTCCCGGTGCCGGTAAAAGTATATGACCAAACGCTTGGTGTATTGCAAACCGCTATTTATAAAGCCAAACTGGGCCAATCCGAAACCAATGACGCTATAAAACGCCTGCACAAAATTGCCGAACAGGCTGAAAAAGATTTTATCCCGAATGCTAATTTTGATAAGGTTATTGAAAAAGAGAGAAACGAATCATGGAAATACGACGGCCGCACCGTAATGGGCAAAGCAAAACCGCCCGTTAAACAACAGTTATCGCTTTTTTGATCTGCTTCCTGCAAAAAACTGCCCGGTCTTCGCTATTTAGAAAAAAAAACAGCAAAAAAAATCCTAAATTTTAGTAAAACTTTATAATTGGATAACAAAACAGCAAAATCATTGTTAATTCAACAGATAAAAAATCGTTACTGATTAATTTTCCTCGCGGTCAAATTAACAAATCATCAAATAAATTAATCGAATTGTAATAAAATTTAGACTTTTTTATTAAGCCGCTAAAATTATTTGGAATTGTGGTAATTATTTATAGTTTTGTAATAGAATTTAAGACCCAAATAAATATTTTATCTACTAAAGTTTAAAATTTACTACGATGAGCCGGAATTTGACTAACCAACTGATAAATACTTTAAAAAATTTATTTGTTCCACGCGAAAAGAAATTAGTTCCTGTTAAAGTTTACGCTAACAACAATCGCTTCAAGACCAAATAATCCGGTTTTATTTAAAATCTCTCTGTCAGCTCTTTCCAAATTTCATTTGCAATGGCCTCGGGCGATGTTTCGCCATTGATTGTTACGATTTTTTCTTCGGTTTTCAATCGTTCCATTACTTCAAAATATTTAGTCCTTACATTTTGAAGATTTTCAAGCGTTTCATATAATTCTATCGAAGTTCTGCCTTTGTTTAGCCTGTCTATGCTTACCTCGGCACTGATGTCTATGTAGATATTTAAATCCGGCCTCAGCAATTCAGCGCTCAGCGAATTTGCGCCAATAACCCAATCCAGGTTCATGTGCGTGCTTTGATACGCATACGACGACAGGTAATAGCGATCGGTTATTACGGTATAGCCTTCTTCTAGTTTCTTTAGTATACCATTGGTTTTGTTGAGCAGGTGATCCAGCCGGTCGGCAACAAAAAGGCCCGCAATAACGCGGTGGTCGGCTTCCATTTTGTGGCTAAAAATATCCCTGATCATTTTACCTATAGGGCTGTCAGTAGGTTCGCAGGTGGTGTAAACTTTTAATCCGGCTTGTTCAAGTTTTTCTTTCAGCAGCTTTACCTGGGTGCTTTTCCCGCTTCCATCGATGCCTTCAAAGGCAATAAAAAGATTTTTTTTCATTAAGATCAGTCCGGATTTTATTCGCGCTAAATATACGGTGTTAAACTCAGAATCTTGAGGCGAGCATCTATTTCAATGCTGCTGCTACTGAAAGGGCAGAGTCGAGATGTGCTTTAATAACAGGCAGTGTCTGCGTGGCAAAGCTGCTAATAGCTTTATCCTTGCTGTTAGCTGCATTAATAAAAAGCTGCACTGCGGCCTGGTGATCATCAACCATCAATTGCACATATGCTTTATCGAAGGTCGCGCCTGATTGTTTTTCAAGGTAGGCAATAATTTTTTGGTGATCGGTACTTATGGTATCCCGCTCCAGCGGAAACTGTTCAGCTTCTATTTTGCGTAAAATACTATCGGCGCCGGTATGATCGTCTATTATTAACTTGGCCAAGCCAATTACTTTGAGGTTACTGGAGTTGGTAATCGCCAGTCCGGAGGCTTTTATTTCGGTAAGTGTGCCATCTATACCGTCCTTCAAAAAGGTCTTGTTATCTACAGCGGGTTTGGTGCCATCATCCTTTTTACGTTCATTAATGCATGACTGGGCAGAAAGCACAATAATTAAAGCTATTGCAATGTAGATTATGTTTTTCATTTCTTTACTTGTACAAAGGCCTGCCGCAACCGGGAAAACCTGTTTACAAATCTACAATATTTAAGCATTACCCGGCCGCCTTTTAATTTCTTAGGCCAGGTTCCTGCCGGCATTTACAATCCCATAAACCGTTCTGATAACCAGCTTGTTGTATATTTTGGCTAGTTCTTCGTCAGGGTTGTTATTAAGGCAGTGTAGCGCATAATGCTGTATGATAACCAGCGGTAATACAATTTTCTCGCGGATGGCTATCGAACGGCGCTCAACTGGGTATTCGCCCATTAATATATTGGTGCCGGTTAAATCAAGCAGCATGGTTTTGGTCAGTTCAAACTCGTCTTTCAGCATCTTCCAAAAGTGACCGTACTTTTTATCTTTTTCGAGGTAAGCTGTAACCCGGAAGTCGGATTTAGTCATGGACATTACACAGTTATCCACCATGGTTTTAAAGAAACCCGACGAATTGTATAGCGATTTGATCTCGTCCCAGTTACCCGCTTCTTTCATTTTATTGAGCGCGGTACCCACGCCATAAAAGCCCGGGATACTTTGCTTTAACTGACTCCAGGAGGTTACAAAACTGATTGCCCGCAAATCTTCCAATCTCAGCTGCGCATCCGAGTTCCGTTTTGTAGGCCGGCTGCTGATGTTGATGTGTGATAATAATTTCAGCGGACTGAATTTTTCAAGATACTCAACAAATAAAGGATGCTGCCGAAGTTCCAGAAACAACTGGTAGCTTTCATCTGCCATAGCCGATATCAGTTCCTTGTGCCTTGGGCTTAATAGATCGTTCTTATTAGGCTGTAAGGACGATATTACACCGGCATTAATCAGCTGTTCCATATTAAAACGTGCCGTTTCTACCGAGCCGTATTGCGAGCTTACGGTTTGCCCCTGTATGGTTAATTGTATGTGCTTGTTGGCAATTTCTTCGCCCATTGATGCATAAAAACGATGGGTTTTACCACCGCCGCGGGCTGGCGGGCCTCCCCTCCCATCAAAAAACGCCAGATCGATGCCATATTTCCGGGCCATCGCGGTTAGTTCAACCTTGGCCTTGTAGATGGACCAATTGGCCATCAAATAGCCGCCATCCTTGGTGCTATCAGAGAAACCGAGCATGATACTCTGCAGGTTGCCCCGTTTTTTTAGATGTTCCTTGTAAAATGGATGCGTGTACAGGTTTTCCATTACCTGGGCAGCGCTTTGCAAATCGTTAACGGTTTCAAACAATGGCATAAAATCAACGCTGAGGCTGTCTTTTTTCCATCCGCTCCACAAAAACAGGTCAATAAGCTGCAATATGTCCGATGCCTGCTGGCAATTGCTGATAATAAAACGCTGACAGGCTTTTTCACCATTGGTTCGCTGAATTTCCTTCATCAGCCTGATGGTATAAAGGGTATCGCATATCAATTTATCCTGATCATCCGGGCACGTAAAATCGGCTTCGTTAAAGGATAATGCTGCAATTTTATCGTCTTCCGGTAAATCTCTATATCCCTCGGCTATGCCGCTGTTGATGTCAGCCTGTGGGGTAAGATAATTAAACACTTTGCGCAGTACCCTGCTGTCCTGCCTGATATCCAGCGTAGCGAAATAACAACCGAAAAGACTTACTTTACGGATAAGGTCATCAACAAGATTGACAAACAGGCTGTCGTGATCGGCCACGAGGGTGTGCCTGATGGATTGCAGCAGCTCCAGTATTTCGGGCTGCAGGTCACGGTCGTCCTGTTGAAAATTGGCATTCTGGTAAATCAGTTTATCCAGCGTAGCCATTGCTTTTTCCACACCCCTAAAGGTAACGCGGCGCTTTAACACCCGGTAATCGCGGTAATAGCACCTGAAAACTCTTTGTCGTAAAAAGCTGGCGACCGATTTGGTGGTTTCGCTGGTTACGTTCGGGTTTCCGTCACGGTCGCCGCCCGGCCAAAAGCCTAATTCCAAAAGATGGGTATTACGTTTGGGTTGAAGGTCAAACTCCTCATCCAGTTTCGACTGGATGCCCGATACGGCATGGTAAAATATATTCTCCAAAAACCAGGCAAGGCTAATGGCCTCATCAACCGGTGTTGGCGATGTTTTATTAAAGAAAGGTGTCTTTCCCAATTGCTGCAACAAAACATCAATCGTGTTGATATCATTGGTTTTCAGCGCCTCGATCAGATCGGTCATGATACCCAATATACTGCCCGGATAAAACTGGGTCGGATGCGCGGTAAGCACCAGCCTTAACGAAAAATCATTAAGCTTTTCGCTGATTTCGTTACGGGTATCTTCGCTCAATGCGGCCTGTTGCAGTAAAGGCTGGAGCGTACCGCTATCATCAGCGCGACCAGTCTTACTGAATGACGAGTCCTCTATTGCATCAAATAATACCACCTGCCGCTCAATATATTGTATAAAGCGGAACATGCGGTTAATTTGTTCGCGGTGGTCAATATCGGGCACATACTTCTTAAAAAACGATTCAATTACCGCCGTGGGCGATGTCAGTTTATTGGCGCCCTTTTCGCAATGGGAACTAAAAAATGGCAGTAAAATACCTGTATCCTTTACCTGGTAAAACGGTAGTGTTTGAAACAAGCTATTATACAACTCAAAACGCATCACAACTTCGTTATTAAAAGCTGTTTCTCTTTGGCTGAGTTTTACGTTTAAGGGCATAGCGGAATAAAATTGAATATAAAACTTAAGTTTATTATAATTGGTTGTTGGCAAAAGGCCTATCTAAAAACAATAACATCGGCAGCAAACGCCAAATAAAATTATATTTAAATATCCGAGGCTAAATTTATAAAAAAATGAGTAATTAATAAAGGTTTGTTATTATTAATGCAATATTTATTAAAATAAGCCATATTTATTTAATTTTTTTAAATTTGCAAGCCTATTTGAGGGCAAAAAAAACATTTATCAAATCGTCATGAAATGCTGCTATAAAAACGGGGGCAATAAAAAACATTCGTGATAGCTCCATCGCCAGCGAAAAACAATTAAAAACGATGAAAACCGACGCCAGGGAAATAAAAAGCTTTTTTTACAGTCAGTATTTCTCGGACGGGTTGCGCATGTCGATTGGGATCCTTTTCCCGTCACTTTTATTCCTTGAGTTCAACCATTTCGATATCGGCCTTACACTGTCTCTTGGCGCTTTGTGCATTTGCGGTATTGATAGTCCCGGCCCCATTTATCATAAACGCAATGCCATGGCGGTGGGCAATTTATGCCTTTTTGCAGTAGCTGTTATAACCGGTTTTGCACGCCTCAACGTTTTTACATTGGGGATTGAGGTTACGGTGTTATCCTTCTTTTTCTCCATGTTCATTGTATATGGCAACCGGGCCGCATCGGTAGGTACGTCCGCGCTTATGGTGATGATATTTATGATGGACAAAGCCGAAAAACCGGGCGATGTAGTTTGGTTTAGCGCCATTATACTGGCAGGTGGACTGTGGTACATGCTGTTTAGCCTGGTGTTTTTTGGCATCAGGCCTTACCGTGCCGCGCAGCAAACACTGGGAGAAAACGTAGCAGACATTGCCGACTTTCTGCGGATAAAGGCAGCATTTTACCTGCCCGACACGGACATTGACGAGAATTACCGCAAGCTGGTATCGCAGCAGGTAAAGGTTAGCCAGCACCAGGATGCGGTTAGGGAACTGCTTTTTAAAAGCCGTGTAATGGCGAAGGAATCAACCAATGCCAGCCGGATACTGGTTTTAACTTTTATTAACCTGGTTGATATTTTTGAACAGATTTTAGCGACCCATTATGATTATAGCCATATCCGGGAAAAGTTTAAAAATACCGGCATTTTAGGTGAGATTGCCATTATACTACAGCACATGGCCGATGAGGTGGACAACGTGGCCTTCATGGTGTTATCAAACACGCGCAAAACATTTAAAGGCGACTTTATTACCGAACTTGAACAATTAAAAACCCGCATTGACGAAATTGGCAAAAACGACCAGGCTACAAGTACGCTAGCCCTCAAGAAAATACTGATTAACCTGCGCGATTTAAACGATCGCATAAAGAGTTTATATAGTTATTATAATTCAAAACGGGCAGATACCCTGGTAGGTGGCGCGTTTAACGATGACTATTCGAAATTTGTGAGTCACCAGGATTATGCGCCGCATATATTTTTTGATAATTTCTCCACTTCCTCCTCAGCGTTTAAACATGCTTTAAGGGTCTCGCTGGTTTGCCTTGTTGGTTTTATTATGGGCAAAACCGTTGCCATTGGCCACCACAGTTATTGGATATTGCTCACCATTGTGGTGATTTTAAAACCCGGATTCAGTTTATCAAAGCAGCGTAACTACCAGCGTTTAATTGGTACGGTGGTAGGCGGCATAATCGGGATTGGCATCCTTGACTTTATCCCGAATAAGGACACGCAATTTATTTTACTGGTGGTGCTGATGATGGGCACATACAGTTTTTTACGCCTCAATTATGTGGTGAGCGTTATTTTCATGACGCCGTATGTCCTCATTTTGTTTAAGTTTTTAGGAGTAGGCCTGGTTTTTGAAGAGCGGGTTGTCGATACGCTGATTGGAGCCGGAATAGCGTTTATTGCCAGTTACGTTATATTCCCGACCTGGGAATACGACCAGATCCAAGACAGCTTAAAAGATGTGATTTATGCTAATTTGATGTATCTGGTAAGGATAGCCGAGAGTATTGCCGGCATTGAGGTAGGCACCATTGAATATAAACTGGTCCGCAAGGATGTGTTTGTAAAATCGGCCAATTTATCGGCGGCATTTGAGCGTATGACCAGCGAACCAAAAAGCAAACAGAAAAAAGTAAAAGACGTACACAAGTTTGTGGTGCTTAACCATATATTGTCGTCGTACATCGCAACGCTGGCATCATCTGTATCGGGCAAACTGTCTGTTCAAAATCAGTCCGAAAGCCTTAAAATGATCAGGCGAAGCATCGCGGTATTAAACGAAACCAATAAAAAGCTCGGCGGTAAGGTGATCGAGTTCAGCCTTGGCAAAAGCTTGCCAGCGATCGCAGCGCCAACGCAAAGCCAGCATCCGGATGATATCCTGCTAAAGGAACAATTTGGGTTTATCAATAAGATCAGCAACGATATTGCGAGGGTGACGGATAGTATTTTGGCGGAATGATTTGATGAATTAATCGAAAAATCACTCCAGTTTTGTCATTCGAACGCAGTGAGAAATCTTCTGCAACATACGTTAACGCCAAGGCATTAACGCCCGCTGCTTCAGCGCCAAAGCATATCAACCCTTATCATCCTCGTCCGACGAGTCCAAATCATCCTTAGCCTTACCCGATAAAATATCAGGAATGTAAACTTTAATTTCTTTGCGGGTTACGTTCTTATCACTCTGAATGCTTTTCAAAAGTTTTATAACATCCGGATTGCTATAATTGTCGATAATGATACGGTTATGAGGAAACGAAGGCGGTGAAGTAATAGCACATTGGAACGTGTATGGATCGATCTTATTATTATCACATAACGACAATAAACGATTGCAAAACCCAACGTACTCCACTGTTGGCAGCCTTTGCATTGTACAAAGACAAATTATCTCCTGCATACCCAATGCATGCCCCTTAGATAAAAAGGTGATAGCATCATCCTTGTAAAGATAGCCATGCTCCCAAACTCCCACGAACCGTTTATCTGCCAATAACCCGCCATACCAATCCAATTCCACGTTATTATAGGCTGCCATTAAGCTATCGAAATTTATCTTATGATAGCTTTTATCCGGACTGGCTAAACTATATGAGGGGACAAACTTTTGGCTATTTTGATTATTATTTAAACAGGAGGAACAAAAAAGCAGAAATAAGGCAACGGGAAAAACCGTGGTATTTTTCATATTACAATCTACAACAATCTACAACAACTCCGTCGCCAAATTAGCCAACTCACTCCGCTCTCCTTTTTGCAGGGTGATGTGCGCATACAGCGGGTGTCCTTTCGCTTTATCAATCAAATACGACAACCCGTTACTTTCAGCATCCAGGTATGGGGTATCTATCTGGTAAATATCGCCGGTAAACACAAACTTGCTGTTTTCGCCGGCGCGGGATATGATGGTTTTTACCTCGTGCGGGGTAAGGTTCTGCGCCTCGTCTACTATAAAAAATATTTTGCTCAGGGTACGTCCGCGGATAAAGGCCAGTGGCGCTATGGAGATTTTATCGTTGGCCACCAGCTCATCAATTTTGGCCTGCATCTTTTCGTCGTCTGCAAACTGATCCTTTATAAATTTAAGGTTATCCCAAATAGGCGCCATATAAGGGTCTATCTTCGATTTAATATCGCCCGGCAAAAAACCAATATCTTTATTGCTAAGCGGTACTATTGGTCGGGTGACAAATATCTGCCTGAAGTTTTTGCGTTGCTCCAGTGCGCCGGCAAGCGCCAGCAGGGTTTTGCCGGTACCGGCGTTTCCCTGTATGGTTACCAGTTTTATATCGGGATGCAGCAAAGCGTGTATAGCAAATGCCTGCTCAATATTTTTGGGGAATACATTAAAAACAGGCTGTTCGGTTATTTTTTCCAGCTGAGCAGTTTTCGAATTATAAAACCCAGGCACCGATCCTTTTTTGCCATTTAAAATATAAAAATGGTTGCTGGTGTACGGCTGCGTTTCGAAACTGCCGGCGGGTGCCGTTTCGGTTTTATTAAGCTGGTTGATCAGCTTCTCGGGCACCTTATTAATGGTGGTTTCACCGGTATAGAGTTCTGCCAGGTTTTTAATTTTGCCTGTTTCGTAATCTTCCGAATGCAGGCTCAGCGACTTTGCCTTCAACCGGAGGCAGATATCTTTTGAAACCAGGATAATTTTTTTATCGGGGTGCTCCTCTTTCAAGGCCAAAGCGGCGTTCAGGATCCGGTGATCGGTCTTATCGGATCCAAAAACAAGTTCAGCATCCGGCCCCAGGCTTTTACTATCCATGATCACCTTAAAATTGCCTTTACTTTTGCCGTTCAGTGGCTGCCATTGGTTGATCAGGTGATTGTGCGAAATATCGTCCATGAGCCTGATAAAGCTCCGCGCCTCAAAATTGCGGGTATCGTTGCCGCTTTTCATGTTATCCAGCTCTTCCAGTACCTGTATGGGTATGGCTACGTCATGCTCCTGGAAATTCTCGAAGGCATTATGATCATATAAGATCACGGAGGTATCTAAAACAAAAATTCTGGGTTTCCCGTCCGACTTACTTTTGCCTTCCTTGCTCATGGTTGGCTAAATTAGCTATTTTCAGGATTGCAGCGAAATGATTTCAAAAACATCGGGGCTATTATTTAAAAACAATCCAGGATTGCCGCCGAGCTGCCGCTTAAAAAAAACCGTATAAAAGCGAAAACGGAAGCCTCTTCTTGCGATTCGACTTCCGTTTCCTGACCCCCTGCTCAGCCGTAGCCGCTCAGTTGGCACCAAGTTTTGTGTAAATTGACCGATCTGCTATTCTGTTGCCCTTGCGGACATTGATCCTTTCAGTTCATTAGTGGTTTCCGCTTTTCTCCGTAAAAAATTGCGGCCCGTCTAATACCTCTTTTAATTAGCCCTCGTTCTCCGCGGCTTTCGCCGTTTTGCTTTTGGGTAACTCAGGGACTTCCGTGATCTTTAGCTCGCCCGAGGGTTCGCCCGATTCAGTTTCTGTATTCCTGTGAGATTGTCAAAGTACGTCGTTCTTGATGATTCTAAGATAGGGTGCTATCGAATATTTGTCAAGTATTTTTTTTAATATTTATTAACAGGTTTTTAACAATTCTCTACCAGCTTCTTCATGTTGATATGCAATTGAATTAAGCAATAATTGCGGCTTTTTAGGGAGTTGTTAACATCGGGGTTATTCACATAAACACAAAAAATAAGCATTTTTTAGCAGCCTAAATATTCTTAAAAACAGCAAATTTTAAAAAAACCTTTAAAAATGTGTCCAAATTTTGTTGGCCGATTTGCCAATTCCAAACGTTTTCGGGAATGTATTTAAGCCCGAAACTTTTATAAATATTTTAAAAACTTGCTATTGCTAAAGATTTCCGCTAAATATGTAACAGCATTCAATCAAAACCGCCCATTAAACGCAATTCATGAAACGCAGCTTTTACATTGTAGCATTAATAATGCTCACTTTTTTTGTGATTTCCTTTTTAACCAATATTATCGGGCCGCTTAGTCCCGAATTTATTAAGGATTTTAAATTAAGTAACGGACTTGCGGGCGTATTGCCGTTTGCCTTTTTTATAGCTTATGGTGTAATGTCCATTCCATCGAGCATGCTGGTGCAAAAGTATAATGAAAAGGTGATTATGACCACAGCATTTGTAGTAGCCTTTTTAGGTGCATTACTTTTGGCTGCGGAGCCGAATTATCTCACAGCCATATTATCGCTGTTTTTAATAGGCTGTGGTATGGCTATGCTGCAGGTGGTTATTAACCCATTATTGCGCACGGCCGGCGGCGAAGAAAATTATGCATTTACCTCAGTGCTGGCACAATTGATATTCGGCGGCGCTTCGTTTGTTAGCCCCTTTGTTTATTCCTATCTCGTTGAAAATTTAGATAAAGGCAATCACTCGGGCGTATTCTCCCTTTTACAGCCCCTTGTGCCGCATAATCTTCCATGGATATCGCTTTACTGGCTTTTCACCGTAATATGTGTGTTTATGTTTGCGATCCTCCTGGTGTCCAGGTTTCCTAAAGTTGAACTAAATGAGGATGAAAAAGCAGGACCATGGGCTACGCACGTGATGCTTTTTAAAAGGCCGGTTGTTATCCTGTATTTTATAGCTCTATTTTGTTATGTGGGTACCGAGCAAGGGGTATCCTACTGGATGTCGGAATTTTTATATAAATACGATCACTTTAATCCCAAAACAACTGGCGCCGATGCCGTTGGCTATTTTTGGGGACTGATGACCGCAGGCGGCATTTTGGGGCTATTGCTATTAAAAATAATGGACAGCCGCAAACTACTGGTACTATTCACCATTCCGGCCATTATAGCATTAACCTTCGGCCTTTTCGGCAGCGCACAGATTTCATTGTGGGCATTTCCAATTGTCGGTTTTTTCATGTCGGTAATGTATCCTATCATTTTCTCACTTGCTTTAAGTTCAGTTGATGAGCATCATGGCTCATTTGCAGGGATATTGGTTACCGGTATCATTGGTGGCGCGGTTGTTCAGCTTTTGATCGGCGGCCTCGCCGACCTGATTGGATTAAGAGCCGCTATGATGTTTTTATATATCACTTTCGGTTATATGCTCAGCATTGGGTTCTGGGCGAAACCACTTGTAACCAACAAAACTATTTTCGATAAAAAGGATTGAGCTGCTCAGGACATGAAAGATATAAAAATTATAGGAATTGACTTGGGAGCCACCAATATACGTGGCGCGGTGGTTAGCAATGATGCATTGTCGGATATTATTTCAAGACGCATCAAAACAAAAGGAACCGAGCTGGAGGTGCTGGAAGATGTTTATTCATTGATTGATGAATTGATAGACAGCGACGTGAAAGCGATAGGCATAGGTGTACCGAGCGTGGTTGATGTAAAACTAGGGATTGTTTATGATGTGGTGCATATTCCCTCGTGGAAAGAAGTTCATTTGAAGGAATTGCTTGAAAACCGGTACCATATTCCTGTTTTTGTAAATAACGATGCCAACTGTTTTGCACTGGGCGAACACTATTTTGGCAAAGGCAAAGGCGTGAATGATATGATTGGCTTAACCATTGGCACGGGCCTGGGCGCCGGCATCATCATTAACAATCACCTGTATGCCGGCCGAAACTGCGGCGCCGGCGAATTTGGGATGGTTGACTACCTGGAACATAATTATGAGTACTATGCCTGCGGCTCTTTTTTTCAAAACGTGTATGGAATTAACGGCGAAGAGGTTTTTAAAAAGGCTAGAAATGGTGATGAGCAGGCGTTAAAATTATACGCAGAGTTAGGCACCCACCTGGGCAATGCCGTAAAAATGATCATGTACACCTACGATACCGAGCTGATTATTTTAGGCGGATCGGTACAGTTGGCGTTTGATTTCTTTGAAAAGACAATGTGGGAGCGAATAAATACTTTTGCATTTCCCAAAAGCATTAATAACCTGCAAATTAAAACCTCGGCCTTGGCCAATAGCGGGATATTGGGCGCTGCCGCCTTGTATTATGATGCGGAATAATGAGTAATTGATTTTTTATCGTGATGCTATAGCATTGGCCGATCCGAAGCCCTAAACTTACCGGGTTGTGCGGACCATTTCGCAGCTCTGTCCTCGTTGCTTTCGGGCCCGCGCAAAAACACTTCCATTTCCTCGGAGTCTTTATTTGCAAAATACCGCGACAGCAATATCTTAATGTCTGCCAATTCCTTGTCCGAAACATTATTTGCATATAGTTTCAGCAATTCCTCCTGTATATTGCTAAGCTCCTTTCCCTGTTTTTCCATAGCGATAAGATTTGCACCGAAAATACGAAAAAGACAACAAAACTTACGAAGTTTTAAAAAATTCGTAAGTTTTATAGCGAAACGTTATTACCGAGAATAGTTTGGAGCCTCTTTAGTAATGGTTATGTCGTGCGGGTGGCTTTCGCGCATACCGGCTGCAGTAATACGTACAAATTTGGCTTTTTGTAATTGCTCAATACGGGCAGCGCCACAATAATGCATTCCTGCGCGCAAGCCGCCAATGTACTGGTATATTACCTCGGCAAGGGTGCCTTTGTAGGGCACACGGCCAACAATTCCTTCGGGTACCAATTTGGTAACAACATCGGTTTCGTCCTGGAAATAACGGTCTTTTGATCCTTTATCCATGGCCTCTATCGAGCCCATACCGCGGTACGATTTAAATTTACGGCCTTCGTACAAAATAGTCTCGCCCGGCGATTCCTCAACCCCCGCAAATAACGAACCTGCCATTATCGAGCTTGCCCCGGCGGCAATCGCTTTTACGATGTCGCCGGTTTGTTTAATGCCGCCATCGGCAATAATCGGCACTCCCCTGCCCTCCATCGCCTTGGCACATTCATATACCGCAAACAATTGCGGTACGCCCACACCAGCTACGATACGCGTTGTACAGATAGACCCCGGGCCAATACCAACCTTAATGGCATCAGCTCCGGCATCAGCCAGCGCAATGGCGCCATCAGCTGTCGCCACGTTACCTGCAATTACCTGCAAATCGGGGTATAGTTGTTTTACGGTTTTAACCATGTCAATAACGCCTTTGGAATGGCCATGGGCGGTATCAACCGTGATAACATCAACACCTGCAGCGACGAGGGCCTTAACCCTGTCGATATTTTCGGCGGCTACGCCTACGGCTGCGCCAACGCGTAAACGGCCAAATTCGTCTTTACAGGCGCTTGGGAAGTTTTTAAATTTCTGGATATCTTTAAACGTGATTAAGCCTCGTAAAAAGCCGTCTTTATCAACAACGGGCAGCTTTTCAATTTTATGATCTTGTAATATTGCTTCGGCTTGTACCAGCGTTGTTCCTTGTGGCGCAGTGATCAGGTTGTTTACAGTCATTACTTCTGCAACAGGCCGATTAGTTTCCTTTTGAAAACGAAGATCGCGGTTGGTGATGATCCCCTTTAATTTACCATCGCCATCAACAATGGGGATTCCCCCTATTCTAAAGTCGAGCATTATTTTAACTGCATCGGCAACGGATGCCGATTCATGCAGGGTAACCGGGTCCAGTATCATGCCGCTCTCCGAGCGTTTTACTTTACGCACTTCATCGGCCTGCGCCTGGATGGTCATGTTTTTATGCAAAATACCAATACCACCTGCCTGTGCAATAGCTATTGCCAGCTGTGATTCGGTCACCGTATCCATAGCCGCAGAAACAATGGGGACATTCAGGCGGATCTTTTTTGTAAGATACGTACTGGTGTCAACATCGCGCGGTAATACTTCGGAATAAGATGGGATGAGAAGAACGTCGTCGTAAGTTAATCCTTCGGCAACAAATTTTGAGGGGTCAAGCTCCATAGCAAATAATTGTTATTTGCCGGGCAAAGCTAACCTTTTATTTCGGATTTTGGAAACGCCGCCAGGAATTTATCGAAACGATCTTAAAATATGGCAATTTGATGATTTGGGAATTTGATAATTTGAAGATTTGAAAACGGTGCGTTAATTTTCAAATCTTCAAATAAAATAATCTTCAAATCAATATTTGCCAACAATAACTTTGTAGAACTGATCGAAATTTAAATATTTAGCCGCCAGTTGCTGTAAAGCTTCGGGCTTTACTGTTTTTACGGTATTCACATACCTGTCATAGTAATCATAATCCAATCCGGCGAAATACAGATTCTTAAATTTATCGGCATGCGAAAAAACATTCTCCAGGCTGCCTAGTAACGATCCTAACAAAAAGTTGCGCACCAGCGACAATTCGTCTTCCGGAATCAACTCATTTTGCAATAAATTAAGCTCCTTTTCAATTTCATTTACCGCTAATTTACAAACATCGGCACCAACTTCTGTGGCAATAAACAAAGCGCCGCCATGTTTCAGCGAACTCATTCCCGCCCCAATGCCATAGGTGTAACCCTTGTCTTCGCGGATGTTTGCCATCAGCCTTGAACCAAAATAGCCGCCTAAAACAGTATTCAACACCTGCAGCGCCGGAAAATCGGGATGAGCCCGATTTACGGCCGGTATCCCCATACGGATAGCCGATTGCAGCGCATCGGGTTTTTCGATATAATAAAAGTGTTCTGCTGAAGCAATTGCAGCGGGTTGCGTAGTATCGATAGCCGTAGTGCTATTGATCCACGCTGCATCAAAAGTTTCGGTTATCAGGCTTAACGTTTCCGGTTCAATTTTGCCGGCTATAATCATCACACAGTTTGCAGGCTGATACATTTGGTTAGCATGCTCCAGCATATCAGCCCTCAGCAGAGTTTTATAAGTGTCGGGCTCTGCGCCTAAACCATACAGCGTTTCGCCGTATAAAGCTTTATTGAATGTCCGGCGGGCTACGTAATCATTTTTTTGCATGCTCACCTGCAATTTTTGTTGCTGGTTGCGGATAAATGTTTCCAGTTCCTTTTCAGGAAAAATGGAATTGCAAATAATATCCTTAATAACGGGCAGGGTATGGTGCAAATGTTTATTTAAGCTATAAAGCACCACCTGCGAATGATCATAACCGTACTCAACCTGCAAAAAGGCACCATAAAAATCAACTTTATCCGCAATTTGAGCAGCTGTCAGGGTTTTTGTACCGTCATTAAGCATGGTGTTTACCGCCATATTGAGCAACGGCTTGTCTGCATCGAACCGCAAATTGCTAAAAATCCACTCTATCCGCACCAGTTCCTGGTCGCCGGAGTTAAAACAAAAAACATTACAGCCATTATCCAGCTTTTGATGTGCCGGACGGATGAGGTTTATATTTTCAATCGCCCTGAATTCGGGCGCTTTTTTTCTTTGTAGAATCATTTGTTTGTGGTCAATGGTCATTGGTCATTAGTTTGCGTTTTCACCGCTGCTAATCACCCCGCCTGTAGGAATCATCCGTTTCAGGCAGCTTTCTCTGCCAGGTAAATCAATGTTGTTGAGTTATCTTTTCTGAATAACTGGTTCGCCAGGTCTTTTATCTGTTCACTTGTAACAGCAATATATTTTTCGGTTTCATGATTCAACAGATCAGCATCGCCCAATAACTCAAAAGACGCAAGGTTCATCGCCTTATCAAGCAAAGCCATTTCCGAAAATATCATCGTCGACTCAATTTTGTTTTGCACCTTGGTAAGCTCCTCGGGCGACACCAACTCGGTTTTTATGCGCTCCAGTTCTTCCCAAATGGCAGCTTCGGCAGCGTCAGTAGTGACATTTTCAAGCGGCTTGCCCTCAAATACAAACATCCCCTTATCCAGGCTGCCTGTCATATAAGCATGCACCTCGCTAAACAACTGCTTTTCCTTCACCAGGTTGCGGTACAACCTTGATGAATTCCCGCGTGAAAGAATGTCCGATATCAACTCAGCAGCATAATACGAGCCATCAAGCCGCGCGCCCATCTGGAAAGCAATATAAACATCGTTAAGCGGCACCTTTGCAGTTACCGTTGCCCGGCGTTCATCATGCTGCTCAGGTTCCTGCGGCAGGTTCCGGTGATATTTTTCGCCGGCTGGTATAGGCCCAAACCACTTTTCAGCCAGTTGTTTAACTTCTTCTGTTTTCACATCGCCGCCAACAACCATTATCGCATTTTGCGGGTTATAGTGTTTTTTAAAAAAGGCCTTTACATCCTCAATTTTAGCGTCTTCGATATGTTTGATCTCCTTGCCGATGGTTGCCCACTGGTAGGGATGTTTTTTATATACCATTGGTCGCAGTTTAAGCCATACATCGCCATAAGGCTGGTTTAAATAACGCTGCTTAAATTCCTCTATCACCACATTTCGCTGCACTTCCAGGCTTTTTTTGCTAAAAGCCAGGCTTAGCATGCGGTCGCTTTCCAGCCAGAAGGCTGTCTCGATATTGGCCGATGGAAGCGTGATATAATAATTGGTAATATCGTTACTGGTAAACGCATTATTTTCGCCGCCTACGCGTTGCAGGGGCTGGTCGTAATCGGGTATATTTACCGAACCGCCAAACATCAGGTGCTCAAAAAGGTGGGCAAAGCCGGTTTGGTTGGGATCCTCGTCGCGGGCGCCAACATCATATAAAATATTAAGCACCGCCATTGGCGTTGTATTATCTTCGTGAACAAGAACCCGCAGGCCATTGTCGAGTGTAAAACGGTTGAATTTAACCATGAATAAACTTTCAATTAACGGAAAGCAAATGTAGGATATTTGTTGATTGGTGTGATTTGAAAATTTGATGATTTGAAAATTTGAAAATGATAGCAATTCGGGAATAATCCTCAAATTAGTACATCTTCAAATTTTCAAATTAACACATCGTCAAATTAGAAAATGATTACGCAAGACGACCTCATCAAACAAATATCCAATACAATCGGCAAAGCTAAAGTACTTAAGCTAAGCCGCATTTTAAAGGAGGAACAATTTGCGCTCCGTGATTTGATTGATATCACCTTTTATCACGACAGGGATATTGCCTTCAGGGCGGCCTGGATACTTGAGAACATCTTTTTAGAAGACCCTGCCCGTTATGGATCTGACCTCGCCTACTTAATATCGCGCATAAAACAGATTGAGCACGAAAGTTGCAAGCGCCACTATGCTAAAATAATGATGCACTTAACCGGCAAAAAAGCTCCGGAAATTATCAGGGATAAATTACTGCAACTTGACCTTGAGCTGGTTGTGGAGCAATGTTTCGACTGGATGATTGACCCGAAAGTTAAAATAGCTGTTAAGGTATTTGCCGCTGAGGCTCTTTTTAATTTGCATAGCCGTTACCCATGGATACAAGAGGAATTAGTCAGCCAGTTAAAATTTTTGATGCGAAACGGTACCGCGGCCATCCAGTCACGCGGGAGAAGATTATTGGAAGCAATTGGTGAGATGTGAATGGAAAATAATGATTTAATGCTTTTTACTTAAGCCTCACACTGATGAAGCCCCGCCAGATGAGGGGATTTATATGATCTTTTTATAAATATAATACAAAAAAATTCCGCTGTTCCGCTGGAACGGAAGGAACAGGGTGGAACAGAAAGCGATAAGTAAAGTCCAGCAAAAATTGCGTTTCCGGGCCGCTATGGCAGTTTTGCACACTGGAAGCGCCACAAAAAATGCAAAAAATGGTGACAAAACACTGTCACCAAATCCATCATTTTTATTGTCGAAATTTGCAGCCACCTGCTATTGCTGTCAATTACATACTCACAGTTTTACGCCGTTGGTCTATCTTCTGCATGCAGGTTGTGGCTCACCTGGTGATGGTGCAGCTTAGCCTCAATGGCCGATGAACTGTCATCTGCATAGGTGCCGTATGCATTTACAAGGATACCTTTCAAATTGTGTTTGGCTGATGAAACAGCGTACACTATCGAGGTATCATCGGGATTGCTGGCGCCTTCAAAACGATAAAACTCATCTATTTCAAAATCATCGGCAGTCATTTGAATATCTTTTGCCTTATCGCCAACGGTATCACCATCCAGGCTAAGGTTTTCAGTATATCCCCTTTTCATCAAATCGTTAGTGGCTTCCACTAAATTATTATATGTTTTCATGTCGATGCGTTTTATGGTTTTATTACATAACGATAAAACAACGCTGTTGTTTGAATGGCAGAAATATGTTTGGCACGAATCCGCTCATTCTTTTTTCAAAAAAGCAATTGTAAAAACTAATACACTAAAGATTTTTGAATGAGATGGTTGATCGCCTTATAAATCACCAGCAAGACTTAGAATTTCATCTACTACGGTTTTACTAAATCTGAACGAGTAGTATTGCATTTCGTTAACAATTTCCTTAACAGAAACAATAAAACCTCGATTTTTAGCGATGAGCAACACCTTTAATGTTCCTATAATAGCAATATTTAGGCTAACAGCAACCTTTCTGCCTTTTTTCTCATCTATAATCAACACAGAATTTTCAGTCTCTAAGGCTAAAGTAATCGCACTCGCTTCCCCAGGGTCCAATGTCACTTTAAGTTGCTCAATCTTGTCTAAATCGGCAACGTCTTTAATTATTATCCAATCAGGCAGGTTTTCTTCAAATTCTAAAGCGATTATCTTAGTCGTATAAACATTCGTAAATATTTTTTGCAATAAATCAAGGCGACCAATTCTATCTAAGGCAATCAAACAGCTTGTGTCCGAAATGATGATTTTACTCATTAAACAAATCAGTATTCAAATCCTGGACGGTTTCTCCAAAAATAGAAACCCCATATTTGCCCACGTTTAACAAAAACTCTTTTTTTGACACCTCAGAAAAATCTGCTGCCTGACCGGCAGTAAGTAATCCTTTATCAAATAAAATTGCCGCCATGGTCATTTTCAATTCTTTTTCGTTGGCTTCTTCGGGTATTTTAACACTCAATGTTTTCATTTTATTCAATATCACATAAAGTTACAACAAAAAGAAACACTATTCTTCCTCCCCGGCAGCAAAAAACTTCTGGTTAAAATTCACCAGGTATAATTCACTGGTGGCGCGGGTACAGGCAGTATAAAACCAGCGTAAAAAATCAGTATTCACCATTTCTTCGGTCAGGTATCCCTGGTCAACAAAAACAGCGTCCCATTGGCCGCCTTGTGCTTTGTGGCAGGTAATGGCGTAGGCAAATTTTATTTGCAGGGCGTTATAATAAGGGTTTAATTTCAGCTCGTTCCACCTGGCGCGTTTGTTGGGGATATGCTCATAATCCTTCATCACTTCAAGGTAAAACCTTTTTTGATCTTCCTGCGGCAATGCCGGTGCCTCGGTATACAGCGTATCCAGCATTATTTTACAATCAATTACCGGGTCTTCTGCATAATCAATAAACTCCATCTGTACATCGGCAAACCTGAATCCGTACATATCCTCCAGTCGCCGTACCCTTTTTATACGGGCAATATCGCCATTGGCAATAAACCCGGTGCTACCCTCCTCCTTGTCCTGCAGCCAGAAATAATTATTTTTCACCACCATTACCTGGTCGCCGCCCGTTAATTCCTCCTCCCGGTACAATATGCGGCCGCGAATTTGTTGATTATAGGCATTAGCATTTTTGTTGGAACGGCAAATGATCAGCGTATTATCATTACCATATTTATTGTAGGCGTAATGGAGCCCTTCGGCCAGTACATCGCCACCCATACGGTACATATCCTTGTATCCTTTGGTGACAATTTGCGGCATTTTTTCCTTTTTTCTGCGGATCATGTCTCTTACCCGCGTAGCGTTGAACAAAATACCTGAATCCTTTTGCTGGCGCAACACATCCGTTAGTTCATAGCTGAAAACATTGAGCCCGAATTTATCCTTCATCAATTTTACATCCAGCGCAGGGCTATCTACCGAACCCACCGGCGGCAACTGCGCCGTATCGCCCACCAGCATCAGTTTGCAGTTCTTGGTGTTATAAACGTAATTGATCAGGTCGTAAAGTAAAGATGCTTTATGATTAATGCCAATTTCGTCGCTGATCATCGAAGCCTCATCAACAATAAACAAGGTATTTTCGGCAATATTATCGCCCAGCAAAAAAGGTTCATCAACATTAACTGCCGATTTTTTTCGGTAAATGCGCTTGTGTATGGTAAACGCTTTACGGCCCGAATAAGCGGTAATTACTTTTGCCGCCCTACCCGTTGGCGCCAGCAGGGCATATTTAAAGTTATAATTCCTTAACGCCTTCACCAGGGCTCCTAAAACAGTTGTTTTACCTGTACCAGCATAACCTTTCAATATAAAACACTCGTCGCCATCATCTGCAACCAAAAATTTATGCAGCTTTTCAAATAGCTCTAATTGCTGTTCGGTGGGTTGATGCGGAAACGCGTTTTGAATATGGTCTGCCAAGTGTCTGGGTTTAATCCGGGCTAAATTTATGAATTATTAGCGAGTGCGATTTTTAATTCCCGGCAAATTAACCACCAAGAAAATATAAATGAATTTTATTCCCAAAAGCTCTAACTTTTATGTAACCTTTCCGTAAAAGAAAATATATGCCAAACCCGTAAACGATATGAAAAACATCTATCTCGAATTTTTCCGGGGTATTTCTTCGGTGTTCATTCTATTCTGGCATATTGTTTTTTTGGCGCCTACGGGCCATGTTACTCACTTTACAGGCTATTGGGGAACCGATGCCCTCATGATGTTTTTTATGCTATCGGGCCTGGTTATCGATCTTACGCAAAAAAATAAGCCTGTATCGGCAGCCGGTTTCTTAAAGAATCGTTTTTTGCGAATTTACCCCCAATTTGTTATTGGCATGTTGCTGGCATTTTTAGCACTCGCCATTACGGATACAGCTTTTCCGACCGGGAAAGTTATATTGGGCAACTTCCTGATGGTAAGCACCATGAAAGATTATATGGGTTATGTTGTACCCAGTATACAAAGTAATCTGCCGGTATGGTCACTCTCGTTCGAAGCTGCATTTTATGTACTTTTTGCGGTAACTATAGGCAGAGCTCAAAAGAAAGTTATTTTTTGCTGGTTCGTTATTTCGCTGATTGCGTTACCGCTTTATTACTTAAAAACCGATCGCGATGCTTTGTCGCATATAATAGCCGTTTTTGCTTTTTCTTCCATTTGGCTCATTGGTTATTATATTTATGAATACCGCAATTATTTTTATGCCGATAAATACGTGGCCCTTTTTGGCTTGGGTGTAATGCCGCTGATATCCCGGATGCACATTATCGATAACTTCTATGATCCGTTTAAATATTTCGGTTTATCGTTATTTGCCGTACCTTTTTTCAGGTATTGCCTGCAATTACCCCCTGCCGGCAAAAAAATCAAATTGATTTTTTTAATTATACCACATTGTATTATTGTGCTTATTGCTTTGTTTGTTAGGTATATGCCGCTTGTAAACGCCATAGTTTACAGTACGCTGCCCTATGTTTATATGGGGATTGGCTATGCCGTTAATGTCCTTGGTATAAAAAAACATGTTTTGCATTTTGTTAACCACGCCGGTACTTTATTAGGCAAATATTCATACTCGTTGTATATTACGCATTTTACTGTCCTTTTTGTTTTCTCAAAACTAACGCATAACTTGTTAATTTTCGTTTTGGTGCCATTGCCCATTATCGCCTTTATTGCCTACAGTCTCGAAAAATGGTTTCAACCAGCCGTTTTAAGCTATTTCAAACGTAAAAAGGAACAACCGGCAATAACCACCAAATACGATTTGCAATGGCCTGCTGCCCCTGTTGCAGCCAGTCCGCCGGAGCATGCCTGAATACCGCCGGATATATTTTATTAAAACAATATGGTTGTAAATATTGCAGGCGGCAAATAACAAAAAATAGTTACTTTTGCGTATCTGCATGAGCGACTTCAACAATAATTACACCGATAATAGCTTTAACCTGTACCAGGCGTACAGCTACACCCTGCTGTTGCAGGTGGAAGTTAATACCTTTAGTTATGCCGTTGTACATCAAAACCGCTTGCTGGTATCGGCTCAAAACTGCGATATTGATGAATTGCTTTACCCCAAGCAATTAAGCGAGTTATTAACTGCTACTTACCGAAAAGTTTTAATTGGCCTACCGGCAACCGCCCTGACATTGGTACCTAAAAGTTTATTTAGGGAGGACTATGCAGGCGAATTTGCCCGCTACCTGGATGTTAAAGAAGATGAAAAGGTTTTTGCCCAAAAACTCGACGACCAAAACAACATTATTTATAAAACACCGGGGCCAATAGCTTATGCTGCCGAAAAATTCGGTTTCAATAATGCTGTTTACACGGCGCAAGGCTGGATTAAGGCTATTGAAAATAGCCGGCCAAATGATTCGACTTTGTATCTGGAAATAGGTAAAAACACAGTTCAGTTTTTATATTTTTCGTCTGGAAGCCTTCGCTTTTATAACTCATTTGAATTCAGAAGCGAGGACGAACTGGTTTATTTCACTTCGTTTGTTGCCGATGAACTAAAATTGAAGCCATTGCTTACCACCCTTGTTTTAAGCGGCGACGTTAGCCCGGACGATAATAATATCACCCGCCTGTGCAACTTCTTCCCTAAAATTGAAATAAACGGCATAAAAGTGCTCGAATTGCCGGGGCAGATACCTTCACATAAACTGCTGGCATTGGCCGCCTTAACATTATGCGAATAATTGGCGGTTCACTAAAAGGATTACGACTTAACCCGCCAAAAAACTTACCCGTACGCCCAACCACCGATTTGGCAAAGGAAGCTTTGTTTAACATCCTGCAAAATCAAATTGAATTTGAGGGCTTGCGTGTATTGGATTTATTTAGCGGCACCGGCAACATATCGATGGAGTTTGCATCGCGGGGCGCGGAACAGGTAGTTTCGGTTGATCGCAGTATCCATTGTGTGCATTATCTTAAAGACATTTCCCGCCAACATGGTTTAACACAAATAAAGGCATTTAAGGATGATGTTTTTAAATACCTGCAACTGGAAACCGACCAGTTTAATTTAATTTTTGCCGATCCACCTTATGATCTCAACCGTATCCCCGAAATAGCGGTCACTGTTTTTGAAAAAAAGTTACTGGCGCCCGGCGGACTGTTAATTGTAGAACATCAGTCGTTGCAAAACCTGAGTAATCATCCCGCTTTTGTTGAACAGCGCCGGTACGGGCATTCTTCATTCTCCTTTTTCAGGAATGCCTGATATCAATTGTCAGGAATCCGTTCTGTAAATGGCTATTCCCAGTTTTCTGAAGTTCGATAATTGTGCCTCATCGCCGTTGGTAATAATCGCATTAACTAAATCCGTATCAGCAAATCTTAAGTACGATTCGCGGTTCAGCTTACTTCCATCGCATAGTAAATAAGTAAAAGCGGTGTTAGCGGCAAAGGCAGTAGTGATAGATGCCTCGTTTTCACTGTTGGCAAATAATCCGTTCGCCGAAATCCCATCAACCCCTAAAAAAGCTTTTGTTGCACGGTATTTGGAAATATGATCAATCGCCATCGTGCCATGCACTGCCTGTCGTTCGGTATCCAGCTCCCCGCCTATTATATTTAAAGAAACCGCTGTATCCATAAGCGCATAAACAACAGGTAATGAGTTTGTTATTACCTTTATCTTTTTGTTTTTAATGAACTGGCATAAATGATATACGGTGCTGCCGCAATCCATAAATATAACATCCCCGTCAACTATATGATTGGCAGCCAAACGACATATATCCTCCTTTGCTTGTGCATTACTGGCCGCTTTGCCAGCAAAATCGTGCGGTTTTTCAAAAGGATTTGTTTTCATCGCTCCCCCATGGGTGCGGTACAACAACCCATCGGCGGCCAGCTGATTTAAATCGCGGCGTATGGTTATTTCAGATATATCCAACTCAGTGGCCAGTTGTTTTACGTCTACCTCGCCTACTTCATTTAATTTATCCAGAATCTTTTGCTTTCTTTTTGGAAAATTCATTACAATAGTGTTATTTTGATCAAAAATAATCAATAAAAATCAAATACAATCAAATCGAATGAACAATATTAAAATTCTGGATACCGAAATCTTGTCGAACAATTGGTACACACTAAAAAAGGTAACCTACCAGGCCACCCAGGCCGATGGTACTATTCTGTTGCAGCACCGCGAGGCTTATGACAGGGGCAATGGCGCTACCATACTGTTGTACAATAAACCATCAAAGTCGGTTATCTTAACGCAACAGTTCAGGCTGCCAACATATATCAATGGGAATCAGTCGGGTATGCTGATTGAATGCTGCGCAGGTTTACTGGATAAGGACAACCCGGAAGACTGCATCCGCCGCGAAACAGAGGAAGAAACCGGCTACAAAATAACCGATGTTAAAAAAGTGTTCGAGGCGTACATGTCGCCGGGCTCAGTGACTGAGATCCTTTATTTTTTTGTAGCCGAATACTCATCGGCCATGAAAGTGAGCGAAGGCGGGGGATTGACTGAAGAAAGCGAAAACATCCATGTACTGGAATATCAATTTACCGAGGCGCTGAATATGATAAATACCGGCGCCATAAAAGATGCAAAAACCATTATGCTTTTGCAGTATGCGCAAATTAATAATCTTTTAAACTGATATGATTTGTAATTAATATCGGCATTGCACGCCTGCTATCATAAAAATTACGTTTGTTTTAAAATAACTATATATAAATTATCATATTTTTACTGTGTTCAAGCCGTTCCCTGATTAATCACGATTACCACCCCGTTATGCAGCAAAAAGAGAATACCAAATACTGGATTGCCTGCATAGTTATGCTGCTCCTCGCTTTTATCCAATGCTATAAAACCATTCATGATATTTACTGGGCATCCGAACCCGATTTTGACCGGGATATAGCGTATATCCGCACTACATTAAGCGGCCATTACGGGCAGGACCCCAACATGACCGGGCAATACATGTGGTATAACCCCATTATATTCCTGACAGAGACACTTGCTGTAAAACTCACAGGCTTACCTATCAACATCGTCGTGGCACGTTGCGGAGCATTTTTTAACCTGTTAAACCCGGTAATATTTTTTATCGTGATGATAAAGCTGTTTGATTATAAAATTGCGCTGGCATCGTTGCTATCGTTTTTATTCATCATCAACGGCAATTTACCCTGTTGGGGAGCTGCCACCTACTCACCCTGGATGGTATCAGATACTGCAGTACAGTTTTTATTTTATTTGTGCATTTTTTTCTGCTATAAGGCGTTTTCCGAGCAAAAAATATTATGGTTCATTATTCTGGGTGCTGTCATCGGGCTGACTTTCCTGGGGCATTCGGCACCGATATTTATTATTATTTTGATACTAATAGTACTCCAGGGGCAAAAAGTAATCATCGCGCTAAAGGATAAACAGTTTGGCCTGGTTGGCACCTACTTTTTACAGGGAATTGCCACCGTTATTCCTTTTATCATTTGCGCATTCCCGCTCCTGTATTATGTTTATGGCAAATACCATCTTCATTTTGTAAACAGGATTATCCTGCAATGCGCCCCCGGCATATTTGCACGGAAAGAAACGTTAAGCCTGCTCAGGTTAAATGTCACTTTTTCACTGCTGATATCGGTTGTTGGTTTTATCTGGTTTTATCTCAAATTCGAGAATAAAATACTACGCAAGATCATCTGGAGCTGGCTAGTCATCACGCTGGTGATGTATATCTATGAATCCGGCGTGCCTACTGCCAATAAAATGCTTCACATTAACCTACCAGATACCATACCAGCCTTTCATTATTTCTTTTATCTAAAGGCTTTACAGTCAATTTTTGTAGGCTTTGGCTTTGTGTTTTTGTTTAACCTGGCGCTGCCGTGGTTGGGCCGGATTAGTAAAAGAGACATCACTCCCAAACTTAGCACTAACTTATTTATCGCCGTTGTATTGCTTTATGTTTTAATTTATTATCCCATTTACAGCAAGCGCTGGGATTTTACCGGCCTGCGGAAACAGGCCATTGAAAAGGGTAATGAAAAGGATAAAATCGACGTTTATAACTTCATCACCAAAAACATCCCCTCTGACAATGTAATGCTTTGTCCGCATGACTTATCGCTGTTTCCGGTGATGCCGACTGCAATTAAAATGGTATCTATCGAAACGTATTTTTCGAATCCCTATGTGAGCTACGACCAGCGGGAAGATGACCGGGATAAAATGCTGTCGTACCTAAAAACAGCAACGCCCGATACAGCTGCTAAGTTATTTAATCAATATAAAGTGAGTGATGTTTTGCTGACTAATGATAGCATTGGCTATTATAAACAGCCGGCGTTTGCCGATAGCAAGGTAATTTTTAAGAATGATTCGTTTACTATTTTAGCTTTTAACGTGAAGTAAGGGCGCAACTACCAAAGTCCTCCACTATGTCATCTCGAACGATAGTGAGAGAACTTATACAGCATTCATACACAGCTATTTGCCGGTTATACATAGCGAAAAAGATCCCTCACTATCGTTCGGGATGACAAAAAGAGTTTGGAGCTATTTTCTAAAAGGCTTAAAAAAGACTTTGGTGCCAAGCGCAAGCATCTGCCTGTCGCCGCTGGAATCGCCATAGCAATAAATTTCATCAAATTGCGAGAGATCAAAACCCGATTTTATCCTGACCGCCTTTTCTTCGCCATTACAATTAGCGCCCTTCACTTTGCCGGTAAGTTTGTTATCAATGGTTTCGAGCTCGGTAGCAATCAACTTAGCCCCGAATGAATCACTCCATTTTTTTATCCAGTTTTCGGCGCTGGCAGATACGATTACAACCTCGAAACCCGCGGCCTGCAGCCTTTTTATTTCGGCTTGGGCGGACGGACGGATTAAGGCGGGCAGTTTTTGATCGATAAAATCATCGCATCCCAATTGAAAGGCATCCGTCGGGTTATCTTTAAAGAAATACTTTAACAACTGCTCCTTAGCCGCCTGATTAGATAAGAGTTTCAATTTCAGAAGTGCAAAAACCGGGATGTGCAAAACAAAACCCCAATAAAAGCGCACATTGCCTTTTTGATGCCTGATGACCTCAAACATGGTATCCTTAGTGGTTATCGTTCCGTCGAAATCAAAAAAAGCTATCTTTTTCACAGCTTCATTTTTTTAAACTGAAATTCAGGTATATTCTTGATGATGAGCATGATATACCGCCAAAACCATTTGATATAAATGGTGTTTTTCTTTTTTTCAAACCCGGAGTAAATAATATCAGCTACCTGGGCGGGCGTTGATGTAAGCGGTTTTGGCAACGGCAAACCTTCAGTCATCCGGGTATAAACAAAGCCTGGCTTCACCGTCATCACATGAACATTATCTTTAAAACACTTATTGCGCAAGCCTGAGAGATAGGCATTAAACGCAGCTTTTGAGCTGCCGTAAATCAGTTTACTGGCCCTTCCCCTATCCCCGGCTACCGAGCTTATACCAATGATTGTTCCGCTTTTGCGGCCTGTATAGTATTTGGCAGCAATATTTAAC
>Ga0068855_100001223_pt1 | contig 31869 bp, 27 predicted proteins | sample KBSCornC52_FD_66592 | JGI IMG/M metagenome (GOLD analysis project Ga0068855, IMG submission 66592) | Corn rhizosphere microbial communities from Kellogg Biological Station, Michigan, USA - KBS Corn C5-2 | ecosystem: Host-associated > Plants > Roots > Rhizosphere > Soil ...
CCCCCGGTACATATCCTTTTGTATGCCGCGGGTGTATGGAAATTGCCCCGGCAATTCATTCATGCCGGAAGCTTCGGTGTAAACTTCCTTAATTTCTATTCCCGAGGTGGTAGTTATTTTCTTTCCGGACATGTTTTTGTTTAGTGATTAGTTAATCGGAGATTAGAGATTAGGAAGACAGAAAAACTTTTTCCTAATCTCCAATCACTAGCCTCTGATCTCTAAAATAAATCCTCTAAATCTTTTCGCAGCAAATTTGCGCCAACTTCATAAGGACTATCTTCCAATTGGCTAAGGAAACCTAATATCGCCTTGCTTAATTCCAACCCTGTAGCTGTTTCCGGCAACGATTTGGCAGCCTTAGTTATAATGGCCAATGTATCGTCCTTAACGCGTTTTACTACGGCCCAGGCACGGCTGCTCACATAAATTTGCTGGGTAATATTATGCTGAAACTCGTTGCGAAGTTCTTCGAGCACCAGGGCATGCAGTTCGCCGGCAGTATAGGAGGTTGCATTTACCCTAACCAGCATATTTGCAGGGTTAACCCGCTCAATAAATAAAACCAGGCGTTCATAGGCTTGTAATCGTAAGGGGAGGGTTTGATTGTTTATGGCTTTCCTGAATTCCAGCAGCTGTATTTTCTCGTCCCTTTCCAGATATGGCTTTATCAGATAAAAGGCGATAGACACCACACCGGTTCCGGCAAGTGTAAATTTAAATACATCCATTAAAAACGACAGGAGATTGGTATTCATGTTATAATGTTAAAATGAGGTCATAAATAAACCGGGTGCAACAAAAATCTGCATTTTAACTTATATTTGTACAGCTAATTAAAAATTAAGATGAGTATTGCTGTTGAAACTGCACCCGGACCGGTAACTTTTACCGCAGGTGCCGTAAAGGAACTAAACAAATTAAAGGATCAGCAGGAAGTTGGTGACGATTTCGGCTTGCGTGTAGGTGTTGAAGGCGGAGGTTGTTCAGGCATGAACTATATTTTGGGTTTCGATCAGAAAAAAGACGGCGACCAAGAATATATTATCGACGGGATAAAAGTGTATATGCACAAAGCACACGGCTTGTACTTGGTTGGTATGCAAATTGATTTCCAGGATGGCCTAAATGCACGCGGCTTTACCTTCAATAACCCTAATGCAGCAAGCACCTGCGGCTGCGGTACCTCATTCTCGGTATAAAATAAAACAACATTTATAGATAAAAAAGCAGCTTTATGGGCTGCTTTTTTGTTTTACGTCTCTTCATCGATTTATTGATTTCAATACATAACTCAATATAGATTTTCCTATTCGGTACGATGGCTATAAATACCGCCTCAAAACATTGGAATCATATTAATAATAAGTTCTTTACAAAGTTTTACAGGGTGCAAATTAACTGCGGCTATAATGTAACAAAACGGGGGTATATATAGTCTTATCATTCAAACTTGTTAATTTTAACACATGCCGGTAAAAACTACTTATAAAGAAAATATCTCGATCGCATTACAATCCATAAGTGGTAACAAGTTACGCACATCGCTAACGTCGTTGATCATCGCGATAGGTATTATGGCGCTCGTGGGTATTTTAACGGCTATTGAAGGTGTTAAAACTTCGGTAAATAATGCTTTTGCCGGACTTGGCGCCAATTCCTTTACCATACAAAACAGGGGAAGCGGCCTCAATTTTGGAAATGGCGGACACAGGAAAGAATACCCGCCCATCCGCTATGAACAAGCCGACCGTTTTAAAAAAGAATTTAAACTGCCGGTTGTAGTAGCGGTTAATCTGAATGTTTCGGGTACGGCTATTGCAAAATATGGCAATCAAAAAACCAACCCTAATATATCGGTAACAGGCTCAAACGAAAACTACCTGGCTACCGGCGGCTACAAGCTTGCTTTTGGCCGTAATTTTTCATCGTCCGAATTGGAGCATGGCGAAAATGTGGTAATGATAGGCAACGAGATTAAAAAACGCTTGTTTAAAAACGAAGACCCGATCAACAAATCAATTTTTATCGGCAGCAACAAATTTAAGGTGATAGGCATATTTGCATCGAAAGGCTCAAGCGCCGGTTTTGGGGGCGACAAGTTTTGCGTGATACCTGTGTTTAAGGCTAAACAGATTAATGCCACAACCAATCCTTCGTTTACCGTAACCATAATGGTGAGCAGCCCTGCTGCACTTGATGCTACCATTGGTGAAGCAACATCGCTTTTCAGAAATGTGAGGGACCTCAACGTTACCCAGGATAATAATTTTGAAATTGAACGAAGCGATTCGATCCAACAGGAATTATCCGGAAACCTGAGTGCAATGACCATGGGGGGAATAGCGATTGGCGCCATCACCTTAATTGGCGCAGCCATCGGGTTGATGAACATCATGCTCGTTTCCGTGACTGAGCGTACCCGCGAAATCGGCCTACGTAAATCTTTGGGCGCCACCCCCTCTATCATCCGGAAACAATTCTTGATAGAAGCTATTGTAATTTGCCTTATTGGTGGTGTTTTGGGTATTATATTAGGAATGGCAGCAGGCAACCTGATTGCCGTGAGCATCAGCGGATCCTTTGTCGCGCCGTGGGGCTGGCTGCTGGGAGCGATAATACTTTGCACCGGCATAGGCCTGATATCGGGTTATTATCCTGCCAAAAAAGCTTCCCGCCTTGATCCGGTTGAAGCGTTGAGATACGAGTGATTTGGGATTTCGGAATTTCGATTTCGGATTTCGAATCTTCCATTTATGAATTGAGAATTCAAACACAGAATTCGGATAATAAAATCCAACATCCGAAATCCGCGATGAGATTACATTAGCATCACGTTTTTCAACGGATAATTAAACATTATTTTTTCCAGGTAGGGCATTTTTAAAGCATGTTTAAGTGCTTCTGCATGCCTCAGGTGGTGCATATCGCTCGATATAAAATCAACCAGTTGTGCATCTATTAAATTCTCGGCCAGCTTTTTCGCCTCTTTACCATAATAGCCTGTAAGCGATATGGTATTAAGCTGCAGGGCTACTCCCCAGTTGCGTAACACCCTGAACTGCTCAACATCAAGGTAAGGGTACCGCTCGGGGTGTGCAAGGATGGGTTTATAACCCATGTCCCTCAATTTTTGAACTACCGGAACAACGTTGGGCGGCTGGTTAATAAATGAAAATTCGAAGAGGACGTAGTTATCGCCAATCACCATTAATTCGCGCCTGTTTACGCGTGCCTCAAAGGTTTCATCAAAATAGTGCTCGGCCGCAGCTTCAACAACAATATCTATGTTTTCTTTTTCAAGCTCAGCTTTCAAAATAGCAAGCGCCCCGTTAATGGTTTCGGCTGTATTTTTGTAATAATCGGCCATGATATGCGGCGTTGCGATTATCTTTTTTATACCCAAAGCCATCATTTTCCTGATCAGGGCGATGGATTCTTCGGGGTTTTTTGCACCGTCATCAATACCCGGCAAAATATGCGAGTGCATGTCTACAGCTATCGCACTGTAGTCAAAAGTAATTTCTTTCGTATGCTCCTTTTTCTTAAATAGCCCAAACATTTTTAACGGTGGTTATATTGTTCGTTATAGTACTGCTGATAGTGACCCGACGTTACATCATTCAGCCAATCTTCATTGTCAAGATACCATTGAACGGTCTTTTCCAGTCCTTCTTCAAAAGTTATCGATGGTACCCAGCCTAACTCATTTTTAAGTTTGCCTGCATCAATTGCGTACCGCAAATCGTGCCCGGCACGGTCCGTTACAAAGGTAATCAATGCCTCTGATTCTCCCGCAACCCTTTGTAGCTTATTATCTAAAATCCTGCATAATAGCCTGATGAGGTCGATATTTTTCCACTCGTTGTGACCGCCAATATTATAGGTCGATCCGGCTTTTGCCTGGTGAAATATGAGGTCGATTGCCCGTGCATGATCTTCAACCCATAACCAGTCGCGAATGTTTTCGCCTTTGCCATAAACCGGTACGGGTTTGTTTTTTTTGATATTATTTATCGCCAGCGGAATCAATTTTTCGGGAAAATGATAGGAGCCATAATTGTTTGAGCAATTGGATATCACCGTGTCGAGGCCATAGGTATCGTGATAGGCCCTTACAAAATGATCGGAACTTGCTTTTGATGCCGAATATGGGGAATGCGGATCATAGGCTGTTTCTTCGGTAAACATACCGGTTTCGCCCAGGGAACCATAAACCTCATCGGTTGATACGTGATAAAAACGTGTTTTATCATAATTGCCGGCCCAGGCGTGCTTTGCTGCACTTAATAAATTTGCAGTACCAATTACATTGGTCGTAACAAACTCAAGCGGGTTGCTGATCGACCGGTCCACATGTGATTCAGCAGCCAAATGAATAACTGCATCAGGCTTTTCGTCAGCAAACAATTTGTTTATAAAATCGATATCTACAATGTCACCTTTAACAAATTTATAATTCGGCTCATGTTCAATATCCTTTAAGTTGGCCAGGTTGCCTGCGTACGTCAATTTATCGAGGTTGATAATTTGGTAACCGGGATAGTTTTTTACAAAACGGCGCACCACATGCGAGCCAATAAACCCAGCGCCGCCTGTAATGATGATCGTCTTCATCTGCAATTGAATTTATAAAGGATTTTTTGCCAGGTACTGTTCCCACTCCCAGGCCGACGACATCATGGTATCGATACCCAATACCGCCTGCCAATGTAATTTTTTTGCCGATTTGGTTACATCACCCCAAACCTGTTCAACGTCGCCGCTACGGCGCGGGCCAATTTCATAATTTAGCTTTACGCCGGTTGCGCGCTCAAAGGCAAATATTATTTCCAATACCGTGTTGCCGTTCCCCGTACCTAAGTTAAATACGTCGTACCCGCTAAAATCGTTGCCTTCCATTAACTTCAACGCCGCAACATGCGCTTTTGCCAGGTCCACCACGTGGATATAATCGCGTACGCAGCTACCGTCTTTAGTGTTATAATCATTACCAAAAACGGTAATTTTTTCGCGTTTGCCAATGGCAGCTTGCGTGATGAACGGAACAAGGTTTTGTGGTACACCGATAGGCAATTCTCCAATCAGTGCCGATTCGTGCGCCCCTACCGGGTTAAAATAACGTAACGAAATTACTTTTTTTGCATCGCCCGATGCAACGGCATCAACTAAAATCTCCTCGGCAATTTGCTTGGTATTGCCATATGGCGACTGCGCAGGCTTAACCGGCGCATCTTCGGTAACAGGCAAAACATCCGGTTGACCGTAAACTGTACAGCTGGAAGAGAAAACAAAATTCACGGTTTTGCCACTATAAACCCTCAGCAGGTTTATCAGCGACAACATGTTATTGTGATAATATTTTAATGGGTTTTTAACAGATTCTCCAACGGCCTTAAAAGCTGCAAAGTGGATGATGCCCTCTATATCAGGCTGAGCTGCGGCAAAATCTTTAAGTTTTTGTTCGTCGCATAAATCAAATTGATAAAATGCGGGCTTAAAGCCAATTATTTTACTCAACTGATCCAGTATTTGATGCTGCGAGTTGGAAAGGTCGTCTACAATCACCGGCTCGTACCCCGCGTTAACCAGTTCGACTACCGTGTGCGAACCAATATACCCCAGGCCACCGGTTACCAGTATTTTAGCCATTAGCTTTTATTATAATAGGTAAAGTCTTTATGTTGAATTTCTTTTTCAGGCAGCGATTTAAAATACTCGTAAGTAATTTTCAAACCCTCACTCCGGGATACTTTTGGCTCCCATCCCAAAATGCTTTTTGCTTTGGTTATATCAGGGCGGCGTTGTTTGGGGTCGTCGGTAGGTAAAGGCAGGCTGATCAGTTTTTGATCGGTACCCGTCAGCTTAATAATTTCCTCGCCAAACTCCCGGATGGTAATTTCATCGGGGTTGCCAATGTTCATCGGTTGTGCGTAATCGCTAAACAATAAGCGGTAAATGCCTTCAACCAAATCATCTACATAACAAAACGAACGCGTTTGCGAACCGTCACCAAACATGGTTAATGATTCACCACGCAAGGCCTGCCCTATAAATGCCGGCAATACACGCCCGTCGTTAAGCCGCATGCGCGGGCCGTAAGTATTAAAAATACGTACTATGCGGGTTTCTAATCCATGAAACGTATGGTAGGCCATGGTTATGGCTTCCTGGAAACGTTTAGCCTCATCATAAACACCGCGCGGGCCAACCGGGTTAACGTTGCCCCAATATTCTTCGGGCTGCGGATTAACGTTTGGATCGCCATAAACTTCGGAGGTTGAGGCAATCAGCATCCTGGCTTTTTTTGAACGTGCCAGGCCTAAGAGGTTATGCGTCCCCAGCGAACCAACTTTTAAAGTCTGGATAGGGATTTTTAAATAATCTATCGGGCTGGCAGGCGATGCAAAGTGAAGAATGTAATGTAATTCGCCGGGAACGTACACAAACTTGGAAACATCGTGATTATAAAACTCAAAATTCTCGAGTTTAAACAGGTGTTCTATATTGCGCAGATCGCCGGTGATCAGGTTATCCATGCCAATAACATGGTAATCTTCACTAATAAATCTGTCGCACAGGTGCGATCCTAAAAATCCGGCTGCGCCGGTTATCAATATACGTTTTCTGTTAGCCATTATTCAACAATCTTTCTGCCAATACTATTGTAATAAAATCCGCAATCTATCATCTTCTCCAGGTCGTATAAATTACGGCCGTCAAAAATAACTTTCGCTTTCAATAACGTTTCTACCTGCTCAAACTCCGGCGTCCTGAATACCGACCATTCCGTTACAATGAGTAAAGCGTCAGCATCTTTAAGTGCGTCATACTGGTCGGCAGCATATTTAATTTTGTCGCCAATCAGGTTTTTAACATTGTTCATGCCTTCCGGGTCAAATGCAACAATCTCGGCGCCGGCTGCAACAAGGTCGTCAATGATATATAACGACGGCGCTTCGCGGATGTCGTCGGTTTCCGGTTTAAATGCCAGGCCCCACATCGCAAACTTTTTGCCTTTTAAATCGCCTTTGTAATATTTCTTTACTTTTTCAACCAGTACGTGCTTCTGAATTTCGTTAACTTCCATCACCGAATTCAAAATCTTAAAGTCATACTGATTTTCCTCGGCCGATTTTGCCAGCGCCTGCACATCCTTGGGGAAGCAACTGCCGCCGTATCCAATGCCCGAAAATAAAAATCTTTTACCTATACGCTCATCGGCCCCAATACCGCGCCTTACCATATCAACATCGGCGCCCACCAGTTCGCAAAGGTTGGCTATCTCGTTCATGAACGATATTTTGGTAGCTAAAAACGAGTTTGCTGCGTATTTGGTTAATTCCGATGATCTTTCATCCATAAATATCACCGGGTTACCCTGGCGTACATACGGGCCATACAATTCGCCCATTAGTTTGCGGGCGCGTTCGTCACGGGTACCCACAACTACACGGTCGGGTTTCATAAAATCTTCCACAGCAACGCCCTCGCGTAAAAACTCGGGGTTGGATACTACTGCAAAATCTACAGTTGTATTGGCCTTCATAATTGCCGTAACTTTGTCTGCGGTACCCACGGGCACGGTTGATTTGGTTACAATTACCTTGTATTCGGTTAGCAAACCCGCTATATCTTTTGCAGCACCGAGCACATAGCTCAAGTCTGCCGAACCATCGCCGCCCGGAGGGGTTGGCAATGCCAGGAAGATGATTTTTGCTTCCGCTATCGCTTCGCCAAGATTTGTAGTAAACTGCAGGCGGTTTTGATTAATGTTGCGGTGAAATAGCTGTTCGAGGCCGGGTTCATAAATGGGCAGTTGTCCCTGCTGCATTTTCTTTACTTTGTCAACGTTTATATCTACACAAATTACATGGTTACCGGTTTCTGCCAAACAGGTGCCTGTTACCAGTCCTACGTATCCTGTGCCTACTACAGCAATTTTCATTTTTTAGTGGTTTTTCGTTAGTAAATTTTTAATTATCGGCCACCAGGCGGGCCGCGCCGTTTTATATTTTTCTTTTCGTTAACCCGGCATGCTCCAGCGATGCTGTTTAAACCATTTTGCTTCTGCCATGAGCTGCCTGACTGACTGTTTACCTATTGCTCACGATGGTTTTATACAATAATATTATTATTGTGATTACTTTTACGCCCTGCGAAGTTAACAATTCATTATTAAAATGCTATTACTTTATAATGCCTTCATCCGCATATATTTCATAATAATATGGTTCGCTTCCTTTTTTAATAAAAAAGCCAGGTTATGGCTCGATGGACGCAAAACGCGTGCCCTTGTACGTTATCCGGGGGTAATTTGGTTCCATTTTGCTTCATTGGGCGAATTTGAGCAGGGCCGACCGGTTTTGGAGCAGTTAAAAAGTCTCAATTCTGGAAAAAAAATCGTAATTACATTTTTTTCGCCCTCCGGATATGAGATCAGAAAGAATACGCCACTTGCCGACGCAGTTTACTACCTCCCGCTGGATACAGCCAAAAACGCCCGCGAATTTATTGATGCCATACAGCCTGAACTGGCCATATTCACTAAATATGAATACTGGTATCATTTTTTTAACGAGACTCACAAACGCGGTATACCGCTATATATTATTTCAGGTATTTTCAGGGCCGACCAGGTATTTTTTAAATGGTATGGCGGCCTGCATCGCAAAATGCTGGGCTTTGTAACCCGGTTTTTTGTGCAGGATGAAAACTCAAAAAGCTTGCTCCAGGGCATCAATATTGAAAACGTTACCGTAAGCGGCGATACCCGGTTCGACAGGGTGTGGGCCAACGCGGCAAAGCCATTGCCCATACCAGCCATAGCCGAATTTAAAAACGAACATAAAATCTTCATCGCGGGCAGCACCTGGGCGCCTGATGAACAGCTGATCATCCGCTTGATAGATGCCAATCCCGACTGGAAATTCATTATCGCCCCCCACGAAATTAATACACAAAAAGTGGAAGCACTAATGGAATTACTACCATCAGCATCCTCGGCCAGGTATTCGGTAATTTCACATCTCAGCGCCGAATTCTCGCATCTTAAGGTACTGGTTATTGATAATATAGGCATGCTTTCGGCGCTTTACCAATATGCCGATGTTGCTTACATAGGGGGCGGTTTTGGCGTGGGCATACACAACACGCTGGAGGCCGCAGCTTTTGGCTTACCCGTAATATTTGGCCCTAATTACAAAAAGTTTATCGAGGCCAATGATCTTATCGCATCAGGCGCCGGGTTTACCATCAGCGATGAATCAGGGTTAATAGTGGCTATGGCGGCACTGGCAAATAATGAACCCTTTTTAATTGAAGCAGGCAGCAAAGCCCGCATCTATGTTGAGCAGCATACCGGGGCAACCAAGGCCATTGTGGACTTCATTATAAGGGCCGAAACGAGCAACTAACACCAATTAAGGCGGTATGAATGCCTTTTGCAATGATAAATGTCAACTATTTTAGAGAGATAACGGTGAATAAGGCGGCTCCAAATTAGCGCATACTCAAGACAAAGAAATATACTTTAGTTTGTAAAAAAATGCCAAAGCGTTTATATATTTGAGGATATCGATAGGCTTATCCCTACTTATCAGCTATACGTTATTCCGAATTCCTTTTAAAATAAAACCGGTTTAAAATTGATCATTGTCATCTGCATAACGCTGTTTTTTATAGTACTGCGGTTTACGGTAACGCTTTTTAATTTTATATCGAACCCCAAATTAACCAGGGTCAGCCGCCACTATACCGACTTCGTGTCTATCCTGATTCCTGCGCGTAATGAAGCCGACAACATTATCCAACTGCTGCAATCAATTTTGCAGCAGGACTACGAAAGCTATGAGGTTATTGTGTATGATGATGAATCGACAGACGATACTTTTGCGCTTTGCACCACATTCTGCAAAACGCATCCAAACTTTAGCGTAATTAAAGGGCGCGAATTGCCGGAAGGCTGGCTCGGCAAAAACAATGCCTGCCATCACCTGGCAAAAAAAGCCAGGGGCGATTACTTTTTATTTTTAGATGCCGACGAAACGGTTAGCCCAGGCCTTATCAATAGTGCTGTTCACCGCATGAAACTTTTTAAACTGGGCCTTTTGAGCTTATTCAGCAACCAGGTGATGGAAACCACCGGCGAAAAGATTACCGTGCCGCTTCTGCATTATTTACTGTTAAACCTGTTTCCGCTGCGACTAGTGTTTTTAATAAAAAATGCGGCTTTTTCGACCGCCTGCGGACAATTTATGTTATTTGATGCCGACAGCTATCGCGAAAACAACTGGCACAAGCAGGTAAAGGATAACCTGGTGGAGGACGCAGCCATCATGAAGCTGGTTAAATTAGCAGGTTATAATGGCGAGGTATTGCTTGCTAATGGGATGCTGAACTGCCGGATGTATAAAAATTACAGCAGCGCTATTAATGGCTTTAGCAAAAATGCCTTCGCTGTATTTAATTACAATATCGCCGCATTGCTTGTTTATGTCCTGCTGCTTATAGGCGGTCCCATGATAGTGATAATGACGCTGGATTTCCCTTTAATATTTTTTATGCTGGGGCTGATTTTGCTCACACGGATAATGATCTCCCTTGAATCTGGCCAGGGGGTGTTTTACAATATTTTGTATCATCCAATCCAAATGATCAACCTGACGCTTATCGCATTTTTATCAATACAAAAAAGTCTTACTAACAATATTACCTGGAAAGGGCGAAAAGTTTGACGTCCTCCTGCGCATTAAAGGAGAGTCTTCAAAAAGTTTACAAAAGTTTACACTTTCGCACCCCATTTTTATGCAATTGATTGATTATCAAATATTTAATCGAAAAAGGTGTAAACCCAGAATTTAAGATAGAATCAGGTTATATAAATAATTAGCAATCAGCGAGTTACATAAATACAAAACAAAAAAGTGCAAATCCAGGATTCGGCTGCATTTACGCAAATGAGGAGAAAACCGCCCGTGATTTGTCGGCCCATACAAAATCCATTAAAATCAATGACTAATGACCAAATAACCAATGACTATCTAATCAATGACTAATGACACAATGACCAATGACTAAAAAATTTTAGTTAATTTTGCATCGCAATGGGAGATTATAATTTACAGGTTACTATTGACCAGGATTCGGGCTTTTGCTTTGGAGTTGTTTATGCTATTGACATGGCCGAGGAAATACTGGCCGAAGACGGCTACCTGTATTGTTTAGGCGATATTGTACATAACGATGAGGAGGTTGAGCGGCTAAAAGCTAAGGGATTGCGAATAATTGATCATGCCGATTTGAAAAACCTCGGTAATGAAAAGGTGCTCATCCGCGCCCACGGAGAAGCCCCTGATACTTATCGCACGGCGCTCGAGAACAACATTACGCTGATAGACGCCTCCTGCCCGGTAGTATTAAAACTGCAAAACCGCATTAAAAACTCATACGATGCCGACGAAAAGATCCTGATTTTCGGCAAGCATGGCCACGCCGAAGTGGTAGGATTATCGGGGCAAACCAATAATGAAGCTATCGTTTTCCAGGATATTGCAGAATTAGATAACGTAGAATTGCCTCATGAAATAACGCTGTACAGCCAGACTACTAAAAGCATGGAGAAATTTTACCATGTAAAAGACCAGCTTTTGGAACGTGGCTATGCACTCAAAGCAAACGATACCATTTGCCGCCAAGTATCAAACCGCGACCAGGACCTGCCGAAATTCGTGAGCAAATTTGATAAAGTGGTGTTTGTATCAGGCCGCAAATCCTCCAACGGCAAAGTGTTATTTGAAGTTTGCCGCAAGCATAACCCCAATACATTCTTTATTTCCTCTTCGTCCGAACTTGATCAAACCATGTTTTCGCCTGGAGATAAGGTGGGCATCGCCGGGGCAACATCCACCCCCATGTGGCTGATGCAGGAAGTAAAAGCGGCACTGGAGAAGTATTGAGTTTAGAGATTAGAGACTGGCGATTAGAGATTAGGAAGAACCCATTTTCCAGCACGCCGTCATCTTTCGGACTTTCCCGATTTTCGGACTTTCGGACTAAAAACTAATTGCTATTTTTGCGAAGCAAGATGAAAAAAGGAGTTTTACTGGTTAACCTGGGTACGCCCGATAGTCCTGAAACAAAGGACGTCCGCAAATACCTGAATGAGTTTTTAATGGACGCCCGGGTAATTGATATCAACCCGGTATCGCGTGCATTGTTGGTTAAGGGAATCATTGCTCCTTTCCGGAGCCCGAAATCCGCTAAGCTGTATAAAGCTATTTGGAGTTCCGAAACCGGCTCTCCGTTGTTGCACTACAGTAAACTGCAACATAAATTATTGCAGGAACGCCTGGGCGACGAATATATGGTAGAGCTTGCCATGCGCTATCAAAGCCCTTCGATCGAATCGGCATTAAAGAGATTAAAAGACGCATTGGTTGGGAGTATCCAAATCATTGCCCTATTCCCTCAATATGCCTCCGCCAGCGCCGGCTCGGTATATGAAAAAATCATCGAATCGTTGAGGGACTGGCAAACTATCCCTAATATTTCATTTATCAATTCATTCCACGATAATGAGCTGATGATTGAGACCTTTGCCAATAACGGCAAAAAGTATAAGCCCGAAACCTACGATCATATATTGTTCAGCTTTCATGGCCTGCCGGAACGGCAACTGGTCAAATGCGATCATACCGGGAACTATTGCCTGAAGGTGGATGGCTGTTGTAATACTTTAAATGATACAAATAAGTTTTGCTACTCAGCACAATCTTATGATACGGCACGCCTGATAGCCGAAAAATTAAATCTCCCTAAAGAAAAATATACCGTTTGTTTTCAGTCGCGCCTCGGCAGCGACCCTTGGGTGCAGCCTTACACCAGCGAGGTAGTTGCCAAACTGGCCAAAGAAGGTAAAAAGCGACTTTTGGTATTTTGCCCGGCCTTTGTTGCCGATTGCCTGGAAACCGTATATGAAGTTACCGAAGAATACGGCGCTGAATTTAAAGCATTAGGCGGCGAACATGTACAACTGGTGGAAAGTTTAAATGATGAACCTACCTGGATTGATGCGCTGGAGAAAATGGTTAGGGGTAATAGCTGGTAGTAATGCCTGGCTTTCTGCTCTTCCTAAATCCTGTTCAGGATTAAAACAATTGTTGAATAATATCATCTGCCGACAGGCCTTCAGCTTCGGCATGGTAGCTGCGGATAATGCGGTGCCTGAGGATAGGTTTGGCTATTGCCTGCACATCCTCAATATCCGGCGAATATTTTCCGTTGATAACGGCGTGGCATTTGGCGCCCAGGATAAGGAATTGCGATGCCCGCGGACCTGCGCCCCAGTTGAGCAAACGTTTTACGTTAGGGCCGGCCATTTCGCCGTGAGGGCGGGTTTTGGCTACCAGTTTAACGGCATATTCCAACACATTATCAGTTACGGGTATATTGCGCACCAATTGCTGAAAATAGATGATTTGCTCGGCATTCAGCAACTTCTTCACTTCGGGTTTCAGTGTACTGGTAGTGTTTTTCACCACCTGTAACTCTTCCTTAAAGGTCGGGTAATCCAGGGCTACGTTAAACATAAAGCGATCCAGCTGCGCTTCAGGCAACGGATAGGTACCTTCCTGTTCAATAGGGTTTTGGGTGGCCAGTACAAAAAACGGTTGTGCCAGCCGGTGTGTAATACCCGCCGCTGTTACCGCTTTCTCCTGCATGGCTTCAAGCAAGGCAGCCTGGGTTTTTGGTGGGGTACGGTTTATTTCATCGGCCAGGATGATGTTAGCGAAAACCGGACCGGGTATAAATTTAAAGTTTCTGTCTTCACCTAAAATTTCGGATCCAATAATGTCCGATGGCATCAGGTCGGGGGTAAACTGAATCCGTTTAAAATCCAGGTCCAACACCTGTGCAACCGTTTGTACCAACAAAGTTTTAGCCAGCCCGGGAACGCCTACCAATAAACAATGCCCATTGCTAAAAATAGAAATGAGCACAAATTTAAGCACTTCTTCCTGGCCTATAATAACCTTGCCAATCTCAGCGCTTATTTGCTTATAGGCATGCTGTAAAGCATCAGCAGCTTCCACATCCGACTTATGTTGCATATAGTATATTAGGGTTTAACTGCTGCTGTGGTTTCTACCGGCGTTGCCCAGCCTTTCAGCGCAGGGCACGATTGATATTCGGGATCAATTTTAATAAACGTTTGCTTCCTTTTTTTCTGGAACCATTCGCTTACTTTGCGGTTAATTTTATCAGCGGTGGCGTATGATTTTATCTTAGGATAATCATCTACAATATTGGCTTTATGGGCGTTTGTGCTCGATTTAAGAAATAATATCTTATAGCTTTTTTTGCCATCAGCACCGGTAAACAGTATGGGTTTAGAAAGGGTTCCAACTTTCATCGTATCAACCACAAGCGCTACTTGCGGGTCGAGCCTGTCTGTTGGAATATACGTGGTACGGGTATCCACATTGTCGGCATTTAAAAGCATACCGCCGTTATATTTTGTCTCTTTGTTGTCTGAGTAGTAGTTGGCAAATGACGAAAAATCAATATTCTTATTTTTCTGGGTAAATTGGTAAACGCTGTCGGCCTTAGCTTTGGCGCGCTGCATGCTTGCTTCGGTTACCGCCGGTATTATTAATATATGGCGTACGTGTACCTGTTCACCACGGCGTTCAATTACCTGCAAAAAGTGAAAACCGTAGTCGGTTTCAAAAACCGGGGAAATTTCGCCGGCCTTTAATTTAAATGCCCAGGCAGCAAACTCCTTTACAAAGGTGCTGCGATCTGCAAAACCCAAATCGCCACCCTGCATGGCAGAACCGGGATCCTGCGAATACAAACGCGCCAGCGACCCAAAATCCTCGCCATTGGTAACCCTTTTACGCAGTTCTTCGGTCTTTAGCCTGTAGGCCTCCTTTTCGGAGTTATTTAATTTTGCATTGAACTGTATTTCGCCTACTTCTACCTCTTTATTAAAGGTTGGCAAGCTATCCTTGGGTATTGCATTAAAAAACCTCTTAACGTCCTCGGGCGTAGTATTTATATCAGTAGTGATCTTTTGCCTCATTTTTTCGGCAACCAGTTCCTCCTTAATATCCGGGCGAATCTCATCTTTGTATTGAATAACCGAGCGGCCTAAAAATTGCTCCAGCCTGTCCTGTCCACCGGCCCGTTGGATCATTCCGCGCATCCTGCGGTCAATATCGGCATCAACTTCATCGTCCTTAACTTCAACACTGTCAATTATAGCCTGAGCAGCCAATAATTTTTGGGTGATAAAACTCTGTGCTATCTGGCACTTAATATCCGGATTTGCCGCATTACCCTGCGCAAGATATGTTGCGTACTTTAGTTCGATATCGGATTGCAGTACAACGCTGCTTCCAACAACCGCTGCTATTTTATCCAGTGTATGTTTTGGCTGCGCCATGGCAACCGATGTCAATAAAACAAAACTTAAAAGGGCCAACCCAATCTTTCTCATGTATCTGTGTACTAATTAAAAAGCTCCCGATGTCACCGGAATTAAAAAGTCCGAATTTCGGTAAAATTTATTAATAATGGCTGTATAATTAAACGGTTTTAATTGCCGGCAGCTATAATTGTGCGAATATGCTGATAATGCGTCAAACTGTTTAGTTACTTTTGTTAAAATTTGTTAAAGTACGCCACTCCTGTCGCCCCGGGGCGACTTCTCCTCTTCAGTGATAGCCGTCAGACTATGTTGAAGAGAGAACCCGGAGAAGTTCTGTATTATTTATCATGATGAAAATAGAAAACCCGGCCGCCTTCAGTTTTATCATGCAGGACGATATTTACCTGCTTAATAAAGAAAAAGACACCTTTAGTAATATCGCTCCTGCACCGGATGCGCCCGAACCTGTTTTAGTTAAAGAAACGCCCAGGATCAGTTTTAATTACCTTGGCAAGCATAAAAAGCTTTTTTTGATATTAACCCATTACCCCGGAACAGACTTTATAGCAGCAAACCATTTAACAGCCCTGGAAAACACCCTGAAAAGGCTTGAATTTAGTTTGGATGACACTGCCATTTTGAACACAGCCCATCACCCGGAGGCTACGATGGAGCAACTATCTGATTTCTTTAAACCGCAGCTATTGCTGGTTTTGGGGCAAAAAGCTTTACCCTCCGGTGCCCAAAAACTTGAACTGAACAAGCGGCTGGAATTAAACAATTGCCGCACTTTATTCACTTTTAGTTTTGATGAAATGATGGATAGCAACGAAAACAAAAAGGCGTTTTGGGAGCAAATGAAACAATTATAACATGGTACAACAATTGGTTTTTGCCACAAACAACGCTCATAAGTTAAAGGAAGTTGCCGATAAAATTAAAGGGCAGCTAAAACTATTGAGCCTTGATGACCTGGGCTGTTACGACGATATTGAAGAAATTGGGCAAACCTTTGCCGACAATGCTTCGATAAAAAGCCATTATATACATAATAAATATAAGCTGAATTGTTTTGGGGACGACAGCGGCCTGGAGGTTGATGCATTAAATGGCGAACCCGGTGTACACTCGGCGCGCTACAATGGCAAACACGGCGATCACGAAGCCAATATCAATAAAGTGTTAAAAAAGTTAGGTTCATCACCCCATCGTACCGCGCGTTTTCGCACGGTTATATCGCTGATCTGGAATAACGAGGAGTACTTTTTTGAAGGAGCCGTTGAAGGAACCATCCGCCACGAACGCTCGGGCAGCAAAGGCTTTGGCTACGACCCCATTTTTCAGCCTGATGGATACGACATCACATTTGCCGAAATGAGTCTCGAAGAAAAAAACGCCATCAGCCACAGGGCCAAAGCGGTAGAGCAGTTGATTGCGTTTTTACAAACAAAATAACAAGCACCCCGTATCCCTTAATCCACCTTCGTAGAATCCTTCGCGGCCTTAACTGCGGGCGGTTTTATTACCGGGATTTTTGATGTACTGTCTTTTGCAGTTTTTATAAGCGGCTTTAAAACAGGCGCCTTGCCAACACTATCTTTCTTCGTGCTGTCCTTCGCAGCCTTTATAAGCGGTTTTAAAACAGGCTGTTTACCGCTTATGCTGTCTTTCCGGAGGCTGTCTTTTGCCGTTTTTAAACCAGGCAATTTCCCTGGGACTACTTTTAACGTCGAGTCTTTAACTACTTTACCTCCAGGCGACTTTTTGGACGGGGTTTTATCGGCACCTGGTTTTGCGGGTGGTTTTTTAGCACTAACCTTCTTTTTATGGTACGATGGAATTATCGACTCCTTGGATACCGGCCTTTCTTTGGGCTTCCAGATAAATCCCTTCAGCAACTTATCATCTTCCTTAAACTTATCAAGCGGGCCATACCTGTTTTCGGGTTTGGTATAAAAACCCATATTGGTAACCTTGTTATCCTTAAAATCGGCCCGTATTTTACTGCTGAGCGATCGCTGCATCCCGCTGATGGTCATTTTTCCGCTGTCGCGGGCAAAGTAAATGCTTTCCGCATTGCCTTCCATCAGCATGCGGCTAAGTTTATCGTCCTTAAACCAACCCCGCATCCGCTTGCCCCCTAGCTGGTTAAAGTGCAGGGAATCATCCTTTTCAATATTCACAATAAAGGCATGCGGGAACATGCTCATGTTATCAAGCTTTTTATGCTTCATCTGCAAATAAATGGTATCGCCTGATAGCTGCGAACCCTGCGTCCACATAATTGGGTTAACAAAACAGCGGATAGTAGAATCTGCATTGCTATAAAACATCGAATCAGCTTTGGATTGCAGGTCCGATTTAAATAATTTAAAATGATGATGTGCAATAATTATCCTGATGCGGGTGGTATCATTAGGCTCGGCCAGTTTGGCCTTTAAAATTGAATCGGCCAGTTGTTTTTTATTGAGGCTATCTAATTCGAGCTGTTTTTTACTCAGCGGCTTTTTCTTGATAACAACCGGTTTTGGCTTGCCAAAAAAGTAACGCTGGCGATAACTTGTATCAATACTTACACCCACCTGGTGCCCTGTTAAAAACTTCGAATCTTTTACTTTTACTTTTTTTGCCTTGGCACCAGTATCAATCAGGTGCGCCAACCGCTGTTTCTCATAATATATTTTCAGATCCTTATAGGTCATGATCTGCGTCTCAATACTATCGGCCGACATATATATCGAGTCGGTTTTCATTTTGGATGTATCCTTTGCGCCGGTAATTTTTTGCGGTAATTTATTACCAACGGCCGGTTTGGCCGCAGCCCCGGTTTTTGTCGCCGCCGTGGGCTTGTTTTTTACAACGGGCTTTGCCGCCGCTTTGTTACTTTTAACAGGCGGCTTTTTAATCGTAGTATCCGTTTTTAATCGCGTGACGACGTTTTTTATCTCCGTTTTTATATCAGTCGAATCCGATTTGGCGGTTATTGCTTTGGAAAGAATACTTTTTTGGAGCGCTGTTAAACTATCCGTTTTAACGGGTGCAGCATTTTTCTGTTCAACCGGAATATCCTTTAGCGGCATTGTATTGGGGGGCGCGGAAACACTATCTGTTTTACCGGGAATGGTTTTTTTGATCAGCTGCGCCATATTAATGGTCCCTTTTTTATTGGCGGGCGCAGTTTTGGCAATCGAATCTGCCTTGGCTGCCGAATCGGTTTTGGTGCTGTCTTTTGTTTCGGTAACCATAATCACGTAAGGGTCCTCTGTAACAATGGTTCGCTCCTCCTTTTTAAAATAGGTGCCTAAATTTCCTCTGATAGTGGTTTTCTGTTCTTTATCATCAAACACCACGTGACCAACCGCGCGGCCATACCCTATCTTTTTATCATAAAACAAACTATCTCCCTTTAATGATTTAGTGCCGGAATGATACAGGTTGTTTTTACCAAAAGCGGCCTGTTCGGTAACAGTTGCATATGTGCCGTTCTCGGTATAAAGCGTATCCCTGTCCTTCTCGTTTTTTGTGCTGTAGATGTTGGTAGGCCCGTAAAAATAGGAGATTCGGCTTTTGGTATTGTACCGCATGGTATCGGTTTTTACCAGTGCATCCGGCGTGGTTAAGGAAACATTATACCTGAAATACGAATCGCGCGAGAAGGCAAAATAGTAACCGTTTTTGCTCAGCAGGGTATTATCCTTATTCACCAGCTTGCCCCCATCGGTATAAGTGCCTATGCGGGTTGCCGTATTGTAGGTAAGGTGATTGGTGGTCAGCGTGGCATCTTTATCTACCAGGCGCACGTTGTCGGTTAAAATGGCAACTTTGGTATTGCCGTTGTAATTAAGCTTATCCGAGTAAATATGTAAGGTATCGCCCTGGTTAATGTCAACATGGCCAAAGGCATCAAAGGCGTTTTCGGCAGGGTAAAAGTAAGCGCTGTCCGAAGTTAGGGTCGAAAAATCCTGCTTAAACGTACCTTCATAAACCTTAACAACATCTTTGCCGTTCAGTTTAATGCCCGTACTGCTTTTGGATCTGATCAAATTTACAACCGATTTGTGCTGGCCCATAACAGTGGCCGCAGCCAGCAACAAACAAAAGCTTAAAACATATTTCCTCACGTTGGCAAAATTAGTTTTTTGTTGGGGTTTTAAATTAATAATTTTGAAGGATGCTGCCTGTTAAACAATTTACTGATTTTATTGAGCAAAACCAACTGTTTAAAAGCAACAGCAAAATACTGGCCGCAGTAAGCGGCGGTATGGATTCGGTACTAATGGCTCATTTGTTTAAGTCAGCAGGTTTTGATTTTGGCATTGCCCATTGTAATTTCCAGTTGCGCGGCGACGAATCAACAGCCGACCAGGAGTTTTGCAAAACCCTTGCCCAACAATTGCAGGTACCTTTTCACGTCACCAGTTTCGACACGCTAAAATATGCCGCCGAAGAAAAAGTATCGACGCAAATGGCGGCACGCGAACTGCGGTATCAATGGTTCGAAGAGATCAGTCAGCAAGCAGGCTATTCGGTTATTGCGCTTGCACATCACCAAAACGATGCAATTGAAACAATATTGTTAAACCTTACCCGCGGCACCGGGATAGCCGGCTTACATGGTATTTTACCTAAAAACGGCAGGCTTGTTCGCCCCATGCTGTTTTTAAACCGCGATGAAATACAGGAGCTCATTAACGAAAACGGTTTATCTTATGTTGAGGACAGCTCAAACGCCTCGGCAAAATATGCACGCAATAAAATCCGGCTCGAGGTAATCCCAAAGCTTAAGGAGCTTAACCCGGCCTTGGAAAGCACTTTTGAAAAAAATCTGGCCCATTTCCGCGACCTGGAATTGTTATTGGAACAAAAAACCGCGAAATTAAAAAAGGAGTTATTTATTTACCGTGATAACGAAATCCGAATTTCATTAGCTGCCCTAAAACAACTTGCACCCAGGCGACTGCTGCTTTTTAACTTATTGCAGGAGTTTGGCGTTAACGAAACTATTATTGATGACCTGATTTTAGCCCTTGATAAACATCCCGGCAAGGTTTTTGAAACAACCGGTTACAGGATGATAGTCGACAGGAGCGAACTGATCATCAGCAAAGCGTCGCACGCTAATGATCAAGAGGCAATCATCGGCATAAAGGATCATGAGATTAATTATGGCGGCTATAAACTCCTCATTTTAAATGATGACAGCCCCCTGATTATAAAAAATAATCCGCTGGCTACTTCTGTCGATACTGATTTGCTTATATATCCGTTAACTTTGCGCCCCTGGCAGCAAGGCGATTATTTTTATCCCCTGGGGATGCAGTCGGGTAAAAAACTAAGTGATTTTTTTATCGGGCAGAAAGTCCCCTTGCATAAAAAAAATGAAATACCTTTATTAGTCAACGGCAATGGCGATATCATTTGGGTTGGCGGCTACCGGCCCGATGAACGGTATAAAGTAAATGAAAACACTAAAAAAGTAACTATATTCGAATTGTATAAAATTTGAAGATGTGTTAATTTGAAAATTTGAAGATTATGCGTGCTGGGTAACTCAGAACAGACGTGAAGAAATTTTCAAATTTTCAAATCATCAAATCAACTAATTAAAACCATGGATAAACCAACCTATACTGAAAAACAATATCTCGGAAGGGAATTTATACCCATAACCATCCGCCTGGTTTTAGCTATGTTTTGTTTTGCCGCCTATTTTTTTACCGATGAGCGCGAGCGCAACGGCGATTTGCTGGTGGTAGTGGGATTTGCCATCATAATCATCTCCATCATCATGGGGTTCCTCTTACATTTTCGTACCCGTATTTTAAATAAAAGCGTACTATTGGATGGTTTGTGGACCACCCGTTTGGTGAAGATAGACCTCCACAGCATTATAAAAGCCGAAAAAGGGCAATACAGCAAGTATTTATTCAACAACCCCGTATACAACCTGCATACCAAAGGAACTATCCGCTTTTTTGCATCGGGCAAAGAGGCTATTTTTTTAACCGACCGCGACGGCCTTGTTTATATCATCGGCTCGCAACACGCCAATGAATTTTTAAGGGCGATAAAGGAAGAGATGAAAAAGTAGGCGGGTTCATCAGTTCACTTGTTTATTGGTTCATTAGGATTGTCATGCGAATAATCAGCAAGCACAGCCCATCGAACTTTTTACTAATGAACTAATGAACCAGTGAACTAATAAAACTACTTCAATATCAAATCACTCCGCACAGGATAATGATCCGATAATTTTCTTTCGACGATCTGGTAACTGGCTACCTTAAACTGGGGACTGGCCATAATATAGTCGATCTGGTAATTAGGGAAATTACCGTTATAAGTGCGGCCAAAGCCCGATCCTTTCTCGTGGAATGCGTTTTTTAAGCCTTTGGCCATGTAATTTACAGCATACGAGGATGGGGTGTCATTAAAATCGCCGGAGATAATGTAAGGGTAAGGGCATTGGGCGGCGCTTTCCTTTATTTTAACTACCTGGTCGCTACGCCTGATAAATGCTGTTTTTAACTTGCTGCCCAACCTTCGGACCGATGACTTTTCTGTTTTTTCATCGCCGGTAATGCTGTTGATATATTTATAATCCTCGGGGTCGAAACGGATAGATTGCAGGTGAACGCTGTACATCCGGAACATTTGGTCGCCTTTTTTTACATCGATATAAATACATTCGTTTTCGCTGGCCCGGTCCGAAAAACGGATCAAACCATGTGCCTTAATGGGGAACTTCGAAAAAATGGCAATCCCAATGGCCTCAGTACTGTTGTATATTACCGGCTCAAAATAGTAAAAGCCAGGGCCCATTATCTTTACCAGCGAATCGCGCATATCGTACTCGCCATGCATACGCGAATAAAACTCCTGGAAACCGATAATATCGGGATGCTCATGATTGATGATATCCAATATTTCGTGTTTGGTGGAAATATCGTTTTTTGAACCGTATTTTTTAAAGTTGTGCACGTTATAGGTCATCACCCTCACATTGCCGGTATCTAAAGGTCTGCCGCCGCCCTTTGCATCCTGGTAGTTATCGCCCGCGCGGAAACCAATGGTGTTGTTTAGCACAGCCCATCCGCACAGGATGCTGAAAACCGAGATAAAAAGATGCCATTTTCGCCGAAGCAGCCAGTAAGCTACCATAATAATGTTGGCCACCAGCAATATGGGGTAGGCAAGGCCCAAAAAAGCGAATTCCCAAAAAGTTTTGGGATCAACGTACGGGGCGATGTAACTGATAAGAATTGAAAGGGCCAGGATGACATTTAGCCATAAAATAACTTTGTCAATAAAAGATAAGTTGCTTTTAGCCTTCATTCTTGCTTGCTTGCGCGAAACAGTACTTCCTTTTCCTGCTTCGACAGGCTGTCATAGCCTGATTTTGAAATTTTATCTAATATAAGATCAATTTCCTCTTGTCGCGGAATATAAGATGCATTTTTTGAGGCGTTGCCGGTTACTACCTTCAGTTTCGGCTTTGGTTTAAATATTTTAGCGATCATTGCCACCAGGTCGTTGCCTTTTTGTAGTTGTTTGATATAGATGAAACCCATCAGCGCGCCGCCAAGATGCGAAAATGCGCCTCCGGCATTCAGGCCGGTAATTCCTAAAAGCGATAAAATTACATAAAACAACGCCACCCATTTTATTCGGACAGGGCCAATAAGTATTAAGGATATTTCGTAATTAGGCGCTTGGGTAGCGGTTGCAACAATAACTGCCATAACGGCTGCAGATGCGCCAACTAATGGGCCTGTAGTTTCTGCCAGGTTGTAATGAGTAAAAAACGGAAAAACGTTATAGCTCACCACAAAGAAAAATGCGCCGGCCAACCCGCCCATTAAATACAAACCCAAAGTGCGTTTCTTGCCCAGGAAATCTTCAAATATTTGCCCGAACCAATAAAACCAAAGCATGTTAAACAATATATGCAGGATACCCGCATGCATAAACATATAGGTGAATGGCGTCCAGAAATGGGTCAGCAATTTATGGAGCGAAGCAGGCAGTAGTAGATATTCGTCGGTGAATAACGTTATAAAGCCGGTCTTAAAGAAAAAGGTCTCAAGTGTTGCGGAAATATTTATCAGTAAGTAAACAATAATATTAACCCAAATCAGCAAGTTTAACTTACTGCCCGAGTGGAGCATCTTATATTGAATCTCTTTCCAGATGGTACTCATAACACGCAAACGATTATTAAAGATAACCCGATTTTTTTAAAAAAGTTGTGTTGCGATATGCATTTTACAATTTAGTAACAGATTGGCATTTTCCATCGCCTTTTTTATGATTTATCCTACCTGTACCGCCATGCTTTTATCAAAATAAAGCCAAATAAAGCACCGCCAAGGTGAGCCAGGTGGGCAACATTGTCTTGCGGGGAAGGCCTTATCGATGAGTAAACCTCCAGCGCTATGTATGCGGGTATTAAATATTTGGCCTTAATAGGAACAGGGAGAAAAAGTATCATCAATTCTAAATCGGGGTAAAGCATGGCAAAACCCACCACCATACCAAATATGGCGCCTGAAGCACCAACTACGTTTACATGGTAAATATCATACACAGCCTGGGCATTTTGCTGAAACATTTCGTAAGAAGCCAGGTTGTTTGGATCAGAAATGGTGATACCGCCGGTGAAATGAACCATTTCTATTGCCTGTATTGTCCACTGGAACAAAATTGCACCAATCCCACTAATTAAATAAAGATTTAAAAAACGCTTAGGACCAATTGCATATTCCAAAATTGGCCCGAACATGAACAGGGCTAACATATTGAAAAGAATATGCTGCACCCCGCCATGCATAAACATGTAGGTTATTAATTGCCAGGGACGAAAATCCGGCGCATTAAAATAATGTACGCCCATCAATTCGGATATCCGGCCTCCTTCGTTGCCATGATCAAAAAGCATGAATATCAGAAAACAAAGGATATTGATGATCAGCAGGTTTTTTACAACCGGTGTAAGATTTGCGAAAGGTGATTGCCTGTTTCCGTTCATATTATTTATGGCATTCCGCAGCAGCGGAATTATTTTTCAAATCGTTCTAAAAGTTCGTTTATGGTAAAAGTAGTGATCACCAGTTTGCCGTTTAATGCAACGTTGGGCATCTGGCAGGCGAAAAGTTGGTCGATCAGTAAATTCATTTCTTCTAATGACATCTTTGTGCCCGCTTTTGTTGCAGCATTTCGGGCTAAAGATCGGGCCAGGCTGTCACGCTTGTCGAGTTTTAATATCGATTGGTTGTTTTTGTACCCTTCGAGCAACTGTTCAAGCAACTCATTTTCCGATACATTGTTCAGTTCGGCCGGGATCCCTTCAACCACCACGGTATTTTTGCCAAACTCTCTGATATCAAATCCCAGTGCACGAATATCGGGTAAAAGTTCCTTTAATAATTCAAAATCGCTGCTATTTAATGTAATCGACTGCGGAAAAAGGCTTTGCTGGCTAACCCCTGAATGATTTTGCAATTGCTGTAAAAAGCGCTCGTACAAAATGCGCTCATGTGCCGCCTGCTGGTTTATCACCATAAAGCCCGACTTTATTTGCGACAGGATGAAGCGGTTGTGCACCTGGAAAAGCAATTGCTCGCTGGGTTTATTCAGTTCCTGATCCTCAACCGAAATGCCCGGTTCATCGTGCATCTGGTGCTGAATGGTCACTTCTTTTTTTGTGATCTCGTACAAAGTATCCCAGTTTTGCGGGATAGGCGAACTGCGGTAATCGCCCCGCGAGGGTGAAAACTGTGTTTCACGTTCTATCTTTTTATCCGTATTAAACGGGTTGAAATCGGGGTTAAAGGATATGGTGGGCGGCACAATCTCTTCGAACGGCTTTGGGGTAACCAAATGTTCGATGCTGTTCTCCTGGTCAAAATCAAGGCTTGGGGTTATATTATACCTGCCCAAAGACCGTTTCACTGCCGAGCGTATGATGGCATATATCGTTTGTTCATCCTGGTATTTAATTTCGGTTTTGGTTGGATGAACGTTAATATCAATTTTAGCCGGATCAATCTCAATAAACAATACATACAGCGGGTAGGTATCCTCAGGCAAAAGCTCTTTAAAAGCCATCAATACTGCATGATTGAGGTAGGCGTCGCGGATAAAGCGGTTATTTACAAAAAAGAATTGTTCGCCGCGTGTACGGCGGGCATATTCGGGTTTACCCACAAAGCCGCGGAGTTTAATAACGTTGGTGTCCTCTTCAACAGGCACCAGTCGTTCGTTATAATTGTTCCCCAATAAATGAATAATACGCTGCTTTAAAGTAGCGGCCGGCAGGTGGTAAACTTCCTGGCCATCATGGTGCAATGTAAAAAACACCTGCGGGTTGGCCAGCGCAACACGCTGAAATTCGTCGATGATATGCCGCATTTCAACCGGGTTGCTTTTCAAAAAGTTGCGCCGTGCCGGGGTATTGTAAAAAAGGTTTTTTACGCAAATTGATGTCCCGGTATTGGCCGAACATGCCTGCTGGCTGATCACTTCGGACCCTTCAATAATAATGCAGGTGCCCAATTCATCCTCGTGCCGGCGGGTTTTCAACTCAACCTGTGCAATAGCTGCGATGGATGCCATAGCCTCGCCCCTAAAACCCATGGTACGGATGGCAAAAAGGTCATCGGCCTTGCGTATTTTGGACGTGGCATGCCTTTCAAAGCTCATACGGGCATCCGTAACACTCATGCCGCAGCCATTGTCAATCACCTGTATTAGCGATTTGCCACCCTCTTTTATGATGAGTTGTATCTTATCAGCCCCCGAATCCAGCGAATTCTCAACCAATTCCTTCACCGCCGATGCTGGACGTTGCACTACTTCGCCTGCTGCAATCTGGTTGGCTACGGCATCGGGTAAAAGGTGTATAATATCTGGCATTTTGTAATAGTTCCCTTCTGATTCGTTTTCGCCGCTAAATTAACTATTTTATGCATAGCCGCAGCTAACCGGCGCCGGCCCCATGAAATAATCCTCGCTAAAAATGACGTTCATTTCAAATTAATTTTTTACCCGCACAACTTTATCCATTTGATTTTGTATATAGTTTTGTAGCTTACCAACTTTTTACAAATACCAGATGAAGAAAATTTTGCCCATACTGCTCTTGTTTTGTTTTGGCTGTAAAAACAAAGAATATAATGCCGACCTGCTGGTTAAAAATGCATTGGTTTATACTGTTGACAGCACCTTTTCAACCGCCGACGCCTTTGTTGTAACCGGCGGAAAAATAGTTTCGGTTGGTAAAGCCGATACGCTTGAACAAAAATACAATGCACGCGAGGTTATTGATGCCGGCGGCAAGCCGGTTTATCCTGGCTTTATAGATGCCCACACTCATTTTTACAATTATGGCTTAAGCCTGCAGGAGGCAAAACTCGAAAGCACCAAAAGCTGGCAGGAAGTTATTGATACCGTAAGTTCGTTTGCGCGGAAAAACACCGAAGGCTGGATAATTGGACGTGGCTGGGACCAAAATAAGTGGCAGGGCAAGCAATTTCCAAATAAAGCTAAACTCGACTCCTTATTCCCGGTGCGGCCGGTGGTTTTAACCAGGATTGATGGTCATGCCGCCATAGTAAACCAGGCTGCCTTAAACATTGCCGGTATTAAGCCCGGACAAACGCTTGTTGGCGGCACCGTTGAAACCATTAACGGCAAACTCACCGGCGTATTGATTGATAATGCCCAGGGCCTGGTTCGGCGTAAAATACCCTTGCCTACCGACCCCATAACACAAGCTGCCTTGCTTGATGCGCAGCACAACTGTTTTGCAGTTGGCCTAACTACCGTTGATGATTGCGGCCTGCCTTATACTATGGTGAATACCATTGCCCAATTACAACACAAAGGCACGCTGAAAATGCGGATGTACGTAATGCTTTCGGACAATCCAGACAACTTTGATTATTTATTTAAACGCGGCGTTTATAAAACACCTGGCCTCAATGTGCGGGCATTTAAAGTTTATGCAGATGGCGCGCTCGGTTCGCGCGGGGCTTGTTTGCTTCAGCCCTATAATGATCAGAAAAACTGGAAAGGCTTTTTGCTGAGCAGTCAACAGCACTTCCAGGATGTGGCCCAAAAACTGGCCGCCAAAGGCTTCCAGATGTGTACCCATGCCATTGGCGATTCGGCCAACCGGGTAATGCTGAAAATATATGCAAGTGTACTCAAGGGCAAAAACGACCGCCGCTGGCGGATAGAACATTCGCAGGTAATAGCGCCCGAGGATGTTAAACTTTTTGGAGACAACAACATCATCCCTTCCGTACAGCCTACCCATGCAACATCTGACATGTACTGGGCCGGCGAAAGGCTTGGCAAAAAAAGACTTAAATCGGCCTATATATATAAACAGTTGCTTGAACAAAATGGCTGGTTACCGCTGGGTACCGATTTCCCGGTTGAGAATATTAACCCTATGTACACCTTTTATGCTGCGGTTGAACGCAAGGACCTTAAAGGATGGCCCGATGGCGGTTTTCAGCCCGAAAATGCGCTCACCCGGCAACAGGCTTTGCAGGGTATGACTATCTGGGCCGCCAAAGCCAATTTTGAAGAAAAAGAAAAAGGCAGCATCGAACCCGGTAAATATGCCGATTTTGTGATACTGGACAGCGACATTATGAAAATTGACGGGGCGAGCCTGCCAAAAGTTAAAGTGTTGAAAACATACGTGAACGGAGAGAAGGTTTATGAGAAAAAGTAGTTGGAAGGGATACACTTTAATTTTATCGGTGTTTATATTATTCGGATCGGCCTGTGCGCAAAACCCACCATTTACAGGGAAGACCTATGTTGATGAAGAAAACCTGGTTGAGAAGTCAACCCTGCTGTTTAATAATGCATCGTTTACTATCCCTCTTCAAAACCTCGACCAGCAAAAAATTGCGAGTATTCATTTTTCAAACACGTATGCTGTTGGTTTTGATAGCCTTCTGAATAAATATGATAAAGTTGACACCTTTAATGGCAATGATTATGCAGGCGCAAAAAGTCTCGATGATCTTTCGGCAGATCTGAAATTTTATAATACCGTTATCCTGCAACTAAACGAAGCTGATTTAAACAATCCGCTTATTACCGGTTTTATCACATCGAACCAAAAAATAAAAACTGTGATTGTTGCATTATTTGGAAGCAGCAACGCACTGATAAAGCTAAACACCCTGACTGTCCCTATAATATGGTGCGAGCGGATCTCGCCGGTTTCGGCATACTGTAGTGCTCAGGCCATATTCGGCGGCTTTGCCATAACCCAAAAACTGAGCAGGAATTTATCGATGGCTTTTCGTAAGGGCATGGGCTTTACCACCACCAAAATACGTTTGCAATATACCGTACCCGAAGATGCAGGCCTCAGCTCGGATAACCTGTCGGGAATAGACAATATTGCTACCGAGGCTATACTTAACCAGGCAACACCGGGATGCGTGGTACTGGTGGTTAAAGATGGCAAGGTGATATATAACAAGGCATACGGTTATCATACTTACGACAAAACTGCCCCGGATAAATTAACTGACATTTTCGACCTGGCATCGATGACGAAAATATCGGCCACAACCATGGAAACCATGCAACTGGTTGACCAGGGGAAATTAAATATTGATACCACGGTTGGCTATTACCTGCCGCAGGCACGCAAAACCAATAAAAATGACATCCGCGTGCGCGAAGTGCTTGAACACCAGGCAGGGTTGATCCCGGATATACCCACCATAGAAGCCGTAAAACCGGCTGATTATAGCGTCGATTCGTCGGAAACCTTCCCGACGAAAGTGAACGAGGGCTATTATTTACGGAAAGACTATTTTAAAAATGTGATGTGGCCGCTCATGCTGAACTCGCCATTGCTGACCAGGGGGCAATATGTTTACAGTGATTTGAGCATGGTTTTTATGCAGCAGATAGATGAAACAATTACCCAGGAGCCCGAAAATGTTTTTTTACAGCAGGAATTATATGCCCCTTTGGGAATGCAAACGGCGGGCTTTTTGCCGCTGTACCGGTTTAAGCCCGAACAGATTATCCCCACCGAAAATGACCCGGTTTACCGCCATGCCCTGCTGGACGGTTACGTACACGACCCTACAGCAGCGTTGATGGGCGGTGTTGCCGGCCATGCCGGTTTATTTGCCAGCGCCAATGACGTAGCCATATTATACCAAATGATGCTGAACCGCGGCACCTACGGCGGTGTGCAATATATAAAACCGGAAACAGTTGATCTTTTTACCGCCCAACAATCCAATATTAGCCGCCGGGGTTTGGGTTTCGACCGCTGGGATCCTGACCTGACAAAGCATTACCCATCGCAACTGGCCTCGCCCCAAACCTATGGTCACACCGGCTTTACGGGTACCTGCGTATGGGTTGATCCGAAATACAACCTGGTTTATGTCTTTTTATCGAACCGTGTAAACCCTAGTGTGGGCAATAAACTATCCACCATGAACATCAGGCCGAGGATACAGGACGTGATTTACCAGGCGATACAGAAAGGAATGTAGGGAATTTACGATTTTAGAATTACGATTTACGATGTTTTTTATTTGGCGATTTCTTTGATAACTTTAAAAAACGCTGCAACCAATTCTAAAATCGTAATTCTTAAATCTGAAATGAAATATTACATCATCCAACCACCTGATGCACTTAAACCTTTTGTTAGGTGTTTCTGGGTATTGGAGCATGAGTTTGGGGAGAATGAACAGGCATACACCTACCGCTCCATAGCCGACAGTTGTGTGGAGATTGTTTTTCATTACCGGGCTGCGTTTGATGAGTTGGTAACTGTTGGTCAGCCGCGCAACTGGCGCTCGGGTATTCATTTCCAGGCTGATCGTTACACCCGCTTTCAAACCGATCAAAGCTTCGGGATCTTCGGCGCTTATATTTATCCGTTTGCCATACCATGGCTCTTTAAAATTCCTTCCGGGGAAACCAGCAATGAGATGGTTGATCTCCATTCCTTTTTAGGGCCGGAAGGGCGCGAACTGGAGGAAAAAATAATGACTGCGCCTGATAATGTTAAACGGGCCGATATATTGAGTGCCTTCCTGGAAAAGCGGTTCCTGAACGCCCGGTTGAAAGACAATACCATTGCAGTTGCCATAAAACAGGTTATTCATTCGGGAGCCGTCTACACCATTCCGCAACTGGCAGATCATTTTAATCTTTCAACCCGCCAGTTCGACAGAAAATTTAAAGAGTACGCAGGCTTTAGTCCTAAAATGTATTTGCGGTTGGTTCGCTTAAACCAGGCGATAAAACAACAGGGGAGCAATAAGTCCTTAACCCAGATAGCTTATGAATGCGGTTATTATGATCAATCGCATTTTATCCATGATGTTAAGGCGTTTACGGGATATCACCCCGGCTTTTATTTTTCGGGTAAAGCTGAGGGTACCGAGTACCTTTATGTGTAACATGTCCGGTTTTTACAATTCCGGAGAATTTCGCAGGCCTACCTTTGTTTAAAACAAATGAAATTATGGAAACATTAAATATTCCCGAGGGCTACCAATGCATCATGCCGTACCTGATTGTTAATAATGCGACAGGCTTTTTCCAATTTACAAAAGACGTGTTCGGTGCCGAAGAACGACATAAAGCCATGCGCGATGAACACCTGATCATGCACGCCGAAATCAGCATAGGTGGCAGTGTCATCATGTTTGCTGATGCTACCGAAGCTTACCAGGAACGCACCGCCGGTATATTTATGTATGTAGCTGATTGCGATGCCGTTTATAAAACAGCCCTTGAAAACGGCGCGTCTCCGGTTATGGAACCTGCCGACCAGAGCTATGGCCGTAGTGCAGGTATTAACGACCCATTTGGCAATACATGGTGGATCACTTCGGTGTGATTACGGATTTTAAAATCAGGATGTCCTTTCGAGCGCGAGCGAGAAATCTTATGCATCGGCACACAACCGCCAGTGCATATTCGTCTTGCATTTCCGTAAACGCATGGCGTTAAAGCTTTCTCACTTCGTTCGAAATGACATTTTTATAGTTCCAAATCCGATCCCGATAACTATCGGGACGAAATTCCGAAATCCGATATGAGCCAAAATCATTTTACATCCGCTTAACACTATTCCCATAAATTGCTGTTAAACTTGCAGTAGTGAATTAGCCGCTTGCCGGTCAACTCATTATCAACCCAAAACACAGCATTGCATACATGAAAATCGGAATAGTTTGTTACCCAACCTTTGGCGGAAGCGGGGTTGTTGCCACGGAGCTGGGCAAAGGTTTGGCCGACCGCGGTCACCAGGTACACTTTGTAACTTATAACCAGCCGGCGCGTCTTGACCTGTTTTCCGAGAACTTGTTTTACCACGAAGTTTCGGTATCCAATTATCCGCTTTTCGACTTTCCGCCATACGA
>Ga0068855_100001226_pt1 | contig 31818 bp, 23 predicted proteins | sample KBSCornC52_FD_66592 | JGI IMG/M metagenome (GOLD analysis project Ga0068855, IMG submission 66592) | Corn rhizosphere microbial communities from Kellogg Biological Station, Michigan, USA - KBS Corn C5-2 | ecosystem: Host-associated > Plants > Roots > Rhizosphere > Soil ...
GCCGAGCTCCGCGCGCACCGTCTCGAGTGAACGCCGCGCGGCTGCCGCGTACACGTCGACACTGAACGGAGCGAGCGGCACCAGCACCAGGCGCGTGATCTCTCGGTGCGCGGCCTCGCGCAGCGCCGCCTCCACGCTCGGCTCCCAAAGCCGCATGCCGAGCAGCACTGGGAGACCGCTCTCGAGCTCGAGCGCGCGCGCTTGCTCCTCGGTCACGCGGAGCAGCGGCGAGCCGCCGATTGCCTGGTAGCGACGCGCGAGCTCCTCGACCAAGCCGGGCGGCGCTGGCCGGCCGTGCCGAATGCGCGCGACGAATGCTGGCAAATCAGCGAGGTCGCTGACCGTACCGTGAGCGACCAGAAGGATTGCGTCACGCGCGCTCTGAGCCATCACTTGCTCAGGAAAGGATAGCGGAAGTCGCGCGGAGGGTTCAGATTTTCTTTGATCACGCGCGGCGAGACCCAGCGCATCAAGTTCCAGGCGGAACCGGCCTTGTCATTGGTGCCAGACAGGCGCGAGCCCCCGAACGGCTGCTGGCCCACGACCGCGCCGGTCGGCTTGTCGTTGATGTAGAAGTTGCCGGCGGCCATGCGAAGCTGCTTCGACGCGAGCTCGATCGCCCGTGGATCCTGCGCGAAAACCGCGCCCGTGAGCGCATAGGGCGTGGCCTGGTCGCACACGCCGAGGATCTCTTCGAAGCGATCGTCGTCGTACACGAAATAGGCCACGACCGGGCCGAAGATCTCCTCGCACATCAGCGGGTGCGCGGGGTTTGCGACTTCGACAAAGCTTGGTTCGACGAAGAAGCCGAGTGCGTCGTCCGAGCCCCCACCGCACGCGACGCGACAGCCCGAATCACGCCGCGCGCGCTCGAGGTAGCCGGAGATCCGCGTAAAAGCGGCGCGACCGATGACGGCGCCGAGGAAGTTGCGACTGTCCGTCGGGTCGCCGAGCTTGATCTCGGACACCATCGCCAGCACCTCGGCTTCTACTGCTTTGGCCAGGCTCCTCGCTAGGTAGACGCGGGAGGCGGCCGAGCATTTCTGGCCCTGATACTCGAAGCCGCCACGCACGATGGCGACCGCGAGCGCGGTCACGTCCGCGCTCGCATGCGCGACGATGAAATCCTTCCCGCCCGTTTCGCCGACCACGCGGGGGTAGCTGCGGTAGCGCCCAATTTGCTCGCCGATCGCGGCCCAGAGCCCGCGAAACACCGCGCTCGAGCCGGTGAAATGCAAACCCGCAAAGTCAGCGTGCTCGAGCGCTTGTCGCGAGATCGCCGCGGGATCGCCGTGCACCAAATTGATCACGCCGGGCGGCAGGCCCGCTTCCTCGAGCAACTCGAGCACGTACTGCGCGGAGAGTGCCGCGAGCGGTGACGGCTTCCACAACACGGTGTTGCCCAAGAGCGCCGGAGCGGTCGGCAAGTTGCCGGCAATCGCCGTGAAGTTGAAGGGCGTGATCGCGTAGACGAAGCCGTCGAGCGGCCGCAAGTCGAAGTGGTTCTTCTCGGTCGCGCTCGAGATCAGCGTTTGCTCAGCCAGCGTTTCGGCGAAAAATGCGTTGAAGCGAAAGAAATCCGCAAGCTCGCAGGCGGCGTCGATTTCGGCTTGGTGCACGGTCTTGCTCTGGTTGAGCATCGTCGCCGAAAGCAGCCGAGCGCGCCGTGGGCCACTGAGTAGATCCGCTGCTCGCAAAAAGACGGCCGCACGCTCGCTCAGGCTCCGCTCGGCCCAAGCTGCCTTTGCGCTCAATGCCGCAGCGATGGCGCGTGCCACGTGCTCCGGCTCCGCCTGGCTGAATTGCCCGAGCTCGAGCGTGTGCCGATGCGGCGCGCTGAATGGATGCGGCGCGCCGGCGAAGACGCGCTCACCGCCGATTACCAGCGGCAATTCGACGCTTTTGGCCGCTTGCCGCAAGAGCTCTCGGTCGACTTGTGCGCGCTCCGGGCTACCCGGAGCGTGCAGCAGGACCGCTTCGTTGACTGGCTGTGACGCTCGAGCCGCCGTCATGCTCGAAGCCTATCACGAGCTTCAATACACGCAGCTGTTCAGGTCACCCGCCGTGGGCGCGAAATTCACGCTGTCCTCGTAGTAGCTCTGGCTGAAATCCACGCCCCAACACTCTTTGGCATCCACCTCGCTGATCGAGGCCGGCAGATCGCCGCCCTTGATCGTGATGTCAGCGCGCCCTGCGCCCGTTTGGTTCCAGCGGCTCTCGACCGTGACATCCTCGAGCTGGGTCTGCTTGCTGCCGTCGATGTCCACATGCGCTGTGACATGAATGCTGCCCGTGTGGTCGACATTGGCGTCCGACTCGACCGAGAAATGCGCTTCGCCCTGAGGCGTCACGGTGGCCGTGATCGTGCGCGGCAGCGCGCCCAGATTATCAGAGAAGTCGCGCGGTAAATCGTGCACGATCGTGACCGAGCCGGAGTCATTTGGGTGCTTGTACGGGTCGAGCGCCTTGGCCGCGTCCAGATCGATCGTGAAGCTGCCCTGACCGTGCATTTCACTGCTGCGCCCATAACCATGGCCGCTCAGCACGGATCGATAGTCGGTGTCGGCGCTGGAGGCTTTTGGTCGCCCTTCCAGCACGTAGTCGTACGAGTCGGTCGCCACGCGCGTCACGCGGAAGCGGTACGTCGCCGGATCGAGCTCGTCGGTGTACGGGCCCCAAGTCGCCGAATCTTTCGTGGTGGCGCTCGGTTCGCTGCGAATGATCAGCCATGCGCCGGCGAGGACCCCAGCCGTGACGGCGTTCACGCCGTCGCGCATGTCGCGCGTGAAGCCGTACCACTTGGCGTACGACGTAGTGGGCGGCGTAGTGGCCAATGCACCGCGCGGCGGCGGCGCAGCGGCGGTCGATCTCGCGCCGCTCGGACTATCTGGCCCCGAGAGCGAAACCGCCTGACTCTGCGGCACGGCATCGCGAAACTCGTCCGCGTCGTCCTTCTTCTGGAGCGCGCAGCCCGAAAGAAGTTGCCACGCCACGGTGCAGCCACCAAACCAGAGCCACGTCTTTGCATACATTGTGTGCCGTCTCCTCCGCTCGTTGAATGTTGGCTGTCGCAGGTGCGGCATTACAAACATCGAGCCAACCCCACACCGTGCTGCATTTGCCGGGTTTCGCGCAAGCCCCGCCTTCAGACCGAGGAGCACGGGACACCCCTCGATCGTGAACCGCGGTTCTCGGCGCGAGATCGCAGCCACTCTGCGCACAAGCAAGTCGCTCTCGTACTTCGTGCCACGCACACGCACACGCTTTGCCATTCGCAGAGAAAAACAGCTGGGGACGCGCGCTGTTGACCGTAGACTAACGAACCCCTCGATGCGCGGTCGCCCGAATCCAGTCGAAGCTCTGGCCACTCTGGTACGCTTGGCCGATGAAACCGAGCGTCGCGCGAACTTTCGCCAAGCGGTGACTGCGCTCGGCCAAAGCAGCGGCGCTTCAGGGCCCCCGCCACTCGACGGTATCGCCCCCGAGTTACTGAGCCGGGTCATGGCCGTCGCGCTCGAGACAGGGCTCGTCGACGATCTCGAGTGGATCGCGCCGGGACCAGCCGCGGTTGCGTTGTACGAGATCACGGCCGCGCTGCCGCAAGGCAAGCCGCGGCGCGAGCTCGGACGACGCGTGTTTGCGCGCGTGTACGAAGGCACCGCGGGCACGTTTGCCGCCGTGGTCGCGCGGATGGCGCTGAGCTCAGGCCGCCCGCTCGAAGCCGCGACGATCCGCGCCCGCATCAGCCTGCTCTTCGACCTGCCCGTCGGGACCTCGGTGAACGTGGATCAGCTGGCACTCACGCTCGTCACGCGACGTGAGCTGCGTGACCGTTGGCTCGACCGCGCCCGCAGCGGAACGCTGCCCGCGCGCCGTTTGGCGGCGAAGCTGATTGAGCACGCGGCGCGCGAAGCCGTGATGCGCGCGCAGCAAGGCGACTCGCACCCCAAAGATCTGCTGCTCGCTGAGCCGCTGCGCTCGATTTACCTGTCGTTGCTGGCCGATCGCGAGCCGCTCGTGTGGCGGCATGCGGCGGTGGCGCGCGGCTTGCTCTCCGCAGTCGACTCGGGCCTGCGCGAAGAAATCGACATTGCGCTCGACCCCAACTTGAGCCCGACCGAGTGGCGGCGCGCCGCGGTCTCGCTCGTCGGCACCCTGCCCTCGGATCCAGACGGCGCGTTCCGCGCGTGCCGCCGGCTGATGGAGAGCCCAATCGCCGAGGCCGATCCTGGCATCATCGCCACGATGGTGCTCGGATTACCTCGCGCAATCGAGGCGGAGCCCGACACCGCCGAGACCCTGCTCGATATCTTGGCCGCGACACGCCGGCCGGACGTGGCAGAAGCGGTGGCCACGCTGCTCAGCGACTTGTCGAGCACCAGCTTCGGTGAAAACGCGGCCAAGATGCTGCGCAAGACTTTGACCTCGCGCGCTCAGACGCAAGGCTCTGTGCTGCGCGGCGTCGCGGAGCGCACGATCCGCATTCTCGATCGGGAGCAAGACGAAGACACGGAGCTCGTCGGTGCGGTGCGCCGCGCGATGCTCGCGTACGAGTCCAAGGGCGCGCGTGTCGCACACGAACTCGCGCAGAGCGCGCTCGCCGCCGCGCATCGCGCGATGGATTTCATCGGCTCGCACGATCCGCACGATCTGCAGGTGCTCCCGTACGTGGTCGGCGCGTTGGCCGATCTCGACCTGGGCGTGCTCGAAACGCCGCGGCTCTCGCATTTGTTGCTGCTCGGCCGGCGACCCGGTGAGGCCGACGGTTCGATGCCCGAAATCGATCGCTTGTACGATCGGCTGGGGACTTGGGTGCTCGACGCCGAATCGAACGCGGAGCAAGCCGAGCATTCGAGCGGCGCCGCGCTCGGCGAGCAACGCCGGCTGAAGGCCTTGCTGCACTTGGTGGATCTGGAGGGAGCGCGCAGCGAGGATGATCTGGGCGTCCGCGGACGCGTGCGCCGCGCCGTTCAGGTGATGCTCCATCGCGTGGCCAGCAAACCGGATGCATTGGTGCACCGGATCGCGTGCGCAACGCTCGCACGCAGCTTCGACTCGGCCGTGCGTGAAGGGGTATCGGAGCCGAGCGACCTCTGGCTTTGCGTCGCGCACTTTCTGTCCGAGCTCACGAGCCTCGAATCGATCGCGGAAGCATCGACCAACCCGGACGTGCGCACGGTGCTCGCCGCTTACGTGAGCTTCTTGAATCCCCAGTCCGACCACGCCGACGCCGATGGCCAGCCGTTCGAAGGGCTCAAGCTCTTACCGCAGGAGGACGCGAGCCGGGTCGCCGAGCGCGTGCTCGAGCTGAGCCGTGGGCTCGGCGCGGGCGGCTCGTATCGCGGCGAGGCCCTGCGCCGGGTCATGCAGCGCCTTGGCCGTGCGCTCGAGACCATCGCGCAAGCGCGCGGCCAAGCCGAGCTGGTCGACAGTGCGGGCAGCGGCAGCGACGTTATTTCCGAGCTCGAGCATGCGATCGATTCGTTGCGGCGGCTGATCGCGGGCGCGCTCCGGCGCGTGGTCGAAGAAGACCCGATGGCCATCGCGGTCGTCGCGGATGTGCCTCCGCTGTCGGCGTTGATCGAGCGCACCGTACGCTCGGCAGTGCCACCCAACACCCAGCAGCTCGGCATGGCCATCAAGGAGGTCGTGGCTGATTTGCCGAGCGCGCTCGCCTCGGCGATCACGCGCGTGCTCGAGCGGATCGCGAGCTTGCCCGTGGCAGCGCAAAGCGATGTGCTGGCCATTCCGCTCGAAAAACGGCGTACCGCACTGCCCGACTGGCTCTTACCGCAAAAGACGATCGGCGCCTTCTACGTCGTGCGCGCGCTCGGCAGTGGTGGCGCGAGCTCCGTGTTCGTGGCCCGGCGCATCGAAGAGCGAAAGAACGCCAAGGCCGAGGGTTTCGCGCTCAAAGTGCCGGCCTACGATCCGACCACCGCGCGCAGTCTGTCCGAGCAAGAATTCCTGCAGCTCTTTCGCGAAGAGGCCGGCGCGCTTTTGTCTTTGCCCCAGCACGTGAATTTGGCACGCTTCGTCACCTTCGATTTGGCGGCGCGTCCGAAGCCAATCTTGGTCATGGAGCTGATTTCTGGTTTGGGGCTCGACCGGTTGATTCGCAGCCGATCGCTCACCACGGAGCGAGTGTTCCACTACCTCGACGGCATTTTGGCGGGCGTCGAGGCCATGCACGGCGCGAGCGTCGGGCACCTCGATTTGAAGCCTTCGAACGTGATCTTGCGTGACGGCGAGACGCCGGTGCTGGTGGATTTCGGCTTGAGCGGCCGGCAGCTCCGGCCCGGCTGCGGCACCCTCGACTATTGTTCACCGGAGGTGCTCGGGACGGTCCCAGCCGATTACGTGCCCTCGCCCTTGCCGGCAGACATTTACGCCTTCGCCTGCATGGCGTACGAAGCGCTGACGGCGCAGCTGCTATTCGACGCCGAAGACGAATCGAGCATTCTTTCCCTCCACGTTGCGCATGACGGTTGGCCCGATCGGCTCGCCGAATTCGCGCAGATCCCGGAATATTCCGAACTTGCTTTGGTTCTGGCCGCGTGTCTGAGACAAGATCCGAGAAAACGCCCCACGGCAAAGCAAGCGCGCGACGCCCTCACGCGCAGCAGCAAACCGCTGCGCGACCGGCCTTGGCCTCTGTCTTTGGAGCGCCCAAAGGCCGTGCTCTCGGCTTGAGCCGGGGCTCGGCGGGTGCTGGGCAGCGCTTCGGCGTGTTCGCACTCGCACTCGCGCTCGGCTCCTGTCGCGGCCGAGGCAGGTCGGAGGTGTACGTGATCGCCGGTCCGGCCCCGAACGAGCACATCGAGTTTCGTCCCGTCTCGAGCTACGCGGAGTACCTGGTTTTGCCCGGCGTTCGCCGGGAACTCAAGATCACGCTCGCCAGCTACGCCGCGAGCTGCGACGCGTTCGTGGAGCCGGGCGATTCAGATACGAGCGCGACCATCACCGTGATCACGCCCACCGACGCTGAGATCAGCCCGGGCAGCTACGTTTGGGCTGGGCACGCAGCCCACGGTGGCACCGAACAACAACCAGAACGCGCCTACGCCTTGCCCACGATCCGGCTCGGGCACCGGGGGCTCGTCCTGCCCGCGGGCGGCGAAATTCAGCTCGAAAGCGTGACTACGACCCAAGACGGCCGGGTGCGCGGCTTGCTCGCCTTCGAGTTCGCGGGCGACGCCGAGCATGTCGCGACCAGCCTGAAAGGCAGCTTCGAGGCGAAGCTCTGCCGCGTTCGGCTGTAAACACGCCCCTGCTTCGGATTGCGGCTTCGTGCCTCAGCTACTAACGTCCGCTTCGGTCGCGGCAGGATGTCCGCGGCCGAGGAGAAACGATGCGCTGGCCCAAGCTCAGTCTGCGGGGCAAAATCATGGGAACCATCATCATCGTCACGGCGGTGGTGGTGGCATTGGGCGCGTGGAAAGCCGCAGATCAAATCCGCGCCGCAGAGGCTACCGGCCAATACTTGAAGCGCGATTTTCATCGCGAGCTCGAGCTCGGTAACGAGCGGGGCACGGCCGAGCTGTCGGTGGTCAAGGTGCTCGCCAGCGACGCGGATCTGGGTGTCGCGCTCGCCGCAGGTGACGTCGCCAAAATCAGTGACGCGGAGCGACGAACACTCGACGCCTTGCAGGGCACGGCCGCGCCGGATCTGTTCGCGATCGTCGACATGCAGGGGGCGATCTTCGGTGCGCCGGCGGCCCGCCGACCTTCGGACGGCCAGTGGCGCTCGTCGCGGCTGTTTTCCGATCTGCGCGAGGGCAAGATCGTGCACGGGAAATTCGCGCTCATCGATCGCCGCGTGTACCGCGTATCGGCGACTCCCGTGAAGAACGGCGACAAGCTCGTGGGCGCGGTGATCTTGGGCCAAGATCTGGCGCGCTGGTTCGAGGAGGTCGCGACGCGTTCCGGCACCAGCGCCGACAATCAGTATCATTTCGCGCTGGTCATGGATGAGCAGGAGGTAGTCGCCTCCGCCTTATCGCCGCAGGAAAATGCGCTGCTCCTGCGAGCAATGCACAACCCGATGAAGGTGCGGGACGGCAATGACACCGTGTCCGTGCTCGATTTCGGCGAAAAGGGCTTGGTCGACTATTTCCAAGCACCCGTCACCGGCTACACCGGGAGCAATGACCCGGATTCGTCCGTGCTCGGGGCGCTCTATCTCGTGCGTTCGCGTGAATCGAAGACGCAGGCGGTACGCCAGGAACTGATTCAGGTCATGGCCGTCTTCGGACTTGCCCTGCTGATCGCGCTGATCATGGGCTTTCTGCTGGCGGTACAAATCACCGGCCCACTGCGGCGCTACATCAGCGCGACCGAAGAGCTGTCGCGCGGCCAGGGCGACTTGAGCCGGCGTCTGGAGGTCGAAACGAAGGACGAACTCGGGGAATTAGCTCGCAACTTGAACCGCGTCTTTGCCAAGATTCACAGCCTGGCGGCGAGTGTTCAGCGCACCGCCTTTCAGGTCAATTCGTCGAGCAGTGAGATTTCGGGCATGAGCCGCAAGCTGCTCGACGGCGCCAAACAGCAAGCCGAAAAGGTCTCGAACTCGACGGCAGCGGTCACCGAGCTGTCCTCGTCGATCCAGCAGGTCGCCGAAAATGCCGCCGAGGCCACGCGCACCGCCAAGCAGAGCGGCGAAGCGGTCACACGCGCCATCGAACGCCTGCAGTTGATCCGCAAGACGGTCGAGGAAGCCGGCCAGCGCATCGCCGCGCTAGGTGAGAGCGGCAAACGGATCGGCAACATCGTGGAAGTGATCCGGCAAATCAGCGAGCAAACCTCGATGTTGGCCCTGAATGCGGCGATCGAGGCCGCCCACGCCGGCGAGCACGGCCGCGGCTTTGCGGTCGTGGCCGACGAGGTGAGCTCGCTCGCCAAGCGCACAGGCCAGAGCGCCCGCGATATCGAGGACCTGATCGCCGCGATCCGCGACCAAACTGGGGAGGCCGTGCGCAGCATGCAGCTCGGCACCCGCGAGGTGGAAGAGGGCACCGGGCTGGTCGAAACCACCCTCGCCGACCTGAAGACACTGATCAGCGTCATTGACGACACGGCCTCGGCAGTGCAAGAGCAGGCCATCGCATCCGATGAAATCGCCCGTAACATGGACGCTGTGCAGCGCATTGCCGGAGCCGCGGTCGGTTCCAGCGAAAACGCCGTCAGCGAGGGCGAACGGCTGCAGCGGCTTGCCGAGGAGCTCGAACAAAGCGTGAAAGGTTTCAAAATCGATCCGGAACGTGTCGCTCTCGACGACGCCGAGCTCAAGGCGCTGCCCCGAGGCGCCCAATGAAGCGACGACAAAGCGCGCGGCTGGCGCGTTGGGGCAGCGCGCTCGTGCTCAGCGCAGCGCTGGTAGAAGCCTGCAGTTCCTCGAACGCCACGACCTCGATCACCGGCAACGAAGGTCCAACGAACGTCGAGATCGTCACGCCGGTGGAAGCCGTGGCCTGCGACGATGCGCTCGTCGTTCACCTGAGCCTCACGAATTTCACGCCTAGGCCGCCGGGCTACTGCGGCACGCTGCCGCAATGCGGGAGCGTGCTCGTGACCTTGCTGGAGACCGATGGCGGTCAGCCGCTCGTTTCCCAGCGCGCCGCCACGAGCGACGTCCAGCTCGATCTGACTGATTTGGTCACGCCGAAGACCGGGGACGGACCCACGTTGGGTCAGGTGCACTTCATTCGAGTCGACTTGTATGACGACAAGCTCGAGCCCTTCATTGCGGGCGTCGACGGCGTCAGTTCGAATCAGGTAGCGGTCAGTTTGACCGCGCCGGCGTCGTGCGCGGGCGCGGCGGGCGCAGGCGCAGGCGGGGCGGCCGGGGCGAGCCCTGGCGAAGCGGGCGCGGCCGGCACGCCCGGCGGTCAAGGCGGCGCGAACACGGGTGGCAGCGGCGGTGCGAGTGGCAGCGGTGGCGCGAGTGGCGGCGAAGGAACGGTCGTAGCCGGCGCTGGCGGCGACAGCAGCGCCGGCGCGGCCGCCCTGCCCTAACCGTCGCGCGGGCACCGCGCTGCGGCACGCCGAACCGTTGCTCCGACAGTGTCACTCTCAGGGGTGAACGAAGACCACGGTGCCCTTCAAGGGCAAGAGCCGAGCGTGCCAGCCCTGAGGCACCTCCGGCTCGGTGAAGAAGAACAGCCGGCGCGCGTCTTCGGGCGCCAAATTGATGCAGCCGTGGCTCTTCGGTACTCCGAAGCGATCGTGCCAATACGCGCCGTGGAGTGCGTAGCCGTCCTCGAAATACTGCACGTACGGCACGTCGCGAAGCTCGAACTCCTCGCCCACCTCGTCGGAGGCCATGGTCGTCGATAGGTGTTTCGTGTGAATGCGAAAGATGCCGCGCTTGGTTGCGGTCGAGTGCGCGGGGTCGTCCAGGCCGGCCTCACCGCTCGAGATCAACGTGGCGTACACGGGCGTGACGCCGTCGTATGCGACCAGCGTCTGCTTGGTCACGTTCACGTCCAGCCACTTCTCGCCGTTCTTGCCCCAGGCGGGCATGCGCCGCGCCGGATCGATGCGTGAGGCGTCCTGGTCGCTCAGCCATTTGCCGCCCTCGACCTCGAAATGCAGACGACCGTGAAAGAACTGCTGCTTGCCGGTCAGATGCACGGCCGCGCGATACTCAGCCGGCTCTGCTTCTCGGAATTTACGGCTGCGTTTGTCGTACTCCCAATACTTGGCGTCGGGTGAGCGCACGAAGGCGAACGGCAAAGTTATCGTTTTGCCGATCTCCACGCCATGAAAGCTCGAGCCTTGAATGGGCCGCAAGCGATCGATCGGCACGAGCGTCAGATCGGTGGTCACGCCGTAGCGACGCCCCGCGCTCAGGAACGTCTCGAGCAGCGAGTAGCCGACCTTCGGCTTCATGTGGTCGACCACCGCTGGCCCGCCAGGGACCGCGCCGGGCGGCGTACCGCCCACGCCGAGGAACTTGGGCAGCGGATCGCTGGCGTGCGTTTGCCAAGCCTGTGCCGCATCCACGGCCGGCTGCGCTCCGCCTAGCCAGACTTGCGGCGCATAGCTTGCCCCCACCTCCCCCTCTGCCGCGAGCCAGGCCGACATGCGCTCGCCCAGATCGGGTTCGGCTTGCCTGAGCTCAGCGTCGCTGGGCACGCGACCGTAGATCGGTCCGGGCCGTCGCACCGTCCCATAGATGTACGGTAAGCGGCGGGTGAGGTCCGGCAGGGTGCCTTCGGTTGCCACCACCACCGGATCGCGCGCGTCGGTCGTCGCGGTGGGGCCTGCGCACACGAAACCTTCGGGCTCGACGTGGAACCAACCTCCCGCGCAACCGTCGAAGCCCGCGGGCTTCGACGTGGTCGCGGAAGCGGCGCCTGCCCGCAGGTAACCGAGCTTCGTGGCCGCGGCTGACGGCGCCGCAAACACCCAAGCTCGTGCTGCCTTGGCGAAAATGCGCGGGCCAGCCGCGACCGCGCGCGCCGTTTCGGGGTGAGCAATACCGTCGAGGCCGACGCGCGGCACATGGGGTGGCGCGGGATCGCTCGTGACGGCGCTCGCTAACACCGCCGCCGGCTTGGCCGACTCGACGACCCGACTCAGGGCGGGCGCGCCGCCGTCGGGATCGCGGTGGCAGCCGCTGGCCATCAAAACCACGAACAGGCGGGCGTTCTGCATCGGCCGCCACCGGAATGCACGAGGCGCTGGGCTCTGGCCAACTATCCCGCTGCGAAGGCGGACGATGGACAAAAAAAGGGCAGCAGCCCGGGCGGAGGGGGGGGGACACCTCGGGCTGCTGCCGAGGTGCTTCTATTGCAGGAGTCGTACCGTACTCACCCGATCCGGACTCCGTGCGGTTAGGGTCGCGGTTCCCGCCAGGGCATTGCAAATCTGAAAGTCAGCTTGCGAATTCGCAAGGAAACGTGGGTTTAGCTGCGCGGCTGTCGCAGTAGGCAAGGCTCGACGAACGCCGATTGAGTCTCTACTGTGCGAGCCCTCAGCCGGCCCAGCGCTGGCGCGGAGCCTCCGGTGTTGCGAAAACCTGCATTTTTACTCGGTATTCCCCATGTTTTCTGGGCCGCGCTCGCGGCCCTTTCGTGCAAGACGGAAGCCGCGCCTCCGGCCCCGAGTGCGAGCCCAAGCGCCGCCGCGGTAGTGAGCGGCCAGCCGGCGGTTGCTGCGGCCCAGCCGGCACTGAGCGCGGAGCCGCCGCCCGTCCCCGCCCCCACCACGCCGCGGAACGTGCTGCTGCTCACGATCGACAGCCTGCGTGCGGACATGCCGTGGACCGGCTATCCGCGCGCGATCGCGCCCAACCTGACCAAGCTCGCCGACGAGAGCGTCGTCTATACCAACGAGTACGCGCTCTCGAGCTACACCGCCAAGAGCGTCGCTGGGTTCCTCTCGAGCCGCTACCCGTCCACGCTATACCGCAGCGGCTACTTCTTCGCGAGCTATCCGAAGTCGGACACGTTCCTCGCCGAAGTGCTCTCGGCGCGCGGCATCGAGACTACGGCTTGGCACGCGCACCTGTACTTTCGCGGCACGGGGCTCGACCAGGGCTTCAATATTTGGCAATTCGTGCCCGGCATCACCTTCGATCCGGAAACCGACACTTCGATCACCAGCAAGCTCATGACCGAGCTCGGGATCAAGCTACTCAGCAAGCCCGAAAGCACTGGCAAGCAGTTCTTCGCCTGGGCCCATTACATGGACCCACACGACCAATACAACAAGCACGCGGAGTCCCCGGACTTCGGCAACAAGAACCGCGATCGCTACGATTCCGAGGTATTTTACGCCGATCTCTGGCTCGGCAAATTGCTCGACTTTGCTCGCGCACAGCCGTGGTGGAAAGACACCGTGCTGATCGTCAGCGCCGATCACGGCGAGGCGTTCGGCGAACACGGCTTTTACAAGCACGCCTTCGAGATCTGGGACGTGCTCACGCGCGTGCCGCTGCTCGTCTCCGGCCCGGGCATCAAACCAAAGCGGATCAATGAGCGTCGCTCGCACATCGATCTCGCGCCCACGATCCTCGACTTGATGGGCGTGCCGCCGGAAAAAGAATTCATGGGCAAGAGCTTCGTCCCCGAGCTCTTCGGTGCGAAGCCCGACAACCGCGAGCCGATCATCTGCGAGCTCACGGAGGATTCGCACAACCCGCCGCGCCGCGCGGTGATCCTCGGTGATTACAAGCTGATTGTGATCAAAGAGCGCAAGTTCCAGCTCTACAATCTGAGCAAAGATCCCGGCGAAGAGACCGATCTGGCCGCGAGCGAACCGGACAAGCTCGACGAAATGAAGAAGGTATACACGGGCATCTACGAGAAGATGCCCGTGGTCGAGCCTTACGGCGGGGTCGATCTCAAAGAAGGCGGCACCGCCCGCGGCCCGATGGGACCAAAGCCGGACAAAGACGCGGGCGCACCGAAATAGCGGCGCAGGCAGCGAGCCGAGACACGCCGCTGCGCGCTCAATCGCGTTCGTTGCGCTTGCGGCGAGCCTCATCGTGGCAATGCTTGGCTTTCATGGCCACGCTGCGTCGCAGATGCGCCCCTCGGTCGCGGCCGGTGCTGCGCCGTGCTTTGCGCTTCCTCGCTCGCGTGCTCAGCGCCATCATGATTGGCGGCGCGGCCTTGGGCCCGCCGAACCCGCCGCCGGAACGGCCGGCCCCTCAGACTTCAGCGCAAGTGGACGAAGCGCCGTGATCCGGCCAGCGACACGCCACGCGCGGGGCTTGCAGCATCGCCGGGCTCGGCGCGATGGGCGTGAAATTTGCGGCGGTGGCCACGCGCGTGTTTTTTTTGATGGTCACGGAGCGCAACCCACGCCGGCGTAGCCTTCGGCGGCGCGGACGTGCGGTCCCGCTGCGCGGCGCGGGAGCAAGCACTACGCAGCTCTCTGCGTCAGCGCCCGCGGCGCCAGATCGATGATCACCATGACGGAGCGAACCTGCGCCCATGACCGTCACTCGCGCGAGCGCGTGCCCTGTTCGCGGCGCGGCAACCGCTTACTTGACGACCGAGGCCGAGTCTTGGTCGACTTGCTCGGCGCTGCTCGTCACGACCTTGGCGTACCAGCGGCCGTATCCCGTTTTCGCGAGATAATCGCTGCCTTTTTCCGCGGGCACCTTGTACAGCTCGAGCGTGCCGAGCGGCTTTTTACCCGCAAAATAGGCGACGCTGACCACGGTGTTGTCCGGACCGACGGCTGAGCTCGGCTTCTCGACCCATTCTTGCACGTGCAAGCGTCCGAGCTTCGACATCCAGTTGCCCGCCGTTTCGTCGAGCTTGCTCGGCGTGGCCGCGTCGGCCCAGCCTTCGATCTTGTCGGGCACGCGCGACAGTTCGCGCGACTTGCCGCCCTTGGAGATTTTCACGTTCGTGACCTCCTCGGGTTTGAAATCGTGCAGATCGTGCTCGACCAGCCGCGACTCGGCGAAGAGCAGATTCTGCACGACGTCACCCGAGATGGCGTACACGTCACCGGACCCGACTTTGGCGTAGCGTTCGCTGCCGCCGGGCGTCGCGCCGCCGATCACGAGCGTTTGCTCTTTGCCGCCGACCGTGATTTTGAGCGTGCCGTCCGGTTTATCGAGCCCGAATTCTTCGGCGCGCGTGCCTTCGATTTTACCGACCGCGCGCAGGGCGCGCAGCGGCGCGAGCGTCTTCATCATCTCGTCGGCCGCTTTGACGCCGACGAAACGCACGGTTTCGTGCTTGGTTTGCGGCGGCGGAGCGCCGGCATCCGAGGCTCCGCCCGCTGGTGGGTGCACGAACGAAGGCTCGTCTTTCTCGACCGTACCGACGTACCAGCGACCGAGCGCGTCCTTCTTCGGCTCGATGCGCACCTTGCGCGTCGCTGATTCGAAGCTCAGCGCGGTCACCGAATCGGGACTACCGCCCCAGACTTCGACCTCGCTCGGCTTCAACGCGAGCTGCGCTTGGTCGTCTTTGGTCCACACACCGAGCGCGAGCACGGCCGCCACGCCGAGCAGACCCAGATGCACGATTTGTCCCTTCAACCCTGCGTTCATCGCTTGGCTCCTCCTGCACGGCGCGAGCGACGGCTGATCACGACGCCGGCCGCGAGCACCAGGCACGGCGCGCCGAAGATCGTGGCATAGAACCAACTCAGATCTTGCTGCTTCGTTTGCTCGATGCGCACGTCTTCTTCGCTCGTTTCGGCGCCCGTGAAGCTTTCTTCGCCCACGAGCCAGCGCACGGCGTCGAGCAAGAGCACCTGATTGCCGCGCACGTTACTCATCACCAAGTCGCTGAAGGCGTCGACGTCGGCGGTGACGAAGGCGCGCATTTCCTTGGTTTCGGGCTTCTTTTCCGAAGCCTTCTTGTCCTTCGCGTCGGGCGCCGGCGCAGGCTTTGCGTCACCCACGATCGGTTTGGTGACCGCGGCCGCCAGGTTGTAGCTGCCGCCCTTTTCGCTGTCCTTGTCCTGCAAGTAATTCTTGTTCTTGTCGGCGAAGGTGCCACTCGGTGCGCGCACGGTGAAATCGATCTTGGCGGTGGCATTCGCCGCGCGCTCGAGGCTGCCCGCGCCGAAGAACACGACGGCTGCGGCCGGCGCGTTCCGGCTCAAAGTAGAGACCGAGGCGTGCGACGAAAAGCTATTCGAGACCATGCGCACGTGATCCGAATCGTTGAAGGCGAGCCGAACGTGGTTGTGCTCGTTGGCGAGTATGGTTGGCGAGTACGTGAGCTGCGCGAGATTGGCGAGCGCGACGATGCCAGCGGGTGCCGGTGCTTCGGGTTCGTCTTTGACCAGCGGCTTGGGGTTGGCTTTTTCCGCCGCGGTCTTGCTCGGCGCCGCAGCGCTCGCTGCGGGTGCTGCCGCGCTCGGTATCGCGTTGGCAGCCGGCCGCGGCGCTTCCTTGGGCAGTGCCCCCGCGGGCGCCGTGATCTGCGCGCTGTTCGCGTCGGGGTCGAGCGAGATCAAGAGGTGCCCGCCGCGATCGGCGTAGCGCTGCAGCGCGGCGAGCTCTTCGGGGCCAAACGGATCGGCCGGGCCGAGAACCAGCACCACGTCCGCGTCGTCTGGGACCTCGTTGGCCAGGCCTTGGGCGAGCCCCAGATCTTTGAGGGTGAAGTTCTGCTTTTGCAGCAGGGTGCGCAGGATGCTCGCCGTACGCCCCGCCTCCTCCGATTTTCCGTGCGCCGCGTCGTTGAGCTCGCCGTGTCCGACGGTCAAGTACGCGGTCAAGCGAGCGCGCGCGAGCTTGAGCAGCTGCTCTTTCACCTCACGGTCGAGCGTCTTGAGCCTGGGCCGAGCTTGCTCGATGTCCGTGCCGAGGTTCACGGTGTACGTCACCGAGCCACGCGCCAGAATGATCACGCCGTCTTGCGTCGCGCGCAGCTCTTTGGACAGCTTCGGCGCGAGCAGGCGGTCGGTGATCTGAACCTGCAAATTCGGGATCCCCGCAGAGAGCTCTCGCAGATAGCCCGCCACCTCGTTACGGACCTCGTTCACGTCCGGAAAGAAGGCGACGACCTTGACCGGCTCCGAGAGGCTAGCCGCGATTTTGCGCGTGGCCTCGCTCGGGCGTGAGGTCTTGAAGTACGAGAAGTCGGCCTTCCAGGGCAGGCCGCCGGCGGCGTACACGAACAGCGCGCCGTACACGGCAGCGAGCACCAGCGTCAGGCCGGCGTTGGCCGCGGCCCGCACTCGGCGGCTCTCCGGCCGCTCTGCGCGGCGCATCGGCCAGAGCGCGGTCTCGGCGAACAGCATCGGGATCAAGCTCACCGCGATCAGCGCGATCCAGAGCACCCGCAGCTCGCCGAGCAGGTGCTCCTTGGCCGGCGAAGCGAGCTTGCTCAGTCCGAGCTTGTCGGCGCCACTAGCGGTGGTCGCAAAGTAGAGGCCGAGCGCGAGCAGGCCGGCCAGCGAGAGCATGGCGAGCAGCGACTCGATCGATTTACGCTCCCCGCCGCTCTTGAAGCGCGGCGAGAAGCGGAGAGCGGTCGCCGCGACGACCGCGAGCACACCGAGCGCGGTCGCCGCGCCGGCGCCCTTTTCCAGCCCGGACAGCACCCGCTCGCCGATGAACACGAGCGCCATGCCGGCCGCGTACAGCGGGAAGATCCAGCTCGGGGCTGCGCCCGTGAAACTCGAGGCTTGAGCCGGCACGGCCTTGCGCGGTGGCAGCGCCTCGCTTTCGTTCAGCGCCATCGTCGTGCCTCCAGCACCTTCGTGGCCGCCAGCAGGAAGAAGTAAGTCACCATCAGGTAGTACACGACGCGATCGAATTGCAGCGTCCCGCTCATGAACGGGCGATAGTTTTCGTGGTGCAGGGCTAGCCCCATCAGAAAAGAATTCAGTGGTGGATCGACCGCTCGCGCGACGATCCACAACGTGAGTAGCGGCGCCAAAATCACCAGCCCGATGATGGCCGCCACGACCTGCGAGCGCGCGAGCGACGAAGCAAACAGGCCGATCGCCGTCACCGCGCCACCGAGCAGGATCAAGCCGACGTAACCGACGATGATGTGCCCAAAGCTCACTTTGCCACGGATATGCAGCATGAGCGGCATGTAGAACGTGAGCAGGTTCAAGAGCGTGACCATGCCGAACGCCGAGAGGAACTTACCCGCGACGATGTCGCGATCGCGGATCGGCGCAGTATTCAGCAGCGTGATCGTGCCCGACTGGCGCTCTTCGGCCAAAAGGCGCATCGAGAGCAAGATGGCCGCGCCCATGGTGGGCGCAGAGGCGTTGTAGAAGAATTGGTACAGCACCTGCGCCGAGAGCAGCTTTTGCTCGATGCCCGACTGCCAATAAAAGAGGATGCCGTCGACGAGCAGCGCGGCGGCGATGATCGCCGAACCGAGCGGCGAACGCAGGTAGGCGTACAGCTCGCGACGCGCGATGGTCAGAGCTCGCATCAGGAAGGCTCCTTGCTCGAAGTCGATGATTCGACTGGCGTAGGAGCGGGCGCGGCACTGGCGTCCGCCTCGGCCTGCTTCTTCTTGCGCCGTTTGCGACCGGACTGCTCGCCGCCCTCGCCGAGCAATTGCAAGAACATGCTTTCGAGCTCCTTTTCCCGGGCCAGCTCCAAAATACCGAGCCCGGCCTCGACCAAGCGGCGACCAACCGCGTCACGCACGTCGCGCGTTACGGCCACGCGCAGCGAAGCGATACCGTCGCCGGCCTCCGCCGGCTCCAGAACCTCGATCTCGCGCACGCCGTCGAGCGTACCGAGCGCTGCGCGAGCTTGGTCGGCCGTGGCTTGCGACGAGCCGCCCGCCGCCCGCACCGTGAGCGCCACGCGCATGCCCTGCTTGAGCGTCGCGCTGAGCTCGGTCTCGGTGCCAGACCAGGCGATCTTGCCCTCGTCGATGACTAGGATGCGATCGCAGGTTTCGCTGATCTCGGTCAGGATGTGGCTCGAAACGACCACGGTGTGCGCGCCACGCAAGCCGCGCACGAGCTCACGCATTTCCATGATCTGCACGGGATCCAGGCCGGAGATCGGTTCGTCGAGCACGACCAGCTCGGGGCCGTGCACGATCGATTGTGCGATGCCCACGCGCTGGCGATAACCGTGCGACAAGGAGCCAATCAGCTGATCGGCAACGGTACCGACCTCGGTCAGCTCGAGCACGTCGCCGACTCGTTTTTTCAGCTCGCCGTTCGGCACGTTCCGCAGCCGCGCGGCGTAGCCGAGGTACTCCCTCACCGTCATGTCGTCGTACAGCGGCGGGCGATCGGGCAGATAGCCGACCTTGGCGCGCACGTCGTCCGGGCGTTCCACGACATCGAGCCCCGCGACCCGCACCGTGCCGCTGGTGGGCAGGAGATCGCAGGCCAAGACCCGTAAGGTGGTGGTTTTTCCCGCGCCGTTGAGCCCGAGCAGACCAATCACCTCGCCCTGGGCGATGCTGGTCGAAAGCGGACCGATGGCGCGGCGATCGCCGTAGTACTTGTAAAGTTCCTGGATCTCGATCACGGCATTACCGAAGATGAATCGGGCCCGGTACCCTACCGGGGAGCCCGCCGTTACCACACTCTGCCGCCGCCTGGGACCCCGGACCGGCGCAAGTTATTCCCGAATCCGCAAAAGTGTCGTCAGAACTCGGATCCCAACCCCTCAGCGAAGCCATCGGCCAGGACGGCGCGCGCCTGCACCGACCGCGGATTGGCGTGCAGGGCGAGGCTTGGTCGGCCAGCGAGCTGGCCGACCGGATCCGCGCCGCGGGCAAGGAGCTGGGCTTCGCGCGCGTCGGGTTCGCGGCCGTCGATCCGCTCGAGCTCGGCGGGGCGCGCTTGGCCGCTTGGTTGAACGAGGGTTGGCACGCGGAGATGGCCTATCTCGAAGGCCCGCGCCACGACCCGCGGCAACTCCTCGACGGCGCCAAGACGCTGATCGCCGTCGCGCTCGCCTACCCCGCTTCGCGCGAACTCGTGCCACTTCGGTCGAGCGCGCTCGGAGCGCCGCTCACCGGCGTGATCGCGCGCTATGCGCGCGGCGAGGACTACCACGACGTGCTACGCAAGAAGCTCAGGCGCTTGGCCGACGCGATCGCTAATCTGCTCGGTCGCCCGGTCTTGGCGCGCCATTGCGTGGACACCGCGCCGCTCTTGGAGCGCGCCGCGGCCGAGCGCGCCGGGCTCGGATTTGCGGCCAAATCGACGATGACCATCATTCCCGGAGTCGGCAGCTACGTGATGCTCGGCGAGTTGCTGGTCGACGTCGAGATTGCCACGGATACGCCGATGGCGCCGCGTTGCGGCTCCTGTCGTCTGTGCCTCGATGCTTGCCCCACCGGCGCATTCGTCGACGCACACGTGCTCGACGCGAGCCGCTGTATCTCTTACCTCACGATCGAGACGACCGGACCGATTCCGCGCGAGCTGCGGTCGCTGATCGGCGTGCGCGTGTTCGGTTGCGATGTCTGCCAAGACGTGTGCCCGTTCAACGCGGCGGCCGAGGGCAAGCCGTCTGCGCCCGAGCTGATGCCCCGCCCCTCGCTTGCCGCGCCGGATCTGATTGAGCTCCTCGAACTCGGCTCCGCGCGCTATCGGCAATTCGTGAAAGGGTCGGCGCTGCGCCGCACACATCGGGCGCAGCTGGCGCGGAACGCGGCGGTTGCGCTCGGCAATACGGGTGACGCGCGCGCCATCGTTCCGCTCGCGCGTGCCGTGGCGGCGCACACGAGCGCGCTCGTGCGCGGTCACGCCGCGTGGGCGCTGGGTGAGCTCGGTGAGCCGGCGCGCGAGCTCGCCGAGTCGGCGCTCAGCTGCGCTGCGGCGCACGACCCGGACCCATTCGTGCGCGACGAGGCAACCCTTGCATTGACGCGCTTGGGCGTCGCTCAGCCGAGCCTCGCCGAGCCCGGAACTCAGCGCTAATTGTCGAGCGAACGCCCGAGACCGGCGGCCTTTTGTTCGCGCGTCTCGCGCACGTCGAAATCGTCTGCCACGTGCGGGAACACCGGTGAGCGCGAAAGCTCGCGCAGCAACTCGAGCGTGACCCGCGGATGGGCGTCGGCCAAATTGGCCGCGTCTGGATCGGGCGCGCCGAGATCGTACAGCTCTGGCAGCGCGGCCTCGAGCGAAAGCACGGCCTTCCAATCGCGCACCGGATCGACCACACCGACGCGCACGAGCACGTCCTTCGAGGCAGCGGTCAGAAGTAGCGGTAGCCGGCGCGCCGGGCGCCCAGGCAGCAGATAACCCAGCAGATCTTCGCCTTGATAGCCGGCCGTGGCTGGCTCGAGCTGCATATAGCGGGCGAGCGTGGGCGCGACGTCGATCAGCGACACTCGCTCGCGGATCTTGCGCGAGCCGAGGTTGGGCGCGTGCAGGATCAACGGCACGCGGATCAGCTGCTCCCACAGGAACACCGAGTGCACCCAAAAGCCGTCGCGGCCGAGCGCCTCGCCGTGATCGGAGACGAATAGCACGACCGTATTTTCGAGCAGCTTGCGGCGCTCCAGCTCCTTCACCAGACGCCCGAACTCGCTGTCGATGGCCGCCGCGACCGCGCGATAACGCCAAGCCAGCTGCTCCGGATCGTCGGCGATCGCGTGCGCTTTCGCGGCCGCTTCGACGTATTTGCTGTCGAGCTCGCGCCAATTGTGTTGGTCGAAATTGAACAGCCAGAGCAAAAACGGCTTCATCGCATGGCGGCGTGCGGCCAAAAATTCGAGCGCGCGGTCCACGATTGGCCCCGCAGTGGTCTGCTGCGCGCCGTAGCCCCACACCTGTTGTTCCGCCGGGTAGTCTTCGATGTCGACCGCGCGGTCGAAGCGAAACTCCGGGCGAAGCTTGGCCAAAAACTCGCGCGCGGATTTGGCGATCATCAGCACGCGGTCGTACTGCGCGCGCTCCGCGACGCGCACGAAGTCATTCGCGGGCGTGGTCGATACGTCGTAGTTGCCGCCGGTGAGCGCGGGCAGCGAGCGCAGCGTGTCGGAGCCCGCAGCATAAGCTTCCGAAAAATCGAGCGACGTTTCGGCAAAGCGCGCCAAATTCGGCATCACGCTCGGATCGCGCGCCACGTCGTTACGCAGCGTGTCCACGTAATACACGATCACGTTGTAGCCGCGCGTCGGACCGCGCAAGGCGTCGATCTGCGCGCGAAAATCCGCGGGCTCCTGCAGCGGCGCTTGCCATTTGGCTGCGGGCTTGGGATCGCCGATCGGAAACCGCTCGCGCAGCCGATCGATGCGCGACAAGTAGAGCCCGCGCCAATGCAGCGGATCTTTGAAGAACGCTTCGCCGATCTGAAAGCGGCGCAGGACTCGCCCGACGTACACCTCCTCCAGCCAGACATGGCGCAGCGAGCCGTCGATCCAGATGCGAATCGTGGGCACGAACACGACCAGACCGAGCCAAAGCCCGAACGCCGCGGCGAGGCCGCGCGTCACACGTTCGGCGGAGGCAGAACGCCGGGTCAGCGCATGGAGCTGCAGCGCGAACGTCGCGCCGATGACGAGTGCCGCGCTAAGTTCGATGATCGTGTGAATGCGCGCATAGAGCGACACGTATTGCGTCAAATCGACCCAGACGATGCCCGCGCCAGCCAGCGCAAAGAGCAGCACGATCGACCAAAACCCAGCCTGCCGCCGGCGCTCGAGCAAGCTGAGCGCACGCAGGATCAGCGCGGAACCTGCGGCAGCGGCCAAGCCGGCGCAGGCGATGAATGCGAGCGGGCCGATCGTCTTCAGGCGCGTGTGCGCGACGTGCTCGCCGTTGAACGTGAACAGCGCCGTGTTGATACTGGCCGCGCCGCCAACCAATCCGTAAAACGCCGGACGCGCGAGCGCCGCCCAACGCGAACGTCCGGCCACCGAGCGCCCGATGCACGTCCATTCGAGCCAGACCAGGCCGCTCGCCAAAAGACCGAGCAGCGCTCCCACGGCCGCATACAGCGCGAGCGCCGCCTCGGTGTGGCGGATTGCCGAGAAATACGGCCAGCCCTGCCGCACGCACGCGTCGGCGCCCACCATGCTCCAGGCGGCAAATACCCCTCCGCACACCAGTCGCGCTAGTAATCCGAGGAAATTCAGCTGGCTATTCGCGCGCGGTGACAAGGGCTCAGATTGCCGGAGGTCGAGAGCTCCGGGACGAACGCGCGTCGTGCACGGGCGCGAGGGAGCTTCGGGAGCATATTCAGTGGTGCCACCGTTGTCACGGCAGCGGAAACGTTTTAGGGCAATGCCTGTCCCCCAATGTCCGAGCCCCAACAGCCCCTGTCTCGGATCTCGGTCAGCCCCGCGCCAGGCGCGCGGCCAGCCGGCGTTTCGCCGAAACAGCTCGCCATGTTCGTGTTGTTCGGCTCGATCTCGATGTTGTTCGGTGCGAGCATCGTCGGCTATCTGATCACGCGGTCACAAAACGACATCTGGCGCACGGCGTCGATGCCGGGCCTCCCGCTGGGTCTCCTCGCCAGTACTGGCTTACTGCTCGGCCTCAGCCTCAGCATGCATCGAGCGCTACGAGCCGTGCGTGAAAACCGCTTCGAGCGCCTGCAGCGCTCGCTGCTGCTCGCGTTGCTATTTGCGATTGCCTTCGTCTTGGGCCAAGGGCTGAACTGGCGCGCGATGTCTGCGGCGACCACTGCGACCGATGCCCGCACCCTGTACGGCTTCACGTTTTACATGCTCACGGGCCTGCATGCGGTACACGTCGTCGCAGGCTTCGTGCCACTCGGCGTGCTCTTGAACAAAGCCAAGCGCCGCGAGTACTCGAGCTCGAATCACGAAGGCGTGAAGCTGTGCACTCAGTATTGGGATTACTTGGGCGTCGTCTGGGGCGTGCTGCTCGGCGTGCTCTACTTTGCGACCTGAGCCGAGCGCGAGCATGAAGCGCTTGTATTGGGATTTCTTCGGTCCGCGCGCGGAGGGGACGGCGCAGCATTTTCTGGTGCATTTGCGCGAGTTCCTGGCCAAAAATGCCTGCCCGGACATGCCGACCGGGCTGTGCTCGGAAGGCGCCGGGCATCAGGCGGTGTTCTGCGCGCCGCCCGCCGAATTCGCGGACGCAATCGAGCGCAGCCTGCGCCCGCGCCGCTCGAGCGACAGCTGAGCTAGGGCGAGAGCCGTTCGCAGATCCAGCCGGACTCGCTGCGATGGTAGCGGAAGCGATCGTGCAAGCGCGCGTCTTGGCCAAGCCAAAATTCGATCTGTTCGGGCACGAGCCGATAGCCGCCCCAATACGGCGGTCGCTCGACCGCACGGCCCTCGAAGCGCTGCTCCGCATCCGCGATCCGCGCTTCGAGCACGTCGCGCGAGGCGATCACTTGGCTCTGCGCCGACGCCCAAGCGCCGATCTGGCTCATGCGCGCCCGCGCCGCGAAATAGCGCTCCGACCACTCCGCCGGCGTTTGCTCTGCCCTGCCCTCGATGCGCACCTGGCGGTTCAGCGAGGGCCAATAGAACACCAGCGCGGCCTGCGGATTGTCCGCGAGCTGGCGGCCCTTGCTGCTCGTGTAGTTGGTCACGAAACACACGCCACCGTCGAGCAGGCCCTTGTAGAGCACGGTGCGCGCCGACGGTCGCCCGTCGCGCGTGGCCGTGGCGAGCGTCATCGCGTCAGCAGCGGGCGTAGCGCTGGACAGCGCTTCTCCGTACCAGGATTCGAAGACGGCGAGCGGGTCGGGACCGAGCGTTTCTTGGGTCACGCGAAAGGCGCTACCATTTCGCGCGCAAGCCGACCAGGTATGCGCTCGAATGCGCGCTTTCAGTCGGTGACGGCACGGAAACGAATAGGTAGCTCGCCGCGCCCAGAGCCACGACTCCGGTCACGAGCCCAACGGTGGTGATCACGCCCAGGGTCTTGCCGGCGTTCGCCGCGTCGACTCCAGCTTGCGAGCATTGCTTGCCCACGCACTCGGAGTTGACGGTGCTTTTCTCGCCCAGCACGAGCACGCCCGCGATGGCACCGGTGACGAGCCCCGCGATGCCGACGGCGCCGACCACGTAGGCCGCGGTGTGGTTCGGCGGCTGAGTTTTGACCGCGGGACTCGGCGGCTTAGGTTGCTCGGTCGTGCCGAGCGGCGTGCCCGGCGTCACCGCCAACACCGCGCTCTCGCCCTCGCTCACCTGGATGCGAAACTCCGCGGCGCGCGTGCCGGGCGCCTCGACGACCACCACGTGCTCGCCGGGATCGACCGGCAGCGCCGTATCCAAGCTCGCCGAGCCGAGCGACACGCCGTCACGGCGCACCGTGATCTCGCCGCGCTCGGCCGCTTGCAGATGAATCGACAGCTTCGGCACGCGCGGTTCGAGCTTTGCTGCGCGCTGCTCGGCGATCGCGCGCCGATTGTCCGCCGGCGGCAGGCGCTGCACGACCTCTTGAAACAGCGTCCAAGACGTAGCGAACCGACCGAGCTTCTCTTCACAATCGGCGATATTGAAGACGGTGCCGACCGCCGGATCGAGCCGATTGCTCTCGCGGAACTTGGCGCACGCAGTCTTGAAATCTTGCTTTTCAGAGGCGGCGCGGCCCTGGCGAAAGAGCGCCTCGGCCGCGGCCGGGTCACGCGTGTCTTGTGCGCGCGCGGCACCGCTCACGCATACGGCGGAGGCGACGAACAACGCGATCAGATTTTGCTTCGAACCCACAGCGCGCAACCTTAACATGGCCCCAGTTTTTCCAGCTCTTTCCGGTTAGTGACGGCGATCGAACGGGTTCTCGCCCCCGCTTTGACCCAAGAAGCTGCTCTGAACCGGAGCTTTGGGCGGCGGAGAATGCAGCTTGTCGACGACGGCCGGGCTGCCGAAATGCGGGATGTGAGGCGCCGCCGAATGCGCAAGGGTTGGCGGCGGTGTGAGCGTCACGGGGGGCGTGCTGCTCGCCACCACGGGAGCCACCGCCGGCGGCTCGCGCGCCGAGCTCGCCGTCGCGGCGTGAACCGGCGCGACGACCAGCGGGGTCGGTTGTACGGCGGGCGAAGCCGTCACTCCGCCAGTCGCGCCATGGCGCAGCGCGAGCACGCTGCCCGCCGCGCCGAGCAGGCCCAAAGCCAGCAGCGCGAGCAGCAGTTTTCCGTGGCGCGTGCCATGAGTGGTCTGTCGCGTCGAACGCGCGACGGGCTGACCCGTGCTCATGCCTTCGCCGCGCCCGGTGATCGCGGAGGTCACCTCATAAGGAGCCACCAAGGTCGCGCCGTGCAAATCATCGGGATGGGACACGCGCGCGCTCGTCGGGCCACGCAGCGAGATGGGCGTGAAAGGCTCACCGAATACCCCGGCAGACGCCTGGCGCAGCGCTCCGCGCATCTCGCGCGCATCGGCGAAGCGATCGCTGCGCTCAAACGCCAAGGCTCGATCGATCACCCGCGCGAGCCCCTCCGGCACGCTCGCCACCACGTCTCGGATGCGCGGCGCGGGGCGCGTGGCTGAGAACACGAGCTGCTCCTGAATGGTCGCCGCCTCGTGCACGAAATGCCCACTCAGCAAGGTGAAGGCAGTCGCGCCCACCGCCCAAATATCGGTGCGATTGTCGACTTCATTCCAGCGTCCGAGCGCTTGCTCCGGCGCCATGAACGCGGGCGTGCCGAGCACGGAGCCCGCGCGCGTGCCGGTGCCGGTTTGCTGCGACAATTCGCGCAGGCGCGCGATGCCGAAATCGAGCACCTTGAGCCGGCCCTCGCTCGTCAAAAACAAATTCTCGGGCTTGAGATCGCGATGCACGATGCCCTTTTCGTGGGCCATCGCGAGCACGTCGAGCAATTGGTCGATCAGCGGCAACACGTCGCGCGCCGCCAGCCCGTCCGGCTGAAACGCGAGCATCGTGTCCAGGGTCTGGCCGGTCAACAGCTCCATCACCAAAAAAGGCGCCTGGTCGTCGGTCACGTCGTCGTCGAGCACCGTCACGGTGCCGGGGTGACCGACCGCGTTCGCGACGTATCCCTCACGCAGAAAGCGTTGCGTGACCTCGGCGTCGAGCGCCACTTCGGGATGGAGCATCTTGATCGCGACTCGCGACTGATTGCGGTGCGTCGCGGAATACACGCAGGCCATGCCGCCAATGCCAATCAGCGCATCGAGCCGCCACTTGCCTTTCAGCACGTTGCCGAGCCGCGCATTTGCGCGCTCCGTGATGTCCTCCCGCAGGGCCATACTGTTCAGAATGAGTACGTCGAAGGTTAGTGAGCTTTTCCTCGCTTCGCACTACGCGCGACCGCTCGCGTTCGATCTCTCGTACCCTGTCTCACACCGGCCGTCTGGCCCGCAGACGCGAAACAGCCCGTAAACATGCGCCTCGCGCTCAGCGAGCGAACGCGGCGCTCAGCGAACGAACGAGCATAGGTACTTTCTCAGGTTGGGAAGAAATGCGGCCCTAACACGTAAGCCTCGGTATCATCCGCTGACGTTTGCTCAATAGGAGGGATTTTTCGATGCAAAACACGTCCATGAAGCGTTCTGCCGTGCTCGTTGCCGCCGGACTCGGCCTGGCCGGCGCATTCTTCGCCGGAGCCGCATACGCCGCCGCCGATCCGCGCCTGAGCGAGGCCAACGACGCGGTGACCAAAGCCATCGTGCTCTTGAAGGCGGCAGAAAATCCGAATTCGAAGGAGAAGTTTGGCGGGCACCGCGCCAAGGCCATCGAGCACTTGACCCGAGCACAGGCCGAAATCGCCAAAGCGATCGAAGTGGCCAATGAGCCGCCGAAACCGGCGAAGCCACCGAAAGATCACGATCACGACCACGATCACGACCATCACTAACCCTTCAGCCCCAGGCGGCTGAAGGTCGTGTAGATTGAGCGCGCCGTGACGACCCACCGCACGAATCGCCGCTCTCGTTTCTTGGCACTCGCTTGGGGCGCTGCGTTCGCGATCTCGTGTGCAGCGTGCTTCAGCGGATGTTTGGTCTCGTTCGACGGCTATCAGCTCGCGGCTAGCGACGCGGGCGAAAGTGGCGGCACGAGCGCGGGCGGCACCGCCGGCTCCGAGCCGGTGAGCGGCGGGGCGAGCGGGGCGAGCCCGGGTGGAACCAGCGCCATTGCCGGCACGTCGAGCGCGGGCAGCAGCGGGCGCCCGGGCACCGGCGGAGGCAGCACCGGCGGCAGCAACGCAGGCGGCGCCAGCACCGGCGGTACGACCAGCACGGGTGGCAGTAGCGCAGGCGGCACCACCAGCACGGGCGGCACCAGCACGGGCGGCAAAGCGGGCAGCGGCGGCGCGGCCGCGGGCTCAGGCGGCACCGCCGGTAATCCGCCCAGTTGTCCCGTGCCCATGCACGGCGCGATCTTGGTCGAAATCCCGAAGCCAGGTGGCGGCATATTTTGCATCGACCGCAGTGAAGTCACGAACGCTGACTACGCGCTGTTCTTGGCCTCGAATCCGGCGACTGCAGCCCAGACCGCGGAGTGCGCGGCAAACAGCGACTTTACGCCCGCCTCCGATGCGCTCGAGTGCACGCAATACGATCCCGTGAACAAACCCAAAGTTCCGATCTCGTGCGTGGATTGGTGCGACGCGAAGGCCTACTGCGCGTGGGCCGGCAAACGGCTGTGCGGCAAGATCGGTGGCGGAGCCAACGCCCCTGCCGATTTCGCGAGCGCCGCGAAGAGCGAGTGGTTTACGGCTTGCTCACACGCAGGCGCCTACAAATTTCCATACGGCGCTCAGGGCGACACGTACGACGGAACAGCCTGCGTCGGAGCCGATCACGGCGCCGATCGTCCAACCGCTGTGCCCACCGCGAGCTGCCAAGGTGGCTACGACGGCGTGTTCGATCTCAGCGGCAATGTCTCCGAATGGGAAAACTCCTGCGCAGCCAGCAGCAGCTTTTCCGACCAATGCCTATATCGCGGCGGCAGCTACCTCGATTTGGACACGGGCACCTCCCCCACCCTTTTGTGCAATTCGGGCTCCGCCACGACTCCCAAATCGGTCTCCAAAGCCCGTTCCACGCGCAGCAAGGAAATCGGATTTCGCTGCTGCGCCGACCCCTGAGCCGCAGGCTGCCGCCGTTCGGCCGCGGTTCTCGGTTTGTTTTTTTGGGGGCCCACGAGAAAACGGGCGCGCTGCCCGTGATCGCCGACGCGGGGCAGCGGGGCGCGGCGCGCTCCGCCGTTGCTGCCGCGCAAGCCCGCCGCTACCTACGGCGCCCGTGGTGCGCGTCTCTTCCACGGACCAACCTGGGGTCTCGTCCGGACGCGGGTTGCAGAGCCGGCCGTGTTGGCTATATGAGCTGCCGATGCGAATTCTGGTCAGCGGCGGCGCCGGCTTCATTGGCAGCCATATCGTGGAGGGCGCGCTCGCGGCAGGTCACACAGTCGCCGTGCTCGACAACCTGAGCTCCGGAAAACGCGCGAACGTGCCGCAAGGCGTGCCGCTCTTCGAGCTCGATTTGCGGCAGCGCGCTCACGTGCGGCAAATCGTCGGCGAATTCAAGCCGGACGTCGTGAGCCACCAAGCCGCGCAAGCCAGCGTCGCGGTGAGCGTGCGCGAGCCGTATCTGGACGCGGAAATCAACGTCATGGGCGGCCTCAATCTGCTCGACGCCTGCGTCGCAGCCAAGGTGCAAAAAGTCGTCTTTGCCAGCACCGGCGGCGCCATCTACGGCGAGGTCCCCGAAGGTACTCGCGCCGACGAAGCGACACGCCCCGCGCCCATCAGCCCGTATGCGATCAGCAAGCTTGCCTTCGAGCAACTGCTCGAGGTCTATCGCACGCACCACGGGCTCGACAGCAGCGTTCTTCGCTACGCAAACGTGTACGGCCCGCGCCAAGATCCGCACGGCGAAGCCGGCGTGATCGCGATCTTCTTCGACACGGTCTTGAAGGGCGGGACTCTCCGCATCAACGCGCGCACAGCCGAGGGCGATCCGGGCTGCGTGCGCGACTACGTATACGTGAGCGACGTGGCGCGCGCGAATCTGGCGGCCTTGGTTGGCGCTCTGCCCGAACGGCTGATGAACGTGGGCACCGGCGAGACCGTCACCACGCTCGAATTGGCGACGCAGATCGCGCGCGTCTCCGGGCGTGAACTGCACACGGTGTTCGGGCCGCCGCGCGCGGGCGATATCGAGCGCTCGGTGCTCGACCCAGCGCGTTTCGCGAGCAGCCTCGGTGCCACGCTGCCGCTCGGCGAGGGCTTGCGTCGCACCTTCGAATGGTACCGATCGCTCACGTGAGAGCGTGGCTCATCACCGCTGTCGCGCTGTCGCTCGCTTCGGCGTGCGCACCGCACAGCACGCCATTTTTGCATTCGCCGAGCAGCGCAGCGCCCGAAAAACGCGCGCAGGATGCGAGTGGCAACGCGCTAGCCCACGCCGAACCAAGCGCACCCGGTGAGCCCCCGCTGGATGATTCGGGCGACAGTGAGCACGACAACGACAACGACAGCGACTCCGATGAGCGGGGCGAGGGCGAGCCGATTGCCGAACCGCCCACGGGCGCTCCACAACCGCACCCGCTCGATCATTGGTCGGACGCGCAAATCGAACAAGCCGTGGCCACCGATCTGCCCTCGCTCGGCTCGATGTCGGTCGGCACGCCCAATGCGGGCGCTCTGGTAAACGGCGTACAAGCGAGCGCGTCGAAGCTCTACACGCTGGTCAGCCCGGGCGATGCCTGGGGTACCCAAGAGACGATCGACTATTTGAACACGGCAGTGCAAGCGGTACAGGACGAGTTCCCTGAGACACCGCCCCTGGCTTTGGGCGACATCGGCGCGCGCCGCGGCGGGCCGCTACGCCCGCACATTAGCCACCAAGCGGGCCGCGATTTGGACATCAGCTTTTACTACCGGGACGACAGCAAGTGGTACGCGCGGGGAACGCGCCAGAATTTGGATTTTCCGCGCCTGTGGGCGTTCGTGCGCGCGATCATCGCCAAGACCGACATCGATCTGATCTTGCTCGACCACGGCTTACAAGAGCCGCTGAAGGAGTACGCGCTGTCGATCGGTGAGGACCCGGCCTGGCTGGATCAGATCTTTCCGGGTAAAGGCGCGACGCGCCCGATCATCCGTCATGCGCCCGGACACACCACGCATTTACACTTGCGTTTCTTCAATCCGATCGCTCAGGAGACCGCGCGGCGCTGCTATCCGGCTCTCGTTCGTCACAAAATCGTGACGGCGCCCGAGCAGTACGTGCTGCACAAGGCCAAGAAGAACGAGACGCTGGCGATGATTGCCAAGAAATATGGCAGCAGCGTGCGCGCGATCCGCGAAGCCAATGGGCTTCACTCGAACCTGATTCACGATCAGGCAAGCTATCGCATTCCAGTGAGCGGCGGGGTTCGGATCCTGCGCACCGAGCGCGTGCGGATCCCGGCACGGCGCCCCCCGCCGCCGCGCCGCGATTCCAATCCGGTCCGACAGAGCCTACTCGGCGTGCACACGCTGAACTAACAACTGCTTCGGCTCAGCCGAAGCGCGCGCCGTGCGGGATCAGCGCTTGGCGCCTTCGAGCTTGCCCTCAATCAGCGAGTACAGGATGGCAGCGGCGGTGTGCAGGCGATTCTCGGCTTGCTCGAAGATCACCGAGCGCTTGCCGTCGGCGACTTCGGCCGAGACCTCTTCGCCGCGATGGGCGGGCAGGCAATGCATGAGCACCGCATCCGGCTTGGCCGTGGTGAAGGTTTGCGAGGTGATCTGGTACGGAGCGAGCGCCTGCTGGCGAGCGGCTTTTTGCTCGTCCGCATCGCCCATGGACAGCCAAACGTCCGTGTAGAGTGCGTCCGCGTCCCGCGCGGCCTCCGCCGGATCCTCGCTGACGATCACTTCACAGCCGTGCTTTTTGGCGATCTCGCGCGCAGCGGCGACCGACTCTTCGCTCAGCTGGTAGCCCTTCGGCGCGGCAATGGCGAACGTGGTGCCCATGATCGCGCACGCCTCCATCAGGCTGACCGCCACGTTGTTGCCATCGCCGATGTAAGCGATCTTGCATTTGTCGAGCGGCCCGCGCTGTTCGGCGAGCGTCATCAGATCCGCCACGCTTTGACAGGGGTGATGCCCGTCCGTCAGCGCGTTGATCACCGGGATCGACGCTGCGGCGGCAAAGCGTGCCACATCTTCGTCTTTGAACGTGCGGATCACGAACGCGCGCACGAAGCGGCTCAGAACGCGGGCTGTGTCCTCGACCGATTCGCCGCGGCCGAGCTGCACGTCATTGGCCCCCATGGTCACGGCCGAACCGCCGAGGCGCGCGATCGCCGTCTCGAACGAGACGCGCGTGCGCGTGGATGGCTTGTTGAAGTACAGCGCCACCGTGTCATTTTGCAGCGTCGTGCGGCGCTGATACGGCTTTGCCTTGAACTTGACCGCCCGCGCCAAGAGGTACTTGAAGTCGGCCCGGCTGAGATCGGAGGTCTTGAGAAGATCCTTCATGAAGTTACCAGGCGGACGCTTATAGACCG
>Ga0068855_100001227_pt1 | contig 31817 bp, 29 predicted proteins | sample KBSCornC52_FD_66592 | JGI IMG/M metagenome (GOLD analysis project Ga0068855, IMG submission 66592) | Corn rhizosphere microbial communities from Kellogg Biological Station, Michigan, USA - KBS Corn C5-2 | ecosystem: Host-associated > Plants > Roots > Rhizosphere > Soil ...
GCGACTGCGACTTTAGGGATGCTGTAAAGCGCAATCATGAACGGTTCGGTGATTCGCCCGAGCGTGTCGAGCAACGCGAGAAGGAAGCCGAACAGCACGCCCACCGCAGCGCCGAGCGCGTAACCGAGCACGGTTTCCTCGATCGTGATTCGCGCGTTGGCCCACAGAATGCCGTTTCCGGACCACTTGACAAGCCGCTGTGCGACATCAGAGGGCGAGCTGATGAAAAGCTTGTCGACGATGCGCCCTGCGGTGATCTGCCACGCCGCCATGACGACCGCGAACAACACGACACGCCAGAACGAAATCATGACGGTGCGACCGTGCTTCGCCCACCACGAGCGATTCGCAGGGAAGGACACCATCGACTGCGCGCCGTCGGACACCGCTACTGTGCGTCGGCTCCCGCGGGAACTCCGTATCGTCGTCATACCGCCGCTGCCTCTCGCAATGCCAGCGTGAACTCATGTCGTAGCTCGGCGAGCCGCGCCGCGAGAGCAGGTTGTTCGAAGTCGCGCGGCCGTTCTAGGTCGATCGCCTTATCGATCACGATGCGCCCTCGGGCTGCGAGTATCACCACTCGATCGGCCAACAGAATCGCCTCTTCGATGTCGTGCGTGACGAAGATGATCGTGCGACCGCTAGCCCGCCACAATTGGAGTAACTGTTCCTGGAGGTCCTGCCGCAACTGCGCATCGAGCGCGCCGAAAGGTTCGTCAAGTAGCAACACCTGCGGGTTCGAGATCAACATCCGCGCCAGGCTGGCCCTCCGGCGCATTCCGCCGGATAGCTCGCGCGGGTAGTGGCGCTCGAACCCGGTCAAGCCGACCTTGTCGATCAACTCACCCGCTGCGCGTGCCCGCTCGCGCCGAGGAACGCCACGCAGCTCAAGTGGCATCTCGACATTGCGTCGGACATTGCGCCACGGCATCAAGGAATCGCTCTGTGTCAGGTAACCGACCTGCTGTGAAGGGCCAAGCTTGGGTTGGTTGTTGAACAACATTCGCCCGGATGTCGGCTTGGTGAGGCCCGCCGCCATGTTCAGAAACGTCGACTTCCCACAACCGCTGCGGCCGAGAATGACGACGAAGCTGCCCTCCTCAACAGCAAGGCTGAAGTCTTCTAGAGCTACGAGGTAGCGCTCATCCTTGAGGAATCTCTTCGACAGCGCTTCCGCTGCGAGAACGACCGTCACCGGTGTGCTCCCATCGAGCGTGGTTGGGCCCGTGCCTTGGCAAGGACTGCCAGTGCCCGCAGGCGATGGCTAGCGCTCCATGCCGCCGGCCGCTCACCTACGAATCTGTTGACTGGATCGTCGCCAATCTAGCTGGCAATATTTGCTAGTTACAAGGGGCCGCGACCGGACTGTTACATCCAAACGCGTGTCGATCGTGGTCTCCGACGCTCTTCCGCCGTCTCGCGGGCTTCTCGGTCTGCCGAGCTGGTTGCAAATTGGAGCCACGAATGTACATAATCGGGTCGCCACCTTCGGTGACCGGTACAGAGGCTCTTGCGCCGGTCGCGCGACGAGGTCTCGCAGTCCTCCACGCCGCATACGCGGGTGACGCGCAGCGCCGAGGCCCCACGACGATGTCGTGCCGCAAGCTACTCAGCACAGGAGAGCAATGAGCATGAATCCGCACCCCACGCCAAGCGCACGCGCACGCGACGTTGTCGCCGGCGGCTACGACCTACACGTGCATGTCGCTCCGGACATCGTGCCGCGCCTGATCGACGACGTGACCCTGGCGGGTCGGTTCAAAGAGGTGGGTTTAGCAGGTTTTGTACTGAAATCGCATTACATCCCCACAGCCGAACGTGCGGCCGTCGTGAGGGCAACTGTCCCTGGAGTCGACGTCTTGGGTGCGGTGACACTCAACCGACCTGTCGGCGGGATGAATCCGCTCGCGATCGAGATCGCCGGCCGATCGGGTGCTCGCGTCGTGTGGTTCCCAACGGTCGATAGCGTAAATCAGCGCAACGAGGGCGCATCGCTGCCGGCTGGCGCCAAACCACCGATGTGGCTCGGGTTGCAGGAAGAAATGCGCGAGCAGGGCATAGATCCGCCGCCAGTGCCGGTCGTCGATGAGTCCGGTGCGATCACCAGCGAGGTCGCTGACGTGTTGCGGTTGATAGCGAAGCACGACCTCGTGCTGGCGACCGGCCACCTGTCCGGCCCGGAGATCGTCACGGTGGTCCAAGCGGCGGCGGCCACCGGAGTGCGCAGAATTATCGTGACACACCCCGAGTTTCCCTCTCAGCACCTAACGGTCGAGCAACAACTCGAACTCGTCGACCTCGGCGCCTACATGGAACGCTGCTTCACCACTGCCCACACCGGAAAGATCCCGTGGGAGACGATGATCGACAACATTCGCAAGGTCGGGCCCGAGCATTCGTTGCTGTCGAGCGACCTCGGTCAACCTTTCAATCCGCCGGTCGAGGACGGTCTGGCGCTGATGGCCGACCATTTGCTTGATGCGGGATTTTCCGCCGAAGAAGTTCGCACGATGGCGGTCACCAACACGGTGCACCTAGCGGTGGCGCCAACGAGCGTTGCGGGAGGTACGGCATGAGTGGACGGCGTCTTCTCGTTGTCGGGGCACACAGCGCGGATTTCGTCTGGCGTGCCGCCGGCACAATTGCCAAGCACACTTCGCTGGGCGGCGAAGCCCGGGTGATCGCACTTTCTTATGGCGAGCGGGGCGAGTCTGGCGAGTTGTGGAAGCAACCAGGGCAGACCGAAGACAAAGTTAAGCGGATTCGCCACCAGGAAGCGTCCAAGGCAGCGGCGGCGATTGGTGCAGCGTTCGAATGTTTCGATTTGGGCGACTACCCACTCGTGGCTGACGCTCAAGCTGTGCAGCGCCTAGCGGCGGTTATCCGCGAGTTCAAACCAAACGTCGTCCTCACACATCCGGAAAAGGACCCGTTTAATCCCGATCACCCTGTCGCGTATACGGCTACGGCACAGGCACGTTTACTAACATCTGGGGCCGGTGTAGCCAGTGCATTCGAGACTGCCCCACCGACCGAGTTTCTCGTTTTCGAGCCTCATCAGCCGGAGCTCTGCGACTTCACGCCGTCCCTGTTCGTAGACATCACGAGCGTCATGGACGCGAAAATCGAAGCCATGCGTGCCATGGAGGCACAGCAGTACCTCCAGACGTATTACGCCGAGCGTGCAGGCCATCGCGGCAATCACGCGCGCAAGGTGACCGGGCGGGCCACAATTCGCCAAGCCGAGGCCTTCCAGCGAATCATCCCGAACGTGCTGGAGGCCCTATGACCGACCAACGTGCTGTGATCAAAGAGTTGGAGTCCCTCGGGGTCGCGACTATTTACGAGGCGTCCGGGCGAAAAGGGCTCGTCGACGCCGATCTCATTCAGGTGATCCCAGGGTCGCGCGCCGCGGGACCTGCGCGCACGGTGGTGTGCGGTCAGGGCGATAACCGTGCGGTGCATGCTTCGATCGCACGACTGGTGCCTGGTGAAGTCCTCGTCTTGACGATGCCAACAGCCATGCCTGTGGCACTGGTAGGTGAGCTGCTTGCCACGCAGGCAAAGGCGCACGGCGCGTGCGCGCTACTCATCGATGCGGCGGTTCGCGACGTTGAGGAGCTGCGCAGCCTTGGGCTACCGGTGTGGTGTCGCTGGGTTCGCGCAACCGGTGCAACCAAGACCCAGCGCGGTGAACTTGACGTGGCAGTGCAGGTCGGGGGTGCGACCATCGCTCCGGGCGACATCGTTGTTCTCGATACTGACGGCGCAGTCGCGATCGAGCAAACGGCCACTGACGACGTCCTCCAAGCGTCGAAAGCCAGGCAGCAGAAGGAAATCGCGAATCGGCGCCGCTTCGAAGCTGGCGATCTCAGCTACGAGATGTACGGCATGCGCGCCGAAGACGAAGCAAGGACTTAGGCAGAGGACACCGCAACGCTGCGGCCCTCTCGTCGGCCGTCGCGATCGGTTGCGCCTTACGTGACCCGGCGAGCTCCGAGGTCGATCTCTCGATGCCGCTCCGAGGACACCAGGTCGCGAATCCGCCGCATCGCCTCGTGCACGTCGACGAAGCTTGTCGTCAATGGCGAGCAGCCGAGCCGCACCAAATCGGGACGACGAAAATCTGGTATCACCCGAGCCTGCTCAATCAGCGCCACCGAAATACGATCTGCGTCGGCGTGTTTCAGCGACACATGCGATCCGCGCCGCGCCGGCTCCCTAGGAGTCGCGACCTCGAACCCCAGTGGCACCAGCCACTCGTCGGCAAGTTCGATCAGGTATGACGTCAATGCGATTCCCTTTGCCCGCAGGCGTTCTATCCGTGCCTCACCCAGGAGCCTCACGCCTTGCTCCACGAGAGCGATGCCCAAAACCTGAGGCGTGCCCACGAGAAAACGCTCGATTCCCTCGACAGGGTGATATCTCGGCCCCATGTCGAACTGAGCCTGCTGCCCGAACCAGCCCCAGATCGGCTGCCGTGTCTGCGCCTGGAGATCGCGCCGCACATATGCGAAGGCCGGCGCGCCCGGGCCTGCGTTCAGATACTTGTATGTGCAGCCGGCCGCGAAATCGACGCCTGCCGCGTCGAGCCCAATCGGAACCGCACCCACCGAATGGCACAGATCCCACAACACGGGCGCACCAGCCTGATGCGTGGCGGCTGTAATTCCTTCTAGATCGGCGAGCGCGCCAGACCGATAGTCGACGTGCGACAAGCTGACCAACGCCGTGTCGGAATCGATCACCCGCTCGACCTCGGCGAGCGAGACCCCGTGCACGGGGTCGGCGTCCAACTCGACAAGACGTAGCCCGCGCGCCGAGGCGAGGCCTTCGAAAATGTAGCGATCACTGGGAAAATTGCCAGTATCTGTGACAAGCGTGCGCCGCGACGGGTGCAGATCAAGCGCCGCGCACGCCAACTTGTAGACGTTGACCGACGTCGAATCGCTGATCCCCACCTGTCCCGCAGCGGCACCAAGCAATGTCGAACCGAGCAAGTCGCCGACTGCGGCTGGCCATTCGATCCAGCCCTCCCACGAACGCACGAGACCGTGACCCCAGCCCTGCCGCACGACGTCGTCCAGCCGATCGAGCGACTCGACCGGCAGCCGCCCGAGCGAATTGCCGTCGAGGTATATGACGTCGTCGTCGACGCCGTAGAAGCGCCCGCGAAACCCACGCAGAACGTCCGCACGGTCGAGTCGTTCGGCGTCCAAAAAGGAATTCGCGGCCGAACTCACTCCGAAGGTGGCGGGTCGCCGGTGAGGTGGTTGTCGTAGATCTCCTTGCATTCAGGGCAGACCGGGAACCGTGAGGGATCACGCGACGGCACCCAGACCTTGCCGCAGAGCGCGGTGATCGGGGTGCCCATCACCGACGCCTCAACGATCTTGTCTTTCGGCGCGTAGTGCGCGAACCGCTCGTGGTCACCACCGTCGTTAGACAACCGCGGCGTCGGAGTCTCGGTCTTCGGCAAGGTCAACGTCTGGCCTTCGCCGGAACCAAGGCCAGGAACAGTTTCGATATCGCTCACGCTTCAAGCTTAACGCGCATCGAATGTGCAGTTAGGCGCAACGCAAAGCGCGGTAGGTTGCGCCAAACTGCATGATCACGAACAGACCACGCTAGTTCTGCGTGGGGTCGATCGGCGCGGTGTGCAGCATCGCCAACTCGCCTCCCTGACGCCGCAGCACGCGTGACCACAACCGGCCGGGCTCGGGGGTAAACGGGTCGTCAGGTTCGGCCGCGACGATCAGCCAACCGCCCAGCCGAAGCTCGGTTTCGAGTTGGCCCGCCGCCCATCCCGCGTAGCCGGCGAACAGCCGCAGCCCGTCGAGCGCTCCGACCATCTCGTCGGGCTCGGTCTCGAGGTCGATCGCGCCGACCGTACCTGCCAACGGCGTCCAACCTTGCGGGGCGGCAGCAACCCGCAGGCGTCCGAGACAGACCACGACCTGAGGGGTGACCGGCCCGCCCACATGCACGACCGCCGGCTCGCTCGCGACGTCAGCCCAGCGCGGCAACGCGTCGCCGGTCGAGATCTGACTCGGCCGGTTCAAGATCACGCCAAGGGCGCCGTCGGCATCGTGGTCGAGCAGCAAGATGACGCTGCGGGCGAAGTTCGGGTCATCGAGCATCGGCGACGCGACCAGCAAACTGCCCGCGAGCGATGCGCCGCCGATCTCCATCTCACCATCATGCCCGGGGCTCGACCGCCAACCAACGACCGATCAGCTGATGGAACCGGGCTGGCCGTCATCGTCGACGACCGGCAGGCCGGCCCGCGCCCAGGCATCCATGCCACCGGCGACGTTGACCGCCGTCCAACCGCCGCGGTTGAGGGCGTCGGCGGCCATCGCCGACCGACCACCGATGTGGCAGACGCACACGATCATGCGATCGGTGGGCAGTTCGCCAACTCGAGAAGCGAGCTGCGACATCGAAATATGGACGGCGTCAGGCGCGTGCCCGTGTGCCCACTCGAAATCTTCGCGGACGTCGAGCAGAAACGCACCGCCCTTCACCGCTTCGTCGGCCTGCTGGACGCTGATGTCGGACGCGTCGATATCCATGCGCCGATCCTATGTCGACGCTGCGCCCCGCATTCGGACTGACCTTCGTGCAGGACGAAGCGGAGCTGATCCGTCGCTGGTCCTTGCACTGGCTCACCATTCATCCGGTTCGGGCAGCCGAGGTGGCCCTAAGAACCGGTTGGCTCGGCATGACCCGGAGACCCGCGGAAGGGCGTAGCGTACGAGCGGTACCCCTTCTTCATGCCCATGAGGCGGGCGCAGTGCCTACAAGGAGAAGGAAAACGCGATGGCGAGCAAGAACAAGAGCGGCCGTGAAACCCGCAAGCCCAAGCAGGATCAGAACAAGCGGCCGAAGGGGCAGACACCGTCGCCGGTCAATCAGGCCGTCGAATCAGCGCGCGGCGGGCACTCACCAGCCAAACACTGAGCGGCGAACGCCGTCTCAGCGTGCCTTGACAGCCGCCAACCGCTCGGCGCGAAGCGCGTCAATGTCGGCGTTTTCCCAAGCGGGCAAGGGCGTTCCGACAACCCACGACAGCAGTAGATCGGCCAGTTCGGGGTTGCGTGCGAGTCCGGGACCATGCAGGTAGGTGCCCACGATCCGCCCTTGCACGGCACCCTCGGACGACGATCCGCTGGTACTTTGGGTGCCGTTGCCGATCCCCGCCTGCACTACTGCGAGCGGCCGGGCTGCCGATCCCAACGTCGTACCGCCGGCGTGGTTTTCGTAGCCGGTAAGCGGTTCTGTCAACGTGACGTCGGCGCTCGGCACCGCCAGCAACTCACCGACCGCGCGCCTCGGCAGCCGCGCAGTCGTCACGTCGAGCAGTTCGAGCCCAGGCTCCAAAATCCCGTCAGAACCAGGGAATTGCGTGCCGAGTAACTGGTAACCGGCACACACGGCGAACACGACGGCCCCGACCGACACGGCGGAACGCAATCCGTTGTCGCGCCGCAGGGCGCGAGCTGCGGCCACCTGTGCGTCGTCCTCGCCCCCGCCTAGGAGGTAAAGGTCGGCACCTGACGGGACCGGCTCTCCGGCGTCCAACTCGATCGCCTCGACGTCGTGACCACGTGCTCGTGCGCGCTGTGTCAGGACCCGCAGATTTCCGCCGTCGCCATAGGTTCCGAGCAGCATCGGATATATCGAGACGAACCGAAGAACCGACTCACCCGGCATCGCGCGCACCTCCTCCGCGACGCAGCAGCTCGCGAAAAGCCGTGTAGGTGCCAACTGCATCGAGTGCGGGCTCGCTCCCGCGACCCGCATCACTAGCCGCTGCGGGCATCGAAATCCACGGGTCTTCAACCGTGACATGTTCAACGCCTGCATACAACAGCCGGACGGCGAGATCGTGCCGCCGCTCCCCTGTCGCAACGACGAACCGGTCGGCGAGTTTCTCGAACGGCACGTCCCACAACCAGGAAGGGTCCTTGCCGTCGGCGGCCCGGGCGTTGATCGCAATAACGACCGGAGCCGGCGCAGGAGCCAACATGCCGAACATTTCAGCCCAGCCAGCAGGATTCTTGCCCAACAGCAGGCGCACGCGTCGGCCGGCCAGTTGCACAGTTTGGTAGCGGCCGCCCACCGACGCGACCGACCGCAGCGCCGGAACCGCTGTGCCAGCAGGCACTCCGAGCACCGCCGCGGCGACAACCGCCATGGCTGCGTTCGCCTGATTAGCAACTCCGGGCAATGCGAGCACCAGAGCATGCCGGGCGCCGTCGGGTGCGACAAGCGCGCCGTCGTCGAGTGTCCAGGCGATCGGCGGGCGGCGAAATCCGCAGTCGCAATGCCAATCACGATCAGCGCGATGCAGGATCGCACCGCACGAAGGGCACAGGATCGAATCGGCGGTCCACGTGTTGCCGACGGAAACCCACGTCACGTTCGATATGACGTTGGCCGCCCACACCACGTGCGGATCGTCGGCGTTCGCTACCGCAGAAATCCCCGATGTGGCCGCGAAAACCTTACGCCACCGCCGCGCGACCATCGCCACTTCGCTCACCCGGTCAAGCTGATCGCGACTCAGATTTCCCAGCACCAGCAGTGGATTCCGGGTCGCGGGGAGCAGACTCGGGAGGTACGTTTCGTCGGCTTCAAGCACAGCAGGGGCGGACGACGGAATGCCTGCGGGCGTTCGGGCCAACGCCGCCACCAGGCCGGCCGGCATGTTGGCACCTGAGTGATTGGTGAGCACCGGGCCCGCTGCACCTACAGCCGCAGCGAGCAGCCGGGTGGTCGTCGTCTTGCCGTTCGTGGCCGAGACGAACACGACCCGGCGATCACCGACCAACTGTTGGAATGCGTCGGGGCACACCGCCAGTGCCACCCGACCGCCGATGACGAACCCGTCACCGCGACCTAGCGATCGCGATGCAACGCCGGCGAACCAACCGAGGCTGGTTGCGGCACGCAGTCGCACCGCGTTCACGCCCACCCGCGATCAGCTATGCGCGGGGTTCTCGGGGCTGTTCGATAGCTCGCGCGCGGAGCGGATCGGAGTGACGCTGGTCGTAGCCTCCGACAGCGAGTGGGTTAGCCACCCGACGATCGTCGCCACGGCGACGACACCAACGCCGAGGTAGAACAGCCAAGGGGTGGCCTCGATCAATCCGATCCCACCCACGACGAAACCGGCGCAGATCAAAACGACGAGGGTCCAGGCGAGAGGCCCGCCGTGGACGTGCTCGAGCCGTTCGCCGACCGACAGGTCGTCGGCTGAGTGTTCAGCCATCGTGTGCAACTCCTCGCGCAACAGTCAGTGATGAAGCAGTATCCCGGACTGGCCCTACGGGCGAGTGTCGACCTCGCCCTCGGGCTTGCCCGGGGCAGCGTTCGACGGCCAGCCGAAGCTGTCGCCACGACGCCGGGGGCGCTGCGCCAGCTGGACTCCAGGCAGGTGCGCGCCGGGCTCGTCAGCGGGAACTGGCGTGCTCGTGCTGACGGGGGGCGTACCCGGCACGGCAGGGACCGCGCCTCTCGCAGTCAGCGGGGTCGGCTCGGAGCGGCCTCCGGGTGGGAGTGGCTCGATAGCGGCGCCGCTTGAGGCTGGCGTGCCGGCGTTGTCTCGCGATTGGCTCATGGTCCCTTGGATACCAGACACGGGAGCCACGGCGGACGGCGGGTTGCGGCTTGCCACGGCATCGCAGGCCGATTTCCGGTCGTCGATGCCAGACGGACAAGCGCAAACCCCGAGGACAGGCGGTGATGCCTGTCCTCGGGGGTTGCGATCACGTGATCGACTCCCAACGGGTGGTCGGTCAACTGGCCCAGTCGAGCAGCGAGTCGGGACGGTCGGCCTCGCGGAGTTTGGCCAGCGCCTCCTTCTCGATCTGCCTGATGCGCTCACGGGTGAGCCCGACGTCGCGACCGATCTCGTCGAGCGTGTGCGGGCGACCACCCACCAGGCCGAATCGCAGCGCTAACACCCGCGACTCGCGCGGCTCCAGACCGGCGAGCGCGCGATGCACGGTGTCGATCATGACCTGGTACTCGAGCGCGTCAGAGGCGCCAGGCGCCTCGGCGTCTTCAATCAGGTCCCCGAGCCGGGTGTCTTCGTCATCGCCGACCGGATTGTCGAGGCTGACCGGTTGCCGCGCATTGCGCAGCATCTCCTCGATCTGCTCGGGCGTGCGGTCGAGTTCGACGGCGAGCTCCTGGGGCGTCGGTTCGCGCCCAAGGCGCTGGTGCAGGTCGCGCTGGAGGCGGCCGAGCTTGTTCAGCTGCTCGACGACGTGGACGGGGAGCCGGATCGTGCGGGCCTGGTCGGCCAGCGCGCGGGTGATCGCCTGCCTGATCCACCACATCGCGTAGGTCGAGAACTTGTAGCCCTTCATGTAGTCGAACTTCTCGACGGCACGAATCAGCCCGAGGTTGCCCTCCTGCACCACGTCGAGGAACGACATACCGCGGTTGGAGTAGCGCTTCGCGACCGAGACGACCAGCCGGAGGTTCGCTTCGAGCATGTGGGCCTTGGCCCGCTCGCCATCGGCCTTGATCAGTTCGAGCTCACGGCGCGACTTCGGGGTGACCCGCTTCTCACGCAATTTCACGTCCGCGTAGACGCCGGCCTCGATGCGCTTGGCAAGATCGACCTCTTGTGCCGCGTCGAGCAGCGGCGTGCGGCCGATCTCGTTGAGGTAGTTGCGCACGGGGTCAGCCGAGACGCCCGGCTCTTCGCTGTCGAGGTCGGGTTCTTGATCAGTGACCGTTTCGGCGGTCTGACTGGCCTCGGTGGCTCCGGCCGCCTCATCGACAGCCACCTCGTTGACCTCAGACGCGATGATCTCAGATTCGGGGACGTCGACGTCTGGCCGCACGCGGTCGCCAGCGGCCGCTTCGGCGGTTATCGTGGAGCGAACCGCCGCGTCTTCACTGCTGGTGAGAACGGAAGCGGCTCGTCTGCTCGTGGCGATGATGGACTCCTTCGTCGGTGCTGCACGCAGTTGTCATAACTGCGTCCTACCTATACAACGCACGACGCGCTGCGGTGTTCCGCCGTTGGCTTTTGCGCGCGGTTTTCAGCGACTTCTTACCGACTATCTACCCGTCGCGCCGCAAAGATCACCCGAAGCGGGCAGGAACCTCGGTCACCGCAGTTCGGGGCGATCTTGGAAATCGGCTAGAGATTCGGGGTTGGCCAGCGCTTCGGTGTTCTTTACCGGCCGGCCGGCGACAGTGTCGCGGACGGCCAGTTCGACGAGCTTGCCGCTACGGGTGCGCGGCACGTCGGCCACCGCGACGATGCGCGCCGGCACGTGGCGCGGCGAACAGTTGGTGCGGATCGTCGACTTGATTCGCGCCTGCAGTTCGTCGTCCAGAGCTATGCCGTCGGCGAGCTTGACGAACAAGACGACGCGGACGTCGCCGTCGACGTCTTGCCCGATCACGACACTCTCAGCAACCTCGGGAAGCTTTTCGACCTGGCGATAGATCTCGGCGGTGCCGATGCGGACTCCGCCGGGGTTGAGGGTTGCGTCGGAACGGCCGGTGATCACGAAGCCCCCGTTGGGAGTTCGGGCCAGCCAGTCGCCGTGGCGCCAGATGCCCGGATAGTCGGAAAAGTACGCGCCCTCGTAGCGCGTGCCGTCGGGATCGGCCCAAAACCGCAGCGGCATTGAGGGAAACGGCTTCGTACAGACGAGTTCGCCGGTGACACCCGCCGGTGCCGAGTTGCCCGATTCGTCGAACACATCGACGGCCATCCCCAGTGCAGGCGCTTGGATCTCGCCTCTGTAAACAGGCCGGGTGGGATCACCCAGCACGAAACAGCCACAGATGTCGGTGCCACCCGAGATCGACGCAAGGTGGACGTCGGACTTCACGTTTTCGTAAACGTAGTCGAAGTTTTCTGGAGTCAGCGGTGAGCCGGTAGAGGTAGCGGTCCGCAGGGTCTGCAGGCCGTGCGTCTTGGCTGGCCGAACGCCCGCTCGACGCGCGGTATCGATGAATTTCGCCGACGTGCCGAACAAAGTAATCCCGAATTCGTCGACCAGGTCAAACATCGCGGCCGGGTTCGGGTGCACAGGAGAGCCGTCGTAGACAACGAGAGTCGCCTGGCTTGCGAGCGCACCGGCCAACCAGTTCCACATCATCCAGCCAGTGGTGGTGAAATAGAAGACCCGATCACCGGGCCTGACATCGCAATGCAGTTGGTGTTCTTTAAGCAATGTCAGAAGAATCCCACCTGCCCGGTGCACGATGCACTTCGGAACACCTGTGGTGCCCGACGAGTAGAGCACGTAGAGCGGCGCGTTGAACGGCATCCTTTTGGCGACGATGCCCGTGCTCGTTTCCCCCATAAAGTCCTGCCACAGCACGGCATGTGAGATTCCCGCCAGATCGGGCTTGTCGCCGAGAAACGGGACGACGACGACCCTGCGCACACTCGGCAAGTTGGCGCTGATCTCAACGAGGCGTTCGAGGCAGTCGTGCGAGCGGCCGCCGTAAACATATCCGTCGGCAGCGACGAGCACTTTCGGTTCGACTTGGCCGAATCGGTCGAGCACTCCGCCAGCACCAAAGTCGGGCGAGGTCGAGGTGTAGATCGCGCCGATCATGGCCGCCGCCATCGCGGTGACGTAAGCATGTGGAATGTTCGGCAACCATGCCGAGACGACGTCGCCCTCAGTGACTCCGGCCGCCGAAAGTGCTGCCGCCAAAGCAACAACCTGGTCGCGCAGCTCATGCCACGAGGTGGTCGAGCGGACGCCGTCCTCACGAGCGAAGATCAACGCCGGCGTGTCGTCATCGCGGCTGAGCAGGGTGTCGACGACGTTTAGTGACGCGTCGGGAAAGAAGGTTGCGTCACGCATGTGCGGGGCACCGACGAAGGCTGGCGAGCCCATCTCGCCGACGACGCCGGTGAACTCCCAAATCTCCGACCAGAAGTCTCCCGGCCGATCGATAGAAAACCGATGCAGCGACTCGTAGTCGTCGAGTCGGACTCCGTGGCGCTGCGCGACCTGTTCGCGAAAGCGGGTCATCGCAGCGGCCGCCACCCGCTGCGGTGATGGGCGCCACAGCGGGCGTTCGCTTTCGCCACGGCGATGGCTCACGATCGCCACTCTATGTCGGGGGCGCACCTCATGCTCTGGGTTCACCCGCGGCAGCGGCTGCGCGGCGCGTCGAATACGACGAAGGCATTCCTCGGTGCTTACGCGACCGCGAAAGCGGCACACCGCCTGCTCACTTTCGCAGCGTCAGACCTAGCTCGGGTCGGCCCACAAGTCGATGCCGCCCTCGACGGCGTACCGGTCGATCTCGGCCAGCTCATCGGGTGAGAACTCGAGATTGCCCAGCGCGCCGACGTTTTGCTCGAGTTGGCCGACAGTGCTCGCCCCGATCAGCACCGAAGTCACCCGCGAGTCTCGCAACGCCCACGCGAGAGCCATCTGTGCCAGCGACTGCCCACGTCGTCCGGCCATCTCGTTCAAGGCCTTGATGTGGGTCATGTTCTGCTCGGTCAGCATCTCGGGCTTCAAGAACACGCCCTTGGCCGCGCGCGAGTCGGCTGGCACGCCGCCGAGGTAGCGATCAGTCAACATTCCTTGCGCCAGCGGTGAAAACGCGATGCAGCCGACACCTTCGCGGCCGACGACATCGAGCAGGTCTTCTTCGATCCAGCGATTGAGCATGGAATAGGAGGGCTGATGGATAAACAACGGCGTGCCCAAGCTTCGCAGGATCGCAACCGCGTCTTGGGTGCGCTCTCCGGAGTAGGAGGAAATGCCTGCGTACAGGGCTTTTCCTTGCCGTACCGCGGTATCGAGCGCACCCAATGACTCTTCGAGCGGCGTGTCGGGGTCGAACCGGTGGTGGTAGAACACGTCGACGTAGTCGAGACCCATTCGCGTCAGGCTCTGGTCGAGGCTGGCCAGCAGGTACTTGCGCGAGCCGAGATCGCCGTACGGGCCGGGCCACATATCCCAACCCGCTTTGGTCGAGATGATCAGCTCATCACGGTAGGGCTTGAAGTCCTCGCGCAGGTGACGACCGAAGTTGGTCTCAGCCGAACCGGCCGGTGGCCCGTAATTGTTGGCCAGGTCGAAGTGGGTGATGCCAAGGTCGAACGCGCGGCGCAGGATCGCCCGCTGCGTCTCGAACGGCTTGTCGTCGCCAAAGTTGTGCCACAGTCCGAGTGACACGACCGGCAGCTGAATGCCGCTGCGACCGCAACGCCGGTAGGTCATCTGGTCGTAACGGCTCTGTTCGGCCAGGTAGGTCACACATGCTCCTCGGTCGGGCGCGGCGGCAGGCCCGCCTATTCTGCCCTCACCCGATCGTGACCGCCGTGACGCCCGCATTGGTGCCGATAAGCACTACCTTGCCCGATAGGCTCGGCGAGGCGAAATGCGGCAGCGCGCCCACGCTGATGCTCGCTCGGGTGGCACCCGTTGCGGCATCGAGCGCGACGACAGATCCGCCGCCGTCCGTCGTATAAACCGTACCCGCCGCATAGACAGGCGGTCCCTTAAGGTTCGATGCCGCGTGCCACGCGACGCTCATCGCATTGGCCGAGACGTTCACGGCCCTGATGCCGTCGGTGCACGGCAAATAGGCCACGCTGCCGTTGACTGCCGCCCCGCCGAATGGCTTGCAGACCGTGGCCTGCTGCAACTCGCCACCGACTCCGCCGAAGTGCGTCGCCGATAGCAGGTAGGCCGTGCCGCGCTTGCCTGCGGCGAGCACGCGACCGCCGACGAGCACCGGACTCATCGACCCGAGGTCGAGGTCGGCGTTGTTGTCGGCCGCCCACGTGCTCGGTGCGAAGATGTCGAGTCGGCTCAACGTCGGTGACAGTCGAGTCACCGAATCGGAGCCGTCGTAGGCCGTGTTCGATCCCCCGTTACCCACGGCAATAAGCACTGTTCCGTCAATGTCGGCGACCGGGCCGGGGGGCGCCCAGATGCCTCCCTCGCGCGAGGTCGGCACGGCGTATCCGATCGGCGTGCCGTTGCCGTCCGACGCGACCGATACGACCTGTCCGATGTATTGCCCGCAGTCACCGGCGAGTCCGCCATAGGCGACATAAACCCGCGAGTTCGCGATCAGAAGCGCGCCGCGTTGCTGCGAGGCGATCGTCGCGCCCGACAGCGGATCTAGCGTGCGGCTAAAGGCGAGCGCCCCCGTGTCCAGCCGGACACCGGCCAGGACGTGGTGCCCGCCAGCCGTCTCGCCGACGGCCAACACCAACCCGCTGGATGCGTCGTAGGCAGGCGTGCCGGTGATGCCGAGTGGATCGATGTCGCCGCATGGCAGCGCCGAGGCCGCGATCGGATCGGCGACGTGGGTGCGCCACAGCACCTCGCCGGTCGAAAGCGCTAGCCCGTAGAGCGAGCCGCCTTCGGTAGCCGCGACGACGGTTGACCCGACGACGATCGGCTGGCCGTAAACCGCGCCGTCGAGTGCGGCCTTCCACGCCGTATGGAACGCGCTGAATGCCGGCGTGCCAGTGCTGGCGCCAGTTCGCTGGGCGTCATGGTGGTACGTCGGCCAATCGGTCGACCCCAAGGCGGCAGGGGCGGGCGGCGAGGTCGGTGGGTTGCCCGACTGGAGGCCGCTGACCACGGCGTCTGAGACCGAAGGCGCACCGCCGAGCACGACCGCCGACGCCGCCTTCAGGGTCTGGATCGTCTGCCAGGTCGGTGCCGTCACATAACCGCCGGGCACGAGCAGCAAAGGCCGATCGGTGGCTCCGGCCCACGCCGCGCCCGCCAGCGCGTCGGCGAATTTCATCCCCGTAGCAACGACAATCCCGTTGGACGCCGAAGTGCCGCCGTGCACCTGCACGAGAACCGACGCGACGGCATCGGCGGTCTGGAAGCGATCCGGGCCTTGCAGCCGCGAAAGTTGGGCGCCACCCGCAGCCGATACGGCCGCGTTCGCGACGGCCGCGCTCACCGCGCTGGTACTACCGAGGACGACGACCGCCGACGGATGCAGCCGCGACAACTCGGCAGCCGTGGCAGGCGACAACGAGGTCGGGTCGGTCAGTAGCAGCGGACCACCCGCGACCGCCGCCAGAGCGGCACCCGACAGCGCGTCGGGAAATGCCTTGCCGGTGGCCAGATAGACATTGGTGGCGCCGCTTGGATAGGTCGCCTGCGAGACGGCGGCGGCAGTGCCGTATCTATCGGTGCCCTGCCAGCGGATCACGGTCGGCCCGAGTGCAGCGACCTGGCTCACGATCGCGTCGTCGAGTGTCGCCGCGCTGCCGAGCAACGCAACCTTCGCGGGCTTCAGGCGACTGATTTCGGCCTTGGCCGCCGCAGACAACTGGCTGTTTGCCGTCAGCAGCAACGGGACGTCGAGGTGGCCGGCGGCCGCAGCCCCTGCGACGGCGTCGGGGTAATTTTCCCCGGTCGCAAGCAAAAGCGTGCTCCCGGAGGGCAGCGCGTTAGGCCAGCCGGCATCGGCGATTGCCGCCGAGGTGGCATAGCGGTCGACGCCGGAGACTCTCGTGACGGAAAGGCCGGTAGCCGCATGAGCCGTGCCGACCCTCGGCCCGGCTAGCCCGGCGAGGCCAGCCATGATCACAGCAGTCAACACGGCGATCGCGGCGGAGCGCCATTTCGGCGTGTGGGCGAGAAATGATTCGTGCATCCGGCCCTCCCCATCGTCGGTTGCCCCTCACCGTAGGTGACCGGTGAGAAAGCACGCTAGGCAACGGGTGGCAGAGCACAGCGCTACGAGCTGAGCTGGGTGCTGCCGAGGGTGGCCTTGACGGTGATGGTCTGGCCGTTGCGGTCGACGGTCAACGTCACCGTGGCGCCCGGCTTTTGCCCGCGGACCGCGTTTTGCAAATCGGTGCCGTCGGTGATGGTCGTGCTGTCGAACTTCGTAATGACGTCTCCGGGCTGAAGTCCGGCGGTGTCTGCCGGGCTGCCGGGTTGCACAGCAACGATCCCGGCACCGTTTTGCGCATCGGTCACCTGCACGCCGAGATAGGTGGCGCTTTGCGTGCTGTTGCCGCTCGACGTCTTGCCGGCCTTCAACGAAGGTAGGTCTGCGACCACCGTGTTGCTCGGAATCGTGAATCCGATGTTTTGCGCCGGCTCGCTGCCGTTACCGGTGGCGACCGCGACGTTGATACCGATCACGTCACCGTTCTCGTCGACCAGCGGACCACCGCTGTTACCAGGGTTGATGGCGGCGTCCGTCTGTAGCAGCCCGGTAAGGCTGTCTTCGGTGTCTTGGAGGCTGCGTCCCTTCGCAGAAACAATTCCTTCGGTGACGGTCGGAGAACCGCCGTATCCCAAGGCATTTCCGACCGCGATCACGCTGTCGCCCACCGAAACCGTGTCGGAGTTGGCGAAGGTCGCCGGCGTGAGGCCCGAGACTCCGGAAATCTTGATGACTGCCAGGTCTTTGCTGGTGTCGATACCGACGATCGACGCATCGTGCGTACCGCCGTTGTTCGGCAGCGTCACCTTGATGTTCGACGCGCCGTTCACGACGTGCGCGTTCGTGACCACCTCGCCGTCCGCCGAAATGATGATTCCGGTGCCGGCACCGCTTTCTTCGAACCCACCGAAACCTCCGAAACCGCCCCCGCGGCCGTTTGGGCTCGCGGTAACCGTGTCGTTGATGATCACGACCGACGGCTCGATCTTCGCCAGGGCCGACTTCACGCTCGATGAAACAGCAGCCGCAGAAGGCAGTTTGCTAGTCGACGTCACAGATGCTGCTGCCGTCGCGCTCCCGTGGCTGCTGTCGTCGATGACGTGCACGACCGTGCCAGTTACCGCTGCCGAGATCACGACCGCTGCAACGGTCGCGACCGTAGTTCGGCGGATTCGCTTGCGCATTGCCCTTTTCTCAGCCTGGGCAGGGTCGTCGGGAACCGGCGCGGTCTCGAATGCAGCCGGGCTCGCCCATGGGCTGCTCGACCGCTCACTGCTGATGTGGTCGGACGTCGGAACCGACTGCGACCACCAGGGTGCGGTCGGGTCGGGGATAGGAACGGACGCCGCTGGCGGCTCTGAGGTCGCCTGGTCCGTTGCGTCGAAGTCGGGCCGCTGCTCGTCGTTCGGGTTCACCGGATCTCCTCGCGTAGTCGTCGTCCGCGATCGATCTCACTGGACTTGCCGATGAGTCGATCGCCTGAACACACCGTCGCCGACAACCCTGGGAGTTGTCTGAGCCGAACATGAAAGCAACCGAAGAACTGACGCGGCCGCCAAACACCGGCACTATTCGGCCAGGCGGACGGTTACTCCGCCAGCGCCTCGAGGCCGGCGGGCAACACGCCGCTGTAGAGCACCCGAAGCCGCTGGGTCGGCCGGGTCAGCGCGACGTACAAGTCGTTGGCTCCGTGCGGCGACTCTTCGAGAATCACCGCAGGTTCGACAAGCACGACAGTGTCGAACTCCAGGCCCTTCGCCTCGGACGTCGACAACACAGCCACCGGCGCGTCGAGCGCACGTGCCCCGCGCGCCACAACGCCGACCGGCAACTCCTCAGCCAGTGCGGCAAATACTGGCCCAGTAAGCGACCGCGGCGTGATGACGGCGAGCCGGCCCTCCCCCAGCAGTTCAAGCTCGAGCCGGACGCCGGAAAGCACGGCCGCAGGATCGTCGGCCGTAATTCGTTGTGCCACTGGGGCGAAATCGCCTTCACGCACCGACTGCGGAGCCTGCGCCGAAACACCGGCCGCTTGAAGCACCGCCGAAGCAAGCTGCATGACTTGCGCCGGCGTTCGATAGTTGACGGTGAGCTCGGCTAACCGCCAACGGTCACCGACGTGCGGACCCATTGCACTCGCCCACGACTTCGCACCCGCGGCCGAGCCCGTCTGCGCGACGTCACCGACCAACGTCATCGACTTCGTCGGGCATCGGCGCATCAGCAAGCGCCAGGCCATTGCCGACAGCTCTTGCGCCTCGTCGACGACGAGGTGGCCGTAGGCCCAGGAACGGTCAACCGCCGCCCGCTCGGCCGCCGACAGCACCGGTCCTTCGTCGACAAAACGCGACGCGAGCTGCTCGGCACTGACCAATCCTCCACCGCCCCCGGAAATCTGCAATGCACCACGTGCATAGTCGATTTCGGCCTGCCGCTGCTGAGCTGCCGCTCGATCCGCGCGCAACGCGGAGTCGTCGTCACCCAGCAGCTCGGCGGCCTCGTCGAGCAGCGGAACGTCGGAAATCGTGAAGTCAGAACCGCGTTCGCGGTAGAGCAAATCGAGCGAGGCCGCCGACAGATACGGTGCGGCCGCCGAAAGCCGAGCGCGGTCGCAATACAGGTCTTCGAGAAGCCGTTGAGGGGTGAGCGGCATCCAGGTGAGGTTGATCTCGCGGCGAACGTCGCGCGACTCGCGAAGCTCGGCGAGCAGGTCAGTGCGGTTGTCGCTGTCGAGCCGCAGGCCGAGGACTCGCGCATATTGCGAAGCGAGTTGTTCGAGGATCTCTTTCACGTAGGTCACCCGGGCCACGTTGTGCGGCCTGCTGCCTCTGCGCGCACGTTCTTGTGCGGCGGCGACTGCGTGCGGCCGAAGCACGAGTTGGCGCCCTTCGACGTCCATCGTCAGTGGTCGCGACGGCACGCGCTGCCGGGCTCGCACCGCAGACGCGATGGTCCGTGCCATGCGCAGGTCGCCCTTGATCGCGGCGACCTCCGGTGGATCGTCGACGGTCGCGACGACGCCGGGGAACAGCTCACCGGCGGTGAACATGACGACGCCTGTTTCACCCAATGATGGCAACACTTTTTCGATGTAACGCAAGAAAACTTGATTGGGCCCGACGAGCAGAACCCCGCTGCGAGCAAGCCGATCACGATGGGTGTAGAGCAGGTAGGCAGCGCGGTGCAGCGCCACTGCGGTCTTGCCGGTGCCGGGCCCTCCTTGCACGATCAGGACGCCGGGCAGTTCAGACCTGATGATCTCGTCCTGCTCCGCCTGGATCGTGGCGACGATGTCGCCCATGCGGCCGGTGCGACGCGCGTTCAAGGCGGCGAACAAAGCGCCTTCGCCCGACAGCGTCGACCGCTCGCTGTCGTCGATGCTGTCGAGATCGAGCACCTCGTCTTCGATTGCGACGACGCCTCGACCGCGCGTGGTGAGGTGCCGCCTGCGCACGACGTCACCCGGCACGGCAGCCGTCGCCTGGTAGAACAAGCGAGCTGCCGGCGCCCGCCAGTCGACGAGCATTTGCTGCCGGTCTTCGTCTGACAATCCGATGCGGCCGACATAGCGGCGCACCGCGTCGCGGGTGTCGAAACGACCGAAACAGAGCCGATCCTCGACTGCGTTCAGCTGGGCGAGCCGCTGCTCGTAGAGGGTGGCGAAGGCGTCGCGCTCGGACCGGTTCTGATGAGTGCCGCTCGGACGCTGCCGCCGCACGGCGGCGAGCTCTTCGGCGGTGTGGGCGCGCAGCTCGTCGAGTCTCGCGTAAAGCTGATCGACATACTGCTGCTCACGTGCGAGTTCGGTCGCCTCGTCGCCCACCAAGCCCCTCTCGACTGCGCAGGCCGGGCCGGGTGCAAACCGCACCGGCCAAATGCGCGGCGTCCACCCTATCGTCCGCCGTTCGCGGTCGCTGATCTGGCTGAGGCATCATGGCGCCATGACCCAGCTGCCGGACGACGCACCCGAGCCGCGGCGCGCGTTGATCGTCGTCGACGTCCAGCCGACGTTTTGTGAGGACGGCGAACTGCCCGTCGCCGGTGGGAATGCGATCGCGGAGCGAGTCGCCGAGTACCTGCGCGCTCACCACGACGACTACGCGGTGATAGCGACCACACAGGATTGGCATCAGGATCCGGGTAAACACTTTTCGGCAGACCCCGATTACGTCGACAGCTGGCCACCGCATGGCGTCGTAGGCACACCCAACGCCGAGCTGCATCCGGCCATCGCAGCGGCGATCGCGGGCCTCGCTGGCGTCGTCCGCGTTCGAAAAGGCCTGCATCAAGCGGCCTATTCGGGGTTCGAGGGCACCGACCAGACAGGTCGTTCGCTCGCGGGCGTGCTCGCCGATGCAGCCGTCGACGCCGTTGACGTCTGCGGAATTGCCGAAAGCCACTGTGTGAAATCGACCGCCATCGACGCGGTCAAGCTCGGTTACCCGACGACGGTTTTGAGCGACCTCACGGTTCCGGTGAGTGAAGAGCTCGGCATCGAGGCCCGTGAAGAGATGTCGGCCGCTGGCGTGCAGTCGCGACCGGCGATCGGCTAGAACCAAAACCTGGCCAAGCACAAGGGTGCGTGCACTGATCTAGCCGTGCGGGATGTAGGTGAGGTTGATGCCCCACAGGCAAATCACGCCGATGATCGCGTAGCCGGCCCCGAGCCAGCCACGAAGAGTCGGTGCTGTGGCGTGGTAGGCGGCGGCGTACTGATCCCGGTTCTTCCATCGTTCGAACAATGCCACCACGCCGAAGATGAGAATCAGTGGAAGCATTCTCGATGGCCGCTCGATCTCGACCAACAGGCCGACCACTAAAGCTCCGGCAAATACGCCCCAGTGCAACACGCGGGCAACCTTGGCGCCGTCGAGAATCCAGAGCGGGATCAAGTTCAAGAAGGTGATGAAGAAGCCGGCGTAGGCAATCACCTGCAGCAGCGGCGAATTGATTACGTGCGACAACTCGAGTGCTGCCAGCGCCGCGAGCAATCCCGCCGCCGGGCCACCCAACGCACCCGCTGCGGCATGGCCGACCGATTGCACCGGTGACTCGACTTTCACGTAGGCCCCGACGAAGGGGATGAAGGTCGGTAGCGACATCTTCACGCCCTGCATGCGAAAGACGGCGACATGGCCGAACTCATGGATCACCAGCATCGCGACGAGCCCTAGGGCGAATGCCCAGCCGTAGATCCACGTGTAGGCGATGACCGACAGCGCCATCGTGCCGATGAACTTGAACTTGACCAGCAATGTCGCGCTCTTGAACAGCACGAAGAGCTTCGCGAGCAGGCCCGCCTTGGCTGCAGCTCCGGCACCGGCGGCCGCTCCACCGCCGGCCCGACCCCATCGCCGCGAGCGCACCGGCTGGGGGTGATAACCCGGCGGCGGGTAGTTCGCGGGCGGTCCGACGTTCGACGGCGGGGGCGCGAAGTTGGACGGTGGCGGGCCGTAGGGCGCGGGCGGGCCGTACACCGAAGGCGGGCCGTACTGCGCCTGTGGCGTTTCGTTCACCGGACCGGCGAAGTAATCGATCGGTGGTTGCCCGGACACACGGTAGCCGGCGGGGGGTGTGGCATCGAGACCTGGCAGGTCTTCGCTGTCGTGGTCGCTCATCGCGTGGCGGCACCCGTCGTCCGTCGTCTAAAAACTTCCGGTCACGTAGCAGTGTAGGTAGTTAACGGCACGCCAGGCCGATACCTTGATCGCCCGGACGGCAGCACGTTGGCTGGTGCCGACCCGACCGTCATGAAGGAAGCGAGTTTCGATGCCTGATTTCGTCGCGGCGATCGACCAGGGCACCACAAGCACCCGGTGCATGGTCTTCGACCACGAGGGCTCGGAGGTCGCGCGACATCACCTTGAGCACACCCAACTGCTGCCGCGCGAAGGCTGCGTCGAGCATGATCCGACCGAGATCTGGGAACGCACTCGGGCAGTGGTCGAGACCGCATTGCGCAAGGCAAACCTCACGGCGTCCGACCTGATTGCGGTCGGCATCACGAACCAGCGCGAGACGACGGTCGTGTGGGATCGCCGGACCGGGCGGCCCTACGCGAACGCGATCGTCTGGCAAGACACGCGCACCGATCGCATCACGGCCGCACTCGGCGCATCAGGGGCGGGCGACGTCATCAAAAACAAGACAGGGCTGCCGCCCGCCACGTACTTTTCGGCCGCGAAGCTGCAGTGGATTCTCGACAACGTCGACGGGGTGCGCACTGCCGCGGCCCGTGGCGACGCGCTGTTCGGCACGGTCGACAGCTGGCTGCTGTGGAATCTCACCGGCGGCGCGACAGGCGGCATCCACGCCACCGACCCGACGAACGCCAGCCGCACCATGCTGATGAACCTCGAAACGCTTCAGTGGGACGACGAACTGCTCGCACTTTTCGCTATTCCGCCTGAAATGTTGCCGACCATCACGCCATCGTCGCAGGTGTTCGCACGCACGCTGGCCAGCGGCCCATTCGGCGGTGAAGTGCCGATTGCAAGCGTGCTCGGCGACCAGCAGGCGGCGATGGTCGGGCAACTGTGCTTCGCTGCCGGTGAGGCGAAGAACACCTACGGCACAGGCAGTTTCTTGTTGTTGAGTACTGGCTCGCAAATCGTCAGGTCGAGACACGGTTTGCTCACGACCGTCGCGAATCACCTTGCGGGCGAGCCGGCGCAGTATGCACTGGAAGGCTCGATAGCGGTGACCGGTGCAGCCGTTCAATGGTTGCGCGACCAGCTGGGCATCATCTCAGGAGCCGCTCAAAGTGAAGCGCTCGCGCGTCAGGTCGACGACACTGGAGGCGTCTACTTCGTGCCCGCGTTCTCCGGGCTATTTGCACCGTACTGGCGAAGCGATGCGCGCGGCGCGATCGTCGGGCTTTCCAGATTCCACACCAATGCCCATCTAGCGCGAGCCACGCTTGAAGCCATCGGCTACCAGACCCGCGACGTCGTCGAAGCGATGTTCGATGACACCGCGACTCCTTTGCGAGAGCTGCGCGTCGACGGTGGGGTGACGGCCAACGATTTGTGCATGCAGTTGCAGGCCGACATTCTGGGCGTTCCTGTGTCGAAGCCTGCGGTCGCCGAGACGACCGCGCTGGGTGCGGCTTACGCGGCCGGTCTCGCGGTTGGCTTCTGGACCTCGACCGAGGAGTTGCGCGAGCATTGGAGGCTCGGACGGCGTTTCGAGCCGTCGTGGTCGCATGACCGTCGCGAGTCGGGTTACGCGGGATGGCGTAAAGCGGTCACGCGCACGCTCGACTGGGTCAACGTCGACGCGCATTGATTACGCTCTCAACCAACTAACCAGAAGACTCAGTCCCACCGGTCGCCGGTCGATGGGGCGGCGTGAAGAACGCCCAACGCCCCGCCGACGTACCGATCATCGGCGTACTGACTCCATTGGCGGGAGGCTTCTACTACGGCGGGATTCTCAACGGAATCAGCCGTACTTTGGCAAAAACCGGCGGTCGGATGATCGCCATCCAGACCCTCGATGCCGGCTATCTCAACGCAGATTTCGTCGAAAGTCCGCCGTTCAACAGCCGCCTTGCCTGGGACCGCGTTTCGGGCTTCGTCGCCATCGTAAAAGCCGCCAGGCCCGAGCATCTGGCCGCGATCAAGCAGACCGGCAAACCGCTCGTGATGGTCAGCAACGAGATCCCCGAACTGCGCTGCCCGGCCGTCGTCCCCGACAACCGCGGCGGTATCCGCGATGCCGTACGCCACTTGGTCGCTCACGGCCATACCCGGATCGGTTTCGCCGGTTTCTTGGTGCAAAGCGATATCAAGGAGCGCTACGAGGCGTACTGCGAAACACTGATCGAGTGCGGGTTCGAGCCTGACCCAGCCCTGTTCTACGCGGCGAGCGACAACGACGAGATCGGTGGAAGGTTCGCCGGCGAGGCGATGCTTGCTGCGGGGGTACCGTCGACGGCTGTCGTCGCCGCGACCGACCTCAACGCGATCGGGATTCTCAAGACGCTTCGCGCCGCCGGCAGGTTACTCCCCCGCGATCAAGCCGTCATCGGATTCGACGACACCGAGGCGGCGGCCCATGTGACGCCAATCCTTTCCAGCATCAAACAAGATTTCGAGCAGGTCGGCTCGCTGGCGGCAGAGCTCGTCTTGGCCGGCGTACGTGGCGAAGCAGTGCCGCCGGGACGACGCAGCGTTGCGACCACCTTCGTCGCTCGCGAATCCTGCGGCTGCACCGCGTGGCGAACGACGTCGGACGACGATGCCGTCTGCGCCCGGGTGGACCCGAAGCAGGAATTGCTCTCGACGCTACAAACGAGCGTGCAGCGCGAAGCGCGCAATGGCCTCGATCCAGAAATGTTGCAACTCGCGTCCGAACGGATCGCCTGCTTTGTCGACGCAGCCGGCGCGGGCGACGACGCCGCGACGACCGGCGAGCTGCGCGACGCGATGACCGCGCTGCATCGCAGTGCGCCCTCACCGGAAGCGGCGGCAGCGATCGTTGGTGCGATCCGCCGCTACGCACGGCGAGCGGCCGACCAGGTACCGCCGCGTTTGCGGACGGCGGCGACGCTGGCGCGCATCGACGACGCGGCCATTGCTTCGGCATGGACGCTGTCGCAAGCCCAGATGCGCGAGGCGTACGAACGAGATTGCCTGGTGCAAAAGCTGCTCACCGCGCAGTACGACGTCAGCATGGAGCTGCTGCAAAGCGACGACAACGATCCGCGTGAGCTACGGTGGCTGGCCCGGACTCAGGCCCGAGCGGGCGTGCTCGGCCTGTGGACCGGTGACGCTCAGGACATGCTCGAAGTGGTCGGGGTTTTCGACCGGTCGAACCCCAACTGCGCGGGCGTCGGCAAGCGGATCCCGACCGCCTCGTTCCCGCCGGCGGATCTGTTCACGCAGGACCTGAGCAGCGGTCACTTGCTTTTCGCCGTCCCGGTAAAGGCAGGGACGAGCGATTGGGGCTGGCTCGTCACGCTGGGGCCAATCGAGTCGACGTCATTGACGGGCCGCGAAACGGCTAACCAATGGGGTGCGTTGCTCACGGTTGCACTCGACAAGGCGGCGGATGCGCAGGAGCTTCAGACACTCGAGCGCGAACTGCGGGCGATCCTGGAGAACTCACCGGATGCGATTGCTCGCTACGACGCGCAACTTCGCTACCAATACCTCAACGCGGCGGCCACAAACGCACTGCACATGAGCACCCAAGACATCGTCGGCCGCACCGACCGCGAGCTGGGCAGGCACCCCGCAGTCGCGGCCGTGTGGGAAGCCGGCTTGCGGCAGGTCCTCGCATCGAGCACCTCGACCGAAATCGAGTTCTCTGAAAGCGACGAGACCGACACGCACTGGTATCAGACGAAGATGGTGCCTCAGTTCGACGCCTCTGGCATGATCGCAGGCGTCTTGACGTCGACCCGTGATCTGACGGTCGTGAAGAGAGCCGAACTCGCGCTCGCCCACCAGGCCGTGCACGATTCGTTGACCGGCTTGGCAAATCGGGTGCTATTCGTCGACCGGCTGTCCCAGGCACTCACGCGACTCGAACGTGAGCAAGGACGCCTCGCCGTCCTGTTCATCGATCTCGACCGATTCAAACCGATCAACGACACGCTCGGCCACGACGTCGGCGACCGGCTGCTCGTCGAGGTCGCCCGACGACTGCGCAGCGTGTCACGACGCGTCGACACTGTCGGACGCTTCGGCGGTGACGAATTCGTCCTGCTGTGCGACAAGCTTTCCGAAGACGAAGACGTCCGCATCATCGCCGAACGCGTCGTGCGAGCACTGGGCCAACCGTTCTCCGACGGAGATACCGTGCTCGACGTCAGCGCAAGTATCGGCATCGTCGTGGCGTCCGATCCCTACGCTGACGTGGCATCGATTCTGCGTGACGCCGATGCCGCGATGTACCAAGCAAAGGGCCGTGGGGGCAATCGGTTCCACGTCTCCGATCCGGTGGCGCACGGGTGATCGAGCAGGCGTGTCGGCAGTTGGTTATTGGGGCTCCGAAAGGGCGCTGTCGTAGTTCGGCACGGCCGTCAAACACCGAATGGCCCCGCATCGCTGCGGGGCCTTCGGTTGTGGTGCGCTCGGCGCCTACAGCTCGACGGGAGCCGGGGTGTGCGCACCGAGCTTGGGCAACACTTCGGCACTCGGGTCGACCCGGCGCAGGTGCACATAGCCAAGCCCTGCGAGCACGAGCAACACGCCAGCTCCGATGAAGGCAGCGATCGCGGCGATCATCGCGATCTCGGCCATCTTCCAAAAGGCGTACGCGTTAAGCAGCAGGCCACGAAGCGTCTCACCACGAAACATCGTCTGAACCTGAGCCGCTAGTTTCGTGTTCGTCGGATCAGCATTCGACTGCGCCGACAGCTGCGCATACGTCTGACCGCCGCCGATCTTCTCCAGATGCACCCGGATGAAGTGGTTGGCGTAGGCCCCCGCCTGCTCACCGTTGGTCAGCTGCTGCCCCGCGTACTTTTCCAGGTACGGCTTGATCTGCGGATCCGCCAAACCGGGACTACCCGCCGCCGGGAAGAAGATCTGCTGCTGAGCCAACTGGGAGTGCACCTGGTCATCGACGAAGGAATGAGCCCAGGTCAAAAGCCCACCGGCAACCAACAGCACGACGGCAATCAGCAGACCACCAGTTGCCAATAATGCATCGAACGTCTTGCGGCGCATGACGACCTCCTCTAGGCGGCCGGACCACCCGGCTATGGCGCTTCCGTCGAACACCTCAAGCGTCGTCCGGCAGGCACGTGTGAAGCAGCGGGCAAAGTCCCGACCTCGCTATCCGAAAGGCCCGCGCCGACGGGACCAACGCCCGACCGCCTTCGGTACGGCATCCACGTTTTCCAATGATCCGAAGCTCTTTCGCTCGATCTTGCAGACGATTGCCGAGCTGCCGATCAACGTGCTAGCCACGATTGGATCTGATGTCGGTCCCCCGTCACAGGCCCTTCGCGACGTGCTCGGTGAGCCAAAGCACCGCGTCAACGCTCAGCAGATAGCGGACGAGATCGCCACCATGCCCCCGCCGTCCGAGATCGTTGACTCATTGGCGCGAGAGTGCGGCGTTGGCGGGTAGGCCGAATACATGGCTGACATCCCGCATCACACCCGGCGCGCAACACCTCCACGACGGCGGCCCCGACCGGGCCGCCACGCGCGCACCCGATCCGCGATAGGCGTGAGGGCACCCTCGCAGCGCGGCGCATTCGATGCGTTCGCTGTCGAGGCCCGCACGTTTCCTTGGGCCATCAGTCCCGTCGATAACCAACCTATGCCCATGGCGCGAGCGCGTGGTGACGACCGATCGTGGAACTGATGAACCGGTAAGTCACCCGGAAACGCCGAGAGGGTCGGATATTTGAAGGAGGCGGCTCGCCATGACCGCGTGCCATGACATATCGAGCTGGGAGCCATCCACGGCTGCGCGATCCAGCGCCCTTGCACCGTTACGGCTTCGGCACATCGTCGTCGGCGTCGACGGATCGCCCAACTCGGTAGAAGCGCTGCGGGTGGCCGCGCGACTCGGCGCCCGAGACGGCGCGAAGATCGAAGTGGTGTGCGTCTACCGTTCCTATCTGCCGACGTCGTACCCGCTCGGCACCGTGACGATCCCGCCCTACGGCCCGACCGGCGAAGGAACCCGCGATATCTACGCTTCGCCGGGTGGCGTGCCTGACGCCGCCGCGGATGCCCAGGCCACTCTCGAACACGTGGCCGCTGAGGCCTTCGGTACCAACGCCGTCGAGAACCTCGTGTTGCGCGCGATCGACGGCCGAGACAGCAGCACCCATGACGTGTTGACGACCATGTCGAATGGCACCGACCTCCTCGTCGTGGGCGCCCGCGGGCATTCCGGCGCTCTCGGCCTGCTGCTCGGCTCGACGGCGCAAGCGTGCACGCGTCATGCGAAATGCGCTGTGCTCGTCGTCCCCGCCGCATCGTGAAATGCGGCGTCCATCAACTGCGGAGGTCGATCAACTGCGGGCGTGTCGCCAACGTCACCTTCCAGCTTGCCCGATCAACGGGTCGTCGGGCGGAAACGATATTTTGTACTACTGCTATCGTTAAAAACATGTTGGGCTATCTCCGCGTCGCCGAGACGCTCACCACCGATCCGATCCGGCCTGACACAAGGGACCATGAGGCACTCGCCGGGCTGACGAGGGTGCTGATCCGCGCGTTGCGGTCAATGGGTGAGCGCGGCGACCCTGAAACAGCGAGCCGGTTCGCCGCGCAAGCTTGGGTGGTCGTTCGCAACAGCCATCGAGCCGACGCCGAGCATCTCGCAGGCGTTTTGCATTACCTGGCCCGGCTGCACATCACCGACACAGCCGACGATTCCGCGAAGGAGCGACCTATGAGCGCGACAGATCAGGTACTCGACGTCCGAGCCGAAGTCCCTGCCCGGCGGCACGAACTCATCTACGAAACATACGCAACGCTTGGTTCAGGCGCGGGCTTTGTTTTGGTGAACGACCACGACCCGAAGCCGCTGTACTACCAGTTCGCTGCCGAGCACGCCGGGGAGTTCACTTGGGACTACATCGAACAAGGTCCAGAGGTCTGGCGGGTGCGCATCGGGCGACCCGATGCAGGTGCGTGACGATGCTCACCGTCTACGGTGACTTCAACTGCCCCTACTCGTATCTGGCAAGCCTGCGGGTCGACAGTTTCCTCGCGGCCGGCATCGACGTCGAATGGCGCGCGGTCGAGCATCAAAAAGACCTTCCAGTCGTCGGGCGGCGACTCGATGACGGCGGACGACGCGCGGTCGCCGAGGAGTTGGAGTCGGTTCGACAACTGCTGTCGCCGGATGAGGAGTTCGGTGCCACGACCCCGTCGATGCTGCCGAATACGGCGGCGGCGAACGCAGGTCATGCGGAGGCAGTCGGCATCGGTGTCGGCCATGAGGTCCGGCGACTGCTGTTCGACGCGTATTGGTCGCGTGGTACCGACATCGGCAGCGTCGAGGTGCTGCGCACACTTCTCGCCGCGCCGATCAGGCGCGGCCGCACCACAGCCTTTCCCTTACGAGAGGCCGGATTTGCCGTTAGCACGAATCGCGGGCCTATCACGACTGTGGCCCACCGCACGCTCGCGGCTTGGCGCTCGGCGTGGGAAGAACTCGGCACCTGGACGACGCCGACCGTCATCGTCGATGACGTTCCGTACGTCGGCGTCGACGGATTGCGGTGGTTGGCGGCACACCAACCACGACCAGTCGTCGATCGGTTGGCCTCACCAGCGGCGGCTCGGGCCAGCACGGCGGTCGGGTCTGCTCGGTCGCGTCAGCGCGCCCGGTAGGTATTTCTTTTTTTACTGTGCGGATCGCGTGAGATCAATTCTCCCGAGCTGTATGAAGGGTGGAAGACATGCCTGCTAACTCGCTTGCCGCCGTTTTGGAGCGCGAGCATCACGACATTGACAACGGTATCGAGGCATTCGCGGCGTTACTCGCCGCCGGCGAGGTCGACGCGGAGCCGCTACGGCGCGCCGCGGGAGCGCTGCGACGCCACATCTACATCGAGGAAGCGCTGGTGTTTCCGCCGCTGCGCGACGCCGGCCTCGTCGCGCCGGTCTTCGTGATGCTGCGCGAGCACGGGCAGCTGTGGCGCACGCTCGACGCGCTGGACGCCGAGCTGCGCCTCGCGTCCGACGCACCGACGTTGCAGAAGTTGTGTAAAGAGCTCGTCGTCGAATTGCAGCATCACAATCCGAAGGAAGAGCAAATCCTTTACCCACAGGCCGACCAGGTGCTCACCGCTTTGGTGAACGCTCAGCTACGAAGGTTTCTCGACTCGGGTCAGATGCCCGATGGATGGGTCTGCGAGCGGGCCTGATCAACCGACCCGGTGGGCATGCCGCTTTCGCGTCGCCGGCAGAAGTGTATGGGCGAGGCGGGCGAGCATCACCGCGAAGACGGCCGCCCACACGGCGAGCGCCAGCCACGTCTCGTTCTCCCCGATAGCCTGCACGATCGGCAGGTTGTCGGCACGGCCGATGTAATGACCGGCCACGCCATACATGCCAAGCGGGAAGACGATGCTCCACCACGCCGCCTCGTACCGCAGCGGGATCCGGTGCGCCACATGCCGCCACCAGCCAGCCGCGACAAGCGCCGGGATCAGCCAACTGCCGAATGCCCAAAACACCACCGACGCCCCCGCGATCAGGCCCCGCGTGGCGGCGACCATCGGCGCGTCGGCCATCTGCACGATCCGGGCACCCGCGAGCACCGTGATCGCAGTGGCGCCCATCGCCACCCAGTACGGCGGCGTGAGGTCGGCAGCGTCGAGCGGATACAGCAACAGCCGCGCCGCGACGAAGACGCCCGCCGCGGCGTAGAGGAAAACACCTACCGACCAGGAGAAAACTGCTAGCAGATCCAGCTCGCGGCGTCCGCCGTGGGTCTGCGGCTCGAGCGCCCCGGCGAGCACCGCGATCGACTGGCTCGCGACCACCCAGATGAACCAGGTTCCGTTCGCGGCGGCGACCACCGGCCGCGCACTGCGGCCGAGCACCGCCGTCCACGGGACGACGTAACCGAGCACGAGCCAACTCACCGCTCCGACGACGAGCAGCGCGAGCGCGGCGTCGCGCCAGCCCGCAATGGCGAGCCGGGTGCCGAGCACGTCGGTACCGGCGACGAAGGTGAAGAACCCGAACGCCCGGCGCGGATCGGTGAAGTCGGCGGCGAGTTGGCTTGTGAAAGCGATGGCGCGCCAGACGTGGATGCCGACCAGGATCGCGTAGCTGACGATGGCAATCCACAGCAGGACAAGGGAAAGGACCGTTCGACCGTGGTTGTCCATGCCGACGGAGACGATCCCGGTGGCCATTACGAGCGCGAAATAGCCGGGATTCACCGTGCTTACCTCGGCGGCCACCCGCTCGCGAAGCGAGCCGTCATGAGAGCGCACGGTCAAGGCTGTCACGTTAGTAGGGCACGCCGATTTTGCGCCACTTGCGACCGCCCGTGCCGGGCTCGTTGGGCGGTATGCCGCGCTTGGCGCGGTAGACGACGTAGGGCCGCCACAGGTACCAGACCGGATAGCTCCAGGCGTGCACGAGCCGGGTGAAGGGCCAGGCGAGGAGCAGTGCCCAGGCCGCGATCGCGTGGATCTGGAAGATCAGCGGGGC
>Ga0068855_100001230_pt1 | contig 31780 bp, 27 predicted proteins | sample KBSCornC52_FD_66592 | JGI IMG/M metagenome (GOLD analysis project Ga0068855, IMG submission 66592) | Corn rhizosphere microbial communities from Kellogg Biological Station, Michigan, USA - KBS Corn C5-2 | ecosystem: Host-associated > Plants > Roots > Rhizosphere > Soil ...
GGATAGCGGCCGTGACGATTTTCATCGGTTTCAATCTCACGTTCTTTCCTCAATACCTGCTCGGAGCCTGGGGCATGCCGCGGCGGTACCACGAATATGCCTCGGAGTATCAACTCCTGAACGTGTTCTCCTCTTGCGGCGCGGCGATTCTCACCCTGGGTTATCTACTGCCGTTGTTTTATCTGGTCTGGGCGATGCTGCGCGGCCCACGTGCGCCTGCGAATCCCTGGGGAGCAACGGGACTCGAGTGGCAGACGCCCTCGCCACCGCCAAAGGAAAATTTCAGCCACACGCCTCGGGTCGTCCGCGGGCCCTACGTCTATCACCCCAACGGTCCGGCGGAGCCGCAAGCATGAGCGCTCCCGCGCCAGCCATCGAGGAAGCGTCGGAGCAGTTCGAAAGCATCGAGCAACAGCGTGCCGCGGCCGAGTTGGGGATGTGGGTCTTTCTCGCCACGGAGCTCATGTTCTTTGCCCCGCTCTTCCTCGGCTACTCGTATGGCCGCTGGGCACTCGGGGCGAGCTTCGCCGCGGCCAGCAGACATACCGACGTCGTCATTGGGACAGCCAACACCGCCATCCTGCTGACGAGCAGTCTTTTCATGGCACTGGCTCTGCGCGCCGCACAACTGGGTCAACAGCGGGCTACACGAGCTTTGCTCCTCATTACCGCTGCACTAGGCATGACGTTTCTTGCGCTCAAGGGCCTCGAATACTACGACGAGTGGCGTGAGCACCTCGTGCCCTGGTTGGATTTCCGCTTCGAGCCCCGGTATGTGCACGGTGCGGCGCTGTTCTACTTTCTCTACTTCGGCATGACGGGTTTGCATGCGGTGCATCTGACAATCGGTATTGGGATCGCGTGCGTCTTCGCGTTGCGCCTGCGTTGGTACGCGGCCAAACGCCTGAGCAGACAAATCGAAATCGGCGCGCTCTACTGGCACTTCGTCGATGGCATCTGGGTCTTTCTGTATCCGATTCTCTATCTCGTGGAGCGCCACGGATGAACACAATCCCGCCGGTCAGAACCCTTGTCCTGGTATGGGTCAGCCTGCTCACATGGCTCGCGCTCACGACCGCCACCTCTTATCTGCACCTGGGGTTGGGCAACACGCTGATCAATCTGGTCATCGCGGCAATCAAGCTCGCCCTGATCGCCTGGTTCTTCATGCACCTGCGCCACTCTGACGCCGCCGTGCGACTTGCGGCGGGAGCCGCTGTGTTGTTTCTTTTCTTTCTCGCGTTCCTGAGCTTCTCGGACTTTCTGACGCGCTCAGTCCTGGTCGCGCCGTGGCAGGGAGCTGACAATTTCATCGGCCAGCCGGCCCAGGAGGCCGCTCATTAGCCGCGCCTGCGCGGCATAGCCGGCAACCCCGAGCCTTTCGCTCAGCTTGACATTGCGGTTCAACAGCGGCGTATCCGAGCCGAGGCGATACACCGACCAACCCCCTTCGAGCACTACATTGCCCGTGGCATCGCTGCCGAATTGCAGCAGGTCCACCGTAATCTCGTATACGCCCGAAGGTGCGGCTGTTCGAGGCGGAATCACCGCGCCGTCGGGAAGCCGCTGCATGAGATCGCGCGTGAGCACCGCCTGTGTCATGTCGGCCAAAGGCGCTCCCCAACGATTCAGATCACTGATCTGCAGCGAGTCCGCGGCACCCTCCCGGACCATTTCCTGGCGATCGAGCGAGGGGGGAATGTTGACTGCGGCAACCTGCACCGGTCTTCCGGGCCCGACGCTCGAGCCGCGCTCCGGGGGAACTGCATCCAGGACATAGAACTGTTTCGGCGGACTGGAGCGGCAACTCCCGAGGACGGCAGCGATCAGCAGCAGTGCGAAGATCGCGGGTCGCTTCTGCCTCACCGGCCCTCCCCATCTGGATCTCCTGCTCTTCCGCGGATGAGCGCTTCCGGGTGCTGATCCAGATAGTTGGCGAGGGTGCGGATCGCTCGCGCGGTTCCGGTGAGCTCATGCACGGCCTGTTGCAAGTTGCCGTTCGGGGAGGCGGCACTACCCCCCAACAACCGACGAGCGGCCTCGGCTGTATTGTCGATGTCATCCGCAGTGTGACGCAGACGATCGATGGTCTGGCGCGCGCTGACGAGCGCGGGTGCGACTTCCGGACCGGCCGCGTGCAATGTCCGGTCCAGCTCGGCCAACGAGCGATCGAGATGATGGATACTATCCTGAAGCTGGGGAGAGGCGGTGAGCTTCTTGATCTGCTCCGTGATGGCGCGCACGTCGTCCCCGATCTGTTGGACCGGGAGGTGCCCCAGCTTGGCGGGTAACTCGCTCAAGCCGCCGCTTTCCGCAGGGATCTCCGGGTAGGGGCCGGTGGTAACGAGCTCCGCGGGCGCCGCATCAGGGGTAATCACCAGGTCTACCTGCTCTGCTCCAACCAACGGTGGCGACTGTGTGAGGGTGGCCCGCAAGCCGTGGTGCACCAGGCTCGTGAGGGTCGTTTGCAACGTGCCGGCCCAATCGAGGCGGCCGGGAGCCAGGGTGTTGATATGGAAGCGGGTTGGATCGAGCTCGAGCACCACCGAGGTCCGGACCTCCCCAGCCGTCGGGTTGGTAGTGAGCGCCACACTGGCGACCTTGCCAACCGTAAAGCCCCGCAGGCTTACGGGTGATCCGGCGCGCAACTTGCCAACATCGCCGTCAAAGCTCACGACATAGGGCATGGTGATGGCGAATTGTTCGGGGGGTTCACCCACCTTACCGGCGAAACGGCGAGTGGCGGCCCCGGGGCCGGAAACCATCAGGATCGAGGGCCCGCCGACAATGGCCTTGAGCGAGCTGAGATCGGCAAGGCTCATCTGTGCGCCCTGCAGGTAGAACCGGGTTCCGGTGGTCAGCTCGCCCTTGAGGTCCTTATCGAGATCCAGACGAGCGACCACTTGCCGGTGATCCGGCGTCAACTCGACGCTACTCACCTGGCCGATCTCGAGTCCCCGATAGTTGACTTTGGTGTCGTGAGCTTTCATCCCGGCCGCCTCCGGGAAAGTGACCGTCACCTCGACCCCGCGTTGCGCGAATGAGCGGAGCAAGAGCCAGATGACGATACCGACCGCGGCGATCGGTACAGACCAGATCCAGCCAGGCCAACGACTCCGACGCGTCACGGAGCTCGTTCGCCGTGGCGGCGGGGCCACCGCGGGAGCGGGTGTCACAACATCGCTCATGGCACCCTCGCAGCGGCAGCGTCCCATAACAGCCGCGGATCGAAGCTGCGAGAGGCAAGCATGGTCAGAACGACTACCAACATGAACGGTGTGGCGCCCCAGGCCGCCCGCGCGCTCGCGATGGCGCCGAATTGCATCAGCGGGACGAATACCGCGATGGTAAACACGTCCACGCTCGACCACCGACCGATCTCATCGATGAAGCGGTAGAAGTGGGTTTTGAAGACCAGCCCACGATCCGAGCGCCGCCAGATCGACAGTTGCAGCCAAGCCAGACCCAGGATCTTCAACAGGGGAATGGCGATGCTGGTGCAGAAAATAATGACACCCAGCGGCCATAATCCTGCTTGAAAGAGCTCTCGCACACCGTCGATGATGCGATGCGAAGTCTGCCGTCCGGCCTCCACGGCGATGCTCATCGGGTAGACATTGGCGGGAAAGTAGAGCGCGAAGGCCGCCACCAGCAACGCCGTCGTCCTGACCATCGAGTCCGGCTTGCGCGAGGTGACTCGCAGTTGGCAGCGCGGGCATGCGGAGCCTTCCCAAGCACCCGAAAGGACCAACTCACAGGCCGGGCACGATATGGCTGGCTCGGCGGGTTCCGGCGCGCGGCGCTCCGGGCTGATCGCGCGCCAGACGGTCCGACGATCCAGAGTGGCGCGCGACAACATTGCCAGCAGCGCGGCAGCGATCAGGCACAATCCACCGGGCTCGATGCTCACGGTCAGGTTGGCCGCCACCCGGCTGTAGCCGATAGCAAATCCAATCAAGAAAACATCCGGCATGGCCCAGTGGTCCAGTCGCAGGCTCCATCGGAACGCACGCCCCAGCCACGGGCGATGCCGGTCGAGCCAGACATGCGCCAGAACGAGCGACAGAAGACCAAAACGCACGAAAGGCAACACGATCGCGAACGCCGCCACCAAGGAGGCAACGATCACCCATTGCCCATTCCACAGTGAGATGACACCCGCGGGAATCTTGCCTTCGCGGCTCATTCCGAGCACTGAGACGCTCATGAGGGGCAGCAAGTTCGCGGGCAACATTACGATGAACGTTGCCAGCGCGCACGCCAGTCCCGCGCTGGCGCTGCGCCCGCTGGTACGCTCCATCCAGGTGGTGCAAGTCGGGCAGATCGCAGCGGTCACCCTGTCGAGGCGCGGCAGATCCTGTAGCGTTCCGCACTCGGAACAGGCGATGGTCATGAGCGCACCGCCGCCTCGGGCTCCGGACGGAGTTGTTGGATCAACACCATCACCGAGACCGTCAAGGGATGGGCGAAGACCACACCCAGCGGGCCCAGGAGCAACCCGAAAAACACCACGGCAATCAATCCGAGCGCGGGCGGCAACGCCACAGCGCGCTTCTGGATGATAGGTACCAGCACGTACGCCTCGATGGCGTGGACCATGAGATATAACCCGGCAACCTCGACCGCAATGGTCGGGCCCAAGGTGAAAGCAACGAGGATCGCCGGTACGGACGAAACGATCGGTCCGACATACGGAATGAACTCGGCCAGGCCCGCGAGAATGCCGAGCGACAGGCCCAGCGGCACGCCGAGAAGACTCAAACCGACACTCGTGAACGTGCCTACGGCCAACATTGCGATCACCGTGCCGCGCAGCCAACGCGCCAGCGCCGAACCGAGCACGTCGAGCAACCTCGTCACCGTCGCACGCGCGGTTCTGGGCACCAGCCGCAAAAGCCCGCGCCGATACAAGCCGGGCTCTACGGCCAGAAAGAGACCCACGAGCAGGATCACAACAAAGTCCGTAAGGGCACTGAGCGAGCTCGTAGCCGCTATCGCAAGGTGTGTCGCGGAGGCAGCAGCCGCAGTCGAGGACTCGGCACTCACGAGAGTCCTGCCGAGCTGACTTTTCTCGAGCGCCGCGTGCGCTTGCGACCCCGCGGCTTCCAACGTCTGCACCAACTGGTCAAATTGTTGGGCCAGGCGGGCCCCGATTACGGCACCAAGCCCGACCACGACGATGAGCAAGGCTACGGTGACCAGCGCCAGTGCCCAGCCCTCCTTGATGGGCAGGTACCGCGTCGCCAGGCGTGTCATGGAGCGCAGCGCAACGGCCACCACGATCGCGCCAAACACCAACACCACAACATCGATCGAGTAGCACAAAAGAGCCGTCGCCGCGACGATAGCCGTGGCAATGCCACAACGAATGGCAAAGTCCTTCGGCGGAAGAGTCGCGCGGAAGGCCTGAATCTCGCCGAGCGGCCTGCTGGGCATACCTGTCGCTAGTGGGGCCTGGTCTCGGCACGATCAAAGCAGATTGCGTGCCTACCCGCAGGGGGGAACAGGCATCGGCCCGAGGCATTGCGACACTATGAGCGCATCGAGGTAGGCCATGAGAACCGCAAGCGCGAGTGAGCCGTCTGCCAACCGCGGTCGCACGGCCAAGCGGCCCCAGGATATTCCGGCCACCGGTTGGTGGGATATTACATCCCGCATTGCGAAGAGGCTGGCGAGCGACAACGTTACCTTGGTAGCCGGCGGCGTCGCCATGTATACGTTACTGTCCGTCTTCCCTGGCTTGGCCGCCGCCGTATCGGTCTACGGCATCTTTGCCAGTCCGGGGGATGTCATCAAACACCTGAACGTCTTTTCCGGCGTGCTGCCACCGGGTGTCCTGGATATCTTCAACACCCAGCTGCAAAACCTCGCCCGTCATCAACAAAGCACCTTGAGCATCGCTGCCGCTCTCGGTGTCGTCATCGCCCTCTGGAGTGCCCGCTCGGCCATGAGTGCCCTGATGTCAGCGACCAACATTGCGTACGGCGAGCGTGAGAAGCGCCATTTCATTGTCCAGGCTCTCATCTCGTTGGCCTTGACCGCGGGCGCTATCGTGGGTTTCCTGGGCACACTGCTACTGGCAGTGGCCGTGCCGCTGGGGCTGAAGGTCCTGGGTGCGAGCGAGTGGGTGCAATGGACCATCGCAGTGTTGCGCTGGGTAGTGTTGTGGCTTGCCGCAATTGTCGGCCTGGCCTGCCTGTATCGATATGCCCCCGCTCGGCAGCCGGCGCGCTGGCGTTGGTTGACGTGGGGCTCGGCGATCGCGGCCACGTTATGGTTGGCAATGAGCGTGCTCTTCGCGGTCTACGTGCGCAACTTTGCCAACTACGGCAAAACCTATGGCGCGCTGGGCGGTGTCATCGCGCTGCTCATGTGGTTCTATCTGTCGAGCATCCTCGTGGTGCTCGGCGCCGAAATCAACGCGGAAATGGAACGCCAGACGAAGAAGGACACGACCGAAGGGCCGGAAGCCCCGATGGGTCAAAGAGGGGCGTACGCGGCCGACACGGTCGGCCCCAGCGCGGGTGAAAATGACAGTACGGAAGAACGGCAGGTTCAGGGCCGGTAGGCAGCGCAGCATTGAACGGGTTCAGGATCCGACTGGGCTATCACACGTTAAATAGTAATGGTAAAGCTGGGGTGGGAGGCTGTTGCTCACCGCAATGAGGGCGGTCGCGGGCTGTTCGCTGGCAACCGCCGGACGGGCGAGAGAGACACTACCGCGCATCTGATCGCAGAGACGCGGGCGCGGAGGCTTTACGACCTGAGCAGAGCAGCGGCCGAGGCCCCCACGGCGTTGGCCGCGTGCGAAATCGCGATCCGGATCCTTGCCAACGATCCCGACGATGTTCCCTTTGCCCTGGTCTACCTTCTGGAGAATCATGGCGGCCAGGCAACCCTCGTCGCGGCATGCGGATCCGATCGAGGCACCCCGGCAACCCCGGAGACTGTCGATTTACACGACTCCGAGTCCGAACCCCCGTGGGCTCTGAAGGAAGTCCTCTCCAGCGCAATTCCGCGCCAGCTCTTTCTTGCGCGGACACCCTTCGCGGACCAACTCGCCGGCCCGACCGTTCGCGAGGCGCTCGTCCTTCCGCTCACGACCCCTCGCCAGGGCACGCCATTAGGGGTCCTGGTCGTAGGCCTGGGCCCGCATCGCCCCTTCAACTCCGATTACCGCTATTTCCTGGAGTCGGCCGCGAGACACATCGGGATTGCGGTCTACAACGCGCAAATGTTCGAGCGTCAAAGCTTCGGATCCGCAGAGACGCGTCACGGCGATGCGCGCCTTGCGGAGCTCGCCACAATGAGCCGCCTCCACCAGATCAGCACTCGGGCACTGGCGAACGCCGAGCTCGAACCTTTGCTACAGGACGTGTTGGAGGCGAGTATAGCGCTGTTGGGTGCGGATTATGGCAAGGTCCAGCTCTGCGATCCGCACACTGGCGCACTGCGCCTGGTCGCTCAGCAGGGGTTCACTGACGAAGCCATGCAATATTTCGACGCCGTGTACGAAAGCGCCGCTACCGTTTCCTGCCGAACAGCTGTGCAAAAACGCTGCCGGGTCATCGTGGAAAATGTTTTGGCCGATGCATGCTTCGCGCCGTTTGCACCTCACATCCGGCGCATCCGCTATCATGCCCTCCAGGCAACTCCGCTCATCAGCCGGCGCGGCGAGCTCCTCGGCGCAATTTCGACACACTTCGGCCACCCCCACCATCCATCCGCTCTCGACCTGCGCCTGTTTGATCTGTATGCGCGACAAGCCGCCGAGCTGATCGAGCGCTTTCAAGCGGACGAAAAACTGCGCCGCAGCGAGGAGCGTTTCCGCCGTTACTTCGACCTGGGCTTGATCGGCGGCTCCCTGACGGCTCCTGACAAGAGCTTTCTCGAAGTCAACGAGCAACTGTGCCGCATCCTGGGTTACGAGCGGCACGAGCTGGCTCGCAAGACCTGGGATGATATGACCCACCCGGACGATCTGGAGGCGGAGATCGAGCAGTTCGAGCTCGTCCTGCAGGGTAAGCAGGACGGCTACTCGCTGGACAAGCGTTGGATCCGCAAGGACGGCGAGATCGTCCACTCCATCATGGCGGCGCGGGCGGTGCGACATCCCGATGGCTCGATCGATTACATCGTTGGCCTCGTTCAGGACATCACCAAACGAAAATCTGCGGAGGAGTCGCTGCAACGGTTGCAGCAGGAGTTGGCGCATATCGCACGAGTCACGACCATGGGAGAGATGGCGAGCTCGATCGCGCACGAGCTCAAGCAGCCCCTCACCGCGATCGTCACTAACGCACACGCATGTGCACGCTGGCTGGCAAAGAAGCCGAGCAACATGAAAGAGGCCAACGCGGCGATCTCCCGCATCGTGCGTGATGCCACGCGCGCGAGCAGAACGATTGCGCGGATCCGCGCGTTCGTACAGCGGCGCGAGATGCAGGTAAGCTCATTCGATCTTGGCGCCCTGGCTCGTGAGACGGTCAGCATGACCGAAGCCGACGCCCACAGGCACGGCGTGTCCTTGACTGTCGCAACCTCCACCGGTCTGCGCCACGTCATGGGTGACCGGGTACTCGTTCAACAAGTCATCCTCAACCTGCTCAAGAACAGCGTCGAAGCGATGGAAACGGTTGCCGGCCGCAAGCGCATGATCACGATAACGGTCGAGGCGTGGAGCGACAGTAGTTTACGCCTCGCCGTCACTGACTCCGGTGTAGGGCTAGGTCAAACGCAGCGCGAGCGTGCGCTAGAGGCATTTCATACTACGAAGCCCGCCGGCATGGGCATGGGCCTGGCAATCAGCCGATCCATCGTGGAGGCGCACCGTGGCAAGCTCTGGCCGAGCGATAATGACGGGCCGGGCGTGACATTCCAATTCACTCTGCCGATCGCCCGGGAAACCGAGCTCTACGTCCCACGGGAAGCGCGTCGATCCCAATGTCAGTCAACAGCTCGCCCGGCCACCTCGTTCGACAGTCCGCAGCAGTAGGTCCAACGCCTTCAATACTGTCTCCCGGCGCACGACGTCCGGCTCACGTTTGCCGAAATCATGCCGGACAACCTCTGTTGGCTCACCGCTGCGTGCGGCCGCCATGTACACCACTCCCGGTGGATTGTTATCTTCATCCGGATTCGGGCCGAGCACGCCGGTGATGGCCACAGCAACGTTGGCGCGCGACTGACGTAGCGCTCCTTCCGCCATCTGCCGGGCGACTTCGGCATTGACGCTCCCTTGCGTTTGCAGAATCCCTGCATCAACTCCCAAAGCCGCACTCTTCTGGGCCTTCGTGTATACGACGAAGCCCCCGTGGAGGCATTCGCTCGCGTCGGTGCCGTGAGAAAGTGCCGCCGCCAGCAGCCCAGCGGTACACGATTCAGCGGTAATGACCGCCAAGCCAGCCCTACGCAGAGTATCAACTACCGTTTGCGCGCAGCTCGAAAGCTCTGCGTCGATACAACAGGCCACCACGACTCCACATCGACCCGAGACAACTCATGATGACATCTGGGAGCGGCGATTGCTACAAATCTTCCGGCCAAACTGGGCCAAGTCGCTTGACAAGGCACGGTAGTTGCTCACCTGCTAGGTTGCTATGGAACAGGAACTCAACGCGCATGGCGAGCCAGCCGGCGGCTGGGGCTCGCTCAAGTCGGTTACCTCCGTTCTGGTTCAAGAGCACGTCGCCGTCTCCGGTACGCGCCTGTTGGTCCATCAGAACAAGCCGGACGGGTATGCATGCGTCAGTTGCGCGTGGGCAAAACCGGCTCACCCCCACCCGGCGGAGTTTTGTGAGAACGGCGCCAAGGCAACGGCCTGGGAAATCACGACGGCGCGCACGACCCCCGAGTTTTTCAAGGAACACACCCTGACAGAGCTCGAGGGCTGGCACGACCATGAGCTGGAGAAACACGGGCGTCTCACCGCCCCGCTGCGCTGGGATGCAGCATCCGACCGCTACCTCGAAGTGAGCTGGGACGAGGCGTTCGCCGATATCGGGCGCGAGTTGCGCGGGCTCTCCCCTGATGAGGTCGTCTTCTACACCTCGGGGCGCGCCTCCCTCGAGGCGTCTTACCTGTACCAGCTGCTCGCCCGCATGTACGGCACCAACAATCTGCCTGACAGCTCGAACATGTGCCACGAAAGCACCTCGGTAGCGTTGCCGAAGTCGATCGGGGTGGGGGTGGGCACCGTGACGCTGGCTGATTTCGAGCAGACGGACTGCATCTTCTTCTTTGGCCAGAACGTCGGCAGCAACAGTCCGCGGATGCTTCATCAACTGCAGGACGCGCGCCAACGCGACGTGCCTATCGTCACCTTCAACCCGATTCGCGAAACCGGCCTGGTGAGTTTCGTCAATCCGCAATCGCCCGCGGAAATGCTGACGGGCAGCCGCACGCAAATCAGCACTCAATATCATCAGTTACGCATTGGCGGGGATGCGGCCGTTCTGACAGGCTTGTGCAAGATCCTCCTGGAACGACACGAGAAGTCGCTAGCCAGCGGCGGCGGCCGCATCCTGGACAGTGACTTCATTGCCGAACATACCCACGGCTTCGACGAATTCGCCGCGTATATACGCAAGTGCGACTGGGCTGACATCCAGCGCGATTCCGGCTTGCAGCGTGCCGACCTGGAGGCTGCCGCCGACGAGTACATTCGCGCCCGAGCCGTCATCCTCGTCTACGGCATGGGAATCACTCAACATCGAAACGGCGTCGAGACCGTTCAGATGTTGGTCAATCTGCTGCTTCTGCGAGGCAATATCGGCAAACCGGGCGCGGGGATCTGCCCGGTCCGAGGCCATTCGAACGTGCAGGGTCAGCGCACGGTCGGGATCACAGAAAAGCCGGAGCTCGCACCGCTGGACAAACTGCACGAGCTGTACGGCTTCGAGCCCCCACGGAAGAAGGGGCTGACCACCGTGGAGGCCTGCAAAGGAATCCTGTCCGGGGACGTGAAAGCGTTCGTCAGCCTGGGAGGTAACTTCGTCCGTGCCGTTCCGGACACGCACCGCGTGGAGCCGGCCTGGCGCAAGTTGCGATTGACGGTCAACATCGCCACCAAGCTCAATCGCACTCACTTGATTCACGGCCAGGTGGCCTACCTGCTGCCCTGCCTGGGCCGGTTGGAAATCGATCGGCAGAACGGAGTCGAACAGGCGGTCTCGATGGAGGACAGCACCGGCTGCATGCACGGCTCACGCGGTTTTGCCGAGCCGGCCAGTCCGTTGCTGCGCTCGGAGCCGGCGATCATCGCCGGAATAGCGCAGGCGTTGCTGCCTCCCAACCCGCAGGTCGATTGGAATCAGTGGGTGAGCGACTATAGCTCGATCCGCGCGGCCATCTCGAAGACCTGGCCTGAGATTTTCCACGATTTCAATGCGCGCATGTTCACGCCAGGGGGCTTTCACCGGCCACTGGGCGCACGACACCGGCAGTGGAAGACCGAGACCGGGAAGGCGAACTTCGTCGTGCCCTCCGCTCTCGATGCCGACCCGGACATGCAGCGCGAGCAGGGCAACACATTGCGGTTGATGACGATCCGCAGCAATGATCAATTCAACACAACCATCTATGGTTTTGAGGACCGCTTCCGGGGCGTGCATGGCACGCGCGAAGTATTACTCATGGCACCGGCGGACATCGAGCATCACGGGCTCCAACCGGGCGACCTCGTAACGGTATCCACCGTCGCCGACGATTTCGTGCGCGAGGTCCCCAACCTACGGGTCACTCCGTATGAGATACCGCCGGGTTGCGCGGCGGCCTACTACCCCGAATGCAATCCTCTGGTCCCGCTTTGGCACCATGCCGCGCAGAGCCAGGTACCGGCCTCGAAGTCGATTCCGATTCGCATCCGCAGGACGGTGCCGGCACACTGACGCCGACTCGCAGGCAGGCCCCTCCTCGCGCCCACGCCCTTGGCTCCCCGCTCCCCTTGCCGCCCCTGGCCGTTCGCCCAGGAGAGCGGGTCAGTAGCTTGCGCAGATTACGATACATGATGTAGCGTATATGCCTGGACAGGTAGCCGCAAGTACGTTGGAGCTCGCCGTGAACACTCTAAAAACAATTCCCCTGGTTTGCGTAATCGCCGTACTGGTTGCCTGCAGCTCGACCGAATCGGACTGGAGCAAAGCGCAGGCGGCCAACACCGCGGCCGCCTATCAGAACTTCCTCAGAGAGCATCCGGGCGGTGCCCACGCCCAAGAGGCCAACGATCGGCTGCAAAAGATACAAGACGATGAGGCCTGGTCGGATGCTCAGCAAAGCAACAGCCTGGCAGCGTATCAACAGTATCTGCAAAAGGAACCCAACGGGGCGCACGCATCGCAGGCGCAGGATCAGGTCACCGCGTTGCAGCGGGCAGCAGCGTGGCAGACCGCTCGAGCGACCAATACCGAGCCCGCCCTGCAGGATTTTCTCCAGAAGTACAGCACCGGCCAGGAAGCGGACGAGGCGCGCGCGCAGCTGCAGAAGCTGCAATCCGAGAGCTACCGGGTACAACTCGCGACGTTCAAACAGGAGCAGGACGCGAACAAATCCCGCGACAGCCTCAAAACCCGTTTCGGCAGCGAGCTCCAGGAGGTTGTGGTGGTACCGCCCGCCGGCACCGAAAAGCTCTACCGGGTGGCCTCCGGGCCCATGACCGAAGACGATGCCAAATCGGCGTGTGCCAAGCTGAAAAAAGCTCATCAGCGTTGTGAGGTCATCAAGCGGCAGGGGGCATGACACGGAACTTACGGCAGCCTGGGACTCTCTAACTTCTGGAGGTTAGGCCGCGATTGCCACAGGGGCGCGCGGCACGCGTGTGCGATACATCCACTCGGCATTGCTGTGCATGCTGTTCGGCTCGTTTGTAACTGGCTCGAGCGCGCAAGCCGCACCGCTCGGACGCCCCGCCGCCTGGCGTCATCACGATTTGATCGTCTCGTTGCGCGATCTTCCGCAGCGCTATTCGTGCGATGACCTCTGGTACAAGTTCCGGGACATCCTGCTGGCGCTCGGTACGCGGCCCGACATCAAAATCCTGGTTTACCAATGTGGCCCTCAGGCACGCGAGCTGGCCCGCTCCCCCCAGGTGCATCTGCAGTTTTCCACACCTGAGATCCTCACAGGAGCGCAAGCCCGCTGGGCTGAAATCCGCGCCGCGCCGGAAACCATTCATCTGGGTCCCGGGCAGCCCGCCTCCCTGCGAGATTCCGATTGCGAGCTGATGCGGCAGATCAAGGACGAATTGCTGCCGGAGATGACCGACCGCATTGTCAGTGTCGACCTCGCCTGTACCGCGCGGCGCCGTTCGCCTTTCAACGTCACGGTGCAGGCCGAAACCCCTGTAGCCACCAACCCGCGCGTCGCCGCCCGGGACAGCGCGTTCAGCGGACCGGTCGGTCCTTGGTTTCCGGTAGAAACAAGGCACCCACTATGACGGTGCCGAGCGCCACGGCGACCGGATACCAGAGCCCCGAATAGATATCCCCCGTCAATGCCACGAGAGCGAACGCCACCGTCGGCAAGAATCCTCCGAACCAGCCATTGCCGATGTGATAGGGCAAGGACATGGATGTATAGCGGATCCGGGCCGGGAATAGCTCGATCAGCCAGGCGGCAATCGGTCCGTAGACCATGGTGACGTAAAGCACCAGGACGACCAGCAGCAACAACACCATCGGATAGTTGATCTGCGTTGGATCCGCTTTGGCCGGATAGCCCGCCTCTTTCAATTGCGCTCCCAGCGCTTTGGAGAAGCTCGCGCTCGCCTGCTTGAAATCGCCGCTCGCCAGGGCGCCCCCTTCGAACGAGGGCACTTCCACCTGGCCGATGCGCACTTTGGCCACGCTGCCGGCAGCTGCCGGCTCGGTGCGATAGGGCACTCCAGCCTTCGCGAGCGCGGCTTTGGCGATATCGCACGAACGCACAAACTGCTTCTTGCCCACCGGATCGAACTGAAAGCTGCAGGCGGCGCTGTCGGCGAGCACAGCCACCGGGGCACGTTGCGAGGCGGTCTCGATGGCAGGGTTGGCGTAGTGAGTGATCGCGCGGAAGATCGGAAAGTAAGTGCATGCCGCGAGCAGGCAGCCCAGCAGGACTATTTTCTTCCTGCCGATTCTGTCGGAGAGACTTCCGAACACGACAAAGAAGGGTGTTGCAATCAACAAAGCCGCGGCGATCAGGAGATTCGCCGGCTGCGCGTCGACTTTGAGGACCTGGGTCAGGAAAAACAGGGCATAGAACTGCCCGCAGTACCAGACAACCGCTTGTCCGGCGGTGGCACCCAACAGTGCGAACAGCACGACCCGCAGGTTGCCCCACCGCGCGAACGATTCGGTCAGCGGCGCGCTGGAGCGGGTTCCTTCCGCTTTCATCTCCTGGAACACCGGCGATTCGGCGAGCTGCAGGCGGATGTACACCGACACGGCAAGCAACACGATCGAGACCAGGAATGGGATGCGCCATCCCCAGGTGTCGAAGTCGGCCCCCAGAAGCGAGCGGCAGCTGAGTATCACGATCAGGCTGAGGAACAAGCCCAGGGTGGCGGTCGTCTGGATCCAGCTCGTATATCGTCCGCGCCGCGCCGCTGGCGCATGCTCGCCCACATAAGTGGCGGCTCCCCCGTATTCACCGCCGAGGGCGAGCCCCTGCAGCATGCGCAGACCAACGAGGATGATGGGCGCTGCGACACCGATCTGGGCATAACCCGGCAAGACCCCCACCAGCGCTGTCGAGAGACCCATGATGATGATGGTGACAAGGAAGGTATATTTGCGGCCCGCCAGGTCTCCCAGTCGCCCGAACACCAGGGCCCCGAAAGGTCGCACCGCGAATCCCGCCGCAAAAGCAAGCAGTGCGAAGATGAAGCCGGTCGTTTCATTCACGCCGGAGAAGAACTGTTTGGAGATGAGCGCGGCCAGCGATCCGTACAGGTAGAAGTCATACCACTCGAAGACCGTCCCCAGACTCGAAGCAAAAATCACGCGGCGGTGCGCTTTGTCGATCCCTGATCCTTCCGCGGACAGTTCGGTTACGGCCATTGTCTGGAGGCTCCTGTAGTTGATTGTCTAGGCCACGCAGATATCGCCACGCCAGCCTTGCCTCGAGCGAGGTCATAGTACCGCTTTCCAGTCCGCCGAAAGTCAGGTTTTGGATCTATAGGAACATCGTCGCAGGCATAGAGCCATGATCAGGATAACTCACTGATTCACAATAGATTCCACCGCACCGGCGGCTCGGCCCCGGGGCGCCCGGGCCGCGGGCCGGCGAGCTAGCCGTGCGGCATACACATTGCTCCTGTGGTCAGTGGCTCACGGTTGACCCATGTTTGAAGATCCATTCCTGTACGCAGGCTGCCGAAGTTGAGATGAGGTGACCTATGAATACCTCCGAGGTGGGGGATCGAGCGCAAGTCGCCGCGGATGCGGGCTCCATGGTGGAGAAAGTCAGTCATGCCGCCAATGCCTCGGATTCGGTCCTGGGCCGGGTGGGTGCGACAGCGGCCGCCGTCCGCATCGGGGCGCGCTTGCTACCGGCGACATGGCGCTTCTTCAAACGGCACCCTGCAGTGGGCTCCTTGCTACTGGCCGCTGTGATTGGGGCGGCATTCCTGGCGCGGCCTACCAGTCGTTCTGCCTGATAACGGCGGCGGCCCTGCAACCGGCCAGTCGGTACCTGCGATCCAGCGGCCAAGCAGGAAGAGGCCCGCGCCCACGTAAACCACCGAGGCGGGCACCCACATGATCAAGCCAGCGATTTGCTGGTCTTCGAGAGCGGAAAGCCCCCAGCTCGTGGAGGTCTGCAGATAACTCGAGTACCAGGGCCGGGGCGCGAAGGTGATCAAGGCACCCAGGACGCTCGTATGGATGGTCGTTGTAAAAAGATAGAGCACCGCCGCACCCTGTTGGTCCGGCCGACGCTCCTGTGCCAGAGCGGTCCAAAACAGCAATGCGCCGACCAGAAACGTCAGGTGCTGAGTATCGTGCAGCCCGCGGCTCATCAAGGCCGCATTGAAGAACCGGGGCACGTGCCATACCCACAGGACCAGCGCATGAAGAAGCCAGGCGATCCACGGTGCGGTCAGCGTTGCGACCGTGGCTCGCACGGGGTTTGAGCGTAGGAATGCCGCAATCACCCCTCGCCCGCTGGAACGAAAGGCCCACAGAAACAGCGGCAGCGGACGCCCCCATACCAGCAGCGGCGCCACGATCAACATGAGCGCCTCGTGCTGCACCATATGAGCCGAGAACAGCTCGGCCGCCCACGAATCGAGCGGACCCAACAGACAGAACCAAAGCGTGACGAGCCCCGCAGCAAACGTGCAGGCCCGCGCGCGGTCGGAGGCTGACAGTGGCGAGCGTCGACGACAACGCAGCAGACCGGCCAGATAGAGTGCGCCGGCCAGAGCGAGAGTCAATGCAACTGTGACGAAATCACCCGTCCCTGCTGTATCCCCTGCGGCGCGGGCGACATGGGCGGAAGCAACCCCGATCAGAGCGGACACGGCGTCAGGACCGCAATCGGAGCCATGGACAAGGCAATGACCAAAGTAAACAAAGCGCTCATCCACATCGCGATCCGGAGAAGAAACGACTCCAGGGCGGACCCCGCGGGTGACTCGGAGCCGCGGCGCGCTACCCCCCAAGCCAACAGCCCCGCTCCTATGGCAAGCGCCACGCATGAGGCACCGACGCCCGTAAGCAGCGCTTGTGAGACACCTGCACACACCGGGCGGGTGAGCCAGGACATCAACAAAAGGCTGGCGGCCCAGGCGATCGGGGCTCCGAGTACTGCGATCCAGATGTAGGTCAGTCTGCGTGTAGACACGTTACGTGAGTCTCGGGACGATGTAGACGGTGGCATAGATGACCACCCAGGATGCCACCACGAACCACCAGTAGAAGGCGTTCTCACTGACATCGACGAAACGCTTGCCCGAGATCGGCCCCGTAATCATCAACACCGTCAGCACGGCTGAATCGTAGAAGTCGGTCGCGAGATGAACCGTGTGCAGAAGGAGCAGCGCAAACACGATCGAGCCATAAGCGCTGTCATTCCATGCTGTGTGCAGAGCGCCGAACTCAAACCCGCGGATCACCAGAAAGGCGGCAGCGAAGATCAGGCAGATGAGCAGCCCCACCTGCACCTTGCGTCGGTCTTCCTGCTCGGCCGCCCGCTTCGTCCATTGATTGGGAATGCCGCTGAGGATCATGATGATCAAGTTCACTGTCCCATAAAGCAGACTCGGCAGTTGCTGGTGCGGTGGCCACTCGGCAGTGCGCTCGCGCAAGTAGAGATAAGTGACAACGCCCAAAGCAAATACTGTTGACTCGATGAGGATCAACCCGAGCGTGCCCCACCACATCAGGCTGCGATTTCCGTACGCATAGGTCGCCAGACCCGAAAGATCCAGCACCCTGCCGGCTGAAGCACGGGAGGGAGTCACGGGGTGGCTCCGGCACGCAAGACAGGCGCCGGCCGGGCTGCCTGGGGTTTGATCTCGACGCGGCGCTGTATCTCGACTTCCTTCGCCTTGGGCCAGAACCAGCAGGTCAGGGCGATCGCCACGGGCACCGGTCCCCAGACCAACCCCCATGGGGTGAACACCGTGCCGATGAAGAATACTGTCGTAGCCAAGGCGCTCAGCAGGGGCCAGATAGTCGGATAGGGATCGGCAGTGACGTGATCCGGGGCTGCATCGTGCAACCGAGTCACCAACATTGCGCGGAACTGGGTGGGCAAGCCGGTGACGTACGCCAGTTCCGGCTCGGCCAGGGGATAACGGCTCTCCACCACCGGAATGCGCGGAAAATTGCACGGCTCGGGGGGTGACTGGGTAGCCCATTCCAACGTCTTGCCACCCCATGGGTCAGGTGCCGCCCGAGCACCGCTGCGCATGCTCACCAGAACGTTGGCGAAAAAAACGACCACGCTCAGCCCGATGATGATTGCACCAACCGTGGCGAGCAGATTCAGGTTGCCCCAGCCGCTTGCGGCATCATAGGTATAGATCCTGCGGGTCATGCCATCCAGTCCCAGGATGTGCATGGGAAAGAAAGTCATGTTGAACCCGATGAAGAAGAGCCAGAAGTTCCACTTGCCGGCGAGCTCGGACAACATGCGGCCGGTCATCTTCGGAAACCAGTAGTAGACACCGCCGAAGAGCGGAAACACCGCGCCACCGATCAGTACATAATGCAGGTGCGCGACTACAAAATAATTGTCATGCAGTTGCGAGTCGAGCGAGGCTGAGGCGAGCATCACGCCGGTCAGCCCGCCGATGATGAAGATGAAGAAAAAACCGATCACGAACAGCAATGGCGTGCGGATCTCGAGCCGCCCACCCGTCGCGAGCGTCGCGATCCAACAGAAGATCTGCACGCCGGTCGGAATCGCAATCAGAATGCTGGCGGCGGTGAAGAAGCTCATGCCCAGAGGAGGCAGGCCGGTCGCAAACATGTGATGGACCCAGAGCCCGAACGCCAGGAATGCCGTCACCACGAGTGATAGGACGAGCGCGAGATAGCCGAACGGGGGCCGCCGCGCGAACGTGCCAATGATCGCGGAGATGATCCCGAGGGCGGGCACGAAAATGATGTAGACCTCCGGGTGTCCAAAGAACCAGAACAGGTGCTGCCACAGCAGTGCGTCCCCGCCTTCGGCGGGGTTGAAAAACTGTGTGCTGACGAGGCGATCCGACATCAAGAAGGAGCTGGCCAGCATGACCGAGGGCATCGCGAACAGCACCATGAAGGAGGTCACCACCTGCGCCCAGACAAACAGCGGCACCCGGTTCAAGGTCATGCCGGGCGCGCGCAGCTTGAAAGCCGTCACGATGAGCTCGATGGCAACGATGAGGGACGCCGCCTCGGTAAACGTGATCATCTGTGCCCAGAAGTCCTGACGCTTACCCGCGCTGTACTGCGGGCCCGCGAGCGGGACGTAGCTGAACCAGCCGGCTTCGGGACCGGTGTTCAGAGCAAACACCGTGAGGATCATGATCCCGCCGAAGGCAAACATCCAGTAGCTGAAGGCGTTGAGTCGTGAGAACGCAATGTTGCGCGCACCGACCTGGAGCGGTACCAGGTAGACTCCCATGGCCTGCATCACCGGCACTGCGAATAGAAACATCATGATCGAGCCGTGGGTCGAGAACAGCTGGTTGTAGAAGTCCGGTCCCACCAGATGTCCGTTGGGGCGGGCCAACTGCAGGCGCATCGTCAGCGCCATCAGTCCCGCGCAGGCGAAGAACAGGAATGCCGTCACGATATAGCGCCTGCCGATGCGCTTGTGGTCGACCGTGGTAAGCCAGCCATAGAAGCCCGGCGGATCGAGCCATTGTCTGCCCTCTTCACCCGGCTGAGGACGCTGTGTCTCTCGAGAGTTGCGGTGTTCGGTCATTTGAGGCTCGCAAGATAAGCCGCCAGGGCCGCAAGATCGTCCGGCTGCAACTGTGTGGCCGGCATCTGCACACCAGGCTTGAATCGATGTGGAGCGAGAATCCAGCTCGCGAGGTTACTTTGCGTGTTCGGGAGCGCACCGGCCGCGATCGTCGTGCGGCTCGCGAGATGCGTCAGGTCCGGCGCGACGGTCGCCGCTGCCTGGGTGCCCTGAATGGTATGGCACAGGATGCAGGTCGAAGACTCGAACACTTCGAGCCCATGGCGTTGGATGTCATTTGAGGGATTGCGCGCATCCTGCAGTTGCGCCTGTTTCCATGCCGCGAATTGCTTCGGCGGCTCCGCGTACACCATGAGCCGCATTTTCGCGTGCTGCAAGCCGCAGAATTCCGCGCATTGACCGCTGAAAGTTCCTGGCCGGTCTGCGAGCAGGACCTCCGTGTTCTGATGTCCGGGAATGAGATCCTTCTTTCCCGAAAGGTTCGGCATCCACATGCTGTGGATGACATCTTGCGAGGTCAAGACCAGCTCGACCGGCTTCCCGACCGGAATATGCAACTCGTTCGCCGTGCGTACCCGCCGCGAAGGATCCGGATCATCGTACTCGACTTCCCACCAGTATTGATGTCCCGTCACCAGGATGCGCAAGGAGTCCGTCGGACGCGAGGACAGTCCGTGCATGACGAAGTAGTCACACAATGCCAGCGTCAGGAGAATCAATACCGTCAGCGCCGTAGCCCAGGAGATCACCTGCCGCGAGCGCACATTGCTTTGCTCGCTACTGCCTCGTTGCAACCAGTCGTCGCTGGTGCCGGCGCGTCGCCGGCGCGCGATTGCCCACACCAACACCGCGCTGACGATCAAGTAGACGACGGTGCTGACAGAGACAAATCCAAGCATGAGCTCCGCGATGCTGCGCGCACGCGGCCCCGCGGGATTCATGGCTGCGTGATTGCTGGAGCAGCCTGGTGGCGCGAGCAGCGCGCATCCCACCGCGAGCCATCGGAAGCGCGCGTTGGAAAGTCGTCCCATCATTGGGTATCCCGCGGCGCTGAGCTCGAGACGGGAGCCGACTTGGGGCTGGACGACTCGCTCTTGCGCGTAAACAAGTGGTCGGCGCGGGAAGGCTCGACATCCTTGCGAAGCTGTCCCGACAGTGAGCGCACGTACGCGACGAGCTGCCACACCTGTTGCGGTGGGATCTTGTCGCGGAAGGATGGCATGCCGTTCGGGCGCCCCTCGACGATCGTCGCGTAGATGTTGGCCGGCGCACTACCGTAAATCCATTTCTCGTCCATCAAAGCAGGCCCGATCGATCCGCCGCCATCGGCGTGGCAGCCCTTGCAATTGAACCATTCGAACAGCTGCTTTCCCTGCGAGACGGCGTACGCATTGTCATCATAAGGAGAAGGAGGCCCGGATGTTGGGATCGAGGAGCCGGGCTGCAACTCCGACTGCCTGATCGTCTGCACGCCCCGGGGCGTGGCGGGACTGTCGCTGAAGCGTCTACTCTCCCGCTCACATCCCAGCAGGGTCAGCGCTATCAGTGCAACGACCGCCAGCTCAAGGAAGCGCGAAGACATAAACCGCACCACCCTTTTGTGTGTACTGTGGGAGGTCCGCCATCGCTCCGCCCCAACCATTGCCGGCGCTCGCGTCCTGCGGATCCAGATCTCCCGACACCACAGCGCCGGCCCAACCGCCTACGCCCGAGAGGATGGCGACGTACTGCTTGCCGTCCGGTCCGCGATAGGACACCGGTTGCCCTACGATTCCCGAGCCGGTCTTGAATTGCCAAAGCAGCCGTCCCGTGCGGGCATCGACCGCTTTGAACCAACCGTCCATGGTTCCATAGAATGCGACGTTTCCCGCAGTGACGAGCGCCCCGCTCCACACGGGAAATTTTTCCGCGATCTCCCAGACACTTTTACCATTCGCAACATCCCAGGCGCTGAATACTCCGCGATTTCCCCCCTCCCCCGCGTGCATTTTCACGTTCGCGCCGACGTAAGGAGTACCAGCAATGTAGTTCGCGGGTACCGCTTCCTCGTCCTGACACATGTTTTGGTGCGGGATGTAGAGGAAATGGGTCATGGGAGAATACGCGGAAGGTTGCCAGTCCTTGCCCCCTGCCGCGTGCGGACAGATATCACGGACGACGTGACCGACGGTTGGCTTCTTCTCAGGGACATAGTGCGGGCGTCCCGTCGGGAGATCGATCTTATCGATGGTATTGACGTGGACAAACGGGTTCGCAGAGATGACCTCGCCCGTTGCACGATCGATGACGTACAGATAGCCGTTGCGATCCGGGTGCGCCAGCACCTTTCTGGGCTTTCCGCCAATGTCGATATCCATGAGCACGTTTTCGTTCACGCCATCGTAGTCGTACAAGTCGTGCGGGCTCATTTGATAAAACCACTTGGCGGCGCCCGTATCCACGTCGCGCGCGAAGATTCCGGCCGTCCACTTGTTGTCACCCGGGCGCTGATCGGGATTCCAGGGTCCCGGATTGCCGGTTCCGTAAAAGATGAGGTTGAGATCCGGGTCATAGGAGATCCAACCCCAGACTGTCCCTCCGCCGCGCTGCCACGCGCCCGGCGGCCACGTCCGGATCCCCAGATCCTGGCCTCGATCCCCCGCATAGAAGGGTTTGAAGTCCGCTCCAATGAGCACATCCCGGTCGGAGCCCGTGCTGTAGGCGCGCCAGACCTGTTGACCGGATTTCTCGTCCAGGGCGGTCAACCAGCCGCGCACACCAAACTCGCCGCCGCTGTTGCCCACCAGGACTTTACCCTTGGCAACAAAGGGCGCCATTGTCATAGTCTCACCCCGCTTGATATCCGCGAGATGGACGCGCCAGATCTCCGCACCCGTGGCTGCATCGACGGCCACCGTCTGGCCGTCGAGGGTGTTGAAGAAGACCCGCCCGTTGGAGTAGGTCGCCCCCCGGTTGATGGTGTCGCAGCAAGCAACACCTTGCGAGGACGAGGACGGATTCGACTGATACTTGAAGCGCAGCGGTGCGCCCGAGTCCTCCAGAGGCAATGCCAGGAGCGCGTTGGGAAAAGGCGTAACAATGTACATCGTGTTGCCCGACACGATGGGCGCGGCCTCATGGCCGTGAGTCAAGCCTGTGGAAAATGTGAACCTCACTTGGAGCTTGTCCACGTTCGAGCTGTTGATGTCAGTCAGAGAGCTGAAACGGGTATTGGCGGCATCCCCGGCGGGCGTCGGCCACTGCTCGCCGGAGCGGGTTCCACCGGTCTGCGCCGCGGCAAGAGCCGTGACTACTGTCGAGACAAAGATCAACAACAACGTAGATGGCGTTCGCATGGCCACGCCGTAGCAAGTAGTGCACCAGGAATCCGGTCCCGCAAGCAACTTGATGTATGTTAACTTAAAACACTGCGCTCGCCGGCGGAGCGCGCGCGCCGCGCCTTCGGGCTTTCGCACTGCTGGCGAAACTATCTGTGAAATGGGGTAGGAATGGGCAGTCCGAGTTGCACGTGTGCCCTGACAACCGGTAGCAGCGCTTGGGACTGGACATGAATCCGATACATCTGCACGTCGCGGAAATAGCGTTGTAACCGATCGCCGCGACGTGCGACGGATGCGCCCACGGTGTGGAACAGCATTTCAACGGCTTCACAGGCGGCGCGGCAACCCTCGCGCGCCGTGCCCCAGACCTTGGCCGTGTCCTCTGGTGTGATCGGGATGCGTGTCCTCATCCAGCGATCGCACTGTTCGGTGTAGAGCCGCGTCGCAGCCAATGTCAAGCCTTCTGCGGCGTCGGCGCGGCACAGGGCTTCGCCAAACACCCGCTGCAGTTCCGGGTCGTGCATGCGCAGCCGAGTCGGATCGGCGAAGCTGGGCTTGGCCCGCAGCTGCCGCTCATATTCCTCGCAAGCAGCCCGCGCGGCGCCCGTCAGAATGGCTCCGAACTCGCAGCTGAACCAGCTGAAAATCAGCCCAAGAAACAGGCCTTCTCGATGCAGGCGCGTGCCCGGCGTGCCCTCGGGCAACGTTTCGGTGGACAGCCTGGCGATCGGCGAAGGTATGATGTGGCGGTCAGGTACAAACACGTTTGTCAGCCGAACGCTGTTTGAGCCACTGCCCTGCATGCCCATTGCCGCCTCCCCACCCCAATCGGCGACGACCGTCACAGACTCCTTGGGCACTACGAATGCGATGGCGCGCAGCTTGGAGCCATCTGGAATGACGGCACCGCCCAGAAAGTAGTTACATACGGGGATTCCCGACGCGAATGGCCATAGACCGCTGACGATATAACCGCCCGCAGCGCGTTCGAACGTCGGCATGCCGGCAGGACCGGCCGCATAGGCTGCGCGGAAATCACCCTCGGGACCGAAGAGCTCGCGCTGCGCCTCCTCGCTAAAATGCGCTCCGAGGACCAGCGCATGTGAGGAAGCCAACGTGTAGCACCATCCGCTACCTGGATGCCCCCGCGAAAGCTCCATGATGACGCGAATGTACGTCTCGCAATCCGTGCCGAATCCACCAAACATCCGGGGCTGCAGGATGCGGTAAAACCCTCCGTCCAGCAGTCTGCGGTGAATGGCGTCCGAATAGGAGCCACGCGCATCGCTTTCGTCCTGCTCATTGCGCAGCTGCTTGGCGATTTCAGCTGCTTCTGCAATCAGCCACTGCGACGACGGTGGCTCCCGGGTGATTTCGGTCTTCGCGTGCGTCATCGCCACCCCCTCTCGACGTTCAATCCCCGGTCAATAGTCGAACGCAGCCGATGCACGGTCAAGGCCTCCGAGCCTTTTCCAGCAACCGCTGGGTGAGCGTGCGCCTTTGCGGCGAGAACTGCTCGACGCAGGCGCGTATGTAAGGACTCAACTGCCGCTTTGCATAGGCCAGATATCCAACCTCGCGCAGCTCATTCAGCGTCTCGGTGTAGTGATCGAGAATCGCCGTCGAGACCACTTTGGTGAGATGCGTCGAGCCAACGCGTGCCGACGCCGAGAGCCAGCGCGCCTTGCCCGGCAATGTCCGCACCGCGGCGATCGCCATGACTGAGGAGATCTCGAAGACCGACCGGCCTTGGCGGGCGGACTCGTGGGACAACTGCTCCCACTGTTGGCGGACGACCTGCTGGGACGGGAGGTCGCCTGGTTTCAAGGTGCGCGCGTGCTCACGGATCGCAGCCCACTCCCGCCGCAAGCCTTCGATGTCCAGTGGCGGAGTATTGATCGTCTCGGCAAGCCGGGACGCGGTCCTCTCCAGTCCGTTGAGTAACTGGTCGACGCTCTCGAACCGAGTGTTTTTCTCCAATAGACCCTCCGTCTTGAGCGCCTCGGTAATTTCGGGAATCAGACGGCGTCCCAAACCACTGACATCCGCCAATGCCGCGAGGACCCAGACAGGCGAAACGCGGAAGGCGACGATGCCGAGCAACTCGATGGCATGCCCCGCACCGCGCCGTACGAGAAAATCCTCGGGTGTCGCCTTTTCGGGCGGAAAAACCCCTTTGGCGCCCCCTACCCGTTCAATCATGTAACGCAGCGTCACTTCGACCAGGTTCTTATATAGCTGGCTACGGCGCACGCTACGTGGGAGCACCACTTCGCCGACTTCACGTAACAAGCCGGCTCCGAGGGCCAGCGCCGACCGGATTACACGCTCAGGCACCGAAAGCAGATAAGCCCGTGAAACCATATGGGAACAGTACACGCCTGACGGCATCGCTGAAACTCAACGTTGATGTCGCAATGACCTCGGCCGCGCACTTTGCCGCGAGCAGACGCCCGCGTATGCTTCTGGCGGATGGGAGACTCTACGCGCACCAGGTCAAAGGAACCGGACAAGACCACCGCGGATTCCACCGCCGCGCTCGAGCTGGATCGCTCGTTTCGCGGACCACTCGTGGCGTACTTCCTGAAGCGCGTGAAGAACCGCAACGAGGCGGAGGACCTGACTCAGGAAGTCTTTGTCCGGCTGCTGAATCATCCCGACAAGAACAATGGTCAGACGATTCAAGGCTACGTCTTTACGATCGCGGCCAATCTATTGCGCGATCGGGCCAAGTCGGTCACGGCGGCCCACCACAGGAAAAACCAAAGCCTGGACCTGATCGATGAAAAAGACGCTGTTGCCGCGAATCTGGTTGAGGACCGCAACCCCGAGCGCGTTCTAGTAGGTAGGCAGGCCATTCAGGGCGTTCTCGATGCGCTCGCAGAGCTGGGAGAACGGACCCGGGATATATTCATTCTGGCGCGGCTGGAGAAGGTGCAGCACCGCGAGATTGCAGCCATGTATGGGATCTCGGTCAGTGCGGTGGAAAAAATGATGATGAAGGCCATGGCGCACCTGGGTGCCCGGTTTCTCCTCCCATGACTGCGTTCCTCGATCTATCACCCGAGCAGCAAAAGCGCCTCGAGGAAGCAGCCGGTTGGCGGCTCAGGCTCACGCGCAACCCTTCCTTGGGCAGCTCGGCCGAATATCGTCAGTGGTGTTCCGATCCCCATAACCTCAGCGCCCGGGAAGCGGTGGGCTCCGCATGCTCCGCGGTCGATTCTCTGGACTCCGCGCCCGAGATGTTGGAGCTGAGGCGGCAGGCATTGGCACGGCTGCGCAGCGCCGGCGACGAGCGCCGGGCGACACGCAAAATCAAAGCCGGCGCCGCTGTGGCAGCTCTGATCCTCGGCGCAATTGGCGCTACTGCTCTCTACTGGCATTTCGTCGGGCCCACCGGGTACAAAACCGACATCGGTGAGCGTCGAGTCGTGGTCCTCCCCGACGGTTCGCGAATTTCCATGGACAGCGATACGAGAATCAGTGTCGCATACGAGAAGACAACTCGGTCGGTCACGTTAGACCGTGGACGGTCGCGGTTTGACGTCGCTCACGACGCGGACCGGCCGTTCACAGTCACGGCAGGCCGGCAGACGGTCGTGGCAGTTGGCACATCGTTCGATGTTGAGCGCCTTCCGTCGACGGTCCTGATAACGCTCATCCAAGGGCAAGTCGTCATCAAGGGGGCACCGGCTCTGGCACCCGCGCAGCCGTCACCAGCGGCCATCGCGCTCCAGCCGGGCGAAGAGCTCATCGTTGCCCAGAATGTCCGCCCCACCATCATGACCGCCGACTTGCAAGCCGCCAGAGCGTGGGAGGCAGGGCGGCTGCTATTCAAGAATGAACCGCTGGGAGATGCGGTAACCCGCATCAACCGCTATACCGCTCACCCGATCAGGATCGATCCTTCGATCGCCTCCATTCGTATCAGTGGCGTGTTCAACGCCGGCGACATTGGTTCGTTCGTCAGCGGTGTCACGAGCTATTTCCCGGTGAAGGCGTCGACCAACGGGCGGAACGACATCTTCTTACAGCCCCGCTGACGCCGACAATTTTTGGGTCAGGGTGAGGAACGGCTTCAGGATCTCGTTCTTCCCTGTAGGAGCACTCGTTCCACGGCGGAGCAGGCTCTGATGAGGGGCTTGCGATGGTCAGCAAACAGAGCCGCGGCACACTGGTGCTTTCGACACTGGTGGGAGGCGTTTTCTTCCGGCTTGGCGCTACGGCACACGCCGGGGATCCAACCTACCGCTTCGACATTCCTCCAGAGCCTTTGAGCCAGGCACTGATCGACTTCAGCCAGACGGCTGCGCAGCAGATCATCTACTCGGAAATCGCGGTGGCAGGAGTCAGCACGACCGGGTTGCACGGCAGCTACACCGCTGCCCAGGCGATCCATGCACTGCTGACCGGCACTGAGCTGAAAGCCGATACCAACTCCTCCGGTGTGTTGATGATCAGAGCCAAGGATGGCGACAGCACGCGGACCGCGGCACCGCCCCCTGCCAATCCACCTATTCAGCGTACCGTGTACCAGGCAGTCGCGGCTGACACCCCGGCTGCGCAACCGCCGCCCGCTCCAGCCCCGCAGCCGGCAGAGGAGCCGGCCGGGGCCGAGGAACTGAGCACCGTGGTCGTGACGGGCTCGACTTCCCAGCGGACTTTGTTGAATGCTTCGGTAGCCATCACCGCGATCAACTCCGCGGACCTGGAGCAAAAGGCACCGCGAAACACGGTGGATGTGCTGGAGATGGTGCCAGGCATCTTTGTCGAGGGCACGGCGGGACCGGTCTCCAACAACTATTCCGTGCGCGGCTTGCCAGGTGGCGGGCAGGAATTCATCCGCCTGATCGAAGATGGCATGCCGGCCATCTACGGTGGCTTGAATGACGACGAGGTGTTTCAAAACGACATCTCCATCGATCACGTGGAGGCGCTCCAGGGCGGCAGCTCGGGCATTCTCACGCCAAACGCGGCGGGCGCCTCCATCAATTTCATCTCGCGCAAATTGAATTTCGACCAGGGCGGCGGCCTCGCCAGGGTCGCCGGCACGACCTACGCAGAGCGGCGCATCGACGCATGGTATTCGGCGCCGATCGTCCCGGATCTCGCCTTTGCGGTCAGTGCCTACTATGACTCCAATCCAGGCACACGCGATTCACCGTTCCGCTACGACACCTGGCATACGAAACTGCAGCTCGAAAAGCACTTCGATGACGGCGCCCGGGTGCGCCTGACCTGGAAGAGATGGGACGAGCACGATCCATACTATGCCGACCAGCCGTACGCCTACAGCAACGGCAGAATCAGCAGCGTTCCGGGACTGGACTCCCAGTTCGGCAACATCATGGGCCGGGATTTCGCCTATGTGACGGTGCCGGACTCCTGTGCCAACGAATGTTTCCGGACCTTCAGCGCCGTCGAGGGCATTCACGCGACCGGCAGCCTGTATCGTCTCGATCTCGACGTGCCGTTCACTGACTCGATCAGCGCGTTCGCCAGAGCCCGCTACACCCAGACGGACTGGAATTTCAACGGCGTATTCGCCGGCAGCGGAACCGGCAACGGTGGGCTCACTTCGGCGGTCAACTATCTGACGCCGGGCGACGCCTCACCCATCGCCAGCCTTCTCACGGCGGGACAGGCCGCATTTCCGGCCGCCACCCAGTTCGGAATCCGCAACGTCGCGACCGGCCAGGTGATCGCGGGCTCGAATGTCGCCGCGTTGAACGCTCTCAACGGTAACGGGCTGCTGCAAAGAACCGTTCTCAACCGCCAGCTGATCGAGCAGCGGGACTGGGGCAGCGACTTCGGCGTCAAATGGGACATGTCCGGCAGCAACTGGACCAACAGTCTGACCGTCGGCGCAATGCTCTACTCCACCCACCAGACCAACGACCAGTCCGGAGTCTCGTCAGTCGTCAACGACGTCGTCAATCAGTCGAACATCTACGATATAGTTGCACTGAGCTCCGCGGGGGGCGTGCTCGGGACACTCAGCAACAACGGCGTGGTCAGCTATGGGGACTGGGGCGCCGGCATCAGCTACTACAACCAGAACTCGCAATCGGTGTACATCAATAACGAGCTCGCGTGGAATCAGCGCCTGCACTTCGATTTTGGCGTGCGCTACGAGCACGAGAAGGAAGACGCGGCGGCCGGCAACAGCACGTCGGCGCCGATTCCCCCAGGCGTCACGGGGGTCGTGCAAACCAACCCCAACGCCTTCAACGGCACGTTCTCCTATACCTCCGGAGCGGAAAACCCCGTCAATTGGACGGTCGGCGTCAATTACACCGTATCTGCCAACTTGTCGGCCTACGCTCGTTACGAGAAAGGCTACCAGACTCAGGGTGCCAATGCGCACCCCACCGGCGTCGTACTGTATGAGGCCGGCGTGACCTACGCCAACTACGGCCTCGTTGGCACCCTGCGGGGCTTCCGCACGCAGTTCGACAACCAGACCTGGGGTGGTGGGGTCGACCCGGCCAACCCCAACCTGAATCTCGGTTTTTTTGCGGACTCAGACACCAACGGGGTCGACCTCGACGCCACCTATCGTCCCGAATTCGAGCCGCTGCATGCCTTCTCGCTGCATGCGCAGGCAACGTATCAGAACCCGACTTTCAGCAACGTCTCGACCGGCACTATCACGATCAACAATGTAAACATCTCGGCCGAGGCCAACGCGTTCTACGATGGCAAAACTCCGGGACGCACGCCCGATGTGATGTACACCATCACGCCGCAATACGACCTGCCGGACCATCGGGGCCTGCTCTATCTGCGCTATAAATACATCGGGCGTATATTCGCCGATAACGGCAACGCGGTGGCGTTGCCCGGCTATGGCGTGCTGTCAGTGGGCGCCATCTACAACCTCACCGAGAAGGCCAGCTTGAATGTCAGTGTCGACAATGTCACGAACGAGCTCGGGCTGACCGAAGGCAATCCGCGCCAAGGGTTCACACAGTCGATTGTGAACGGCTATTTCTACGGTCGTGGTATCGTAGGGCCCACAGCCCTGGTCTCGCTGACCTACCGGTTGGATTGAGGGAGATCGCGCCTGAGCGCACATGCCTGACCGGCGTATTCGTAGCATCGTCATTCTAGGAGGCGGGACGGCCGGCTGGATGACCGCGGCTGCCCTGGCCAAGGTAAATTCACCCCCGCAATTCACAATCACCCTCATCGAATCCGACCAGATCGGCACCATCGGCGTGGGTGAGGCCACGATCCCCACCATCCATTGGTTCAACAGGCTCATCGACCTGGATGAACGGGACCTCATCCGTGAGACGCAGGCGACGTACAAGCTCGGCATCGAGTTCGTCGGCTGGAACGGTGACGGCAGCCGCTACTTTCATCCATTTGGGCGCTACGGCGGTCCGCACGACGCCGCAATGTTCTATCACCGTTGGATCAGGGCGAAACTGGCCGGCACAGCGCAGCACCACACGGAGTACTCCCTGACCACCAGGACGGCGCGGGCGGGAAAATTCACGCCGCCGGCCCACGATCCCAACTCCATACTTGCAACGCTCGGCTATGCATACCATTTCGATGCCAGCCTATATGCCGCCTTGTTACGCCGGCGCTGCGAACCGAAAGGTGTACGGCGCGTCGAGGGCAGGGTCACCCAGATCAACCAGGACCCGGAATCCGGTTTCATCACCTCACTGCAAACGCACAGGGATGAGCTGATCGAAGGCGATCTCTTCATCGATGCTTCCGGGTTGCGGGCGCTCCTGATAGAAGGCACGCTGCACAGCGGGTTCGAGGACTGGTCGCATTGGCTGCCATGCGATCGGGCGTTGGCTGTGCCGAGCGAACGGGTGCAGGACCCGATTCCCCACACGCGCTCGACCGCACACGCCGCGGGTTGGCAATGGCGTATTCCTTTGCAACACCGCACGGGCAATGGGATGGTCTACAGCAGCTCATTCTGGAGTGACGATCAGGCGGCGGAAGTCCTGCACGCTCATCTCGATGGGAAACCGCTCGCGCAGGCCCGCCCTGCCGGACCCACGGGCCAGCCGATACGTTTTCTGGCTGGCCGGCGCCGGCAAGCGTGGAGCAAGAATGTGGTGGCTATCGGTTTATCGAGCGGTTTTCTCGAGCCGTTGGAATCCACGAGCATCCATCTGATACAAAGTGCCATCGCCAAGCTCCTTGCGCTCTTCCCCACGCGCGACTGCTATCCTGAGACCGCCGCGCAGTTCAATCGCGTCTTCGACGCCGACGTCGAGTCGGTTCGCGATTTTCTGGTGCTGCACTATCACCGCTCGGTAGGAAGGTCGGAGCCATTGTGGCAACATTGCCAACACATGGCCCTACCCGATGCCGTGGTCGAGAGGATGGCCCACTTCACCCACACGGGCCGGATCGTGCTGCGGACGGACGAGCTCTTCAAGGAGGCCAGTTGGTTCGCTGTCATGATGGGGCAAGGGCTGGAGCCGACCGACTATAATCCCCTGGTGGACAGCATTTCTGCCGAGGAAAACCGGCTGCATCTGGCGCGCATCGAGCAGCAGATCTCCCTGGCGCTCGGCGGAATGATGCGGCATGAAGACTACATCCATAAACAACTCCGACAGCCCTGACCTGCCATGCCGACGTTGCCCCACGGCGTAGCGGCTCTGCTCCTCGCGGTTTCCCTCGCTTGTCCGCCCAGCTCCGTCTTGGCGCGCGAAGCGCCCTTTCACTTCGAGCTCGAGGAGGGGCGGAACGTCAATTATCTGATCCGTGAGGGCAAGATCGCGGCACATATGGTGCTGCGCTCAGGTCAGGCCCCACGCATCCTGGTCGCCTTTCCCGCGGGAAACAGCGGCGTGGGAGTTTGGTTCCAACCTCAGGAAGCCGGCGCGCATTGGGTCCTCGAGGCTCTACCCACAACGAGGATTGCCCGTGATTCCCAGGGGCGCCCCCTTTATGGGGTTGCCTTCGATACCTCGATCGCAATAAAAAGCCTGGTGCCCAAACAGGCGATTCTCTCGAGCATCCGCATTCTGCGGGACTACGAATCTTCGGGGGCCGTTCCTGAGGAGGTGGTCATTCGCCCCGAG
>Ga0068855_100001231_pt1 | contig 31772 bp, 28 predicted proteins | sample KBSCornC52_FD_66592 | JGI IMG/M metagenome (GOLD analysis project Ga0068855, IMG submission 66592) | Corn rhizosphere microbial communities from Kellogg Biological Station, Michigan, USA - KBS Corn C5-2 | ecosystem: Host-associated > Plants > Roots > Rhizosphere > Soil ...
CCCACAATCACACCCGCCGCGACCGAGATGAAAGCCGGCAACTCGGGCCCGTTCTCGGCGACTCGCTTGAGTCCGTAGATCACGAGCAGAACGCCGGCCAGCGACAGCACGGCGCTGAAAATGTCTACGGGCTCGGCTACGGGGTCGCGAAACTCCGGCAGCAGTCTCGGCCCTACCAGCAGCAACAGCACCATTACCGGAACGCCCAACAGAAAAACCGAGCCCCACCAGAAATACTCCAGCACCACTCCGCCCAGCAGTGGACCGATGATTCCGCCGATCGAATAGCTCGTTACCCAGACCCCGATCGCGAAAGTGCGTTGCTGATGATCCCGGAACATCACCCGGATCAGCGAGAGCGTCGACGGCGCCAGAGTCGCGCCCGCGACGCCGAGCAGGGCACGCGCCGCGATGAGCATCCCGGGGCTGGCCGAGAATGCAGCCACTACTGAAGTGACTCCGAATGCGGCGGCGCCTATCATGAGCAGCCTGCGGCGCCCGATTCGATCGCCGAGGTTGCCCATCGTGATCAGCGAGCCGGCCACCATGAATCCGTAAATGTCGAGAATCCAGAGCAGCTCGGAGCTGGTCGGCTTGAGATCTTCGCTCATTCGCGGGACGGCGATGTTCAGTACCGTGAGATCCATGGCGTAGAGCACGCACGGGAGCGCGATTACGGCGAGGCCGATCCATTCGCGGCGCGTCGCCTTCGGCTGCTGTGCGGGAGGTTCAGGCATCGAGTTCATCGGCAGGCAGGAAGATAAGGCACAACGGCCGGACTGATTCACGGGACCGAGACTCTTCCGCCCCACGCAGTATTCCATACTTTTGCGGAACGCGGGGGCTCGAACGAGCCTACGCTACGACGAGCCGCACGATGCACAGCAGCAGCGGAGGGATTTCAAACCCGGAGGCTACATGTTGAGGAATGAAATAGCGTTGGGCGCCATCACGGCGCTCCTCGTCGGTTGCACGGCGGACAAGCCCGCTCCGACCGCGTTCGAGATCCGCGCGCCTCTGTTTGCGGTTGGAGGCAACGGAGCCTTCAATCTCGGAACCCACATGACCGGCGCCGGCGAAGTCTTCACGCCAACTCCGCCGAGCACTGCGACGCCTGCCGATTCGAAAGGGCAGGGCGAGGCAATCTTCAGAGTCAGTAGTGACGGCAGTTCGGTCGATTTCCGGCTCATCGCGTCTAACATCGACAACGTGATCATGTCGCACATCCACTGCGGACGGCCCGGGCAGAACGGACCGATTCGGATGTGGCTCTATCCGGTCATTGGACCGACGGGCGCGCCGGGGCCGAATGGATCCGGTCCGCAGAACGGCGTTCTGGCATCCGGCACTTTTCACCCTGCTGGCGTTATCTGTCCGGCGAGCGCAGTCGGTCAGGACATGCCGCTACTCGACGCTATCCGGGCGGGCCTCACCTACGTCAACGTGCACACGAACGATGGCGTTGCTCCGACCAATACGGGACCGGGAGATTTCCCCGGCGGTGAGATTCGCGGCCAGCTCGACGAACATAACAATTGAAGGCGGTGTTTCCGCGACGGCTCGATCGTAGCCGTCGCGGAGCTCCCGCCTCCTTCCCGCCTCCCGCCTCCCCCCGTCCCGCCTCCCGCTATCTGATCGGCCAGGTCCCGCCGACGGCCTTGTATACCGCAACGAGAGCAGTCGCGGCCGCCGTGTAACCCTGTGTCAGCTGGCTCTCGGCGTCGAGCAGTGTACGCTCCGCATCCAGCACCTGGAGAAAATCCGTGAGCCCCGCCTCGAACCGCTGCTGGGCGAGATCCGCGGCGCGAGCGCTCGAACGCACCGCGCTCTCGAGGATCGCCAGACGGGCATGCGCCCGATCGTAAGTCACGAGCGATCCCTCGCTCTCTTCGAGCGCTTGAAGAACGGTCGCGTTGTAGTTGGCCTGCGCCTCTTCCTGGCCGGCCTGTGCTACCTCGACTCTCTCTCGTACACGTCCCACGTCGAATAGCGGGAAACTCACGACCGGTCCTACCAGAAGCCTGGAGGTCCCGCGCTTGAACAGGGAATCGGCGGCCGTCGCTGCATAGCCGGCGCGCGCGGCGAGCGTGACACGCGGCAGGTATTCCGCGCGCGCGGCCCCGACGAACAACGACCGCGCCGCGAGTTGTCGCTCAGCGCGTAGCACGTCGGGCCGACGATGAACGAGTTGGTCCGGCGAGCCCACAAACAATGTGTCCGGCAGATGCAGCAGCGGTCCCGTGTCGAGCACCGCAACTGGTAGCGCGTTCGGAGCACGCCCGAGCAAAACCGCCAGTCGGTTCCTGTCCAGTGCGATCTGCGATTCGAGGAGCGGTGTCGTCGCGAGCGTCAGATAGAGCACTGATTTCGCGCGCTCAGTATCGAACGCCGTTCCGCGACCTGCTGCCAGACGATCTTCAGTGAGCTTTACGACGTTGCGCTGGTTCACCGCGTTCCGCGCGGACACCGCAAGCTGCCGTTGAGCGCCTCGCAGATCGAAGTAAGTGCGCGCGACCTCGGCCGCCACACTCACCTGAACGTCCTCGAGACCGTACTGCGACGACTCGGCCAACGCGCCCTGCGCTTTCACCGTTCGTCCGACGCGACCGAACATGTCTACTTCCCACGACGCGTCAAAGCCCACGTCCCACAACTGCGACGTCGGAAGCTGACTCGAGGCGCCGGGCGTCTGTGCGATCGAAAATTGCTGGCGCGAGGTGCTGCCCGTCCCCGTTATTGTCGGCACCAGATCGTACGCCGCGAGCCGCCGTGCCGCGCGGGCACTCGTAAGACGCGACTCGGCGATGCGAACATCCGTGTTCGCGCGCTGTGCTTCACGAATCAGCATCGTCAGCGTGGTGTCACCGAGATCGCTCCAGAACGGAGTCGATGCCAATGCCGTGCTCACGTGAATCGCGCTGGTCGGGATGTCTTCCGACGCACCGCGCGCGCCAGCTGGAGCGGACGAGACGGTGCTGACACTGTAAGTAGAAGGAACCGGCACTTCAGGTGCGCGGTACGCTGGCGTGGAACAGGCGGCCAGCAGCACGGTGAACGCCGGCAGAATCTTACGCATGGGAACTACCCTCATTCCCCACCGCCAGCGTTGGACGCCAGCCGTGGAGCGGTTTTACATCATCAGGTTGAGTCGCTGGCTTCTCATGGGTCCGGTCGACGACCCCGCGGACGAGAACGTAGAAGAGCGGCGTGAAGAGAAGTCCAAGGAACGTGACGCCTAGCATGCCCGAGAACACGGCGATGCCCATCACCCTCCGCATCTCCGCGCCCGCTCCACTTGCGACAATCAGTGGAATGACGCCAGCGATGAACGCAAAGGACGTCATCAGGATCGGACGCAGTCTGATTCGAGCCGCTTCCAGGGCCGCCGTGAATCGATCCCGACCCTGCCGCTCCAGATCGCGCGCGAACTCCACGATCAGAATCGCGTTCTTGCACGCGAGCCCGACGAGCACGAGCAGACCGATCTGGGTGAAGACGTTGTTGTCGCCGCGCGTGAGCCACACTCCGGCAATCGCCGAAACCAGCGACATCGGCACGATCAGCATGATCACGACCGGCAATGACCAGCTCTCGTACTGCGCCGCGAGAACCAGGAATACGAGCAGAATGCAAAGAGGGAAAACGAGAATGGCTGTGTTGCCGGCCAGCTTCTGCTGATAGGTGAGCTCGGTCCACTCGTAGCCCATGCCGTTGGGCAGGGTCTCGTTGGCGAGCCGTTCCATTATCTGCACCGCTGCACCAGCACTCGTTCCGGGAGCCGCGCTGCCACTGATGTCAGCCGCTGGGTACCCGTTATAGTGCGTGACCTGATCCGGCCCGTATGATTGCTTCATCGTCAGCACCGAGCCGAGTGGAACCATGTCGCCGCGAACATTTCGAACCTTGAGCTGGCCGATGTTGTCCGCGTTCGCCCGATAAGGCGCGTCGGCCTGGGCGATCACCTGGTAGGTGCGGCCGAACTTGTTGAAGTCGTTGACGTACTGGGAGCCGAGGTAGATCTGGAGCGTCGAGAACACATTGTTCAGCGGGATCCCCAGCTGCTTCACCTTGTCACGATCGACGTCGGCGAAGAGCTGCGGCACGTTTATCTGGAAGCCGGAGAAAGCACCGCCGAGTCCTGGTGTCTGGAAGACGCGTCCGATCAACGCCTGAGTGTTCGCATAGAGTGTCGAATCACCCAGCCCTGCCCTGTCCTCGATCATCATCTTGAAACCGCCGATCGATCCCAGTCCGTTCACCGCGGGCGGCGGAAAGACGGCGACGAAGCCCTCCTGGATCGTAGAGAACTTCTGATTGAGCGCCATCAGGATGGCGTTGCTCTTCAGATCCTTGGACTTTCTTTCCTCGAACGGCTTGAGGCCGAAGAAGATGACGCCGGCGTTCGACTTGGGGCCGAAGCTGGTGATGGACAAGCCCGGGAACTCTACTGCGTGCTCGACGCCAGGTGTCTTGAGAGCGAGGTCGGACATCCGTCTGATGACGGCTTCGGTGCGATCGAGCGATGCCGCGTCGGGCAGCTGCGCGATGGCGACGAGGTAACGCTTGTCCTGACTCGGCACGAATCCCTTCGGCACTCTCGAGAATCCGATGATGCCGACCACGACCAGCACCGCGTACACCGCGAGTGCGATGCGGGAACGGTGTGTCACACGCGTCACGACGGTGCCGTAGCGATTTGATGCCCGGCCGAAGAGACGGTTGAATGGATCGAACAGCCAGCCAAGCCACCGGTGCATGAAGCGTGTCGGCGCATCCTCCGCCGCACCGCGCGGCTTGAGCAGCACTGCGGCCAGCGCCGGCGACAGTGTCAGTGAGTTGAACGCCGAGATCAGCGTCGAGAACGCGATGGTGAGCGCGAACTGCCGGTAGAACTGGCCGTCGAGACCGCTGATGAATGCCACCGGCACGAAAACGGCGGACAATACGAGCGCGATGGCGATGATCGGGCCGCTGACTTCCTCCATCGCGCGGTGACTGGCATCGAGGGGTGAAAGACCCTCCTCGATGTGTCGCTCGACGTTCTCCACCACAACGATCGCATCGTCGACGACGATTCCGATCGCCAGCACCAGTCCGAATAGCGACAAGGTGTTGATCGAGAATCCCGTCGCCAACATCACCGCGAAGGTGCCGACGATGGAGATAGGTACCGCGACGAGTGGGATGATTGATGCCCGCCACGTCTGGAGGAAAAGCACGACCACGATCACGACCATCAGCGTCGCGAGGAGCAGCGTATAGATCACTTCCCGGATCGAATCGCGGACGAACAAGGTCGGATCGTATACGGAACTCCATTCCACACCCTGTGGGAAACGCGTCTTGAGGTCTGCCATCTTCGCGCGAATTGCGCTCGAGAGAGCCAGCGCGTTCGAGCCAGGAGATTGGAATACGACGACGGCGACGGCCGGCTTGTTGTCGAGCAGCGCCCGAAGGCCGTACGTTCCCGGTCCCAATTCGATGCGCGCGACATCGCGAAGACGGGTGACCGCTCCGTCGGCGCCGGTCTTGACTATGATGTTGCCGAACTCCTTTTCGTCGGTGAGTCGGCCGCGCGCGACGACTGTCAGCTGATATGCGACGGGATCATTCACCGGCGGGGCGCCGACGGTGCCGGCTGCGACCTGGACGTTCTGCTCGCGAATTGCGTTGACGACGTCGGAGGCGGACAATCCATACGATGCTACGCGGTTCGGATCGAGCCAGACGCGCATCGCATAGTCGCCAGCGCCGAACACGATTACCTGACCCGCGCCTGGAATGCGCGACAGATCGTTGCGGACGTTCAGCAACGCATAATTGCGGAGATAAACCGGGTCGTAGCGGCCGTCCGGAGAATACAGGTGCACGACCATGGTGATGTCCGGTGAGCGCTTCTGTGTAACTACGCCTAGAGCGCGCACCTCTTCTGGCAATCGAGCCAGCGCCTGGTTTACGCGATTCTGCACCTGCACCTGCGCAAGGTCAACGTCGGTGCCGATCTGGAAGGTGACGGTGAGATTGAACGTGCCGTCGGCCGAGGCGGACGATGTCATGTAGAGCATCCGCTCGACGCCGTTGATCGCGTCCTCGAGCGGCGTTCCTACGGTCTGGGCCAGCACCGTCGGATTTGCGCCGGGATATATCGCACTGACCGTGATGGTCGGCGGCGTTACTTCGGGATACTCGCTGATCGGCAGCTGCGTGACAGCGATCAATCCACCGGCAAGAATGACCAGGGACAGCACGACCGCGAAGATCGGGCGGTCGATAAAAAAGCGTGAGAAGCGCACGGGTCGGGCTCCGAAAAAGTTGCGCTACCGCGTCGCGGGTGCCGGTGTGGCACTCTCGGCGACCATGGCAGCATTCGTTGCGGCGACCTTCATTCCGGGTCGAACCCGCATCAGGCCGTTGATGACTACCCGCTCTCCGGGCTTGAGGCCGGATTCAACCGTGCGCAGACCGTCTACGACACGGCCGGTGACGACGGGACGATACTCGACCGTGTTGTCGCTCTTGAGCACGAGCACGAACTTCCGGTCCTGGTCGGTGCCGATGGCCTGGTCCTGAACCAGCGTCGCCGGGTGGCGCGCGCTTCCGAGGAGTCGCACGCGCGCGAACAATCCCGGCGTGAAGAGTCCGTTGGGGTTCGACAACAGCGCGCGAGCGCTGATCGTGCCCGAGGCGCCATTGACGCGGTTGTCGACGAAATTGAGTCTTCCCTCGTGCGGGAATCCCGTCTCGTTGGCGAGACCGATCAAAACCTCGCGTCCCTTCGGTCCTGTGGCGTTCGCGCCGATGTACTTCAGGTACGCCTGCTCGTCGGTGTCGAAATAGACGTAGATCGGATCGATCGAGACGATAGTCGTTAGCAAGGACGGTGACGGCGGCCCCGACTGGACGACATTGCCCGGCGTGATTTCGGCGCGACCGACGCGTCCGGTAATCGGGGCCCGCACAACCGTCCACTCCAGATTCAATCGTGCGACTCGCAGCGCCGCCTCGGCGCCTTTGACCCCGGCGTCGCCTTCGGCGCGGCCGCTCGTTCTCGCGTCCAGCTCCTCACGCGAGATCGCCTGGCTGTTCACGAGCTTCTGCGCGCGCTCGACTTCCATGCCTGCGAGCTGATTGCGAGTGCGCGCCTGGGCAAGCACTGCCTCAGCCCGCGCGACCTCGGCTTCGTACGGACGCTGGTCGATCACGAACAGAACGTCGCCCTGATGCACGATCGCGCCTTCAGTGAAACCGACGCGCTGCAGGAAACCCCCGACACGCGGCCGGACCTCGACCGAGTTGACGGCCTCGAAGTGGCCGGTGAACTCGTCGTAGTCGGCGACGACGCGCTCGACGGCCGGTGCGACCGTGACCTGGGGCGCCTGCATCGCCGGCGGATCCTTGTGGCAGGCGGAGGCACCGATGACGAAGACCGCGGCGGCCGTCCAATGGCCCGCGTGTACTCTGAAGGAAACGTGCTGGGCGCGAGAGAAAGTGGAACTCATGTTGCACAACTCCGAAGCGGGAGACTGCCACAACCCACTGTGGCACTGCGGGTGGAACTGTAGTATGTTACCGATCGGTAACACTTCGTAACCACCCCCATGTTACCGGTCGGTAACATTTTAGTCAAGGAGGGGTAGAAACTATCGTGCAAACAGATATTCACGGCAAGAGGCCGAAAACGAAAAAACCGGTTCGTCACAGTGTCCCCCTTCGCGAGCGGATTCTCGTGGCGGCTGGCGACCTGTTTCATAAGCAGGGCATCCGCGGCGTAGGCGTCGAAGCGATCGCCGAGGCGGCGCAGACGAACAAGATGACGCTCTATCGCTACTTTGCTTCCAAGGATGAGCTGATTACGGAATGGGTGCGCGGGATGATCGCGCACAAGGAAGAGGACTGGAAGGATCTGAATGCCAAGTACCGCGGAGATCCGGAGGGCCAGCTCCAGGAGTGGAGCCGCCGCATTGCCGCGAAGCTCCGCGCGATGGAGGAGCGAGGGTCCGCCCTCGGCAATGCATTCGCCGAGCTGCCCGATCCGAACCACCCGGCGCGGCGCGTGATGCAGGAGCACAAGCTTCGGGAGCATAAGCGTGTCGTACGCCTTTGCAAGGCGGCCGGTTTCCCGGATCCGGCCTTTTCCGCGAATCTGTTCACCATGATGCTCGAAGGCGCCCATTCGTGCGGAACGTGTGTCGGGATGAGGCAGATCGGTGAGCATCTCGTGCAGGTCGTGGATCTGATGGTGGAAAACAACCGGCGGCGGCGGACCGCCTAAGCCTGGGCCGGATCTCCGGCTCCATCCATAAGTCGAACGAGATGGGGCGAAATCGACATCCCGATCAATCCCAGTTCGCCGCTGACTCCTTTTCGTGGCCGCCTTGCCATCCGCGCCCTCGATCCGCACAATGAAGCAGCAAGGAGCGGTCATGACACGCATGTCTGTCGTCGCGGTCGCGGTTCTTCTCACTAACCCCGCGCTCGCGGCGTATTCGCAGGAGCACGAGCATCCCCAGGGCTCGCCGACTGAAAAGTTGGGCACCGTGCACTTCGCGACATCGTGCAGTCCCAAAGTCGCGCCGCAGTTCGATCGCGCGGTTGCGCTGCTCCATTCCTTCGAATTCGGCGCGTCGATTCGGGGCTTCAATGAAGTGCTCGCTGGCGACTCCACGTGTGCGATGGCGGATTGGGGGATCGCGCTGAGTCGATGGACTAATCCCATGGCGGCCGGAAACAGGTCCGTCGCTCAGCTACAGCAGGGCAAGCAGGCCGTTGACGCCGCGATGCGTCTCGGCGACCATGCCTCCGAGCGTGAGCGCGGCTACATACGCGCCGTGGGCCGGCTGTACGATGATTTCGAGCACAGGGATCAACAAACCCGCGTCGTCGCGTACTCGAACGCGATGAACGAGCTCGCGATTCAGCAACCGGCCGATACGGAAGCAATGATCTTCTACGCGATTTCACTCACTGCGTCCGCGCCGCCGACAGACAAGACATACGCGAATCAGCTGAAGGCGGGCGCTATTCTCGAGTCACTTTGGGCGAAGCAGCCGAATCATCCCGGGATCGCGCATTACATCATCCACACGTACGACTATCCCGCGCTCGCTGACAAAGCGCGAGCAGCCGCGGAGCGCTATGCGAGCATCGCGCCGTCCGCCGCCCACGCGTTGCATATGCCTTCGCATACGTTTACTCGCGTCGGGATGTGGCAGGAATCAGTCGACGCGAACAATCGTTCGATGAAGGCTGCGCTGAGCACGGGCTCTATTGCAGAGGCGTTGCACGCCGCCGACTACGCGATGTACGCCGATTTACAAATGGGAAAGGAATCCGACGCAAAAGCGGTTCTCGATGGGCTACCAGCGCTCGCAGCGCGCTTCGACGTGAACGCGATCACCGGAGCCGCACCCGGTTCGGCCGGCGTATTCGCGCTAGCTGCGATTCCGGCGCGCTGGGTTCTGGAGCGAACGGCATGGGCGGAGGCCGCCGCTCTCGAGCCGAAGGCGAGTGCATATCCCTACACGGAGGCGATGACGTACTTCGCTCGTGCACTGGGCGCGTCGCACACCGGCGATCTGCCCAAAGCAAAGGCGTCTATTGATTCGCTGGCGTCGATTCAGCAGCGACTGAGCGCGAAAGGCGAAAGCTATTGGGCGGAGCAGGTGGCTATTCAGCGGATTGCTTCTCAGGCATGGCTGGATCTCGCTGAGCACCGGGAAAGTGATGCTCTGATGCACATGCGTGAAGCCACCACCCGGGAGGACGCTACCGAGAAGAGCGCGGTGACGCCGGGGCCGCTAGCGCCGGCTCGCGAGCTCCTCGGCGATATGCTGATCGAGCTGAATCGGCCCGCCGAGGCGGTGTTGGAGTATCGCGCGACGCTGAAAAAGGAACCGAATCGCCGGCACGCGCTCCGTGGGGTGGCCGGTTCGAAATCATAACTCTGGCGCGAGACGGGCTGGAATCGTCAATATTCCCCGTCATGCCCGCTCAAGACACGCTACTGCAGTGGGAAAACTTCTACATCATCGTGGGCTCGTCGGCCGGAGCTCTCACGGGGCTCCAGTTTGTCGTCATGGCACTTGTGTCGGATTCACAGGCCCGGACCGACACGAACACGATCGACACCTTCGGCACTCCGACGGTCGTTCATTTCTGCGCTGTGTTGCTGGTTTCCGCGCTGCTCAGCGCGCCGTGGCCCGCGCTCTCACAAGCCGCCACCGCGATCGGCATCGCGGGAGCGATTGGGGTCGTCTACAGCCTGATCGTCGTGCGGCGAGCCCGTCGCGTGACGACGTACAAGCCAGAGATGGAAGACTGGATCTTTCACTGCGTGCTCCCACTGATCGCCTACGCGACTCTCCTTGTCTCGGGAGCGACGCTCATGATCCGACACGTGCCCGCGCTTTTCGGCGTCGCGGTTTTTACGCTGATTCTCCTGTTCGTAGGCATCCACAACGCCTGGGATACGGTGACCTACGTGACCATCGCGCTCCCACAACTGAAGGCGGAGGCCGGAAGGGTGTCGCCATCGGATGCGGCCACGCAAACGAAGGCCGACTAGCCGAGGCCATGAGTGCACGCGGCAGCTCCCTACCTGATCTCTAACACGATCCTGCCGACGACGTGCCCCTGCTCGATGCGGGCGTGCGCGTCAGCTGCCTGCTCGAGATTGTAGACCTTCTCGATGACGACTTTGAGCCGCGACTCGGCGACGGCCCGGTTCAGCCGCTCGAGTGGAGCTCGCCCTCCGACCGCATCGTAGGGAATCATTCGGACTTTTGGTCGTTTGCGAGGTTCGGGCTCGATCCCGTTCGGATACGCGACGCGGCCATCTGCCACGAGCTGATCGATGCATAGCTCGAGGTCATCGCCACCGGCGAAGGCAAGTATGGCAGTCAATCCGCCGGGTGCGAGCGATCTCAGCCGCTCGGCCGCATCAGCGGAACGCGAATCGAATACCTCTTCGATCCCGATCTCGTGCAACGTCTTTTCCGCTCGTCCAGGCGATGCGGTCGCCACCACGTGCGCGCCGGTGCGTTTGGCAAATTGTACGGCGAGACTACCAACAGCCCCCGTCGCGCCGAAAACAAGAACCGTATCGGATTTCTCCACCTTGAGGTGGTCGTCGACTCCCTGCAGTGCCGTAAGTCCCGTGACAGCCGCCGCTCCGGCTTCGATCAGCGTGAGCTGATCCGGCGCATCCGCGACGTTCTTTGCATTCGGCGCGACGTATTCAGCATAGAACCCGGAATTCGAGCTGCCCCACTCGTAGGCCCAGACCCTGTCGCCCTCCTTGAATCGGTCGACGTCTTTGCCGACCTCGACAACGACGCCCGCCCCGTCGCTGCCAAGCACGCGAGGAAATCGTTTGCTGCCGACGGAGTATTCGCCTTTCCGAATCTGTGCGTCCCAGACCCCGACACCCGCCGCGAGAAGCGAGATGAGAACGTCTTGCGGGCCCACTTTCGGAACCGGGACCGAGTGAATCGTCAGCACCTCCGGCGGCCCGTACTTGTCGATCGCCGCCGCCTTCATCGTTGGGGCGGACGCCTTTTTCGCCGCCGCCTTCATCGTTGGGGCGGACGCCTTTGTTGCCGCCGCCTTCTTTGTGCCGGCGCGCGCTTTCTTGGCCCTTGGAGAACTCGGCTTTCTCTTCCTGGCACTAGTTGCCCTTGTCTTTCTCGCAGTCTTGCGTTTGCCGCTCGAAGGTTTGCTCACTCGCTTGTCCGAGGGTTTGCTCGTTCTCTTTTTTGAGCCCTTGCCGCGTGCGTTCTTTTTCCTGGTAGCCATCCTTACTTGCTCGCTGTTCGTCCGGTTGGCATGAGCTCCCGCAAGGCGAGTACCTCCGCCGTCATCGCTGCCTTGATAGTCGGCTCGCGATCAGGCGCGAACTGGGACGAGTGCAGCGAGGGAAGTGGAGTTCCGGATTTCATTGCCGCGTCGTACTTGCCCTGCTCGACCGCACCGACTCGCAGCATAAGCGTGGGAATTCCAGCGAGCTGAAACTCCGCGAAATCTTCGCTCGCCATTTCCGGCGGTGTGTCCTTGACCCGCGCGGAGCCGAGTTCGCGAACGAGCACCGCAGAAACGCGTCGGGTGAGGGCTGAGTCATTGACGAGAGCCTGAGTTGGGTTGCTGCGCTCGACCAACGGCTCGCGCGGCGCGCCCGCCGCGGCGGCTTCGGCCTTGGCGATGCGATCGATGGCGCTGAGCAGGTGTTGCCTTACGGGGTCGGTGAACGACCGAACAGTGAGCTGGAGGACTACCTCATCGGGGATGATGTTGTTCTTGGTTCCACCGTGGATCGAGCCGACAGTAATGACGGCGGGATCGAACGGAGACGTCTCGCGCGACACGATGGTCTGGAGCGCCAGGACCAGACGCGCGGCGATCACGACCGGGTCGACGGTTGCTTCCGGACGAGCCCCGTGCCCGCCGCGGCCAAAAACTCTGATCGTGACCGCATCGGCGTTGGTCAGGATTGGTCCCGCATGGTAGCCGATGATGCCGGCTGGGAGGCGCGCGTCATCATGCACCGCCAGCGCGAAATCCGGTCGAGGGAATCGCGTGAGCAGGCCGTCGGCAATCATTGCCTTGGCGCCAGTCACCAATTCCTCGGCTGGCTGACCAATGAGCACGAGCGTGCCCCGCCATTGGGCACGATTGGCGGCCATGATGCCAGCCGTTCCCAGCCACGCCGCCATGTGAATGTCGTGGCCGCACGCGTGCATCACCCCGACGTCATTGCCGGCGTCGTCCTTCGTGCGGACCGTGCTCGAGAATGGCAGACCGGTGTTTTCCGTTACGGGCAGCGCGTCCAGCTCGGTTCGGAGCAGAACTGTCGGGCCCGCGCCGTTCTTGAGGATCCCGACAATGCCCGTCCTACCAACGCCGGTTGTCACTTCATAGCCGAGCTGTCGGAGATCGGTCGCGAGCTTTGCTGCGGTCTCTACCTCGTGAAATGAGAGCTCGGGGTGCCGGTGGAGGTCGAGGTAACGCGTCTCGGCACGGGGATAATTCGCCTGGACCTCGGCGGTAACACTGGAGGTGCTTTGCGCGTTGGCGTTGACCGCGAACAGGAGTGCCAGTGCGCATGAGGCGCACGGAATGGCGTTGCGATTCATATGTCTACCTCAGGGGTGGACCAGCGTCCCGAAAAGTGCTCGTCGGGGGCGATGTTCGTTAGGGCTCTCTGGTGAGCGGCGTGTGTGCGCTACTTTTTACGCATGGCGAAACAACAGACAATCGCGATTCTCACCGGCGGCGGCGACGTTCCCGGTCTCAATCCCGCGATCAGAGCGATCACGATCCGCGCACTGCGCGAAGGCCACCGCGTCGTCGGCCTCCGTCGAGGCTGGGCCGGACTCGTCGACTACAACCGAGAGAAGGGCGCCGACAATTCCGAATGTGTGCAGGAGCTGACGGAGGCGGAAGTGAATCGTGCCGGTCGCACTGGCGGCACCTTCCTCCACACATCTCGAACGCGACCAAGTCATCTACCAAAGGCACGCCTCCCGGCGTATCTCACGGGTTACGACAAGCCGATCAACGACGTGACGAAGGATGTGCTCAAGAATCTCGAGCACATCGGAGTCGACGTGCTGATCCCGATCGGCGGCGACGACACGCTCAGCTACGGCAAGCGTCTGCATGATGAAGGCATGCAGGTAGTCGCGATTCCGAAGACGATGGACAACGACGTCTATGGCACCGATTACTGCATCGGCTTCAGCACGTGCGTCACGCGCACGATCGAGCTGACACACAGGCTGCGCACATCGGCGGGGTCGCACGAGCGCTTTCTCGTCATCGAAGTGTTCGGGAGATACGCGGGCTTCACCGCGCTTCTGCCGACGATGGCCGGCGCCGCGGATCGTTGCCTGATCCCGGAGTACTCGGCCGACATGGAGCATCTAACGGAGCTGATGGTCTACGACCACAACAGAAACCCTAGCAAGTACTCGGTGTGTCTCGTGTCGGAGGGCGCAAATCTCAAGAGCCAGGAGGGGATGAGCTTCGAAAGCGAAGAAACCGACATGTTCGGACACCGCAAGCTCGGCGGCATCGGTGACAAGGTTGCCGCGGCGCTCAAGGAGTATTCACCCAAATACAACAACGGGCGCCGGATCGATGTGGTCAACCAGCGGCTTGGTTATCTGGTTCGCTCCGGCGATCCCGACGCGCTCGACTCGATCGTGCCGATGGCGTTCGGGAATCTCGCGCTCGATCTGATCCTGAAAAAGGAATTCGGCCGACTCGTGAGCGTTCACAAGGGTTTTTACGACAGCGTGCCGATCACGAGCGTGACGTCGGAAAAGAAAACCGTCAACGTCGAGAAGTACTACAACACGGATCGGTTGCGGCCCATCTACGAGTTCGATGGGGCGCCGCTGTTTATTATGACGAGTGATTGAGGGAAGCGGGAAGCGGGAAGCGGGAGGCGGGAGGCGGGGGAGAAGAGAATGACGAGCTCGAGATTTCGTGCGCGGTTAGTCGCGGTCACAGTGGCCGCGCTGTGTGTCCTCCAGGGCTGCACGTCGAAACCTGCCGCGGATAAATCCAGCCAGTCGACTACCAGCAAGGTTCCGATCGCGGTCGTCAGCCGCGGCCTCGCGTCGTCCGAGGCCGTGGTGTTCGATCCCGCGCGCGACGTGTACTTCGTGAGCAACATGAATGGCGATCCCGGCCTGAAGGACGGGAACGGATTCATCACCCGCATCAACGCCGATGGCGTCGTCGACAGTCTTCACTTCATTCAGGGCGGTCGGAACGGAGTGACGCTCAACTCCCCGATGGGAACTCGAATTCAGGGAGATACGCTCTGGGTGCTCGATGTCGATGTGCTCCGAGGGTTCGATGCGCGGAGCGGCGCTCCGTTCACCGCAATCGATCTCGCTCCAGCGGGTGCCGGGTTCCTGAACGATCTCACCTTGGGACCGGACGGCGACTTCTACATCACCGACACCGGGGTGCGTTGGGCGAAAGGCAAATTGGATCACACCGCACCGGATCGCATTTATCACATCGATCGCAACCGTCGAGTGACGATTGCGCTCGAGTCAAAGGCGCTCTCGAGCCCGGACGGAATCGGGTGGGATGCATCCGGGAGACGGTTGATCCTGGCTCCCTTCGGAGGCACAGCGGTTCAGACTTGGCATCCCGGCGATACGGTTCCCACGAATGTTGCGCCGGGGAAGGGGAAGTTCGACGGAGTCGAGGTCGAACCGGATGGGAGAATAGTCGTCACGGTCTGGAACGACTCGAGCGTGTCGACGCTGGCGGGCAATCAGCTCGTCAAGAAAGTTGTTCTCTCGATGCCGCCCGCGGATGCGAGTGTGGACACGCGTCGCCAGCGTGTCGGCGTTGTGTCGGTCGCCGTGGATCGGTTCGAGCTATGGCCTTGGCCTCGATGAGCGGGAATCGCTTGCGAGATCGATCTCGAACAAGCGCGGCCAAAGTTTTCCCGTAACGTACACCCGATTCTTGACGGAATCGAAAGCGATGCCGTTCGCGACGCCGCCGCGGGTGGTGACGTCCTGTTTTTCCGCCGCCGTCAGGAGATTCCCCAGGTCGATCCAACCAACGACGTGGCCGTTGGTCGGGTCGATGCGAGCCACGAGATTCGTTTCATAGACGTTGGCCCACAGCTCTCCGCGCACCCACTCCAATTCATTCAGCATCCAGACGGTGCTGTCACGCTCGCGCACCTGAATCGTGCGGAGCTCGTGGAATCCGTCGGGATCCACGACACGGATGCGACTCGTACCATCGCTCATGTACAGAAGGCGGCCATCCGTCGTGAGTCCCCATCCCTCGCCGGTGTAGGTGAAGCTGTCGACCGGGGCGAGCGTGGCGGGATTGTAGATATGTCCCCGGCCACCGCGCCACGTGAGTTGGTAGAGGCGGTCTCCAACTGCAGTTATTCCCTCCCCGAACTCGTTCGCGAGTAAGGCCACTCTGCGACGAACCTTTCCGGTCGCAACATCCACGTCGCGCACTTCTGATCTGCCCAGGAGTCCCGTGCTCTCCAGCAATTGTCCGCGATAGATCGCCAGTCCCTGCGTGTACGCCGCTGTGTCATGCGGCCAACTTCGGACGACGCGCGGCGAGACGCGAGGTGTAGTCGAGTCAAATGGGATTGCCGGCGGTCGAGCGTCGGCCTGAGTTTGCGCCGGCTGTTGCATCCCGGGCGGTAGCGCGGGCGTTTGGGCCGCGCTGCTGTCGCTGTCGTTCCCGCCACAGGCTACGAGGCAAAGCGCCGCGAGGAATGGTGCCGCAGCGCCGGCCATGTTAACGCGATCGATCACTGACCTGGTAATGTTGGTCACCGCGGTCCTCGTAAATGGCGTCCTGATTAGCGAATCGGGACGGGCGCGCTAACGGTCGAGACTCCATTTTCGTCGAAGCTTTCGATTGCCGCCCAGTAGGATTGTCCAACCGTGAGCGCTCGCAAGTCCAGGGTCGATCCCTGATCGGCGAAGCGCTGGTATGTCTCGTACAACTTGGTGGGTGAAATGCCCCATCTCACATTGTACCCGACGACGCCCGCCACCGGCTGCCACGCGATCATGGCGTTGCGTTCGTCCCGGTCGCGCTTCGCTGTAAGCCCTGCTGGCGTGGCCGGACGCGATCCATCGCCATTTCCAAAGACGCGAATGTCGCTCACGGCCAAATTCGCCGCGCCCACGTGAATGTGCTCGTACCGTATGAAGCGCGCATGCGTCGGCTTAGGCAACTCGATGTACGCGTTCGGGCGGTCTCGTCGCTCGCGCGAGAGATCGCCGACGGTAGTCCACTGAACGCCGTCACGCGACGCGCTCAGTCGGAACTGCGTGAACACAGTGGAGTCCGTGCCATATAGTCCCGACTTGTAGTCGGCGTAGTTCACCTGAATCGCTTTCACATCGTACGCTCGACCGAGGTCGACGGTCAGCCATTCGCCGGGACGATTCTGACCGGCCACCCAGAACGTGCGTGGGTTTTCGTCTGTGACGTTGCTCGCGGGAAAGCTGTCCCGCGCCGAAGATGCGGTGGCCTTCCTATGATATGACAGAAGCATCCATCCCGTGAACAGCTCGTCGCTCGTGCGCCACGCTTTCTTCGGCAGCCAATGCGGGAAATCTCCGAAGCGGGTATCCACGTACATCTGGCCGTCGCCGTCGAAGCCAGCCGGATGCAGACCGATGCGCCGCTCGAAGTTCCAGTTCACGGCAATCCACGGCGTGCCCGTATTCCACCAATTGCCGTGGACATCCTGGAACGTGTTGCCGTGTCCTGCCCCCTGCACAAATCCGCCAGGCTTGTACGCAACCGGATTGTACGGCGCGTAAGTAAATGGGCCGAGTGGATCGTTCGCGGTATAAACCCCAGTGGAATAAACGTTGTACTCAGTGCCCGGCGCGCCGTACTGGAGATAGTACTTCCCGCCGTGCTTCGTCATCCACGAGCCCTCGATGAACGGAGTGATCGTGGTATCGCGATGATCCTGTCCGAATCGCTCCCACCCGTGCTTCACCGGGTCGAGGCCGAACAGCCAGCGCGGTGTTCCCTTGTACGCGAGCTGTTTCGATTTGTCGAGCTCGATCACGTGCAGCGGATACACGTTCGACGAATTCCAGTAGAGGAACCACCGCTCGGTGTCCTGATCGTAGAAGAACTGCGGATCCCAGGGACCCGGTTGCACCGAGTCCGGCTTCGCCAAATGGTTGAGGTCGACCTCATGGTCGCGCGCCATCGGTAGCCAGGGGAGCAGGCGATTGTAAAAATCCACTCGCCCTGTCTTCGGCTGTGTGAGCATCAGGATCGGCAGCGGATGGGTCGTACTCGGCAACAAGTAAATCGTATCGCGGACCGACAACACCGCGGGCGCAACGATGTCCGTCAGCGGCCACCGCGAGGGAGTGATGTGCTCCCACGTCCCCAAGTCGCGGGAGTGCCAATAGCCTTCGCCGATTGTCTCGAACAGGTAATACTCGCCGCGCTGGACGACGATTACGGGATCGGCGCCCGAGCGATACGAGATCCCTTCATTGTGCTGCTCGAAGTTGTACTTGTAGTCGATGTCGATCGGGTTCGCATACGTGCGCTGACTCGGCGATTGCGCCGAGGCGTTCACGGCGCCGATCACGATGAGAATACCTACGATGCACCGAGTCACGGCTCGATCTGTCCGACGAGTGCGATCAGCTAAGCCTCTTCCCACGCCTTCGCTCGGCTCAACGCGCGCTCCCATCCTTTCGTGATCTTGCTGCGTGCGGCCGTCTTCATCGCCGGTTTGAAGCGCTTGTCGACCTGCCACTGTCGCGCGATGTCCGCCTGATTCTTCCAGAATCCGACAGCCAGACCCGCCAGATACGCCGCGCCCAGCGCCGTCGTCTCGGCGACCTTCGGCCGGACGACGGGGACATTCAACAGATCCGCCTGCAATTGCATGAGCAGATCGTTCGCGCTGGCGCCGCCGTCGACGCGCAGCTCCTTCAACTTGATCCCCGCGTCGGCTTCCATCGCTTTGAGCACGTCCATGACCTGCAGCACGATCCCCTCGAGCGCGGCGCGCGCGATGTGCGCCTTCGTCGAGCCGCGCGTCAGACCGACGATCGTCCCACGGGCGTATTGATCCCAGTGTGGCGCACCGAGTCCGGCGAAGGCAGGGACGAGGTAGACGCCACCGGTATCGCTGACGCCGGCTGCGAGTGCCTCGATCTCTGCCGCTGACCGAAAGAACTGAAGGCCGTCGCGAAGCCATTGCACCACCGCGCCGGCGATGAAGATGCTTCCCTCGAGCGCGTACTCGGTGCGGTCACCGATGCGCCACGCGACCGTTGTGAGAAGATTGTTCTTCGACGCGATTCTTTTCGTGCCGGTATTCATCAGCATGAAACAGCCTGTGCCGTACGTGTTCTTCGCCATTCCAGGCTTGGTGCATGCCTGGCCAAAGAGCGCGGCCTGTTGATCGCCTGCAATCCCGGCAATCGGGATCGGCGTGCCGAGCAGGTTGGTCATACCATAGACCTCGCTCGACGAGCGAACCTCCGGCAGCATCGACCGCGGGACGCCAAAGAGCTTGAGCAGCTCGTCGTCCCAATCGCCCTTCGAGATGTCGTACAGCATTGTGCGCGACGCGTTGCTGGCGTCGGTCACGTGCACCTTCCCGCCCGTGAGATTCCATATGAGCCACGTGTCGACCGTGCCGAAGGCGAGATCGCCAACCTTCGCTCTCTCACGCGCGCCTCTCACGTTCTGGAGAATCCATTGCACCTTGGTTGCTGAGAAGTACGCGTCGATCACGAGGCCGGTCTTCTTGCGGATCACGCGATCCAGCTTCCGCGCTCTCAGGCGATCGCAAACGCCAGCTGTGCGGCGATCCTGCCAGACGATAGCGTTGTGGATCGGCTTACCCGTGAATCGATCCCAGACGAGAGTCGTCTCGCGCTGATTGGTGATGCCGATGGCGGCAACGTCGGCGGCGCCGACATTCGCCTTCGTCAGCACTTCCGCTGCAACGCCCGCCTGACTCGACCAGATGTCCCGCGGGTCGTGTTCCACCCAGCCTGGTTTCGGAAAGATCTGCGGGAATTCTTTCTGTGCGACGGAAATGATCGACCCCGCGTGGTCGAACAGAATCGCGCGCGAGCTGGTGGTGCCCTGATCGAGCGAGAGGATGTACTTCATCACTTCCACACCATTTGATAGACCAGCGCGCCGAGCACGCCACCGATCGTCGGGCCGACGATCGGAATCCACGAGTATCCCCAGTCGGAGCTTCCTTTGCCCTCGATCGGAAGCACTGCGTGCGCGATTCGAGGTCCAAGGTCGCGCGCGGGGTTTATCGCGTACCCTGTAGGACCGCCGAGCGAAAGACCGATGGCTGCCACGATCACCCCGACGAGCAGGGGTCCGAAGCCTTTGGCGAGGTCCGATCCGGGCACGAAGTTGCCGGGCGAGATGACAGCCAGGAGCGCGAGAACGAGCACGAATCCCCCGATGATCTCCGCGAGGAGATTTGCGCCCGGCTGACGTATCGCGGGAGTGGTAGAGAAAACCGCGAGCTTGCTCACCGGATCCGGCGTCGCCTTCCAGTGCGGAAGATACGCGAGCCACACGACGACGGCGCCGAGGAATCCGCCGACGATCTGCGCGGCGATGTACATGGGCACTTTCGCCCAGTCGAACGCTCCGATAGAGGCGAGCGCTATCGTGACGGCGGGATTCAGGTGCGCACCACTGATGCTGTTGACGCAGTAGACGGCGATCGTGACGCCGAACGCCCAGCCAGCGGTGATGACGATCCAGCCGGAGTTGTTTCCTTTCGTGCGCTGGAGCACGACGTTGGCGACGACACCATCGCCCAAAACGATTAGAATCGCCGTTCCAAGGACCTCGGCCAGGATAGGGGACATGGAATTTGGGTGAAGGGTGGGCTCTCCAGAGGTATTAACGGTACGCAATGAGACTTCGGTCCGTGAGAAGCCCTTCGCTATTCTCTGGATTCCGCCGTTGGCATTGGCCATTAGTTGTTTTGGCGGCATCTAAATGGTCGACCTCAACCCACGAGTGGGAGAAACTATGAAGACTCAAAGACTTCTCATTGTCCTCACGGCGGTAAATCTGGTGCTTCTTTGCTACCAGGTGCTCCCACCTCGCCTGGCTGTCGCCTCGACGTTGAATTCACCGGGAGTGCTCCGCGGAAGTGCTCTCGAAATCGTCGATGATCGGGGAAAGATTCGGGCAAGCATCACCGTGGTGCCAGAGGACCCCAAGGTCATATGGAAGGGGAAGCCCTACCCTGAAACGACGTTATTGCGTTTGATGAGTCCGGACGGGCGGCCGAATGTAAAACTCGGAGCATCTCATTCGGGGTCTGCACTTGTGATCGGCGGCGAAGTGGATCCGACGTACATCCAGGTTCTGGCTGAAGGCGGAGAGAGCACGGTGAAGTTGGTGAACAAGGATGGCGAGCGAGTGATCAAGCCGGAGAAGTAGTCCTCCTACTGTAGCAGCGATGGGGGTCTATTCACCTCGATGACCCCCTGGTTCTGATTCCACGCTACAGATAACTCGGTGAGGCGCTCGACGACGAGGTCGGCCGCCCTCAGTTGTTCAGCCGGATAGGTCGCCGCGATGGCGATCACACGCATGCCGGCGCTGTGTGCTGCCTCGACGCCGGCCGGTGCGTCTTCGATCACAACACAATCCTTGGGCAACCGACCGAGACGTATCGCGGCGCTGAGGTACCCCTCGGGATCTGGCTTTCCTCGCGAGAGGTCTTCGGCGCAGATCATTACCGATGGCATCGGCAACCCTGTAAGTCGGATCCTGAATTCTGCCACAGCGCGAATGCCCGAAGTGACGACCGCCCATCTTTCCGAGGGCAGCATCTCGAGAAGCTCTCGCGCACCCGGGATTTCGTAGACGCCCTCGGAGGTAATCATTTCGCTGGATTCGAGTGCGGCGACTTCGGTGTCCACGCTCAGATGTGGCGCGACGATCCGAACCGTCTCGATCGTCCGGCGACCATGTGCCACCGCAATCACTTTCTCGGCGTCGAGCTGGTGGCGCGCTGCCCAGACGCGCCACGTTCGCTCCACCAACTCGGCGGAGTTGACGAGGACGCCGTCGAGGTCGAACAGAATTGCTTTGCAGCTTAGGGATCGCGTGGAAGTCACGATCCCAGAAGTTGGGTCAGCTTTGTCGCGGACGCGAGAGTGAGTACAGCGCCTGGCCCGCAGTCGTGAAGAGCGCGAAGACGACGGCGACCGCGACGATTCCGAACATCGCGCTGGCGCCAAGCAGTCTCGCCGCCAACACTGCGAGGAGGGTAGAGACGAGGAATGCAACAACGGATAACCGCAGCACGACCTTCCTCGTTTGCGTGCGGGCTCTTCCAATCAACATCACAATGAGCGCGCCGAGGAACGAGGCGAGCGCCACCCAGAAGTAGCGCACGTCGGTTCGGGTTTGGGTGAAGCGAATCAGCGCGGCGACAAAGGGTGCGAGTGCCAGCGCGACCGCCAAAGCGACACGAATCGGTCGCGAGCGATCGGATGTCATGTGGTATTCTGCATGCGCCTCCTGCCATAAACTGGCCAGTTTAGTGGCGCAGCGTTAGTCGTAGAAGCAGATGTACTCGGGTTGCTCGCCGCTTCGACCCAGCAGTAGTCTCATCACTCTGTTCCATACGTCTTTCCTGACAGTACGATCTGTCAGGGACGCGAGCGCGATACGATAGTGATCGATCGCTTTGAGGCGCGCCGACTCAGCTTCAGCGGTAAACCTCCGTCGGTCCACGTATTCGTCATCCGGCGAGACGTTCGCCGCGTCGAAAATCGTCTTGTACGCTGATCCGACGTAGAAGTGGACCATCGGATCTTTGTCTCCGCTGCGCAGATCGGCCTCACCGTGCTCGATGATTCGTTCGTATTCGTCGCCGGGTTCTTTACACGCACCTTTCGTGGTCCAGCCGTTCCCCAGCAGCTCGACGAAGGCCGCATGTCCAGCACGTCCCATTGGGTCGAGCCTGTACGCTTCCCAAAGCCATGGACGATCGTTTTGAACCAGCTGATCGATTGGGAGATCCGTGAAGGTCATGCCGAGCGACTCGAGCGAATTCCTCAACGGGCTCGCGGAATTGCTCCCGAAATAAGGGTGAGCGGCGAACATCACGATGTCTGCGGCTAACAATGCCGCCGCGCGTCGGGGTGGGCTCAAGGTAGGAGCAATGTCGTGGGTGCCTTTGACAGCGCGAAGGAGTGCTTCGTCGACGCGCGGGTACGCCGACGTGTCCCCTTTGCCGGCGATGCTCCGTACATGGGCGAGAACCTGCTGAAGATCGGTGGCGATTTTCGGGAGGCCCGCCCAGGCTATCGCGGAATCCGCGTCCTGGTAAAGGACTTTCGGCTCGCCGTGCCTCTCCACGAATCTCGTCTCGAGCATATCGATGTCTTCGTACCCGCTATTGGGCGCATACGCGGCCATCACTACACGGCGCGTGTTGTTCACCGCCGACGAATCAGGCGGGGGGCCATCCTCAGAGTGCGATGCTCGCTCGGCCGCCATGCTGGGCAAAGTGGCCACCACTACGGTCGTGCGCGAACCTTTCCAGGACCGCCCGTCGAGCCAGTTAGCTGAGCCCGCAGCTCCAAAGTTCACGCCCGATGAATGACTTCCCAACCTGCGGTCGATCAGTTGCGTCAACGTGTCGGCGAGGGCGCTTGCGCTCGCTGAATCAGGGACTTCCGTCGACAGCCAGACCGTTCGTAGCTCGCATAGATCTTCAGCAACTTTGGCAGTATCGGAAGGAAAAGGCTCGCCCGCTGGAACTTGAGGAATGTCGAACAGCGCCGACCGCACGATCGTTCGGTCGCCGAGCTTCAGCTTCAAGTGAGAGCCGCGGCAAAACTTGTCATCGAGTTGCTTGACGGGCGGAACTACCCCGATCCTGTCGGCCGGATGCGATTTGAGCCACGCACCGAGCCGGATGGTTGTATCGATGGCCGCGGTGACAGTCGCAATAGGGCTCGTCGCGGAGTCTTCCGTGAGCACGAGCTGCTCCGCTGGAGGCGAGATTACGGCGGACGTTGCTTCACCCGCGCCGCCGTTTGCTGACGCCACTGCCGGTGCCGGAATCTCGCTGCGGCCAGGGACCACCGGTTTCGAAGTCGTGGAGTCCGGCTTAGCGCAGGCAAGGAGAGCGACGAACGCGATGCCCGCGAAGAAGTAAATTCGGGTTGGGAGCACGATCTAGAGACGATTTTTCCCGGGCTGCAGCAACTGATGTTTGTGCCTCTTCGAGCGTGCCAACAATCACCGACAGCGATGCCGTGATAGTCCATCTAATCGACGGAACTTACGAGCTGTTTCGCCACTTCTACGGCCAGCGCCGATTCAACGAGGGCAAGGACAAGCCCTTCGGTGCGGTCGCCGGAGTGCTCCACTCAGTGCTCGAGATGCTCGAGACCGGCGCGACCCACATTGGCGTCGCGACCGACCACGTGATCGAGTCCTTTCGCAACGACCTCTGGCCCGATTACAAAACGCGCGAAGGAATCGAGTACAACCTCGACGCGCAATTTCTGCCGCTCGAGGAATCGCTCGCAGCGATGGGTGTTGCCGTTTGGCCGATGATCGAGCTCGAGGCGGACGACGGGTTGGCCTCGGCCGCGTCTCAGGCCGCAGAAGATCCGCGCGTTGAGAAGGTTTGCATCTGGGCGAACGACAAGGATCTCGGGCAGTGCGTCCGCGACGATCGCGTGGTGCAGATCATCAGGAAGGGCATGCAGGTACGAAACGCAGAGGGTGTGCGCGCGAAATTCGGAGTTGCGCCGGAGCTCATCCCGGATTTGCTCGCGCTCGTCGGCGATGCTCAGGATGGATACCCCGGCATTCCGGGGATCGGTCAGGTAACCGCCGCATCCCTTCTCAACCGGCACGGCCCGATCGAATCATTTCCCGAAGGAGTACTTGGCGACCAACGCGAGCGGGCAATTCTGTTCAAGACGCTTGCGACGCTCCGAACGGACGCGCCACTCTTTACTGACGTCGATGAGATCGAGTGGAAGGGACCGACCGCGGCGTTCGCGGAGTGGCCACAACGGATGGCCGACACTCGCATTCAGGCGCGGGTCGACAAGATCATCGCGGCAAGGAGCGTAACGTGATCAGTCCCGAGCTCCGCTGGACTCCCGGACGACCGAACGCAATGGTGGTTGCGTGCTCTGATGGGCGACTGCAGGAAGCCACCGATGCGTTTCTCGTGCGTGAGTTCAAGATCACGCGCTACGATCGTTTCTATGTCCCGGGCGGCGGCGGCGCACTCGCCTCGAGCGGCACCGACTCCGCTCGCGCCGTGCAGATGTGCGCCGAGTGCAAGTATCTGGTGGACCTGCACGCGGTGAGACGCGTGATAGTTCTCTTTCACGGTCCCTCGGCAGCTGGTCGAATCGAGGCGGCGTGCGCGGACTATCGTCGCAAGCTGCCGTGGGCGAATCTGGCTGAGCTTCGGGCGCAGCAAGAGGCCGACGCAGTCGATCTTCTCAAGCGCCGCCGGGAGTGGGCGGCCGAGGCGGGAGTGCTTTTGTATCGCTGCGAGGTGGATGCGGCGGGGCAGCTGGCGTTCGTGAATCTCGATCCCGATTCAGCCCTCGGCTCAGAGAGAACGATTCGTGGCGCGAGAAGCTGAGGACGCTCCTTACCCGCCGTCGCCGACGAGCATGATCGCAAAGCCGTCGTAGCCTTTAATGCCGACTGTTTGAATTGCGGTCCCGCTCACGCCCGACCTGACGCGGAGCATCTCGACAAAACGACGTACTCCGAGGATGCTCGGATCGGTGCTGTCGGCATCGATGACCGCTCCGTCTCGCACCACGTTGTCCACGATGATCAGCGTGCCTGCGCGCGATAGCTTGAGCGCCCACTCGAAGTATTCGGGGATGTGTTGCTTGTCGGCGTCGATGAAGATCAGGTCGAACGGTTCCCGCCGCTCGGCCGCAAGCTCCGGAAGTGTGCTCAACGCGTCGCCGATCCGGACATCGACGAGGTCTTGCAAGCCCGCGCGCGAAACATTGAGCTGGGCGACCTCGGCGTGCTTCGGGTCGAGCTCGAGCGTGATCAAGCGTCCGCTCGCCGGCAATGCTCGAGCAAGCCAGATCGTGCTATAGCCGCCCAGAGTTCCGATTTCGAGGATCGAGCGAGCACCAACGATCTGAGCGAGCATCTGGAGGAGCTTCCCCTGGTTGGGGGACACGGCGATCGCCGGCAATCCCGCCGCGACGCTGGTTTCGAGCGCCGAGTCCAGGATGGGATCGTGCGGAATCAGTCTCTCGGAGAAATACTGATCGACCTCCGTCCATTGATCTTCAACCATCGGTAATGAGGACCTCGCTCAGGCACGAAGTTCAGCGTCCGGATATGGCCGGACTGGTTCGAATCCGGGTGATAACTTAATCCGATGTCCGCGTCGATAGTTCCCGCTCTCGCAGCCCAGGCCGATGTCTACGCTCGCGCGCTCGACGCGCGTGACGCGCGCTTCGATGGCGTGTTCTATGTCGGGATCATCACAACGCGCATCTATTGCCGGCCGGTTTGTCCGGCTCGCGTATCGTACCATGACCACCGGCGTTTCTTCCCCTCGGCAGCGGCGGCGGAGCGTGAGGGTTTTCGTCCGTGCATGCGGTGCCGGCCTGAGCTCGCGCCCGGGCTCGCTCTCGTCGATGCAGTCTCGCGACTCGCGCGCGATGCGGTGAACCGCATCGCCGCCGGCGCGCTCAACGGTCATTCAGTCGCGGAGCTGGCCCGCGATCTCGGCGTCAGCGAGCGCCATCTGCGACGAGCTTTGGAGCGGGAGGTAGGCGCGTCTCCGCTCGAGCTCGCGCAAACACACCGTCTTCTTCTCGCAAAGCGTCTCCTCGCGGATACTGGATTGGCCATAACACGAATCGCGTATGCGAGCGGATTCCAGAGTCTCCGTCGCTTCAACGCCGCGTTCCGCACGCAGTACCGAATGTCGCCGGGAGGGCTGCGGGCTGGCCGGCGTGGAGGCAATGGAAAGTTGGCGATGCTGGCCGACGATGCGCCCGTGCGCCTCAATCTCGCCTACCGTTCGCCGTTCGCATGGGATGCACTGCTCGCGTTTCTCGCGCAGGACTCCGTCGACGGGATAGATCTTGTCGATGGAGGCCGTTATGGTCGAACGGTCGAAATCGATGGTCACACCGGCTTTGTCTTCATCGAGAATGCGGGAGCGCGGGGAGGTAGGCGAGAGACGGCGCCTGCGACTGCCGGTTTGCGGCGCGCCCGACGTCTGGCGAACGTGTCCTTGAGTCATGTCAACGTCGCGATCTCCCCGTCGCTCGTTCCCGCGCTGATGCCGCTGCTGGCGCGGCTCCGATACCTGTTCGACCTGGACGCGGAGCCGACCGTGATCGACGCGCATCTAGCGCAGGGAAGTCTCGGTGCGCTCGTCGCGCGGCGACCGGGCGTGCGCATTCCGGGCACATTCGACGGCTTCGATCTGGCACTCCGCGCGATCCTGCGCGGGCGTGTGCGTGCCAGTCGAGTCGGCGCGGCTTCGAGTGATTTGGCCGCCACAGTTGCCGCGGCGCTGGGGGAGCCGATCACAACGGGGATTCCCTCGTTGTCTCGACTCGCACCGACTCCGGCGCGCGTGGCGGATGCGGGCGTCGCCCGTCTACAGTCGCTCGGCGTCCCGCGTCGGCGAGCAACCGCCGCGATAGCCGTCGCGGAGCGGGTCGCCGATCGGAAGCTCGTGCTGTCCCCGGGGAGCGATCCAATCGAGACACGACGAGCGCTGACAGAAATCGATGGGATCGGCGATCAGCTCGCGCTCGGGATCGTTATGCGCGCGCTGTCATGGCCAGATGCTCTTCCGGTCGCGGACCCGGGCCTACAGCGCGCGGCGAAGGTGTCGTCTGCCGGCGCACTCGACGCGTTGGGGGAGCACTGGCGCCCGTGGCGGACATACGCGGCGCTTCATCTCTGGCTCGAGGACGGCGCGCGGACATCATGGTAGCAGGCAACGCAGAGAGCATGCGCGTCACGGTGTGTGAACTTCCCCACGAGCCCCGAGCCCTTGACGCTTCGTGGGCAGAGCTGTGTCAACACACAGAGCGACATGCGTCCGAGCTGGTGCTGCTCCCCGAATTCGCGATGGTCGATCCGGTCTGGGAGGCCGAGCACTTCGACCGTGCGCGGTGGGCGGCAACGGAGACTCTCAGCGATGCCTGGGTTCGCCGACTGAGTGAACTGCACGCGGCCTATGTAGTCGGGACCCGCCCTGTCAGCATCAATGAAGGCCGGTTCAATCAGGGATATGTCTGGTCCGCGAGTCGCGGCCTGGTACCACTGCGGCGGAAGTTTTTTCTTCCCGCCGAAGCGGGAAATTGGGAAACGACGTGGTTCGATCGCGGGGACCAGGCTTTCCCCGCGTATCAGGCCGGCGCCTTGTCGTTCGGTCTCAACATCTGCACCGAGCTGTGGGCACTCGACACCTATGCGGCTTATGCCGCGCGGGGTGTCCAGGTGATTCTGTCGCCACGCGCGACGGCGGCTGCCACCACTCAGAAGTGGTTGTCGGTGGGAGTGGTGGCTGCGGTGCGGTCGGGCGCATTCAGTCTGTCGTCCAATCGCGTGGATCCGAGTGGCGCGTGTGGTGGTGTTGGCTGGATCATCAGCCCGAATGGTGAGATTCTGGCGACGACATCAGCCGAAGCGCCGTTCGCAACCGTCACCATCGATCTCGCTGCCCAGATCGCAGCGCGCGAGCAGTATCCGCGCTACGTGTTCGCCGGCAATTCAGACAGTTTTCGCTGAGGCGCGGACAGCGCGATAATACGCCCACCAGAGATGCGCAGCTGCTCCGCGATATGGGCGCCATACTTCGGCTAACGGCGTCAGCTCCTTCGTCGTCGGTCTGGCGTTGAGGTCGAGTCCGAGCCGAATCGCATCCTGGAGCGCCAGGTCACCCGCGGGCCACGCGTCGGCGTGTCCGAGGCAAAACAGCAGATAGACATCCGCCGTCCATGGACCAACGCCATGTAACGCCGTTAGGATCTTGTGCGCCTCGTCGGCGTCCAGGTCGCCGAGCGCCTCGAGGTCGAGCCGTTTCGATCGGATCTCGGCGGCGAGGAGCTTGAGTGTTTTTATTTTTGCGGCGGACAAGCCCAACTTGCCAAGTCGTGCCGGGGTTGCCCCGCGAATAGAGTCGTGGTGAAATGGATCGAACGCTTCGCTCATGCGATTCCAGATCGCAGCTGCGCTCGCGATAGAGAGTTGTTGTCCGACGATGATTTGCGCGAGCCCGGCGAAACCCGGGGCGCGACGGCGCAGGGCCGGTATGCCGGTGCTCGCCAGGATTGTGCGAAGTCGAGGATCCCGCTTCACCAGTTTGGCGATCGCGCGCTCGAGGTCGGCCTGAGTATCGAGGTGACTAGGCACAAGCCGAGGCAACGGACTTGGTCAACTCCATGAAGTATCTTTTGTCGTTCATGAATAAAAGCTAAGACCCAGGAGTTTCTGCGAAACGGTTTCTCCCTCTTGCCGACGAGCGAGAGTTCCCGTCTTCTTAAGACCTATTGGTCAATCCCGGCGAGGCAGATCGAGACGTCTGTTGTCCTTGCCAACGCGAGATGGATGGAATCACAGGAGCGTTTCAGATGATGGCTTTTCCCACCACGCGTTTCAGTCGGCTTCCATTGATGATCCTTGCGATGGGCCTCGCGTGCGCACGAGCGATACCGGTCGCAGAGGCTCCTGCCTCACAGTCTTCTGCATCAGGCGCCGCGGCCACAGCGCAACCGATGCGCGTCGTCGGCTACTTCGCGTCGTGGGATGTGAAGAGCAAGGGCACTCGCATCGCCGATCTTCCGGCGAAGGATCTGACACACATTTACTACGCTTTCGCAAAAATCGACAGCGATGGCCGCGTTGTTCTCTTTGATCCTTGCGTCGATATCGGCGTCTGTGTTCCACCGGCAACCGCGGACTCAGGCGGAAATTTCGCCGCGCTTGCGCGTCTGAAAGCGCTCAATCCGCATTTGAAGCTCGCGATTTCGATCGGTGGCTGGACGGACTCCGGACGGTTCTCAGACGCCGCGTTCAACGAATTGAGCCGCCGAGTATTCGCCCGGACGGCAATCGATCTCTTCATTCGTCAACGACCGGGACTCTTCGACGGCATCGACATCGACTGGGAGTTTCCGGTCGAGGGAGGCCTGGAGGGCAACATCGAACGGCCCGCCGACAAGCAGAATTTTACTTTCCTCCTCCGCGAGCTGCGCCGCCAGCTCGATGAGCAGGGCAAGAAGGATAACCGGCATTACGAGCTCACCATCGCCGCGTCCGCGCGGCTGGAGGAGATCGCGAACCTCGAGGTCTCATTGATCGAGCCACTTCTCGATTTCATAAACGTCATGACCTACGACTACCACTCGGCTCCGGGTCTCACGAACTTCAACGCCCCGTTGTACGAGGCGAAGGGAGATGTGACTCCCAGATTGAACGTGGATCAGACCATGGGCGCATTTCTCGACGAGGGGGCCCGTCCCGGAAAGCTGCTCGTGGGCATTCCTTTCTACGGACACGCCTATGGTAGCGTGGACAATGTCAATCACGGATTATTTCAGAACGGAACCGACAAGCCGGCGGACTGGAAGGAGCACGATGGTGATTGGAATGTGCTCGCGAAGACGCGTCTCTTGAATTCGCGGTATGTGAAGTACTGGGAATCGTCGGCTCGCGTGCCCTACATGTACGACTCGACGAGCGGAACCTGGGTGAGCTACGACGATCCCAGATCAGTGCGAGAGAAAGTTCAATACGTCCGAGAGCATCGGCTCGGAGGCGTCGTGATCTGGGAGCTGGGTGGCGACGACGGAAGTCTGATGCGAGCTATTTCCTCAGCAAAATAGACTCGCACCAGAGCGCGATTAACCGCAGAGGATGTTGCTTGGACGAAACTTCGCGCGGAATGCGGTCTTGATGTGCCCGGCGTTGGGGAATTGAAGATCCACCGACCCCGTGACGGTGTTGTCGGAATCGACTGAGCTCACGAACATGTAGCCCGATTCAGCGACCTCATTAGTGGATGCATCCGGCTGGAACCACGCACCCGCCTGTGAGTTTGTCGAAATTGGCCACACGCCGGCCAACTGAGTCACCCAAACCGACACGTACACCCGAACATAGGGCGCGCTCGGGTCGTTGGCGCCTGCCTGAGTTGGCGCCAGATAGATCGCGACTGCCGGCCCGTCAGCAGGTCCGCACTGCGGTGTGACCGAAGAGTAGGCGAATCCGCTAAACCGCGGCGAGACAGAGCCAGAGCTGCAACCCATCGCGAGAACAGCCACCAACGAACAACCGAACATACGAGTCACGGACATGATTCCTCCCTGTAGGCGCGGACGGGTCAGCCGACCGCGCAGTCATTCGCAATATGTCCCGTGTCTCAGATGATGCAACCACAAGTGCGACGGAAGCCGATCAGGCCTGTTTCGGAGGCGCCGGCTTGTCAGGTGCCGGTGGCTTCGCGGCCGGCGGCTTTACAGTAGCGCCAAGACGCTCGCGATCTGTCGATGCCGGATCGAATCCATCGGCGCGGACATCCAGCACGAGGCCGTACAGGCAGTTAGCCGCGTAATCCTCGCGAATCTTTAGCCGGTCACCGGGCTGGGCGGTGGCGAGCTGTGTTTCAACGAGACTCGCGAGACGCTCGAGATCAACGAGCGATCCACGGATTGCATTGCCATCCAATCCGGGCTCCATCCAGGTCATTACTTCCAGAGATCCGTACGGGCCGTAGTGCTCGAGCGCGCCGTTCGCGGCGTTTTTCGGATCAGCGACATAGCCCAGCAAGAGATCCGGAAAATAGAGCAGACCCGCTCGAGACCCTGTCAGGACCCAGACCCTCTTCTCTGCGTCCAGCTCGCAAAAAAAGCCGAGTTTGCGCCATCCCATCTTGATGTGTTCGTCAGTCATCTCGGGGTGCGGCGAAGCTTGCTCACGCATCACGCTGCGCACGTAGAGCCCACCCGCGACAACGATTACCAGGAACAGAAGTGGAAGCAACGAATCCTCCATCGAATGATGTCGAGGAGAACTGGAACCGCGATTATCGCGCCGCTATTGATGATCGAATTGACGATCTATGCGCGGCGAGCGCGCTTGTTGCCGCGCTTTGTCTTCCTCGACTGCCGCGCCGATTCAACCAACCGCCAGAACTGCCGCTCACCGATCACCTTCACAACTTGTCCCTTCGC
>Ga0068855_100001236_pt1 | contig 31694 bp, 30 predicted proteins | sample KBSCornC52_FD_66592 | JGI IMG/M metagenome (GOLD analysis project Ga0068855, IMG submission 66592) | Corn rhizosphere microbial communities from Kellogg Biological Station, Michigan, USA - KBS Corn C5-2 | ecosystem: Host-associated > Plants > Roots > Rhizosphere > Soil ...
GCGATCGAGGAAGGCGGTGCCGCCGGTCACGTGGTAGGGCACGCGCGCGAGGCGGAGCGCCTTCTCCAGCGCGCGCGACTGGTGGTTGCCGCGATACAGCACGGCGAACTCGTGCCACGGCGCCTTGTGTTTCTCGGCGAGGTGCGCGATTGCGCCGGCGACGCACTCGGCCTCGTGCTCGTCGTCGCGGCACTCGAGTACGCGGATCGGGGGTCCTTCGCCCTGCTCGCTCCACAAGCGCTTCTCGAACACATGCGCGTTGTGCGAGATCACCGCATTCGCACAGCGCAGGATGCGCCGCGCGCAGCGGTAGTTCTGCTCGAGCTTGACCACGCGCAGCTTCGGATAGTCGCGCGACAGTTCCGCGAGATTTTCCGGATTCGCGCCACGCCACGCGTAGATCGACTGGTCGTCGTCGCCGACCGCGGTGAACAGGCCGCGCTCGCCGGCCAGAACGCGCACGAGGCGGTATTGCGCCGAGTTGGTGTCCTGGTATTCGTCGACCAGCAGGTAGCGCAGGCGCTCGCGCCAGCCGAGGCGCGCCTCTTCGTCGCCTTCGAGCACGCCGAGCGGCAGACGGATCAGGTCGTCGAAGTCGACCGCATTGAACGCGGCGAGACGACGCTGGTAGGCCGCATAGATCGCGGCCGCTTCGCGCTCGCGCGCGCCGGTCGCGTTCGCCTCGGCCTGCTCCGGCGTCAGGCCTTCGTTCTTCGCGCGAGACACCAGCGACTGCAACGCGAACAGCGCATCCGGCTTGATCGCCTTCGGCGCGAGTTCCTTGATCATGCCCTGGGTATCGTCCGCGTCGAGCACCGAGAAGCCGCGGCGCAAGCCCGCGCGTGCATGTTCGATCTGCAGGAACTTCAGCCCGAGCGCGTGGAACGTGCAGACGGTCAGGCCTTCCGCGGCGGTGCCCGAGACGAGCTTGCCGACGCGCTCGCGCATCTCGCGCGCGGCCTTGTTGGTGAACGTGATCGCGGCGATCTTCGCCGCCGGCACCTGCTTGCGCTTGATCAGGTGCGCGATCTTTTCGGTGATGACGCGCGTCTTGCCCGAACCCGCGCCGGCGAGCACGAGCAATGGGCCGTCGCAGTACTCGACGGCGGCGCGTTGTTGCGGATTCAACATCAGGGCTGGGATCTGGCGGCTGAGGGCTGGCGCAGTGCAATGCGATACTGTGCCATGCGGGCATTTTCGCGGCAGCAGGGTTTTGCCGCCAGTGCCGGCAGCGAAGAGGGTCGGACCCAGCCGCCCTCAACCCTCAACCCTCAGCCCTCAGCCCTGTTATTCAATGGCCAAACTCTATTTCTACTATTCGGCGATGAACGCCGGCAAGACGACCACGCTGCTGCAGAGCGCGTACAACTACCACGAGCGCGGCATGCGCACGCTGATCCTGACGCCACAGCTCGACACGCGCGCAGGCGAGGGCGTGGTCGCCTCGCGTATCGGCCTGCGTGCGAACGCGCGCCGTTTCGCGCGCGAGGACGACCTGCTGTCGCTCGCCCGCGCGGACATCGCCCTGCGCGGCAAGCTCGACTGCGTGCTCGTCGACGAGGCGCAGTTCCTTTCGAAGGCGCAGGCGTGGCAGCTCAGCGACATCGTCGACGCGCTCGGCATCCCGGTGCTCGCCTACGGCCTGCGCACGGATTTTCGCGGCGAGCTGTTCGAGGGCAGCCAGTACCTTCTCGCCTGGGCCGACAACCTCATCGAGATCAAGACGATCTGTCACAGCGGCCGCAAGGCGACGATGGTCGTGCGCGTCGACGAACACGGCCGCGCGGTCACCGACGGTCCGCAGGTCGAGATCGGCGGCAACGACCGCTACGTTTCGGTCAGTCGTGTCGAGTTCAAGAAGATCATGGCTGGCGAGAGCACGCTCGAACTGCAGCAACCGGTGCTGCCGCTCGACGCGCCGGAGAGCAGCGCATGACGGCGGTGCATTGGCCGCGGCCGCAATGGCAGGACAGCGGCGAGCAGGCGTTCCTGCTGTGGTTCGTGTTCGGCGATTTCGAGCCCGGCTTCACGATCGACGCCTCGCGATACCGCACGCGCGGCACGCCGGCGGGTATCGAGGTCGTGCGGTATGCGAACCGCGCGCTCGAGCGCTGGGACGGCTATCCGCTCGCCGGCACGCTCGGTCGCCTGCTGTGGGACGAGGATGCGCGCCTGTTCGAACGCGCGAAACAGGCCGGCGAATGCGTGATGTTGCGTGGTGCGCTCGACGATCCGGCCGACCTCGACGCCTTGCGCGACCTGGTCGGCACGATCACCGCACTGACCGACCTCGGTGGCGTCGCCGTGATCGATCCGCAGACGCTGTCGATGTTCGATGCGATGGAGTGGCGTCGCCGCTTCTTCGCCGTCGACGCGTTCAACGCACGCGATCACGTGCTGATCCTGTGCGACGAAGACGACACCGCCGCGAATCGCCTGCACGTGCATACGCGCGGCCTGCGCAAGTTCGCGCGCCCCGACGTCAGCGTGCGCAACGTGCCGCCGGCCGCGGCCGCGATCGCGGGGGAACTCGCCGAGCGCTTCGTCGAATTCGAGTGCGCGGGCGGCCTGGTCGCCGACGGCCATGCGGTCGAACTCGATGGCGCGCCGCTGGGAATGACGGTGCACGTCGCCGGCGCGAACGACGATCCCGCATTCAACAACCGCCACCTCGCGATGCGCTGGCCCGACTGAGGAAGTCGAGCGTCAGCGCTGGCAGCGCGGGCAATGGAACGTCGAGCGCTGGCCGATCACGCTCGCGCGGACCGGCGTGGCGCAGACGCGGCACGGTTCGCCAGTGCGGCCATAGACGAACAATTCCTGCTCGAAATAGCCCGGCACGCCGTCCGGCGAGATGAAGTCACGCAGCGTGGTGCCGCCGCGGTCGATCGCGTGCGCGAGGATCTGCTTCACCGCTGCGGCGAGGCGCTGGTAGCGCTCGCGCGAAATCGCCCCGGCCGCGCGCCCGGGATGGATGCCGGCCGCGAACAGCGCTTCGCTCGCGTAGATGTTGCCGACGCCGACGACGATCGCCTGGTCCATCAGGAACAGCTTGACCGCGGCACTGCGGCCGCGCGAACGCGTCCACAACACGTCGCCATCGAATGCATCCGACAGCGGCTCGGGACCGAGTCCGGCGAGCAGTTCGTGGGTCGTGCCGCGCGCCTGCCACAGCTGGCAACCGAAGCGGCGCGGGTCGGTGTAACGCAGCACGCGTCCGGAATCGAGGCGCCAGTCGACATGGTCGTGCGCACCGATGGGTGAATCCGCCGGCAGCACGCGCAGTGCGCCGGACATGCCGAGGTGCAGCAGAACGCTGCCGGGTTCGGTATGCACGAGCAGGTATTTCGCACGCCGCTCGATGCCGTCGATGCGCTGGCCGGGCAGCTGCGTGCGCAGCGTACGCGGGATCGGCCAGCGCAGCTTCGGCTGGCGGACCTCGAGTGCGAGGACGCGCCGACCGATCAGGTGCGGCACGAGGCCGCGGCGCGTGGTTTCGACTTCGGGCAGTTCGGGCATGGGGTTCGGATCAGGAAATGAACGCGAAGCGGGTGTGGGCCTTCATTGCCGGGCCGGCGCCGCGGCGCTCTCCGGATTCTCCTTCGCCGCCATGAACAGGATGGCGCTGAAGCGGTCCGGTACCAGGGCGATGCTGTTTCCCGCGGCGACGTAGCGATCGTTGCGGATCGCATCCGTGCCGCCGAACCTCAGCTCGACATCGTCGAGCAGGAGCGTCGCCTGCGGTGGATCGAGACCGATCTTGCCGGGTTCGAGTTCACCGGCCGCGTGGCGGAAACGCACGGGCGCATGCGCGATCGCAAGCAGTTTCGTCACCAGCGCGTCGTCCGCCGGCTGCGCGCGCGGCGCGCGCATCTGCCATTGGCCGTCGACTTTCTCGAAGCGCCGCGTCGTGCAACCGGTGCAGCGGACTTCGATCCGACGCACCGCAGCGGTATCGATCGACGTCAGCGGATCGAGCGCGAGCGCGCGTTCATGCCGCAACTCCGCGACCACCGCCGCGGCGAGCAATGCGGTCGCGAACAGCAGGAACACCACCGTGCGGGTGCGTCGTCTCATGCGTCCACCCTAGCGGTTCCGGCGCCGCCGCGGAAGCCGACGTTCAGCGGCGCCGACGGCGCCACCAGATCAGCACACCACTGGCCGCGAGCAGCAGTGGCAACACTATGAGGAAGAAGGCGGCGAGCGCGGTCAATGCGCGCTGCGACAGCTTGAGTTCGCGATCCGGCGCGCTGCGGTCGGGCACGCTGACCTGGGCGTCGTCGCCGAGCAGCCAGTCGAACACGCGCTGGCCGAACTCGGCATTGCCGCCGTTGCCGAGGAAGCTGTTCGACAGGAAGTCGCCGTCACCGATCACCACCACGCGCTGATCGCGCCGATCCGGCCGCGGCGAGACGCGCGTCAGCGCGAACGCAAGATCGAGCGGGCCCGGGATCTCGCCGGCGTCCGCGTCCTGGCGGATCGTGTCGCCCGCCTCGCCGGTCTTCGGGATGTGCGAGGTCTCGTTCCACGATTTCGCGCTCGACTGCAGCAACGCGACCATCGCCCAACGCGAATCGGCGAGCTTGGCGAGCGCCGCCGGCTGCGGCAGCAAGGTGGTCAACGCGAAACCGGCGTCGATCGCATGCTTCGGGTACGTGCTGACAGCGACGAAACTCGGGTCGGTGAGGCCGAACGCCTGGCCGCTGCCGTCCACCACCGTTCCTGGCAGCACGCGGATACCGAGCGCCCGCGCGAGACTGTCGAGGCCGCCGCCCTCTTCGAGCGCCGGCTCGCCCGGTTCGGCCAGCCAGAGCAGGGCGCCGCCACGATCGACGTAGTCGACCAGTTCCGCCGCGACCGTGGGCGCGAGCTTGACCTGCGGATTCGCGACGACGACGAGGTCGGCGTTGTCCGGTACCTTGCCGGTGCTCGCGAGCGGCAGCGGCACCGCGCGCAGGCCACGTCCGGCGAGTGCGCCGACGAATTTGCCGAGATCCGCGTTCGCCTGGCCGAGCGGCTGGCGCTCGCCGTCGCCTTCGAGGAACGCGACGATGCGTTCGTGCGTGCGCGCAAGGCGCAGCAATGCGGCCGAGAATTCGCTTTCGCTGAGCACCTTGAGGCGCTCGCTGCGGTCCTTGTAGCGCAGCTCGAGCTCGCCATCGACGGCGACGCCGGCAGCGCGCATCGCGTTCGGATCGGCGTCGGGATCGACGAAGCGCAGGCTGAGATCGGGCTTGGCGCGACGGTAGCGATCGACGAAGTCGGCGATCACCGCGCGCAAACCGCCCTGGCGGCTCGCGTAACTGGTCACCTCGACCGGTCCGTCGAGCGTCTTCAACAGCGCGAGCGAAGCCTCGCCGAGGCTCGCGCCCTGCGCGTGGCTCCAGTCGCGGTCGAATCCGAAGCGCGTGCTGAGGAAACCGAGCAACCCCGCGAGCACGACGACGAGCAGCGCGTACAGCGCATTGCCGAAACGTTCGCGCATCAGTCGGCGCTCCCCCGCAGAACCTCGAGGCGACGGGCTGCGAGTGCCAATGCGACCGCCGTGAGGAGTACGAAGTAGACGATGTCGACGCTTGCGACGATTCCGCGAAAGAACGGTTCGAGGTGGGTCGGCAAGGCAAGCCAGTTGATGCCGGAATTCGAAATGCCCTGCAGGCGCGCGCCGGCATCGACGACCGCGAGCAGGCTGCTGATCGCGATCGCCGCCGCAGCGGCGAGCGCGGGCTGTGATGCCCAGCTGGAGCAGGCGATGCCGATCGCTGCCAGCGCCGCGGTGAAGAACGCGATGCCGAGCAGGGCGGCAGCGATCTTGCCGAGGTCGAGGGTGGTTCCGAGGGACAGCAGCAACGGCATCAGCGCGACCAATGCGACCAATGCGAGCAGATAGCCGAGCGCACCGAGATACTTGCCGAGCACGATGCGTCCATTGCCGAGGCCGCTCGCGAGCAGGAGCGGCAGGGTCGCCGCGCGACGCTCGCCGGCGAATGCGCGCATCGTCACCAGTGGCACCAGCGGCAACAACAGGTTCGAGAAACTGCGCAGCAGCGGAATCGCGACGAGGTCGGTCACACCGGGCGCGTCCTTGAGGCCGCCGAGCTTCGGTGCGAGATCGATGAACGCCTGCAGGGCGAGCAGGAACTGCCAGGCCATGAACGCGAGCACGACCGCCGCGAGCGTCCAGGCGAACGGCTGCACCGCGAGGCGACGCCATTCGTGGCGCGCGATCAAGCCGGCGCTCATGCAGCGGCCTCGCGCGCTTCGCTCGCCGCGATCGCGAGGAAGGTCGATTCCAGCGGCGTACCGTCGGCGCCGAGCGCGATCAGGCCGAAACCGGCTGCGACGACCGCGGCGGCGAACGCGTCGATCGCGCTGCCGGGAGCAAGCTCCACGCGCCAGTGCGCGACGTCGATCGCCTCGGCTGCGACAACCATCGGCAGCGTGCGCCAATCCTCGCTGCGCAACGCCTTCGTGATGCCGACACGCAGCGACGTCGTCGTCGCCGCGTGCACGTCACCGACATGGCGCAACTCGCCATGGTGGAGGATCGCGACGCGATCGCAGCAGGCCGCCACGTCCGGCAACACGTGGGTCGACAGCACGACCGCGTGGTCCTGTCCGAGGCCGCGCACGAGTGCGCGCAGTTTCAGCGCCTGCACGGGATCGAGCCCGGAGGCGGGCTCGTCGAGCACGATCAGGTCGGGCTCGTGCAGGATCGCCTGGGCGACGCCGACACGCTGGCGGAAACCCTTCGACAGGGCACCGAGCGGACGCCGGCGCACGTCACCAAGTTCGCACCGCTCGAGTGCGCGATCGACCGCGGCACGCACCGATGCGCGCGCGACGCCATGCAGGCGCGCACAGAAGGCGAGGAACTCCTGCGCGGTCAGTTCCGCGTGCAGGGGCGGCGTCTCGGGCAGGTAACCGATGCGCCGACGCGCGAGCCCGGGCTGTTCGTACAGATCCGCGCCGTCCAACCGTACGCTGCCGGATGTGGGCGCGAGCACTCCCGCGATCATGCGCAAGGTCGTGGTCTTGCCGGCGCCGTTGACGCCGAGCAGGCCGAGCACTTCGCCACGCGCGAGTTCGATGCTGATCGCGCGCACGACCTCGCGGCCGGCGAGGCGGCGACCGACCTGATCGAGGGCGAGAGTGGGGGCGGCGATCACAGCCTTCGATTGTTAAGGTTTCCGGGGCGCGACGGCAAGCGTTCCAAAGTCGCGAACCCGGTCACAGCGTCGGTCGCAAAGCTTGACGAACCCGCATGGCGGCCCCATCCCTGGGCGCGTATAGTCGCGGTCTATCCTGCCGCCAGGCGCGCCACTCCATGTCCGACATGTTGATTTCCCTTGCCGCTCGCGGTGTCACCCAGGCTTCCTGGGGCACCTGGATCGTGTACATGCTGGTGGTGACCCAGCTGACGATCTTCGCGGTGACGCTGTACCTGCACCGCAACCAGACGCATCGCGGCGTCGACTTCCATCCGGTCGTCGCGCACTTCTTCCGTTTCTGGTCGTGGCTGACCACCGGCATGGTCACCAAGGAATGGGTCGCGATCCATCGCAAGCACCACGCGAAGGTCGAGACCGAGGAAGATCCGCACAGCCCGCAGGTCTACGGCATCAAGAAGGTGTTCTGGGACGGCGTCGGCCTCTATCGCGACGCGAGCGAGAACGACGACGACATGGAGAAGTACGGTCGTGGCACGCCGGAAGACTGGATCGAGCGCCATCTCTACAGCGCGCATCCGTACTGGGGCCCGACCCTGATGCTGATCATCAGCCTCGTGCTGTTCGGCGTGGTCGGCGCGGCGCTGTGGGCGATCCAGATGATGTGGATCCCGTTCTGGGCCGCCGGGTTCGTCAACGGCATCGGCCACTGGTGGGGCTATCGCAATTTCGAATCGGCCGACACCTCGACCAACCTCTCGCCGTGGGGCGTGTGGATCGGCGGCGAAGAGCTGCACAACAACCACCATGCATTTCCGAGCTCGGCCAAGTTCGCGCTGCGCAAGTTCGAGTTCGACATCGGCTGGGCGGTGATCCGCCTGTTCGAGATGATCGGCATGGCGAAGGTGCTGCGCGTCGCGCCGACGCTCGACATCCGCCCGAACGTGAACCTGCCGGATACCGAAACGGTGAAGGCGCTGCTCGCGCACCGGTTCCACGTGATGAGCGATTATTTCCGCGGCGTGATCGCGCCGACGCTGCGCGACGAAGCCGCCAATGCCGGCGCCGGCATCAAGGCGCTGCCGCGCAAGCTGCGGCGTGCGCTCGGCAATGGCGGTCGCTGGCTCGACGCGGCCTCGCGCGAGCGCATGACCGCGTTCACCGACAAGCATCCGCAGCTGCGCACGGTGTGCGAGTTCCGCGCGCGCCTCGCCGCGCTGACCGAGCGCAACGGCCGCAATGCGGACGGCATGCTCGATGCGCTGAAGGAATGGTGCGGCGAAGCCGAGGCCACCGGCATCCGCACCCTCGCCGAGTTCGCCGCGCGTCTGAAGGGTTATCGTCTTGCCGGCGAAGCCGCCTGAGGTCGACGCGTCATTGCTCGTGAAGAAGCCCGCCGCGTGCGGGCTTTTTCATGAACAAGGCCCGCCGCCTCAATCCAGGAAGCGCCCCGCATGCTCCGCTGCCGGCAGCCAGCAGGCCTCGCTGCGACCGAACCAGCGGTAGCGGTTGCGCGCGAGCCAGCGGTACGCCGGATCGCGAAGCGTGCGCGGGATGAGGCGCAACCCCATCGAGACGCGCCAGATGCCGCCGAAACCGGCGAGTACGCGCAAGATCGCGTCGCTGTCGGTCGTCGCGCTGCTGCCCTCGAGCAGCAGCAGCGAATTCGGATCGTCCGGATCGAGGCCGTGGCCGCGCAGCAGACCGCGTCCCGTCGTCGACTGCATCGACGCGAAACGATAGCGCTGGGCACGGTCGTGGCGCAACACGAAACGCACCCAGCGGCTGCACAGCAGGCAGACGCCGTCGAACACGATGATTGCGCTGTCGCCGTCAGTCCGCACCGATGACCTCCAGCCAGCCGGAATAGGCGACCAGGCGACCGATCAACGGCATCTGCACGTCGATGTCGAAGCGGTAGCGGCGGTCGCGCTCGCTGCATGAAGCGCGCACGCCAGCGAACCAGCGCACCGGCAGGCGCAGGACGAGCAGGCGTACCTCGCGCGGGACCCAGCGCAGCTCCGACGCGGAGGCCTCCAGCGCGAACGCGAAGCGCATGGGACCGATGCGTTCCTCGAACGCATCCGGCCAGCGCGGCGAACGACGCAGGCATGAAGCGAACAGGCGGCCGGCGAAGCGTCGGCGCCACGTCTCGCGTTCACCCTCGCGATTGATCTCGACTTCAAGGGCCGTATCACGTGCGGGGAGCGGCATGCGCAACGCCCTGCGCAGGCCCGTCGCGAACAGATTGCCGTCGCCGCCGACATCCGCTCGACCGTGCGCACGCACGATGGCGTCAGAGCCGTGCAACGCGCGCACGCTCGGCGGCAGTGCATTCCAGCGCGGGCCGAGCAGTGCGGGAAAGAGGGCGTTCATCACCCGTCATCGTGCCGCATCACGCCGACGCGGGCAAAGAAAAACCCGCCTCTCGGCGGGTTCTTCTTCGAGACTGGCTCCCGTGTCAGCGTACATCCTGTACTGCACGGGAGGAGTTCATCCTGAACTCACTTGATCTTGCCTTCCTTGTACTCGACGTGCTTGCGCACGACCGGGTCGTACTTCTTGACCAGCATCTTCTCAGGCGTGTTCTTCTTGTTCTTGTCGGTGGTGTAGAAGTGGCCGGTGCCGGCCGAGGAGATCAGACGGATCTTGTCGCGCTTGGATGCCATGACGTTCTACTCCTCAGACCTTTTCGCCGCGCTTGCGCAGCTCGGCGATGACGACTTCGATGCCCTTCTTGTCGATCGTGCGCAGCCCGTGACTGGACACGCGCAGGGACACCCAGCGATTCTCGCTCGGCACCCAGAAGCGGCGATCGTGGAGGTTCGGCAGCCAGCGGCGGCGCGTCTTGTTGTTGGCATGTGAAACGTTGTTGCCGGTAAGTGCTCCCTTACCGGTGACCTGGCATGTTCTGGCCATTGCGAACCTCTCGGTTGTTTCGTTTTCCGTCCTTGGCCAGGACGGTATCGGCCCAGCGGCGACAGTGCGCCACGCGGTGCTGGAAGCCCCTGACCGATCGACGCGGGCGGACCGCATGCCGGGATCCGCGTGCCCAAAGGGCGATGAAGGGTCGAGGGAGCCGTGCTTTATAGCGGAATCAGCGGCTTGCGGCAAGTGGGTCGAATGCGTTCGGCGACGCCGCGCCGGGGTCGGGGAGCGGCGCTGGTAAGCTCGGCGATCACCTCCAGCGGACCCGGCGACCGTGGCAACGACGCGCGAGGCGGCATTCGAACCCACCGACCCCGCCCTGCGTGAGGACGTGCGCCGGCTTGGCAGCCTGGTCGGGGAACTGCTGGTGGAACAGGCCGGACAGGCCTTCTACGAGCGCGTCGAGTCCGCGCGCGCGGAAGCAATCCAGCGCCGCCACGAAGGCGCAGGCGTCGACCATCTCGCCGAGCGACTGTCCGGCCTCGACGTGGCGTATGCCGATGCGCTCGGCCGCGCGTTCTCGACGTACTTCCAGGTGGTCAACATCGCCGAGCGCGTGCAGCGCATCCGGCGTCGGCGCGCCTACCAGATCGCGGGCGCGGCACCGCAACCGGACGGCCTGCACGACGTGCTGCTGCGCCTGCGCGACGCCGGTGTCGGCGCGGCGGAACTGCTCGCCGCGCTGCCGCGCATCGACGTCGAACCGGTGTTCACCGCGCACCCGACCGAAGCCTCGCGCCGCTCCCTGCTCGAGAAGGAACAGGAGATCGTGCGCACCCTCGTCGCCGATTTCGTCGGCCCGCGCACGCGGGGCGAGCGCGCGACCGACTGGGCGCGCCTGCGCATGGCGCTGACCAGCGGCTGGCAGACCGCCGACCTGTCGCACGTGCGTCCCTCCGTGCAGGACGAACTCGACCACGTCGATTTCTACCTGACCGAACCGCTCTACCGCGTGATCCCGGTGCTCTACGAAGTGCTCGAACAGGCGATGGTCGCGGTCTACGGCACCTGTCCGGCGCTGCCGCGCGTCGTGCGCTTTGCCTCATGGGTCGGCGGCGACATGGACGGCAACCCGAACGTCGGCGCCGCGACGATCACCGCCGCACTGCGCAAGCAACGCCAGATCGTGCTCGGCTGCTATCGGCGCGAATGCGCCGAACTCGCACGCCTGCTGACCCAGACGCTCGATCGCGTCGGTGTTGCCGACGACGTGCTCGAACGTTTCGCGCAGTATCGCGCGCTGCTGCCCGACGCCGCCGCGAAGATCCGGCCGCGTCACGAAAACATGCCGTACCGTTGCCTGTTGCAACTGATCGGTGCGCGCCTCGCCGGGACCGCGCACGAGACAACGGGGGCCTACGAAGATGCAGCGGCGTTCGCTTCCGACATTGAGTTGATCGCCTCGAGCCTGCGCGCGCACGCCGGCGCGCATGCGGGCTGGTTCGCCGTGCGCCGCCTGCAGCGGCGCATCGCGACGTTCGGGTTCCACCTCGCGCGCCTCGACGCACGCCAGGATTCGCGCGTCCATGCGGCCGCGCTGGCCGAGGCGCTCGGCACGTTGCCTGAGGCGGACGCGGCGCGCGGCGCGTCGATCGCGCCCTACGCGGGAGGCGTCCGCACGTTGCCACCGGCAGCCGCAGATTCGACGCTGGCGCGAACGACGGCCGTGTTCGCCGCGTTCGCGGATGCGCGGATGCGCCATGGCGACGCCGCACTCGGGGTCTACGTGATCAGCATGGCCGGCTGCGTCGCCGACGTGCTCGCGGTGCTCGCACTCGGCCGCGCCGGCGGCCTCGTCGATGCGGATGGCGCGGTGCCGCTCGACATTGCGCCGCTGTTCGAGACGATCGACGACCTGCGCGCGGCACCCCGCACGTTCGCGGCACTGCTCGGCGACCCGGTCTATCGCGCACACCTCGATGCGCGCGGCGGTCACCAGACGATCATGCTCGGCTACTCCGACAGTGCGAAGGATGGCGGCATCCTCGCTGCGCGCTGGTCGTTGCAACGCGCGCAGGTCGAGCTGCTCGAAGTCGCGCATGCGCACGATGTCGCGTTGACGTTCTTCCACGGCCGCGGAGGCTCGATCAGCCGTGGCGGCGGCAAGACCTCGCGCGGCGTGATGGCCGCACCGCGCGGCGCGGTCGATGGCCGTTTGCGCGTGACCGAACAGGGCGAAGTGATCCACCAGAAGTACGGCATCCGCGCGCTCGCGCTGCGCAGTCTGGAACAGAGTGTCGGCGCGGTGCTGCTGGCCAGCCTGCGACCGCGGGCGGCGGAGCCGCGCGAGAAGCGCTGGCGTGGCGCGATGGCAGCGCTCGCCGCAGACGGCGCGCGCACCTACCGCGATCTGGTGGGTGCGAGCACGGGTTTCGTCGAATATTTCCGGCTCGCGACGCCGATCGACGTGATCGAACGCATGACGCTCGGGTCGAGACCCGCTCGGCGCTCCGGCAACGGCGGCGTCGAGTCCCTGCGCGCGATCCCTTGGGTATTCGCATGGACGCAGTGCCGCGCCGGCTTCACCGGCTGGTACGGCGTCGGCAGCGCGCTCGACCGCGCGGCCGCGCGGGGCGACGAAGACACGTTGCGGGAAATGGCGCGCGATTGGGCGTTCTTCCGCATCCTGGTCGAGGATCTGGAAATGCTGCTGGCGAAATGCGACCTCGGCATCGCCGCGCGCTTCTCGCAGCTGGCGGGACCGCTGCACGACGTCTTCTTTCCGCGCATCGAGCAGGAATTCCGGCGCACCATCGAATGGGTACTGCGCCTGCGCGGCAGCGTGCGCCTGCTCGACGGCGATCCGCGCCTCGCGGAGTCGATCCGCCTGCGCAATCCGTACACCGACCCGATCAGCCTGATCCAGGTCGACCTGCTGCGCCGCTGGCGCGCCGCGGGAAGTCCGGACGACGCGTTGTTCGCGAGCCTGGTGTCGAACGTGCACGGCGTCGCGCAGGCGCTGCAGAACACCGGTTGACGGCGGGACTCGCCGCTCGCGCCCTACGCAGCAGCAGCGGCCAGCGCCAACGCTCGCGGCGATGCGAGCGAGGCAGATGCGGTAGGGCGGTACGCGCAGCGCGTGTGCCGCTTCACACCTCTTCGGTCGCGGTGCGCTTCGAACGCTTGATCAGCCACGCGACGCCACGCAGGTCGGCGATGCCGACCAGGGCGCGGTTGAGGTTGTTGTATTTCGAGCTGCCGCTGCCGCGCGGGCGATGATTGACCGGCACGCTGCGTACCTGCCAGCCGGCGCGCTGCATCAGCGCCGGCAGATAGCGGTGCATGTGGTCGAAATAGGGCAGGTCGAGGAATGCGGCACGTTCGAACAACTTGATGCCGCAGCCGGTGTCCGGCGTATCGTCGCGCAGCAGGCGCGAGCGGATCGCGTTCGCCCACTTCGACGCCCAGCGCTTGCTGCCCGAGTCCTGCCGGTTCACGCGCCACCCGGCGAACAGCTTGATCGCCGGCGGCGACTCGTCGCGCATCGCGAGCAGTTTCGGGATGTCGGCCGGATCGTTCTGGCCGTCGCCGTCGAGCGTCGCGATCCAGCTGCCGCGCGCGGCCTTCACGCCGCTGCGGATCGCCGTGCTCTGCCCGCTCTGCTGCAGGTGGCGGATCACGCGCAATTCCGGGTGCTCGGCTTTCGCCGCCGAAAGTACCGCAAGCGAATCGTCGCGACTCGCGTCGTCGACATAGACGACCTCGAACTCGACACGGCCGCGCAAGGCCGCAGCGATCTCGGCGAGCAGCGGCGGAATGTTGCCACGCTCGTTGAACACGGGCACGACGACGGACAATGCGGGCATGACGGATCGGGGATTCGCGGGAGGCGCATTATCGCCCAATCCGCGCGGATCGACTCCGACTGCGCGCAATTGCCGCGCCGCCGGATCAGTGGGCGCCGGCAGCAACCTTCGGCAGCCCCTCGAGCGCATTGCGCCAGGCGTGTTCGAGCGCGTCGAAGCGCTGGTCCGACTGCGCCAGCATGTACAGGGTACCGTCCGCGATCGGCACCTCGCGTGCGATCAGGCCGTCACGACGGAAATCCTTGCTGGCCGCAGCACGCTCGCGCGGGATGTAGACCACGCTGACCGGACCACCCTCGCCCGAACTCACCATGTGCACGCTGTGCCAGCGCCCGATCCCGCATTCGCTGACGTAGACAACCTGCGGCGGCGCGTCCGCCAGCTTGACACCACGATCGGCGAACGCGTGCTCGACCTCGGCCATCGGTACCGGCGTGTGCAAGGCCAGCGCATCGCGTTCGTCCGGCGAAGTCACATGCGCCGCGACCAGGTCGGGCAGCGAAGCGGCAGCGCCTTGGTAGCGCACGATCCCGAATGCGAGCAGCAGGCTCGCCGCGGCCGCAAGCGCGATCCAGCCGAGCCGGCGACGCGGCTGGAACGGCTCGACCACGTCCGCACGCTGTGCGGCAAGGATGCGATCCGCGAGGCCCGCGGGTACTGCGACCGCGAGGGCCGCCGCAACGCGCGCGTCGAACGCCTGCGCATCGGCGGCCGCCGCGGCGCAGGCCGCACAACCCTCCATGTGCGCGCGCGCCTGCGCGTCGACGACCTGCGGCTCGCTGCCGAGCCGACGGCGGAATTCAAGGCAGTCCATGCAGCACCGCCTCCGTGTCCTTGCCGTCGAGCAGTGCGCGCAACTTCTGGCGCGCACGGAAAACCTGGGTCATGACCGCCGACTCGGTGATGCCGAGCTGCGCGGCGACTTCGCCGCAGGAAAAGCCGCCGAGCACCTGCAGCACGAGCGGCTCGCGGTACTTCGGTTCGAGCTTCGCGATCGCCGCGCGCAGCACCGCATCCTCGCCGAGCTGGTCCGGGCTCGGCGCATCGTCGCTGAGATCGAGATCGCCGATGTCGGTGGTCGGCATCGGCTTGCGCTCGTAAAGGCGCGCATGTTCGCGGCGCAGGATCGTCGCGAGCCAGGCCTTCGCCGCGACATCGTCACGCAACGCATCGAGCGAACGCCACGCGCGCAGGAAGGTCTCCTGGACCAGGTCCTGGGCAAGCGCATCCTGGCCGCAAAGCCAGTATGCGTAGCGATAGAGTTCGCCCGAATGAGCGCGCACGAGTCCCTCGAACTGTTGCTGGCGGTTGCCCGCCAACGCAACAGACCGGGGTTTGCCATCCTGGCTTGCAGCCTCCGTCATGCGCAGGGGTCACCCATCGAAGCCGTTCTGGAAGATCAGGTCGGGAGTATTGACGGTGAAACTGACCGGCAACGTCAACGGATCGTGCGCCGCGTCGTTGCTGTGCACGCATATGTTCGCATTGTATGCGCCAGGTGTCAGGCCTGTCGCGTCAAGGGTGACGTCGACCGTGGCATCGGCGGCGCCCGATGCAATCGTGCCGGCGAGGGGATCGAGCGTCAGCCACGCCACGCTCGCCGGCGCGACGCAATCCGCGGACGAGGTGTCGACCGTCCAGTCGAGCGCGGCGGCACCGGAATTGGAGATCGAGAATACGCTGGAGGTCGAAGCGCCGGCCTCGGCGTCCGCGCTGATCGCGGTCGGGTCGGTGCTCACCGAGGGCAGGTTGGCGACGACGATGATGCCGGACATGCCGATGCCGCCGCTGGCGCCATGGGCTTCGCAGTAATAGCCGATCGTGCCCTCGGTCGGGAACGCGACCGTCGAGCTCCAGGCATTGCCGCTCGGGCCGCCGACCGGGCTCGCACCGCAGGCGTCGGAGCAGTGGAACGCGGTGACTGCGCCGTCGTCGGACGTGACGTTGTGGAAACCGAGACCGGCGACATCGTTCTTGAACGTGACCGTGTCGCCCGGTGCGATCGTCAGCGGCGACGGGTCGAAATGACGGCCACCGGGACCGTTGCGCGCGATCACGACGTGATCGGCGGCGAAAGCGGAAACGGCAGCGAATGCATTCAGGCAGGCAACGACGAGCGTGACATGGCGCATGGCAGGTACTCCCCAGGGGTGCGGTCCCCGTGGGTACCCGATTCGGGCCGGCCGGTTGCCGGCACGCAGGCGGTCCGGCTCAGCGGATCCGTTCGAGGATGCCGTCGAGCTCGTCGAGGCTGTGGTAGTGGATCACCAGCTTGCCGCGACCGTTGCGCGCGTGCGCGAGCTGGACCCGCGTCGCAAGTTTTTCCGCGAGGTCGCGCTCGAGCGCGGCGATGTTCGGATCGATTTTCGTGGCTGGCTTGCCTGCCTTCGCGACACCACCGCCTTCGGCGCGGCGCACTGCGTCCTCGAGTTCGCGGACCGACCATCCCTTCTCGGCTGCCTCGAGCGCGAGCGCGATCGCGCGTTTTTCCGGCAGGGTCGCCAGTGCGCGTGCATGGCCCATCTCGAGTTCGCGGTCGTCGAGCAGGCGCTTGATGTCGGCCGGCAGGTCGAGCAGGCGCAGCAGGTTCGACACCGCCGCGCGCGAGCGCCCGACCGCTTCGGCGGCCTGCTGGTGGGTCAGGCCGAACTCCTGGATCAGGCGCGACAGCGCCTGCGCTTCTTCGAGCGGCGACAGGTCCTCGCGCTGGATGTTCTCGATCAGTGCCATCGCGACGACGGCCTGGTCCTGCACGACCTTGACCAGGGCCGGGATCTCGACCAGCCCGGCCTTCTGCGCCGCGCGCCAGCGGCGTTCGCCGGCGATCAGTTCGTAGCGGCCAGGACCGACCGAGCGCACCACGATCGGCTGGATCACGCCCTGCGCCTTGATCGACGCGGCGAGCTCGTCCAGCGGTTCGGCATCGAAGTGATGGCGTGGCTGGTACTTGCCCGGCTGGATCGCCGCGATCTCGAGCGTGCGCAATTCGCCCTCGGCCTCGGGCGTCGCCGACGCATCGCCGCCGAGCAGGGCGTCGAGGCCGCGGCCGAGGCTGGAAGGACGCTTCTTGACTGCCATCAGTATTTCCTCGTGCGTTCGTCCGTGACCGCGAAGGCAAGGTGCGACCGTCCTGGCCGCCCATTACGAATTCAGTGCGCCGTGGCCGCCGGGCCGTGTTCGCGACGCAGCATCTCGCCGGCGAGGCCGAGATAGGCGATCGCGCCGCGCGATTCGCGGTCGTACAGGTTGATCGGCTTGCCGTGGCTCGGCGCCTCGGCGAGGCGGATGTTGCGCGGGATGATCGAGCGCAACACCTTGTCGCCGAAGTGCTTGGTCAGCTGCAGCGAGACCTCGTTGCCGAGGTTGTTGCGCGCGTCGTACATCGTGCGCAGCAGGCCCTCGACTTCGAGCGAGGGATTGAGGCGCAGGCGCACCGCCTTGATCGTGTCGAGCAGGCTGGTCAGTCCTTCCAGCGCGAAGTATTCGCACTGCACCGGAATCAGCACGCCATGGGCCGCGGTCAAGGCATTGATCGTGAGCAGGTGCAGGGTCGGCGGGCAGTCGATCAATATCGTCTGGTAGCGATCGCCGAGCTTGGCGATCTGCTCCTTCAGGCGCGATTCGCGCGCGAGCGCGTCCATCAACTTCAGCTCCGCAGCGGTGAGGTCGCCATTGCCGGGCAGCAGGTCGAAGCCGCCTTCGGTCGTCACGATCGCGCGTTCGATCGGCGCCTCGTCGAGCAGCACCTCGCAACCATTCGGCTTGGCGGCACGCTTGTCGACGCCGGACGCCATCGTCGCATTGCCCTGCGGATCGAAATCGATCAGCAGCACGCTGCGCTCGCTTTCGGCGAGCGCCGCAGCGAGATTCACCGCGGTCGTGGTCTTGCCGACCCCGCCCTTCTGATTCGCGATCGCGATGATGCGCGTCATGCTCGTGCCGTCCGTTCCGGTCCTTCCGGCACGTCCATGCCGGAACCCCTGATTATGACCACGTGGCGCTCCGCGTCCAAACCGGGCACCGCGAGCGGTTCGACCGCCTCGACCGTGAAACCCGCGGGTAGCGCATCCAGCTCGTCGCGCGGAAAGCGTCCCTTGAGTGCCAGCCAGCGTCCGCCCGGTGCGAGCAGGTGGCCGCCCCAGGCGAGCATGTCGGCCAGGCTCGCGAATGCGCGCGCGGTGATGCAGTCGAAGCGCCCGTCGACGGCTTCGACCCGGCTCTCGACCACGCGCACGTTGGCGAGCCCGAGTTCGCGCACGGCCGCGCGCAGGAAGCGCGTCTTCTTGCCGTTCGAATCAACCAGGGCGATCGCGCGCTCCGGCGCGACGATCGCGAGCGGAATGCCCGGCAACCCGGCGCCGGTACCGAGGTCGGCCAGGGTCGCCCCACCCACGTACGGCACGATCGCGAGCGAGTCGAGCAGGTGCCGCGTGACCATTTCGCCGGGATCACGGATCGCGCTGAGATTGTAGGTCGCGTTCCAGCGCTGCAGCAGGCCGAGGTAGTCGAGCAGGCGCTCGACCACGTCGGACGAAAATTCGAGCTGCAAGGCCGCGAGGCCGGCGCCGAGGCGCTGCCGCAGCGGATCGCGGTCAGACATGGCGGTCGCGGCGATACGGGGGCGCGCAGTATCGGCGGGCGGGCGCCCAAAATCCACCGCGAACGCCCGCGCGTGCCCTGCTCAGGCCTCGGCGGCGAGATCGACCCGCGCAACCAGCAGGCCGCGCTCGCGCAGTTCGCTGTTCAACGACTGCTTCAGCCAGCGGCGGCGCGCGTCGGATTCGTCGGGCAGCACCGCGTAGTCGAACAGCCGTCGCGTGGTCACGCGCAGCAAGCCTTCGACATCGTCGATGACGACGTCCGCCTGCTGCGGATCGACCACCTGGAAATACACCAGCGCGCGATAGGCCTGCTCGCCGCGCCGCAGGGCATCGACGGCGACCGTCGCACCGGAAAGGTCGATCCTGTGCGCCACACGCTCGAACAGGGGCAGCACCAGGTGCATGCCGGCGCCGACCGAACGGATGCGCCCACCGCGACCGCGCAGGGTATAAACCTGGCCGTGCGGGATGCGGCGCACGCATGCGATGGCCAGCAGGATCATCCCGCACAGGGCGGTCAACAGGATCGGGGAATTCACTTTCTTGTTCTCTGGAAAAATCGTGAAACAGGACGACAGGGGCACTGGACCACGATAACCGCCGCCGTACTAACGATTGCTTAACAGTTTTTCGTGCTGCGCCGCGAAAACCGTGGATCGGCGTGACTTCCTGCCGCCGGCCACGTCGGAGCGGGCGCGTACAATGGTGTATTTCCCCGGATCGCCGAGCCGATTACACGATGTCCTACCCGCAAACCCGCCTGCGCCGCATGCGCCGCGACGCGTTTTCGCGCGTCCTGATGCGCGAGACCGACCTGAACGCGTCCGACCTCATCCTGCCGGTGTTCGTGCACGAAGGGCGCGACCTCGGCGAGCCGGTCGCCTCCATGCCGGGCGTCGAACGCGTCTCGATCGACCGCCTGTTGCGCATCGCCGGGGAGGCACAGACCCTCGGGATTCCGGCGCTGGCGTTGTTCCCGGTCACGCCGCCGGAGGCGAAATCGCTGGATGCCGCTGAAGCCTGGAACCCCGATGGCCTCGCCCAGCGCGCGGTGCGCGCCCTGAAGAAGGACTTTCCGGACCTCGGCGTGATCACCGATGTCGCCCTCGATCCGTTCACCACGCATGGCCAGGACGGCCTGATCGACGAGGCCGGTTATGTCGTCAACGATGCCACGGTCGAGGCGCTCGTGCGGCAGGCGGTATCGCACGCGGAAGCCGGCGCCGACGTCGTCGCGCCATCGGACATGATGGACGGGCGCATCGGTGCGATCCGCGCCGCGCTCGAGGTCGACGGCCACATCAATACACGCATCCTCGCCTACTCGGCCAAGTATGCGTCCGCGTTCTACGGCCCGTTCCGCGATGCGGTCGGCTCCGCAGGAAACCTTGGAAAAGGCAACAAGTACACCTACCAGATGGATCCGGCGAATTCCGACGAGGCGCTGCGCGAGATCGCGCTCGATCTCGAAGAAGGCGCGGACATGGTGATGGTGAAACCGGCGATGCCCTACCTCGACATCGTGCGGCGCGTGAAGGAGCGTTTCGGCGTACCGACGCTCGCCTACCAGGTCAGTGGCGAGTACGCGATGCTCAAGGCCGCGTTCGCGAAGGGTTGGCTCGACGAGCGCGCCTGCGTGCTGGAAGCGCTGACCGGCATCCGCCGCGCCGGCGCCGACGCGGTGTTGACCTATTTCGCGCTGGACGCCGCGCGCTGGCTGCGCGAAGGGCACTGAGCCGGCAGATGGCGCCCGCCCGCTACGCGGTATTCGGCCAGCCGATCGCGCATTCGCTGTCGCCACGCATCCATGCCGCGTTCGGCGCGCAGTTCGGCATGGCGATCGACTACCGCGCAATCGAGGCAGGGCGCGGCGATTTCGCCGCTGCGCTCGATGCGTTCGCGCACGGCGGAGGACTCGGCGCGAATGTGACGCTGCCATTGAAGGAGGACGCACCGCTGCTGTGCGCATCGTCGAGCGAACGCGCGCAGCGCTGCGGCAGCGTGAACACGCTGATTCGCGATGGCGATCGCTGGCACGGCGACAGTACCGACGGCATCGGCCTGCTGCGCGATCTCGCGCGGCAGGCCCGCGATCCCCGCGATGCGCGCGTGCTGCTGCTCGGCGCCGGCGGCGCCGCGCGCGCCGCCGCCTTCGCACTCGCCGAAGCGGGCGCGCGCGAACTGCTGATCTCGAACCGCACTCCCGCACGTGCGCGATCGCTCGCCGACAGCCTCGGCGCGCGGGCAGGCACGTGGGAAGCGCTGGCGCAGGAATCGCCGTTCGACCTCATCGTCAACGCGACGTCCGCCGGACACGCGGATGCCCCGCTCGACCTGCCGCGCACGCTGATCGCGTCCTCCACCGTCTGCTACGACCTGTCGTATGGCCACGCCGCGCGATCGTTCCTCGACTGGGCGCGGGCGAACGGTGCCGTTCGCGCGGTCGACGGCCTCGGCATGCTGGTGGAGCAGGCCGCCGAGTCGTTCTCGCTCTGGCATCGGCGGCGCCCGCACACCGAGCCGGTGCATGCCATGCTGCGCGCCCGACCCTGAGATGGAGTGCCGCTCCGGCTGCGGCGCGTGCTGTATCGCGCCATCGATCTCATCGCCGATCCCGGGCATGCCGCACGGCAAACCGGCCGGCATTCCGTGCGTGCAATTGCTCGACGACTACCGCTGCGCCCTCTTCGGCAAAGCGGAGCGTCCCGCGGTGTGCCGCACGCTAAGGCCCTCATCCGCGATGTGCGGTGCGGATCGCGACGCCGCGCTCGCAATGCTCGAAGCGCTGGAGTGCGCGACGCAGCCTTCGCCGCCCGCCGGCTGATTCGCCGCCGGCAGCGTCACGCCGAAGCGCGCTTGGCGGCGAGCCTTCGCCTCGCGCACACTGCGCGCTGGAGAACCTGCCATGACCCAGACCCAGCCCGCCGCGCACGGCACCGACGCGCTCTTCTCGGAAGTCTATGCGCGGCTCAAGGCGATGGCCGCCCGCCACCTCGCGGCGGTCGGACCCGGCGCCCGGATCGAAGCGACCGTGCTCGTCCACGAGTTGTACCTGCGCATCAGCAGCCAGCGCGAACTCCAGTTCGGCCATCCGGGCCAATTCTTCAGCTACGCCGCCCAGGCGATGCGCCATCTGCTGCTCGACCTCGCGCGGAACCATCAGAGCCTGCGCGCAGGTGGACCATGGCAGCAGGTGACGTTGACCGCGAGCAACGAGTCGTTCGTGCTCGAAAGCGCCGATCAGGTACTCGCGCTGGATCGCGCGCTCGATCGTCTGGCCGAGGCGGACGAGCGCGCGGCGCGGGTCATCGAACTGCGTTATTTCGCCGGGCTCACGTCCGAGCAGGCGGCGCAGGCACTCGCGATCAGCAAGCGCACGGCCGACCGAGACTGGACCTTCGCGCTCGCCTTCCTCAAGACCGACCTCGATTGATGGCGCAATTGTCCGCGTTCGAACGTTTTCCCCAAGAGTTTCCATCGACCCGTCGACATGGGCATGCCGTCCCCCTCGCTGCGTGAGCTGTTCGAGACCGCTGCCGGTCTCGTCGGCACGGAGCGGGCGCGCTATCTCGATGCGCAGTGCACACCCACCCTGCGCGACCGCATCGAGCGCATGCTCGCGGCCGATGCGGGCAGCGCGGGCGCGCTCCCCGCGGCGCCCGCCGAGGCGATGGCGGATGCATTGGCCGAATCGACTCCCGCGCCGACGGCACCCCTTGGCTCGCGCATCGGTCCTTTCGAGCTGCTCGATACGCTCGGTGAAGGTGGTTCCTCGACCGTATTCCATGCCTCGCGTCACGTCGACGGCGTGCGCCAGGACGTCGCCCTCAAACTGCTTCGGCGCGGCGTCCATTCGGGTGATGCGCAGCGCCGCTACCGAAGCGAGCTGCAGGCCTTGTCGCAATTGCGCCATCCGGGCATCGCGCGCCTGATCGAAGGAGGCATCACCGACAGCGGCGGCGCCTACATCGCGCTCGAGCTCGTCGACGGCGTGCCCATCACCGAGTTCACGCGCGTGCACCGGTTCGACGCGCGCGCGCGCCTCGCATTGTTCCTGGACGTCTGCGACGCGGTCGAGGCGGCGCACCGGGCCTTGATCGTGCATCGCGACCTGAAACCGTCGAACGTGCTGGTGGACGCCGATGGCAAGGTGAAGTTGCTCGACTTCGGCATCGCCAAACTGCTGTCCGCGGACGACGACACGCACACCCAGGTCGCCGCCTTCACGCCTGCGTACGCATCGCCCGAGCAACGCAGCGGCGGATTCGTCACGACCGCAACCGACGTCTACGGTCTCGGCATCATGCTCGGCGAATTGATGACCGGCGAGCGTCTCGGCGAGGATCCACCGCGCGCGCCGTCGAATTCCATCAGCGACGGGCACGCCGAAGGCGTGCTGCCGGCACCAGCGCCGGTGACCCGTCGACTGCTCAGGGGCGATCTCGACAATATCGTCCTGAAGGCGCTGCATCCGGATCCCCTGCAACGCTACACCTCCGCCGGCCGCCTCGCGGACGACGTGCAACGCCTGCTGGACGGGCGACCGGTCGCCGCGCATCCGCCATCGCGCTGGTATCGCGCGCGCAAGTTCGTCAGTCGCCATCGCGGCGGGGTCGCGACGACGCTCGCGTTCGTATTGGCGATCCTGGCATCGCTAGCCGTGGCCCTTTCGCAGGCGCGGGTCGCGCAACGCGAGGCCCGCGCCGCGCGGGAACAGGCGTCCCGCGCGGATGCCACCCGCCGCTTCCTGGTCGGCGTGTTCGATCACGCCGAGCCGGACGCGAATCGCGGCAAGGCGATCACCGCGCGCGAACTGGTCGCGCAAGGCGAACGCGAACTGGCGACCACGCGCGAGCTTTCGGCCGGCGTGCGCATGGACCTGACCGTGATGATCGCGCACCTGTATTGGGATCTGGACGACCCTGCGCATGCAGAGCCGCTGCTGCGGCAAGCCAGCGTCGCGATGGCGCGGACGGACGTGCCGGACGACGTCAAGGCACGCACGCTGACCTCGATCGCGCAGGTCGAGGTTGCCAAGCAGCAATTCGACACTGCACTGGACCATGCGCAACAGGCGCTGGCCATCGCCGCGCGCATCGGCGCCGATGGCACCGACACGCAATCCGAGGCGCGCCGGATCGTGGCTGCGGCACTGCATGGCAAGGACGATTCGAAAGCTGCGGAAGCCATCTTGCGCGAAGCGTTGGCGCACGATCGGGAAACCTATGGCGAGCGGAGCGATGCGGTCGTCGACGACTGGATCGCGCTCGGTTCGGCTTTGACGGAACTGTCGCGGTTCGACGAGGCAACCGTCGCTTTGCAAAAAGCCGTCGAACTCGCGCGCAACGTCGACGGCCCGGTACACAGCCGCACCGCGGAAGCGCTGCAAAGGCTGGGTGAGGTACTCGGTTACGCGGCGGACTACGAAGGGTCGGTAAAGGCGGATCGTGAAGCAGCGGCGATCAACGAAGAAATCTTCGGCGCCGATCACAGCGAAACCCTGGTCGCGCGCGGCAACCTGTACTGGTCGCTGGAACGCCAGGGCCACTATGCCGAAGCCCTGCAGGGGCGACTGGACATGCTTCCCGCGCTTCAGAAGCGGGCAGCCAAGACACCCGAAACCATCGCTGCCGCCTACACGTCGATCGGACAGGACTACGCGAAGTTCGGCCGCTTCGACGAAGCGGAAGCGGCGCTGCGCGAGGCGCTCGCCATCTGGGCGAAGGCGCAAGGCTCGAACGACGAATGGAACAGCGCCGATCCGATGATCGGTCTGGCGGACGCGTTACGCTGGCACGGCCACTACGGCGAAGCCGAGCAAGTCTTGCGCAAGGCGATCGCCATCGAGCAGAAGCACGAACCGGCGGACTCGGGTTGGCTCAATCGCGATCGCGCGAAACTCGGCGACATGTTGAGGCAAGCCGGCCGCTACGACGAAGCGCTGACCGTGCTGACGGATGCTGCGAATGCGCGCGCGCGCGCAAAACCCGACCCGAACCTCAGCGTGCTGCTCGCGCAATGGAGCGAGGCGCAACTCGATTCCGGCGATGCGACGACGGCCCTGGCGACCGCCGAGCGCAGCGTTTCGATGGCGCGCTCATTGTTCACGTCCAACCGATATGCGCTCGGCACGCCGTTGTTCGCGCGCGCGCGCGCCGAGCTTGCGCTCGGCCGCGCCGACGAGGCCGAACCGCTGCTGCGCGAGGCGCTTGCGGTACGCAACCCGCCGAATCCGCCCGGCGATCCGCGCGTGCTCGAACTCCAGGTCGCGCTCGTCAACGCGCTCGAAGCGCTGCACCGGGACGAGGAAGCGCGCACCCTGCGTGCCGCGATCGAGCCGCCCTTGCACGCGTCGAGCTCGCCCTACGCGAAGGTCCTGCAGCGACGACTGGACGACCATGGCGGAATACCGCGGGCAGCGATTCGCTGAGCCGCGACCTCGTACTCGCGTCCGATGGCACAAACCCGCGCGTGCACGCGTTCCTCGAGTTGCCACCCGCAACGAGAGGCCCGCCATGCGAACGATTCCGGCAATCCCACGCGCCGTGGCGCTGTCGCTGCTGCTCGCCGCAGTACGCGTACATGCGGTGTGCACGACCAACCCGATCCTGCTGCCGCTTCACTACCGCGTCGGCGCCGACACGGCGCACTGCCAGTACGACGATATCCAGTCCGCGATCGATGCGGTCGGCGAATGCCCGACCATCGTCGACATCACGCGCGAACATCTCTACACGCACCAGCATCTGGGCATTGCCGACAAGCCGAACCTGACCTTGCAGGGCTGGGGCGATGGCGTCACCTGCGCCGACATCCGCGGCACGCTCAGTTTCCCACCGTACGCACCGCCCGATTCGACCGCGCCGCTGCTGACGATCAACGGCAGCAGCGACGGTGGCGGCAGCGTGTTGTACGTGACCGGCAACACGAACCTCGCCGTCCGCAACCTCACGATCTCGGGTGGCCTGACCTGTGCCGATTGCAGTGGAGGCGGCATCAGCTTCGGCGGACAGGGCTCGCTCGCGCTGACGCGCAGCACGATCAGCTTCAACGAAGCCGCCTTCGGCGCCGGCATCAACGTCAATGGCAGCAGCGGCGCGGCGACGCTGACCCTCGACAGCGATACGCTCGTGCTCAGCAACACCGCGGACATTTCCGGCGGTGGCATCCGCCTCGAGGGCAACACGCGCCTCTACGCGCTCAAGCCGAACACGATGATCGCGTTCAACAAGGCACCGAACGGCTACGGCGGCGGCATCGAAGTACTCGGGCCTGCGCGCGCGGACCTCGGCTCGCCCGGCTACGGCGGCCTCGGCGTGATCTATGACAACCAGGCCCAATACGGCGGCGGCATCGACATCCTCACGTTCGACGACGGCGCCGAGGCGATCGTGCGCCTGTTCACGACCGATCGGGCAAAACCCGTGCGCATGCAAGGCAACACCGCCTCGCATACGGGCGGCGCGGTGTACCTGAAGCCGCATCGGACCTTTGTCAGCGGCGCCACCAACGTCGCGTTTTGTGCCTATGATTTTGTCGTCGATGACAACATTGCGATGGAAGGTGCGGCGATCTATTCCGACGCGGATTACAGCACGGACGGCTTCGCCACCGGCGGCACCGTCGCTTTGAACACCGATCCGAACCCGGGACGGCTCTGCACCCAGACGGAACCGCCCACCGCGCTCGGCGCCGTCGCCTGTGCCGCCGGAACCGCATGCAACCGCATCGAGGGCAATCATGCCGAGGACGGTACCGGCCAGCCGACCGATGGCTCGACGCTCCTCGTGCAGGACGCCAGCGAGGTGGAGGCCGATCGCGTGGAATTCCGCGCGAACGCGGGCGCGCATGTGCTGCGGCAGGTTGGTCATGCCGGTGATCAGTACGCGTACATCACGAACGGCTTGTTCGCCGACAACGCGCTCACGCAGGAACTTGTCGCGCAGACCGACGCGGACGACAGCTCCTTGCTGGGGCTGGATTCGTGCACGATCGCCGGCAATACGATCGGCGCACCATACGTCTTCCTCGCGACCGGCAATTTCAAGTTGTTCAACAGCATCGTCGACCAGCCCGGCCGGGCGACCGCGGACCCGGCGATCACCGATCCCGCGCGTGCAGCGCATGTACTCAGCAACGATCGCAGCACGCTGCCCGATACCGCCTACATCGACGAAGGCGAACCAACGTTCGTCGATGCCGCCAATGGCGACTACCACCTCGTGTCGACTTCGCTCGGTGTCGATGCCACACCGATCGACGTGTACTACTCCCCGGCACCGCGCGCGGACCTCGACCGCAGGCCGCGCGTGGTCGACCTGCCGAACGTGCCGAACAACTTCGGTCCGATGGACCTCGGCGCCTACGAAATCCAGCCGGCCTGTTCGAGCGCGGACACGGTCTTCTGCAACGGCTTCGAGTAATGCGCGTGCCCTGCGCGGCGGTGCTCGCGGACGAGCACCGCGGTGGGATCGGCTCAGGGGTTGCCTGCAGCGAGGTAGCGATCCTTCAGCCGCACGTAGTGCTGCGCCGAGTAGTACAGCCGTTCGATCTCCTGCTCCGACAGCTTGCGCACGCAGCGCGCCGGATTGCCGACCCACAGCTCGCCCTCGCCGACGATCTTGCCGGGCGCGACGAGCGCGCCGGCGCCGATCATGCTGTGCCGGTTGACCACGGCACCGTCGAGCACGGTCGCATGCATGCCGATCAGGCAGGCGTCGTGGATCGTGCAGGCGTGCACGACGGCGGCATGACCGATCGTGACGTCGGCACCGATCACCAGCGGAAACCCGTCGTCGGTATATTCGCCGGCATGCGTGACGTGCAGGATCGAGCCGTCCTGGACATTGGTGCGCGCGCCGATGCGGATGAAGTGCACGTCGCCGCGCGCGACCACCCCGGGCCACAGCGACGCGTCCTCGCCGATCTCGACATCGCCGATCACGTGCGCTGCGGGATCAATGTATGTGTTGGCGCCCAGGCGGGGAAGGATGCCCTGATAGGGTCGGATATTCATGAGGGAGCCCGTAAAAGGCGCAAGCGTAGCACCCCGCGTCGCGCTTGATTTAAGGCGCGCGACCCGCCACGTTAGCGGGCCGATCCCTGCGAATTCCTGCGATGACGAACGCCAACCCGCTTCTTGCCGATGCCGACCTGCCGCAGTTCTCGGCGATCCGCCCGGAGCATGTCGAACCTGCCATCGATGCCATCCTCGCAGACTACCGCCTGCGCACCGACGCCTTGCTCGCCTCGGATGCACCGCGCGATTTCGCCCAGGTGTCGCTGCTCGGCGAGGAACTCGAGGATCGCCTGAACCGGGCCTGGGCGCCGGTCTCGCACCTGCACGGCGTCGCCGATTCCGAGGAATTGCGCAAGGCGTACGCGGCGGCGCAGGAAAAGATCGTCGAGCATGCGAGCGAACTCGGCCAGAATCGCGCGCTGTATGCCGCGGTGAATGCCGTCGCGGAGCGCGCGGACACGGCGCAGCTGCCACGTGCGGCGCGCACCCTGCTGCAGCACGAGCTGCGCGACTTCCGCCTGTCCGGTGTCGCGCTCGAGGAGCCTGCGCGTTCGCGCTTTCGCGAAATCGCCAACGAACTCGCCAGGCTCGCGACTGAATTCGAGGAAGCCGTGCTGGATGCGACCGATGCATGGAGCGAAGCGATCGATGCCGAGAGCGGCCTCTCCGGCATTCCGGAGTCGGGTCGCGCCGTTCTGCATGCCTACGCACAGGGCAAGGGGCGGCAAGGATGGCTGGTCACGCTCAAGCAGCCCAGCGTGCAGGCCGTGCTGACCTACGCCGACGACCGCGCACTGCGCGAACGCGTATACCGTGCGTACCAGACGCGCGCCTCGGACCAGGGCCCGAACGCCGGCGAGTTCGACAACTCGGCGCGGATCGAGCGGATCCTCGCCTTGCGCCACGAGGCGGCGCGCCTGCTCGGGTTCCGCGATGCGGCCGAGGAGTCGCTGGCGACCAAGATGGCGCCTTCACCGGATGCCGTGTTCGCGTTCCTGCGCGACCTCGCCGCGCGCGCGAAACCGGTAGCCGAACGAGAGCTGGTCGAATTGCGCGCGTTCGCGCACGCGGAACTCGGTATCGACGACCTGCAGCCCTGGGACACCGGCTACGCGGCGGAGCGACTGCGCGAGAAGAAGTACGCACTGAACGAGGAGGAGCTCAAGCCCTATTTTGCGCTCGATCCGGTCATCGCCGGCCTGTTCGCGATCACCGAACGCGTGTTCGGCGTGCGCCTGCGCCAACGCGACGGCGTCGACGTTTGGCACGCGGACGTGCGCTACTACGATCTGGTCGACGCGAACGACGAGGTGTTCGCCGGTGCCTACGTCGATCTCTACGCGCGCGATGGCAAGCGCGGCGGTGCCTGGATGGATGTCTGCGTGAACCGCTTCGCACGCGCGACCGGCGTGCAGCTGCCGGTTGCATTCCTGACGTGCAACTTCGCGCCGCCGACGGCGACCACGCCGTCGCTGCTGACCCACGACGACGTGCTGACCCTGTTCCACGAGTTCGGCCACGGCCTGCACCACCTGCTGACCGAAGTGGACCTGCCCGGCGTCGCGGGAATCAATGGCGTCGAATGGGACGCGGTCGAGTTGCCAAGCCAGTTCATGGAGAACTTCGGCTGGCAGCGCGAGGCACTCGACCTGTTCGCGCGTCACTGGCAGAACGGCGAACGGCTGCCCGACGCGCTGTTCGCGCGCATGCAGGCGGCACGCCATTTCCATGCCGGCCTTTTCCTGGTGCGCCAGCTCGAGTTCGGCCTGTTCGATTTCCGCATCCATCGCGAGTACGACGTGGCACGTGGTGCACGCGTGCTAGAAATCCTCGACGAAGTGCGCAGCGAGGTCGCGGTGCTGCGGCCGCCGGCGTGGCAGCGCTTTCCGCACGGATTCACCCATGTCTTCGCCGGCGGTTACGGCGCGGGCTACTACAGCTACCTGTGGGCCGAGGTGCTGTCGGCTGATGCATTCGCGCGTTTCGAGGAGAACGGCGTGTTCGATCGCACGACCGGAGACGCGTACCGGCGCGCGATCCTCGCCGTCGGTGGATCGCGCCCCGCGCTGGAATCGTTCGTCGAATTCCGCGGACGCGAACCGCTGCCGGATGCATTGCTGCGCAGCTACGGCCTCGCGGCGTAGCCCGGGACGCGCCGCCAATGCGGCTGCGTCCCGCCCTGGGCTAAGATTGATCGCATGAAGATCGCCAGCTGGAACGTCAATTCACTCAACGTGCGCCTGCCGCATGTGGAACGCTGGTGCGCCGAAGCGCGACCCGACGTGCTCGCGCTGCAGGAAACCAAGCTCGAAGACGCCAAGTTCCCGACCGCCGCGCTTGAAGCGACCGGATACCACTCGGCGTTCTCCGGGCAGAAGACCTACAACGGCGTCGCCCTCCTTGCGCGCGCGCCGATCGTCGATGTCGAGCACGGCATCGCGGGCTTCGACGATCCGCAGCGGCGCATACTCAGCGCGACGGTCGGCGACGTGCGCTTCGTCAATCTCTACGTCGTCAACGGCCAGGCGGTCGGCAGCGAGAAATACGCCTACAAGCTCGACTGGCTCGCGAAAGTCACCACCTTCCTTGGCGAGGAAATCCGCCGTCATCCGCGCCTCGTCGTCATGGGCGACTTCAACATCGCGCCGGACGACCGCGACGTGCACGATCCCGCTGCATGGCACGAGCAGATCCTGTGCTCGACGCCGGAGCGCGACGCGCTCGCGCGCCTGCTTGGCCTTGGCCTGTTCGACAGTTTCCGCCTGTTCAACCAGGACGCCGGACACTACAGCTGGTGGGACTATCGCCAGGCCGCGTTCCGACGCAACCTCGGACTGCGCATCGATCTCGTGCTCGCTTCCGAAGCGCTGCGGGACCATTGTCGTGCTGCAGGCATCGAACGCGAAACGCGCACCTGGGAGCGCGCATCCGACCACGCTCCCGTCGTACTGGAAATCGAAGATGGCCGCTGACTGGATGGTGTCGCCGAGCGACAGCGAACTGGAAGAGCTCGACCAGTTCCTGCGCGCACGCGCCGGCGATGAAGACATGCTGCTCGACGGCGTGCACGGTTTCTTGACCGCACTGGCGATCGGTCCGGCGCCGGCAAAGCCCGAGGAGTGGTTGCCGGAGATCCTGCACGAGCCGTTCTCCGATGCCGGCGAAGGCGAACGCGTGCTGACCCTGCTCGCCCGCCTCAACGATGCGATCGCCCCGGAACTCGAGACCGGCAGCTACGAGCCGATCCTCGGCGAACTCGACATCGAGGAAGGCGCGCCCGCGTTCACCGCGCGTGGCTGGTGTGAAGGCTTCTCGCGTGGCATCGACCTGCGCGCACCGTCCTGGGAAGGCCGACTCGGCCAGGACTCGGACTTGATGGAGCTGCTGTCGCCGATCATCGCGCTGGCGATCGACGATGGCGTGTTCGAGAGCGACGCGGAATTCGCGCCGCTCGGCGACGAGGAGTACGACGAGTGCCTCGCGCAGATTCCGAACGCGGTCGGTGCGGTCGCCGAATACTGGCGCACCCACCCGCTGGCGGCGGACGAACGACCGTCTCCGCCCGAAGATGGCGTCCTGCCACCGCGGCGGCGCGGCGGGCGCTGGGTACATTGATCCGCACAGGCGGCGCGGTCGTACGACCACGCCGCCTGTCCGCTCAACCGGCGTCGAAACCGTCCTCGAAGATCGCCTCGTCCGGTGTCGCGGTGCAGTCGTGGTACCACGGCGAGACGCCCGTGATGAAATCCCACGCGGCCGAGTCGACGTGGTCGAACGCATTCGGACACAGCCCGGCGCCGTATTGACCGAGGCTCGCAGGGGCTGCCGGCAGCGGACCGCTCAATGCGTTCGCATCGACGAAGAAGCCGGTGAGCGCGGTGAGGCCGTCGAGTGACGGCAGCGATCCGCTCAGCTGGTTGGCCGAAGCCGAGAACCAGGTCAGCGCAGGCAACACGCCGAACGGAGGAATCGCACCCTCGAAATGGTTGCCGAGGAACACGGCGCTCTGCAGGTTTGCAAGACCGGCGAGCGAGGGCAGGCTGCCGCCGATGCCGGTGTTGCGGATGTCGATCGTCTGCAGCTGCGCGAATCCGCCCAGCGCGGGCAGGGTCCCGCCGAGCTGGCCCTGGTCACTGATCGAGAGGCTGCTGAGCCGGGTCAGCTGGGTCAA
>Ga0068855_100001237_pt1 | contig 31676 bp, 24 predicted proteins | sample KBSCornC52_FD_66592 | JGI IMG/M metagenome (GOLD analysis project Ga0068855, IMG submission 66592) | Corn rhizosphere microbial communities from Kellogg Biological Station, Michigan, USA - KBS Corn C5-2 | ecosystem: Host-associated > Plants > Roots > Rhizosphere > Soil ...
GTCGGTCACATGCGCGAGTTGTTCCGCCGCATGGTGTTCAACATCCTGATCGACAACACGGACGATCACGAGAAGAACCACGCGCTGTTGGTTACGGATGCGCAGCAATACGAGCTCTCTCCGGCCTATGACATCCTCCCTTCCGGGCAGGCGCTCGGCTTCCAGCAAATGCGGGTCGGCGAGCAGGAGGCTGACTCGACGCTCGCGAACGCATTGACCATGTGTCAGATGTTTGCGCTTCGCAAGGATGACGCGGTCAGGGAAGTCCGCGCCGTGACCCGGGTGGTCGAGGGTTGGAAGGAGCACTTCAAGGCCTGCGGGGTCACCCCGGGGGACATCGATCTGTATGCCGAACAGATCGATCGGCCGTTTCTGCGCGAGCAGCGCAATGAGATCAAGGCTGGGCGCCGCCGGCAGGCGCCTGGCTGAAGCCAAATACCCGCCCATAGAATGCCAACTCGGATTCGAGCGAGCGCACGATGTTTTCCGCGCGCCGGAAGCCGTGCTGCTCTCCTTCGAACTCGATATAGGCTACGGGTACGCCCTTGGACTGGAGAGCGGTCACGATGGCGCGCGACTGCTCCGGGGGCACGACCTTGTCATCCGCGCCCTGGAACGTGATGAGAGCGGCCTTGAAGCCCTCCAGGTGGCGAATGGGCGCACGCGCCTCGTAGATCGCGCGCCCTTGGGGTAGCGGCGCCACGAGCCGATCCAGATAGCGCGATTCGAACTTGTGTGTGTCGCGCGCGAGCGCTTCGAGATCGCTCACACCATAGTAGTTCGCTCCTGCTGTGAAGACATCATGGAAAGCCAACGCGGCCAACACGGTAAACCCACCCGCGCTGCCGCCGCGAATAGCTGCGCGGCGCCCATCTACGCGGCCCGCGGCGACCAGGTATTTCACGGCCGCGACGACATCACCAACATCGACGATCCCCCAGTTGCCGTTGAGACGCTCGCGATAAGCCCGCCCAAAGCCGCTGCTGCCGCCGTGATTGACGTCCAGGAGGGCAAAACCGCGGGTCGTCCAGAATTGGGTACCCAGTGAAAACTCGGGCTTCGAATGGCTCGTGGGACCGCCATGCACCTTGACGATCAGCGGCGGCTTCTCGTTGGGCGGGGGGACGAAGTCCGGGTTGGCCGGCGGGTAATAGAACGCATGCGCCGTCTTTCCGCCGGCGGTCGGAAACTCCAACGACTCGGCCACCGAGATGAACTTCTTATCGAGCTCTACAGCGGCGGGCGCGCGTAGCACACGGTGCTGTCCCGTACCGATGTCAATGCTCACGAGCGCGGACTCTTGCGTTGTCGAGGCGGCGATCGCGAGAGCGGTGTCAGGGGAAATGAGCTGAATGTTGGACAAACCGACACAAGGCAGGTCGACGGGTGTGAGCCTCTTTGACCCCAGGTCCACCATCCCGAGCTTGTCGCGAGCATTTACGGTGTACCGAATCACGGCGCGGCCGTCGCCTGTGAGAGCGTAGCTGGATTGCCCTAGCGTCCAGAGCGGGCTCGCGATATCCGCTTCGGTCACCAGCGCGGGACTCACGTGGTTATCCTTATATCGATACAGGTTCCACCAGTTCGAGCGGTCGGACACGAAGTACAGCGAGCCATCGCTGTCCCAGCGCGGCTCCAGAACGGACTCGCGCGAGCCGCTCGTCAGCGCGGTAATGCCGGAAATGCCTCGGCTGGTCAGATTCGCCACATAGAGCGTGGTCGCGTCCCACGGCAGGTTCGGATGGTTCCAGGCGATCCATGCGATACGCCGCCCATCCGGGCTCACGCGCGGATACGCAACGAAATCGCTCTTTCCGAACAGCACAGACCCCGCGCCGCCTGCGCTGATATCCAGGGCGACGATGGCATTCTTTGGCTCACCGCTGCCGGTGTGGTCCTCGCGGACGCAGTAGAGTCTCGAGCCAGTACTGTCGATCTCGTAGTCGGCGTACCGATAGCCTTCGGGCGTGAGAGGCACTGGCGCCTGGTTCGGCCGGTGCAGATAGATACGCTGATCGGTGAAGTTGCTGAAGTAGGTTGCCCCCCGATGCACGATGTACGGAGTGCCTCCGTATTCGTGGACGCGCGTACGGGCGTTGCAGCCGGCCGGCGTCAGCTCCTGCACCGTCCCGGTGGCCCCCATCGTCACCAGCACGTTGCGGCCGCCCTCAGCAGGACGACTCTCGATCCAATAGGGATGACCCTCGGCGACCCGCAGATAGTTGAGTGAGATGGCGGAGCGGGCCAGGTCGGCCGCCGCAAGAGGTGAGTGCCATGTGCCGTAAGATGCCTGTTGCATATAATCCACCGCATGACCACACACAGGCTCTTTCCCACGCTCGTCTACTCGGAGCGGCTCGATCGCACAGGCTGGCGTGAGCTCAACGACCGCTTGCTGCGCGAATGTCTGCAGCTGCGTCACGACGACGAGGCCGGCCGGCGCTGGTCCAAAAAGAACTACCCGGGCGGGTTCACTTCTTATAACTCCGCCAGCCGTATGCAGCAAATGTCGCCGACGTTCGCCACTTTGCAGCGCAAGCTGGATCGGCACGTCGCCCGCTTTGCCCGTGCCTTGGAGCTCGATCTGCGGGAACGCACCCTGACCATGACGGATTGCTGGGTAAACATCATGCCACGGCAGGTGGTGCACGGCTTGCACCTGCACCCGCTCGCGACGATCAGTGGAACCTATTACGTCAGAACGCCGCAGGGATCGTCCGGGCTGAAGTTTGAAGATCCGCGCCTGGAGCGGTTCATGGCTGCGCCACCGCGCCTGCCGCGCGCCCGTGCGGAGAGCCGGCCGTGGTTCGTCATACCGGCGGCAGCCGGGAATGTGGTGCTGTTCGAGAGTTGGCTGCGCCACGAGGTACCGCCGAATCCCGTGGCGGCCGAGCGAGTCAGTATCAGTTTCAACTACAACTGGTTTTAGCTGCCCAAAGAGAAAGGCCCCGCCCGTGCGATGACGGGCGGGGCCTTGCTGGCGCGCTCGGGTCGAACCCTGCTTTGTTAGAAGTTACGGCGCAGCGTGACCAACCACTCGCGCGGGGCTCCGGGCTGACCCTGCGTGAAGGAAGGATTCTGCGACAACGCCTTGTTGATGTAGTAGAAGTGACCCGTCAGGTTGGTCACTGCCGCGGTGGTCTGCCAGTCGCCTTTCGGTGACTTCCAGGTCAGACGCAGATCCGCCAGGGTGCGGCCGCCCACCCGACCGATCGGGTTGTTGGACAGCTCAGTGAAGAACGACGACTGGTACTGTCCGTCCAAACGCGGCGTCAGCGTGCTGCTGTTGGGTAGCGTCAAGGTGTATTGCGCACCGAGATTGGCCATGCGCCGCGGCACGTACGGGTCCTGGGTTTCCAGGCTCACACCCGGAATGGTCGCCGCTGCCGTGTTGATCGAGGTGAAGTTGAAGTTCAGATAGCTGACCGAGCCGTCGATCTGGAACGCGGCGATCGGCTTGATCACGAACTCCGCTTCGGCTCCCTTGATGTCGGCGGCACCGACGTTCACCGGCGTCGAATTCTGCGTGCTCTGCCCGTTGATGAAGATCGGCGCGGTATTGACCAGCAGAATGTCCCGGTACTTGTTATAGAACCCGGAGACGTTCAAGCGCAGGTGATTGTCGAACAGATCGGTTTTCATGCCGATCTCATATGCGCTCAGCTTCTCGGTTCCGAACGGAACTTCCTCCTGGGCAACGAACGGACGCGGGTTCACGCCACCACCGCGGAAGCCGGTGGACCACTCCGCGTAAGTCATCAGAGTCTCGGTCCACTGATATTCGACACCGAGGCGGTAGTCGACATGGCTGCCGCTGTAGGTACCGGTCGTGCCATTGAGGATACCGACGGCGTTGTAGCTCGGTACTGCCTGGTTGTAGGGGTCGAGACGGGAGAACGTGTAGTCCTTGTTCTCCTTCGTGTAGCGAATGCCGGTAATCACGCTGAGCGCGTCCGTTACCCGCCAGACATCGTGCACGAACGCCGATTTGTTCGTCGATTTGATCGGATCGTTACCCGTGAACAGCGTCTCGTTCGCCAGGCCCGGGTTCAACAGCTTGAGGCCGCCGAACTGTGCGTACTCCTTGTAGTAGTACGCGCCGACGGTCCAGTCGAACTGGCCCATCGTGGTGCCGTTGAGGCGGAGCTCCTCGCTGAACTGATTGTCCGCCCACGTGTCGTCCAGCAGTCCGGTTGGGTACGGCGAATCGCCGGTCTCGATCGAATAGGCGCCGGTGTACCGCAGATAACCGGTGATGGCAGTAAACGTGTATTTGTCGTTGATCTTCCAGGTCAGGTTATCCGTGAGCCCGTAGTAGTTGATGGGATCGGTGGTCGGCAAGGAAATCGCACCGTGCTGACCGGCACCGGGCGCTCCTGTATACCTTGCCGGGTCGGTGAACCCGAGATTCATGTAGGTGGCGTAGGCCGTATACGAATGCGCCGGGGTTATGAACTGGGCGCCGGTAGCCGGTCCGGCGGCGGCCGGGATGTAGCCTGCCGGAAGATTCGATTGAGTCAGCTTCAGCGCGGGCACCTCGGAGCGGTCCTGGGTGTCCGTGGCGGTGAAGTTGTTCTCGAGATTTTCATTGATGATCCAGCGCAACGCGACCCGGAGGGAGTGCAGGTCCGTGCCGCCCTCCGTGCCCAGCTGGCACCCGTGCACCGGAACCTGCGTCGAAAAGACGTTCTGGCCGGTCACACAGAAGTAGTCGAGCCGCTTCAAGTAGCCGTCCTGCTGCTCGGAAATTCCCGAAACACGCGCATACAGAGTTTCGGGAACGAGCGTGAAGTTACCGGCAGCCCGGATCTTCACCAGGTTGAAGTCGCCGTACGTGGCATCGACGTAGCCGTCGCTATCATCGGTCGGCTTTTTCGTGAAGAGCTTGATCGAGCCGCCGATGGAGTTCTTACCGGCCAGCGTACCCTGCGGACCGCGTAACACCTCGACCCGATCCAGGTCGGTGAGGTCCAGGTCCGAGCCCAGGAGCAGTCCGTGGTACACGTCATCGACATACAAGCCGACGCCGGGCTCCAGGCCCGGGTGCCCGTCGCTCTGGCCGATGCCGCGGATGAACGCCTGCGCCGATGGGCCGTTGGTGTTCGTACCCTTCGTCAACGTAACGTTCGGCGCGAGCCCATTGAGGTCCGTGAGGCTCAGGGCGTTGTGCTCGTCGATCTGTTGGGCGGTGATCGCGGTAAGGGCGACGGGGGTCGTTTGCAGGTTCTGTTGGCGGAACTGCGCCGTGACGACAATCTCCTCGAGGAGCTGCACGTCGTTGGCCGAAGGCGCGGCTGCGTCGTCGGCGAGGGCGGTGCCGGCGGCGCCAACGCTCAATGCCAACCCAACCGCGAGGGCGCCTCTGCCGAAGCGCGTGCGGCTGCGGGTCGCGCGGAGCGACTGGCGGATGAATTGGTCGACGGTGGAGGAGGGTCGGTTAGACCGGGCGATAATCTTCATGAACGAGTCCTAGTGCCTTTCCATTGACGCTGTAAAGCGCAGCTTAGACTACGTGTTTGGATGGGCGCGGTGTTTGGCGAGAGCGCCAACTAGTTTGGTGAGCGTGCCAACACTGTTAAATCGAGAAGCGGTCGACACGCCGTGTCTGCCGCTACAGACATTTTTGTTGTTTGTTCTCAACAAGTATGGGGTGGCGCGACCTTCGGCCATCTCCCTTTGGGGGGAGGAGACCGCCGCTGGCGCGGCAGCGGTGATCAGGAGGGAGGCTGCTAGCTTGCGCTGACGAGGGCTGCGCGGCGAGCCTCGCGTGCCGACATGCCGAAGCGAGTGCGAAACGCACGACTGAAGTGCGTGGAGTTCTTGAAGCCCCAGGATTGTGCAATATTCGCGATCGATTCGTGCGATTTGGCCGGATCGCTCAGCGCTTCGCGACAGCGCTCGAGGCGCGCATGCCAGATGAGATTGTGAATCGACCCGTCGAGCTCGCTCACCGCACGATGCAAGCTGCGCTTGGAAGCGTTCAGATCTCGCGCAATGCTGTCGAGAGAGAGATCCGGATCGTGCAGATGCTGTTCCACGTACTCCCGGATACGGTCCGCGAGCGTACGTTGTGGGGTCTCCAACGGTTGCTGCCGCGTGCGCTCGTAGATGGCGAGATTGATCAGTCTCGAGAGACTCTGCGCCAGATCTTCGGCGCGCACCGCAGTCAGTGAGTTGAGCTCCTCGATGAGCCAGCTGGCCGCGCCAAAGGCAAGACGGCTGACGCCAGACGTTCCCGTGAATGCGCGAGCGGTGGTCAGACGCAGATCGATGCCTCGCTCCATGCGGCTGCTGGGAATGAGGATGACCAGGCGCTGTGAGGCGGTCGGACTACTGAGCACATACGGCTCCGCGGAGCTGCAGACAGTCCAGCTTCCCGCGATCAAGCGCGCCGTGCGGCCGTGCTGCTCGAGGAAGCCGCTGCCGGTTACCTGTAGAGCGATTGCGACGGACGGAAACGCTGTGGGTGAGGGATTGTGAATGACATGATGCCGACCGGCTGTAATACGGCTGACCTGCAGCCAGGCGACCTCGGCTGTCTCGAGTTGTGTAGCGACAGTCGGGTCCGCGTACGCATGGGTTTTCAAAAGTCCGCTCGCCACCGAGGAGGTCGGTCCCGCGGTCCGCCAGCGATTCATTCCTGGAATATCCAGGGTCGACAGTGTGGGGATCCAGGGCGAGGATCCTGCCATGCTCATTAGAAACCCTCCGTAGACGATCCGTTTGGTGTCAGTCCCGGTGCTATCGGCTCAGCAATGGGATGTCCTTGGCTTCCTTCCCCTTGGGAATGCTCTGGAGGTAAGCGACGATGTCCGCGATCTCCGCGTCCTTCAGCACCGCCGGCGAATACACCGGCATCCGGCCGGAGGCCGTGCGCACCTTGGCTTTCACGCCTTCCAACGGGAGAGGGTTGGGTGCGAGCCGCGGACCGGCGATACCACCGCCTGCGCCGGTCGTCCCATGACAATAGAAGCAACCATCGGCGAAAAAGACGCGCTTGCCGTTGGCGGGATCACCGCCTGCCCCCGCTGTCGGGTCGGCGGCAGCCGCCGCGACGGCAAAGCAAACGAGACTTGCGAGCAGTGCGGGTGCGCAAATCGGTCTCATGTCAACGTCCTTGAGAAATAACGTCTACCAACGCCGGCTCGCCACGCTTCACCACGGCAACCGCGCGTTGCAATGCCGGCCCCAGATCCTTCGGATCCGTGATCGGGCCCTCGGCGTAGACGCCCATGCTCGCGGCGAGCTTCGCGAAGTCAACGTTCGGATCAGTGATCGTATTGCCGATATGCGCACGCGTGATACCACGTTGCCGCTTGGCGGCCATCATCTGCACGAACATCACTTCCTGATGGTAGGCGCGGTTGTTATGGACGACGTAAAGCAATGGGATGCGATGGTGAGCAGCGGTCCAGAGCGCGCCTGGCGTGAACATCAGATCGCCATCACCGCCGATCGCCACAGCCAGCCGGCCGTGCTTGCGGTGGGCGAGAGCGGCTCCGACGCTGGCGCCCGGGAGATAACCCAGGCCGTAGGCGCCCGCGTCGCCGATGTATTGGTAATGGTGGTTGGCCGTCCACAGCTGCTGCGGCCAGTTGTTTTGAAAGATTGTGCCGTTGCAGAGCGCCCAGTCCTCGTTGCGGATCTGCTCGTAGATCTCGGCGCACAGGCGTGCGGTGGTGATCGGTTGTAGATCCCACCCGACGGCGGCGGCGGCGCGCGACTGCTCGAGGGCTTCCTGGTGATCTTTTGCAAGCTGCGCACCGCGGGCTTTGAGCGCCGTCCGCCGTCGTGGGCTGATGAGCTTGCGCACGGCTTCGATGAGAGCCGGCAGAGTCGCTTCGGCATCGGCGGCAATCGCGATTTCCACAGGCGTGAAGCGGTCGAAATCCTGGTAGTTGGATTTCATGTAGAGATCGCCGGCGCTGATGCTGATGCGCTTGGCGCCTTGGGCCGCTTTGGTCACGCCCCAGAAATCGGTCAGCTCCAGGCCCAGAATGACGTCCGCATTGCTTACCAACAGCGCCTGTCTGCGCGTTTGATTCAGGGGATGCCGCCAGGGGAAGTTCATTCGCCCATAGATGTCGACGACAGCGGCCTGCAGCTCTTCGGCGAGGGCAACCATCAGCCGCAAACCCTCCGGGGTGCGTGCGGCCCGGTCGGCGATGATGAGCGGATTCTCCGCCGCCACCAGCAGCCGCGCGGTTTCGTTCACCGCGCCATCTTCGCCCCGGGGCGGAGCGATCTGCGGCTCGCGCGGAATGACGAGAGTCTCGCCGCCCTTGATCTCATCCTCCTGCAGCTCCTGGTCCACCGCGAGTACGGTAGGTCCATAGGGCGGTGTCATGGAGAATTTGTGCGCGCGGGTCGCGGACTCGGCGAAATGGCGCAGCGAGATCGGCGTGTCGTCCCACTTCGTGAAATCGCGTACGAGCCCGGGGCCATCGAACACCGAGTGGGCCCAATCAACGTAGCCGCCGCGCTTGGAGGCATCCAACTGTGCGCCAACTATGGCGAAAACCGGTACCCTGTCGGCCCACGCGTTATAGAGCGCCATGGCGCCGTGTTGCAGCCCCACGGTCGAATGCATCATGCACGCCATCGGCTTGCCCGCGATTTTCGCGTAGCCATGCGAGATCGCGACCGAGATCTCCTCGTGCATACAGGAGATGAGCTCCAGCGCAGGCGCGCTGGTCATGCCGTAGTTGATGACGGACTCGTGCAGTCCCTTGAAGGTATTACCAGGAATGGCGGCGACGTACTCGATGCCGAGCCCACGCATCACGTCGACCATGAAGTCACTGCCGCAGCTCGTCTGCGTCGTCCCGTCATGGTGGGGCGTGCCCTGCTCAGATTCACGCGAAGTGATCTGGACAGTGTGCCGCGCCGGTGACTGCGTGGTGGAGCCCTCGGCAGCGCCAACTTCCGCGCCCACTACGGTCTGTGCTACTGCACCGGTCCCGGCGAGCGTCGCCGCCTTGAGAAATCCTCTTCGGTCGAGTGAATTTCCCTCATCCTTCGTCTGCTTGGTGCGCCCAGACATCAAATCTCCCAGTTCCTGATCGTCGCTTACCTGGCGCGGCGCCGTTGGCTGCCCGCAACCAGCAGGGCAGGCAATATACACAGAGACGTGACGGGTTGTTGCGAGTTCACTTCGACTTTGGAACGCTGTTCCTGCTGGACGTACCGTGGTGGGTACCCGAGACTAAAGGCTTGGTCAGAGGCTTGCTCGCGGACAGTGGAGTCTTCACTCTGACGGAGTAATTTTCATGCAGAACCCCGCAAAAGCCGGGAGTGCGCCGGGCGTCGGCGCCAGTCCCCAATCCTTGGTGACGGTGCGCGAGGCCGTGCTACAGCTGCTGCGCGCCTTTCGTATGACGACGATTTTTGGCAACCCGGGCTCAACCGAGCTGCCGATGTTCCGGGACTTCCCCGCTGAATTCCGTTATGTGCTCGGCCTGCAGGAGTCGCTGGTGGTGGGCATGGCGGACGGCTATGCCCAGGCCACGCGCAACGCTGCTCTGGTGAACCTCCATTCCGCCGCTGGTGTGGGGCACGCCATGGGCAACATCTTCACCGCTTTCAAGAACCAGACGCCGCTGGTGATCACGGCCGGGCAACAGGCGCGCTCCATTCTGCCCTTTGAGCCCTTTCTCTTTTCGGCTCGTGCCAGCGAGTTGCCCCAGCCTTACGTCAAATGGAGTTGCGAGCCCGCCCGCGCTGAGGATGTGCCCGCGGCCCTCGCACGCGCTTACTACGTGGCGATGCAGCCACCTCGCGGCCCTACATTTGTTTCGGTTCCCGTGGATGATTGGGATCGCTTGTGTGAGCCGGTGGAGCCGCGGCAGGTGAGCGAGCTCCTGCGTGGTGACCCAGCATTACTCGAGACTGTCGCTCGCGAGCTGGCGGCCGCGGAGCGACCCGCCTTCGTGGTGGGTGCCGGAGTAGCGCGGGACAACGCGTGGGACGAAGTCATCGCACTCGCAGAGCGCCACCAGGCGAAAGTCTGGGTGGCTCCCTTGGCCGCACGCAACGCATTCCCGGAGGACCATCGTCTGTTCGCGGGCTTCCTGGTTGCCGATCGCGCCAAGGTGGTCGCCAGTCTGACGGGTCACGACCTCGTGCTCGTATTGGGAGCGCCCGCCTTCACCTATCACGTCGAAGGCGTTGGTCCGCACGTCCCGCCGGGGACGAAGTTGTTCCAACTCGTCGATGATCCGGGTGTGGCCGCCTGGACGCCTGTTGGAATGTCCGTGGTGACGAGCTTGCGTCCCGCGATTCGCGAGTTGCTCGCCGGACCGGCGCCGCGGCCACGGGCCGCGCCCGGGAAAATGGCGCGTCCGCCGCGAGTGTCGGGGGCAGCTCTCGATGGCAGCTACTTGTGTCAACAACTCGCGGCGTTGCGCCCGCGTGACAGCATCATCGTCGAGGAGGCTCCGACTACCCGCGGACCGATGCACGACTATCTGCCGATCCTGGCGCGCGACACTTTCTACACGTGCGCGAGCGGTGGTCTGGGATATGGGCTGCCCGCCGCGATCGGTGTCGCGCTCGCCCGGCGCAACGAAAAGGTCATCGCGCTGCTCGGGGACGGCGCCAGCATGTATGCGATCCAAGGGCTGTGGACCGCGGCACAACTCAAACTCCCCATCACCTTCATCATTGTCAACAACCGGCGCTACGAGGCCCTGGTGCAGTTCGCGCAGCATTTCGGGCTGCCGCGCACCGTGGGCACGACCCTGGCCGATATCGATTTCTGCGGGCTGGCGCTCAGTCAGGGATGCAAGGCGGTCCGGGTGGATCGTGCGGAGGGTTTGGACGCTGCATTGCGCGGTGCGCTGGCCGCCGCGGAGCCGACGTTGGTTGAGGCTGTTGTTGAAAGTTAGATTTCACGGAGCCCGCGAGAGTCCCTGAACCTGACATGAATGACGAGGTGCAGGCCTCAATATCGTGGGTCAACGGACACAGTCGGCCCGCGTTGCGTTAAGCTGAGGGAGCTCGTAACGAGCTTCATTCCCTGAGCGGTGTTCAGCGGCCATTCAGGAACGATTTCTGGAGAGGGATTCAGCATGCGTAAACAGTGGCTCAAAACTCTCGTACCGGCGCTCGCGCTCGGTGCGCTCCCCATAGTTCCTGCTGTCTCGCATGCCGGCGTCGCGATCGGCGTTTCGATCACGGTGGCGCCTCCGGCGCTGCCGGTGTACGTGCAGCCGGAGCTCCCCGGTCCGGGGTATATCTGGTCCCCGGGGTACTGGGCCTATGGAGACGACGGCTACTACTGGGTGCCTGGCACCTGGGTGCTGCCCCCGCAGCCGGGCTTGCTCTGGACCCCCGGATACTGGGGGTGGAACGAAGGCCTCTACATCTGGCACGGCGGTTACTGGGGTCCTCATGTTGGCTTCTACGGCGGTATCAATTACGGCTGCGGCTACACCGGTGTTGGCTTCCAGGGTGGCTACTGGCGCGGTGGTGCTTTCTTCTATAACCGCGCCGTGATGAACGTGGGCTCGGTTCACGTGACCAACGTCTATAACAGGACGGTCATCAACAACGTTACGGTCAACCGAGTCAGCTTCAACGGTGGTTCAGGTGGAATCCATGTGCGTCCAAGCGCGCATGAGCTGGCTGCCGAGCGTGAGCACCACTTTCAACCGACATCGCTGCAGACTCATCATGAGCATGCGGCTTTCTCCGACCGCTCGTTGCATGCTGCCTTCAACCACGGTGCCCCTCCGGTAGCGGCCACCGCGCGGCCTGCTGTGTTCTCGGGTCGTGGAGTAGTGGCGGCGCGTGGAAGCGGCCCCCAGGGCGGACCGGCTCATGAAATGACACGCACGGACAGACCGGGAGGGCATGGCCCGGAGGGCCATGGTGGGCCGGAGCAGATGACGCACAATGCGGGTCCGGGCGCACGCGGCGCTGAGGGGCATGGCGGTCCTGGGGCACCGGGTGGACACGATACGTTTGCCGGAGCCCACGGGCCTGCGGGTACCGCGGGGCATGCAGCCCCGATGATGCGTAACGATCGGCCGCCGGGTGCGGGAACCGGACATCCGGAAGTGCAGCAGCATTCAGTCGCCCGGAATGACCTCCGCTCAGGCGGCGGTTTCCAGGGCGGTAGTGCAGAACGGTCGGCGCCGGGTCGTTCGGGGCCCAACATGAGCGGTGCTGGCCATCCATCGCCGAACGGTGGTGGCTTCCCCGGCGGGGCCCATCCGGCGCCCAACATGAGTGGTGGCGGCCATTCGGCGTCCAGCGGTGGCGGCTTTCCTGGCGGGGCTCATCCAGCGCCTAACATGAACGGCGGCGGACCTCAGCCCGGCCATCCCACGATGAACATGCGATCTGATCGCCCAGCGCCGAGCGGCGGCGGCTTTCAGGGTGGCAGTCGCCCGGCCCCGAGCGGCGGTGGGTTCCAGGGCGGCGGCCATCCGGCCCCCAGCGGCGGTGGGTTCCAGGGCGGTGGGCGTCCGGCTCCGAGCGGCGGTGGGTTCCAGGGCGGTGGGCATCCGGCTCCGAGCGGTGGTGGGTTCCAGGCCCGCCCGGCTCCCAACATGAGCGCGCCCCGTCCTGCTCCGAGCGGCGGTGGCTTTCAGGGCGGCGGTCGCCCAGCGCCTAACATGAATGGCGGTGGATTCCAGGGTGGGGGACATCCGGGTGGCGCACCTGCCGGCGGCCGACCTGAGAGCCGGGGTGGTGGTGGCGGCGGACAGCCGCAAGGTCATCGGCCGGAGGGCCGTCGCTAAGTTGGAAGGGTGGAGCGCAAGCTCCACCCTTTTGCGTTTCAGAGCACCCGCCGCAACCAGGCGGCGATATCCAGAACTTCCTGCGGGCACACCGAGTGCGGCATCGGATAAGTGTGCCACTCGACCGAGTAGCCTTCCTTTTCCAACAGCAGGCGTGTTCCCTCGCCCAGCATCGGGCTGACCACCGGATCCTGCGTGCCGTGAGCAAGGAAGATACGCGTCGCATGATTCACGGCGGCGCGCTCGGCGCTGAATTTCGTTTCGAGCAGCATGTAGCACGATAACGCGAGAATGCCCGCGAGCTTCTCGGGGTAGCGCGTGCCCGCATACAGCGCCATCGCCCCACCTTGGGAAAATCCGGCGAGCACGATTCGATCAGTGGCGATCCCGCGCTCATTCTCACGACGGATGAGCTTTTCGACCGTGGCGTATGAGCCGCGAATGCCGACCTCGTCCTGCGGGGCACGCCGGTCGATACCGACGATGTCGTACCACGCCCGCATTGGATATCCGCCGTTCAATGTTACCGGCCGCACGGGCGCATGCGGAAACACAAACCGCAATGCTCGGTCCTCCTCCCCGCTGGGGATTCCCTCCCCGTTGGGGATTTCCTCGCTAACCGCTCGGTCGTCGCTGACCGCTCGGTCACGCACCAATTCCGGGACGATGGGCTCGAAATCATGGCCGTCCGCGCCCAGGCCATGCATCCAGATGACGGCAGCGGTGGGATTCTTGCCTGTTTCGATTTCGACGGCATCTTGCGACATGGCGCAGGAGCGTATCATATCGATCCGATGGTCTCCCGCTCCGCCGCGGTCCGCGGCTCAGTCAATAAGCCTCGCAAGAAGCGCAAGAAACGCTCGAAGCTGGCCAAGCTGTGGCCGAACGCTACGACGCGAAGGCGTTGGATGCGGCACTTCGGCCGCGCGCCGGGGCCCGTCCGGATCATTACTGTCCTGCTGATCGTCGGCTCCGTGTGGCTCATAACCAACTGGATCTACCAGGTCATCCGCAAGCCTTCGGAGTTGTTTTTCCCGGTGAGCGGCACGCTCTTCAAAACACCCCCGGAAACGTGGCGGAGCTACGCGCCCATTTTCCGCAAGCATGCCACCAGGACCATCTCGCCGGAGTTGCTCGCCGCCCTGGCGCAGGTGGAGGGATCAGGCAATCCGGTGGCGCGCACCTATTGGCGCTGGTCCTGGAATCTGAAGCCATTCGAGATCTACCGCCCGGCGACGAGTGCCGTGGGGATGTATCAGATGACCGACGGAACTTTCGCCGAAGCCAGCCACTACTGCATTCACGACCACGTCGTCGCTACCGAAGGCGCGTGGGATGACGTGCACGCATGTTGGCTGAACAATCTCTACTTCCGCGTGATTCCAAGCCATGCAGTTGAGTTGACTTCTGCCTACCTGGACGTGCACGTCACCGAGACGTTGGCCCGTAACGCCCTCAAGGGCGCTACGTTGCAACAGAGGCAGCATCTGGCCGCGACCATTCATCTGTGCGGCGCGGGAGCTGGCGACCTTTATGCGCGTCACAGGTTTCACTTCGCGCCCGAGCAGCGCTGCGGGGATCACGACCCACGCGTCTATCTTGCGCGGGTCGATGCGATGAAAGCTATTTTCGCGCACCTCGCGGCCGCGGACGAACAGTGATCAGCCGGGCGGCTCGAGATCAGTGATGGTGGTGATCACCAGGGCCGTGCACGTGCCCGTGCTCGAGCTCCTCTTGCGTCGCCTCGCGGACATCCGTGATCTCGATATCAAAGTTGAGATTCTTGCCGGCCAGCGGGTGATTGCCATCGAGCGTCACCATGTCGCCCATGATCTGCGTGACGGTGACCGCTTGCGGTCCGTGCTCGGTTTGCGCATGCAGCCGCATCCCAACGTTGAGGTTCTTGATCCCTTTCAGGGCGCGGCGTGGCACCCGTTGCACGAGCTCCTTGTTGAACTCACCGTAGCCATCGGCCGGTGAGATTTTCACGCTCAGCTTGTCGCCGGGTTTTTTGCCCATGAGCTCCCGTTCGAGCCCCGGTACCAGATTGCCGTGCCCATGCAGGTAAGCCAGCGGCTCTCCCGAGCTCGAGCTGTCGATAACCTCCCCCGCATCGTCCTTCAGCGTGTAATGGAGCGTTACGACCGAGTCTTGTGCAATAGTCATGTTCAGTGTCCCGTGAGAACCGCGGCCGCCGGGGGAGGGGCTCGCTGAAGGGCCTAGTGTACCGACCCCGGCCCGTCTGGGAGAATAGAGCTGCTATGACCGACAACCCTTTTATCCACCCCAGCAGCCTGCCGTACCAGCTGCCCCCTTTCGACCGCATCGGCAATTCCGATTATCTGCCAGCCTTCGCGGCGGGTATGCGGGCCCAACGTCAGGAAGTGACAGCCATCGCGCAGGATCCGCGGCAGCCGACGTTCGAGAACACCATCGTGGCGCTCGAGCGCTCGGGACAGCTGCTCGAGCGGGTGAATACGGTCTTCGGCAACCTGAACGCGGCCAATACGGACGCGGAAATGGACAAGATCGACATCGAGATCACGCCCAAGTTGAGCGCGCACGAGGACGCCATCTTGTTGGACAGTGCGTTGTTCGCCCGGGTCGATGCTCTCTACCAACAGCGAGCCGCCCTGCCACTCGACTCGGAGTCGCTGCAGCTTCTCGAGCGCTATCACGTCATGTTCGTTCGCGCTGGAGCGAAGCTCTCGGAAACAGACAAGGCGCGGCTGCGGTCGCTGAACGAGGAGCTCGCGTCCCTGATGACGCAGTTCCGACAGAACGTCCTGAAGGCGAGCAAGGACGGGGCGGTCGTGGTGGACAGTTTGGAGGAGTTGGATGGCCTCTCCCCTGAGCAGGTCAGCGCGGCCGAGCAGGCTGCGGTAGCCCGGGGCCTGCAGGGAAAGTACGTCATTACGCTGCAGAATACGACGAATCAGCCATCGTTGGCACGGCTCGAGAAGCGGGTGCTGCGCGAGAAGATCTACAAGGCTTCGATCCAACGCTGCGCAGGCGGACCCGCGGACAACACCGCGGTGATTGCCAGAATGGTGCGGTTGCGAGCCGAGCGGGCCCAATTGCTGGGCTATCCGAATCACGCCTCCTACCAGCTCGAGGACGAGTCGGCCGGGACGCCCGCCGCTGTGCGCGAAATCCTGACCCGTCTCGTGCCGGCCGCCCTGACGGGTGCCAAGCGCGACGCCCTGCAGATGCAGAGAATCATCGATGCCGAAGCCGCGCACAGCGGTAAGCCATCATTCAAGCTGGAACCCTGGGATTGGGCGTTCTACGCCGAAGCTTTGCGCAAAGAGCGTTACGATTTCGATGAGGCGCAGGTGGCGCCGTACTTCGAGCTCGATCATGTCCTCCAGCGTGGGGTATTTTACGCCGCACGCGAGTTGTACGGTCTGACGTTCGCTGAGCGCAAAGACCTGCCGGCCTACCATTCGGATGTGCGTATTTTCGAAGTATTCGATGGCGACGGTGCGCCGCTGGCGCTGCTCGTCGGCGATTACTTCGCGCGCGACAACAAGCGCGGCGGCGCATGGATGGACAATCTCGTGCGGCAGTCACGCTTGTTCGAGAGAAAACCGGTCGTGACCAACACCCTGAATATCCCGAAGCCACAGACCGGGCGTCCGGCGCTGCTGACATTTGACGAGGTCACGACTCTGTTCCACGAGTTTGGTCATGCGGTGCACGGCATCCTCTCCAACGTGCGCTATCCGATGCTCTCGGGGACATCCGTTCCGCGTGACTTCGTTGAGTTCCCCTCGCAGTACAACGAGATGTGGGCGCGAGAGCCTGTGGTCGTAGCAAACTTTGCGCGCCATTACGAGACGGGCGAGCCCATGCCAGAAGAGTTGTTGAGCAAGGTCCTGGCCGCGCAGAAATTCAACCAGGGCTACGCGACCACCGAGTATCTTGCGGCCGCATTACTGGACCAGGAATGGCATCTCATCAACGCTGCGCAGGCGCCAAGTGCTGCCGAGGTCGCCAGCTTCGAGGCGACTGCGCTTCGCAAGAACGGGATCGACTGCGCCGAGGTGCCGCCGCGCTATCACTCGTCGTATTTCTCGCACATCTTCGCAGGTGGCTACGCAGCTGGTTATTACGCATACCTGTGGAGCGAGGTACTGGCGCGCGACACGGGTCAGTGGATGCACGAGCATGGTGGTTTGACGCGTGCCAACGGCGACTACCTGCGCGCCAAGATTCTTTCGCGAGGGCGCACGGGCGATCCGCAAGCGATGTTCCGCGATTTCTATGGGCGCGCGCCGGATATCGGGCCGCTGGTCGAGTATCGCGGGCTCGCTACAGCACCGGTCTAGGGTTCCTCATCGAGCCTGGCGGAGCTGCCGCTGATGCTGGCGCCCCCGTCGATCACCAGATACTGCCCGGTAACATATCGCCCCGCCGGCGAGCACAGAAACACCACCGCGCCGGCGACATCGTCCGGCTCGCCGAGACGACGTAACGGTGTCACCGCCTCGGTTGCCTTGGCAATCTTCGGGTTTTGCCACAACGCGCGCGCGAAATCCGTCTTGATGATGCCAGGGGCGACACAGTTGACTGTGATGTTGCTGGGCCCTAATTCCACCGCCAGATTGCGCGCAAGTTGCAGATCCGCGGCCTTGGAGAGGCTGTAGGCGCCGAGCATTGCCGAGCCTTGCAGTCCGCCCACGGAGGACACGATGACGATCGCACCGGCGCCGCGCGCCTTCATCTCCGGTGCGACCAGTTGGACGAGCCAGTGGTTTGACAGGATGTTGTTGTCGAGGATCTTGCGGAACTGCTCGTCCTTGATGGTCAACAATGGCCCCATATGGACGTTCGTTGCAGCATTGCAGACTAGAATATCGATTTTCCCGCAGGCAGCGCGCGCTTGCGCCACCAGCTTCACCAGGTCCTCCTTGGAGGAGATGTTGGCGGGGATCGGCAGCGCCGTTCCGGCGCCGCGCGTCGTGTTTATCGCATCGGCAACAGCCTGACAGGCTTCGGGCTTACGCGAAGAGATCACAACCTTGGCGCCGTGCTCGGCCAGACGCTCGGCGATTGCACGCCCGATTCCGCGTGACGAGCCAGTGATCACGGCCACACGGCCGGAAACATCAAATAGTGACATGCGCACCCCCTGAGCGTGTAACATTGCCCTGGCTGGACGTCGAAACCTCCTCGCAGGTGACCAGCCATGGAATTTGAGTTTACCGAAGACCAGGGATTGTTGCGCGACTCGGTTCGCCGGCTCCTCGCGAAAGAGTACACATTCGAGCGCCGTCCCAGAATCCTTGCTTCAACATACGGCTTTGACGCCAGGATCTGGCGCTTGTTCGCGCGAGAGGGCCTTTTGCGGCTGGGACTGCCTGAGAATGGCGGCCCCGTGGACCTCATGTTGGTTATGGAGGAGCTGGGACGCAGTCTGGTGCTCGAGCCCTATATGAGCACTGTCATTGTGGGTGCCGGTTTGATCTCCGAGCGGGGCACGGTCGCGCAACGTGCCAGGCTGCTGCCGAAAATCGCTGCAGGCGAATGCCGTATCGCTCTAGCACACCTGGAGCCCGGCAGCCGCTATGTCCTCGACCGCGTAGGCACATTCGCGCTGCGCGGTGGCGGCTCATATCTGCTGAACGGCACGAAGACGGCTGTCGCGGATGCTCCAGCGGCTGACATGTTGATAGTGTCCGCCCGCGACGAGGCCGTTGGTGGTTTGTCTTTGTTCATGCTGGCGCCAGACACGCCGGGCTTGAGCATAAACCGCTACCGTACCCCCGATGGACGCTCGGCCGCGGACATAACACTCGAGGGGGTGAAAGTCCCGAGCGCTGCGCGACTCGGCTCGCCGGGGTTCGCGCTCACCGGGCTGGAGCGGGCCGCGGATCGAGCGCTCGCCGCGCTATGCTCCGAAGCGGTGGGCGTGATGGAGGGGATCATCGATGTGGGCCGGCCTGTGTTGCGCAATGGCGTAATCGAGCTGCTCGCCATGACCCTGGGCGCTCGTTCGGTCAGCTATCTTGCCGCCCAGCTGTGCCGGGAGCCGGATCGCTGCATACGTCGCCGGGCGCTCGCCGGGGCTCGAGCGTTCCTTGCCGACGCGACGCGCTTCGTCGGTGAGAAGACGCTGCTGCTGCAGGACACGGGAACGCCTGCGGCGGCGGTAGCGGCCCGTTATTACTCCGGGCGGCTGAGCGCAATCAACGCAGCCTTGGGCAATGTCGACGCCGAGCGCCTGGCCGTCAGTGAGCTGTTGGGCGAAGTCTCCTGAAATCCTCCATGTTCCCTGCCTGGTGGTCGCTTTGAGGCTGCATTATGTTGTACTGCGGGGCTCAATGTCCGACCTGTGACAGGTGTCGCACCCATCCTGACGACTTCGTCAAGCTCTACGCACCGGCACGGGGTGCACACTCGGGCTAGGAGTTGGTCGAGGGGGGTGCCGGGCTGCCCGGTTGACATGAAGAAGAGCGAAGCTGCTGCCCCGCCTGCCGGCGATATCACACCGGAAACGGCTGGCGACTGGTTATCGATGCTGGCGCGGGTCACGGGCTATGGTGTCACCCTGACCGACGTTCAGCGGCGGATCGTCTGGGCCAACGAGGCCTTCACTCAACTTACCGGTTATGGTCCTGATGAGTATCTGGGCCGAACGCCTGGCGAAGTCCTGCGTCTCGAGACCGATCCCGCGACGAGTAAACTGATCATCGAAAGCTTCCGCGCTGCGCGTGGCCTGCGCTTCGAGATTCTGGTTCGCCGCAAGGATAACCGCCAGTGGTGGATCGACACTGACGTGCGGCCTTTGCATGACGGGCAGGGGAATCATAAAGGCTGGGTCTGTATCCACACTGACGTCACCAGCGAGGTCCTCAAACGCGAGGCGCTCCGTCGTAACGAGAGCCGCGCGCAAATGATGATCCAGGGCGGCAAGATCGGCACCTGGGAATGGGACCCGCGCAACGACTTCATCGAGACCAACTCGGTCTACATGACAATGCTGGGGTATCCGCCGGATGATTGTCGTCCCAGCGTCGAGTGGATGAGCCAGCTGTGTCATCCGGACGATCTGGAGACCTGCGATCGCCAGATCAAGGATCTGCTCTGCAGGGGGGGTGAGCGCTTCAGCGGGCATGTCCGGCTGCGTGCCCGGGATGGCTCCTGGCGTTGGGTGTTCTCCAGCGGCGGGGTGCTCGAGCGTGGCGCGGATGGCGTTCCAACTCGTATTTTCTGCGTGATGTTCGATGTGACCGAGCACAAGCTGGCGGATGAGCAGAGCCGCGTAGCCAGCGAGCGGTTGGCGCTCATTGCGCAAAACGTGCCCGGCATGATCTTCCAGTGGCGCCTGACAGCCGAGGGAAAAGCGGAATTCCTTTATGTGAGCCCGGGAGTGCGGACTGTGTACGGCCTGTGTCCCGAAGCACTGTTGAAAGACGGCGGCGCGCTGCTCTCCGTCACCCATCCGCAGGACCTGGAGCGGGTACGGCTCGCGATGCATCGGTCGGCGGCGACCCTGGAGCCTTGGCATATCGAGCATCGCGTCGTGCGATCCGATGGCACGATCACCTGGGCTGCCGGGGAGGCGCTGCCGCGTCGGGAAAAGGACGGCAGCATGCACTGGGACGGATACGTCAGCGACGTGACCGCCGGAAAAGTTTCCGAGCAGCGTATTTCCTTCCTCGCCTATCACGACGGACTCACGGGGTTGGTCAATCGACTCGGCTTGCGCTCGCGACTGGACGATATGCTGCTTCAGTCGAGCGTGCCCGGGGCTGCGCTCGCCGTGATGATGATCGACCTGGACCGCTTCAAACATGTGAATGATACGCTGGGCCACGACGTAGGCGATGAGTTGCTCGTCGAGGTTGGGCGCCGTCTGCGCGCCAGCGTTCGTCACTGCGATGTCGTGGCCCGACTGGGCGGCGACGAATTCGTGCTCGTCCTGGACAGTCTGACGGAGGAAAAGCAGGCGGTTGCCGCCGTTCAGAAGGTGTTTCGTCAACTCCGCGGGACCTTCGAGCTCTCCGAGCGCACGGTATACACCACGTGCAGCATCGGCATCAGCCGCTTCCCTAAAGATGGCGCCGATAGTGCCACCTTGCTCAAGTATGCCGACCTCGCGATGTATGACGCGAAGGCGCAAGGTGGAGATTCTTACCGTCTGTTCGATGACACCATGCGACCCGGAACGGACCGGTTGTCACTCGAGGTGGAGCTGCGGGAGGCGTTGGAGCGCAACCAGCTCGACGTCCATTATCAACCGCGTATCGACACGATTACGGGCCGGCCCACAGCGGTTGAAGCGCTATTGCGCTGGCGACACCCAACGCGCGGAGTAGTGCCACCCGCCTTGTTCATTCCGATCGCTGAGGAGACGGGGCTGATCGAGTCGATCGGTCAATGGGTGCTCGAGCGGGCCTGTCAGGATTTGCGCGCTTGGCTCGACCAGGGTGGTGAGCCGTTGCGTGTGTCGGTGAACCTCTCGCCTGTGCAGTTCACCCGCGAGGAGTTACCCGAGCGCGTGGCGGCAGTTCTGGAAGCCTCACGGCTGCCGTCGGAGTTTCTGGAGTTGGAAATCACCGAGACGGTGGCCATGCGCTCGCCGGAGCAAGCTGCGCGTCATCTGGCGCGATTGCGGACACTCGGGGTGTCACTCGCCGTAGACGACTTCGGTACCGGGCACTCGTCACTGTCGCGTCTGAAGCTTCTGAACGTCGACTGTGTGAAGATCGATCGCTCCCTGGTGGAGGACTGCACGGCAGACCCGCACGATGCAGCGCTGTGCCGGGCGGCCATCGCGCTGGGGCTCGCGTTGGGACTGGAGGTCGTGGCGGAAGGTGTCGAGACCCAGGCCCAGCGGCAGTTCCTGGCGCAGGAACATTGCAGCACCATCCAGGGCTACCTGGTGGCGACCCCCATGCCGGCGGCCGAGGCATTTTCTTTCCTGCAGTCGCTGTTGGACATGCCTCGATTGCGGAACGCTCTCGCTCAGGCGTAGACGCGCTCGATCAGCCAGACGGACGCCAACACGGCAATACTCGCGGACCCCCAGGGCATGACGGTGTTCCGATAGGAGCTCGAGTCCCTGAGGCGGTAGACCACCGGCATGATCGCGAGGACCACGGCCAGTTGACCGGCCTCGATTCCCAGATTGAACGCCAGCAGGGCCGGCAATCTGGCGCCGCTTGGCAAGCCCATCTCAGCCAGAATGGCTGCGAATCCAAAGCCGTGGAGGAGACCGAAGGCGAACGCAACCCAGGCGCGGCTGCGGGTTATGACGGGAACGATGTTGTTCAAAGCGGCCGCTATGATCGAGGCGGCGATGACGGACTCCGTCAGGCGGCTAGGCAGACGTACTACGTCCAAAGCAGCCAGGGTGAGCGTGATCGAATGGGCCAGGGTAAAAGCAGTGACGATTTTGAGTGTATCCGAGACAGCCGCACGTGCACTCGGTACCGGATGCCACTGTCTGCCATCTCGGAAAAGCACGGCCGGCAGCAATAAGGAGACGAGGAAGAGAAGGTGATCGATGCCACTGAGGATGTGCTCGACCCCCGCGCGCAGATATTCCGCGAACATGCGCCATCGATCCGGGTTGTCCAGCGAGAGGAGCACGCCGGAGCGGTCCTTGCCACCCAGGACGGCTGTCTGGGTGGAAAAACCCGAGGTCAAAGCCAACAGGCCGCGGTGCGAAGTATCCAGGCCTTCCATGACGTTGTAACGGACGAGGAGACGACGAGGATTGTCGCTGCAACGTGCGGTAAAGGGCAGCCACGCATAGTTGCCATCCAGGCGCTCGTTGACTTGGGGAGGTTGGAAAGCAATAGGGCAGCCCGAGCTGCCCGTCCCCAGCGTGAAGTGTTCCGAGACATACCGGGCCAGCGCCGGTCCATTGGTGCGCAGTTCCCCCCAGCTGACTTTGCCGTCGTGATTCGTATCCAAGCCTACGGCCAGCTCGGCGTCACGTATCGCAATTTCCACGGAGCCGGTCAGGGTTTGCCCCTCGCTGTGCAGGGTCAGAAATCCGGTGCTGGAGACATGTGCGCTGGCAGCCTGACTCAGCAGGAGCAGGAGCAAAAGAAGGAGCGCGGCCGGGGGTATTCGATTCATGACCCAGTCTCGCGGTAAGTGTTGCTGCGCGCGTCCTCGAGTTTTTGTCGATGCAGAAAATCGAGGGCGGGCTGCGCGGCGCCCGGTTGATGGGCAGCCCGGGCGGCGCGCAGCAGGATCAACACATCGTCCGGCTCGCGCTGCGTGCGCCAGTTTTCCTGTGCAACAGCCAGCGCCCTGGCCGGCTGCGACTCCACATCCAAAAGGAATCGCGCCTGCTCCCGGCGGTGGACTGCATCGCCACGTTCTTCCTCCACGGCGAATGTGTTGCGGAGGATCGCACGCGATGTGTCGGCTTGCGCGGCGCCCAGGTGCTGCTCGGCAATGCTTTCGCGTAACAACAGCGGCTCGAGCGATTGGCGCTGGCGCACCAGCTCGAGCACCTCGGCGTTGCGCGCCTGCCGCAGCAGGAGGTCGCAATAGGCAGCGCGCATATAGAGGTCCTCGCTGTCGAGCTTCAATCCCTCGACAAACCAGTGCTCGGCTTCCCGGTCGCGCCCGAGTCGCTCGGCCATTTCTCCCAGCTCCGAGTAGCGCCAAACGCGCGCGGCTTGCGATAGCGATTGCCATGGCAGGGCCATCAATCTGTCATAGGCCGTTTGCAGATGACCTGTCAGGCCCCGCAGGCCTTCGACACAGAGGCTGGCGGTGGCAGTGTCCGTGCTCTTCGCCAGCCGATCACACGAATCCAGCGCTTCCTCGTAGCGTCCCAACACACGGAGCACGGTCGCTCGCGTGAGCCAGGCTTGTGCGTTTTCGGGCTCCAGCGTCAGTGCGCGAGTCAGCTCCCCGAGCGAGGCTGCGAAGGCATGTCTGCTTTGCAGAATCGTGGCGTGCAGAATCAGAACCGTCGGGAGCGGTCGCGATTGCCCGAGAAGCGGCATCAATGTGGTTTCCGCGTAGCCCAGGAGGCGCAAGTCCCCTGTGACCCTGGCGCGTTGCACGTAGAACTGCGCGAGTGGCAGGGCGATGTCCGGGCGGCTACGGCTCGCTTGCAAAGCCGGAGCTGCCGCGTGCGCGCTTCCTGCGGGGATATCGGCCAGAACTTGAGTGTCACGGCTGGGTGTGAAAGGGGCGCTCTGGGCCGCGCTGGCCAGACATAGCGCGGCCCAGAGCCATCCCCGCTGCGCGCGGGGCTTGTGGTCGCCTCGAGGATGGCTGGCCATGGCGAATAACCTCCGCATCAGTTGATCGCTACGGGTGCCGCAGTGTCGCTGGCATCGGTAAACGTGAGCACCCCACCGTCGACCTCGATGGGCGTGTCGGTTTCCGAAGTGGCGTTCGCGTACCCCGTCAAGAACTCTCCCGTGTTGACCTGCGTGCTGCTGGGCATGCTCGGCGGAGGCGGGGGAGTGTTGGACATCTGCGCAGCCGGATGGTCATTCCCGCACGCGGCCACGACGCTCCCGACTATCGCAGCCACGACAATGAGGGTGGCTGGGTGTTTCATTTTCATGATGGGTGACCTGTCAATCGTTGGGGCCCGAGGGAGACCCGGCGACCGGATGGTTGAGGTACGGGAATACCGCTAGATAATTGGCGGCATTGGGCTGCGCACCATCGGTGTAGTGCAGTTGCCGCGAGGTGTCCGAAGAGGGATCCGGATCGCTCGCACTCCCGTCGAAGGGTGACAGCAACACGCCCATTGCCACCCGCAGCTCGATGTCGACCACATCGTCGATGGGACGGCGGCCGTTCGGAAATCCGGAAGTGTCGCCGCCCAACACACCAAGATCGCTCTGCGAGGCGAGGGGTGTCACTGGCGTGCTCGTATTGAGGCGCAGCATCTCCGCCGGGTTGACGTGAGGAGGTTGGTTCAAACCGTTGACGCCCGTCAGGAATGCTGCGATCAGATCTGTGCGTGGATAGACGCTCGGAGCCTTCACCCCGGCAGCGCCAAACAGGGTCTGCAGGAGAACGGGCAGGGAGGGATTGGTGACGTAGTCGGCGAATTGCGCGTCGTGCTTCGGCTCGGAGGCATTGAACCGGTCTTTGTCGGGCAGGCCGATGATCACCTCGTTGACCAACGGCGCACCCAGGCGCGAGATCTGCGACCACGCGCCGCCTTCGAGGGTGGCACCGACCGGCTCCGCCACCGCGCCGACGCTCGCGACACTCGCCGAGCTCTGCGGCTTGGGGTTGATGAGTGCCGCTTGTCGCACACTCGCTGTGGTCCAGGCACCGATGACAGGGGTGCCCGCCGCGACCAGGCACGCCGCCGGAATCTCCAGCGCCAGCGAAGTGACGTTCGAGTCCGCGAGCGAGTTGGGCGCGAGATTGCGCGCATTCATTCCCGGCGCCAGCTCCTCCGCGGGATACTTGATGTTGACCAGATCGAAGGTCTCGCCCAGGTTTACCACGAAGCCATCGTGCCGCTGGCCGACGAATACCCGGCCGGCAGTGCTGCACCCGGGAATATTGATTGAATGGATGAAGTTGTTGGCGTAACCGGGATAGTCCGGTATTGACTTCGCGCCGATGTTGTCGAAGGGTTTACTGAACGTTTTGGATCCGGTGGTCGCGTCGGTGATCGACAGGGCGCTGCCCCCGCGCCGGGTCCCTTTCACGAGCGTCAGGGTGTAGGTTTCGTATACGTTCTGGGTGGTCAGCGTAGTCGCGCTCAATGGCCCGATATTGCTCAGGGGTACCGGGATCGACTTCGTGCCCGCCGTCACGGCAAGCCCCTGCGTGACCGTGTTGAAACGGAATTGGAAGGTCAGGTCCTCCACGCCATCGCCGTCGTTGTCGACATGGATCTCGTACAAGGCCTTGGGGTCCAGGGTGAAATAGTTTGGACCGCCATAGGGCTCCTGCAGGGGTTGGTAGTTGGCAATCAGCGTGACAAAGCCCGTACGGCCGGGCTCGTAGCTGTTGAACATGTAGAAGTCGGTGCCGTCTACCTTCGGGCGCGTGGTGATGAAGGGCGCTTCCCGATGGCTGGAGGCCGAGGCGACAGCGGTGGTGAGCGCAGCCAGTGCTCCGGTCAGGAGGCACGGCCATGGCGCGAGACGATGAGCGGACTGCATGGAGCTCTCCCCGTAAAAGTCTTTGTGACGAGCCTCTATACGGAGGCGGGGAGAGGACGGATGCAGATCAGGCGGCTTGCATGCTCCCGGTTCCCGGGAGGCGCCGCATCGCGGCAAGGAACAGCATGGCGGAGTCGGGTGAGCTGCAGGTGAGGGCGCTGTCCTCAGGGCTGCACCGGGCCACATCCAATGCTGACAAGAGGGCGGATCCTCCTGCCTCGCTCTGGATCCGTAGCTCCCCGTGAAGGCAACAGATGAGAGTTTCCTCCCAACCCGCGGTGTCGATTTTCTCCGGTTGAGTCAGGGTCATGACCCGGGATGCGGCTTGCGCGCGCTCTTTCGCGATGATGAGGTTGAGATCGGTGGAGGGGCCGTCGATGAGTGTGCAGCTCGTCGGCCATGCGCCATCGAAAGCGGCTGACTCGCCGCGTGTACGCAAGACGGCGCGACCGTGCGCTCCGAAATCCAGAGCCACACCGGCACCATCGACCAGTACGAGGGTTCGTTGGTAAGCGGCGAAGCTGGAGAACGGTCCGGCCGCCGCGACGGTGGCCAGACTCAGACGCCAATCAAAATCGGTCCCCTCAGCAGGGACCTTGAGAATCTCGCGGGTGAGGCCGCCGCCATTCTTCCAGGGCTGGGTGGGGTAGTCTGCCGCGCGTAGCACTCGCATCGAGCCTCCTCTTGCGCGGCCCCGGCCGCTTTTTTGTACACCGTCGGCTGCCTGCAGCGTTTCTTCGCAGTGTGAGCCGCCAACGAGGGCGGCGGAATGACCACAAGATGGCGAGGAAATCTATGCGCAACTGGCGAGTCGTGGTGCGAAATGCGGCGATCGTGGCGGGCCTGTCAGCCGCTCTGAGCGCCTGTGTAGTCTATCCGGCCCGCGGGTACTACGCCGGACCCGTTGTTGCTGTCGCGCCACCTGCGCCCGTCATCGAGACGTACGGAGTGGCCCCGGGCCCAGGGTACGTGTGGATCGGCGGTTATTGGAACTGGGTTGGCGGCCGCCACGTCTGGGTGGGCGGGCACTGGGCGGCCGAGCGGCGGGGCTATTACTGGGAGCCGCACCGTTGGGTGCGTGCCGGTGAGGGCTGGCGCATGGCTCCTGGCCACTGGGTGCGCCGCTGATCTGGCGTTCAGTAGAATTGCGGTCTCGCGGCGTTCGCCGCCGAAGGAGATCGCATTCGCATGTTCCCCCGCTTTGTCGTATTCGCCGCGGTGTTTGCCACTGTAGCCCTCGCCGGTAACGGACGTCCCGATTCATACCCGATGGCTACCCGCGGCGATGTGGTTACGGAATACCACGGAACGAAGGTCGCCGATCCATACCGATGGATGGAGGATATCGACTCGCCGGCTACCCGGGCCTGGGTCGAGGCGGAGGACAAGCTCAGCCGCGACTATCTCAAGTCGCTGCCGCAACGGGACACCATCGCGCAGCGATTGCGGCAAATCTGGAATTACGAGCGTTGGAGCGCGCCTGTGCGGCACGGGCGCTATTGGTTCTACACCCACAACGACGGCTTGCAGAACCAGGCCGTCATCTTCGTAACGACCGATCCGGCAGCTCCAGGCCGCGTGCTGCTGGATCCCAACACGCTGTCGAAAGACGGAACGATCGCGCTACGCGAGACCGCGGTTAGCGACGACGGCAGACTGTTTGCTTACGCCTTGTCGGATGCCGGCTCGGACTGGCAGATATGGCATGTGCGCAATGTGGACACCGGCGCAGACTTGCCGGACCAGATCCACTGGTCAAAAGCCGGCGGCGGCAGCTGGCGCAAGGACGGTTCGGGGTTTTACTACACCGCGTACGAGCCGCCCAAGGATGGTGATGCGCTGAAGGCCGCGAACCAATACCAGAAGCTCCTGTTCCACGAGTTGGGATCGCCGCAAACCCGGGATCGGCTCGTCTATACCCGGCCGGACGATCCCGACTGGTTCGTCGGCGGCTCGGTGACCGACGATGGGCGCTATCTCATCATCCAGGCGAATCATGGCGATGAGGTGCAGAACACCGTGTTGGTGCAGGACCTGGCGCGGGATGATGCGCCTGTTCGGCCCATCATCCCGGAGCCGACGGCCGTTTACAACGTGATCGGCAACATCGGCTCGCGGCTGTTTGTCATGACGGACAACGGCGCGGCACGGTATAAAGTAGTGGCCATCGATCTTGCGTCCCCCGAGCCTTCCCATTGGCGGACGGTGATACCGGAAGGAACCGATACGTTGGATTCCGTATCGTTGGTCGGCGGACAACTCATCGCTGAGTATCTGCACGATGCGCATAGTGCGGTACGTCGCTATACGCCGGAAGGCAAGCTGATCGGTGAGGTGCAGCTTGCGGGTCTGGGTCAAGCCAGCGGGTTCCAAGGCCGTATCGAGGATCGGGAAACCTACTACTCCTACAGCGGGTTCACTTTGCCCCCGAGCGTCTATCGGCTCGATCTCGGCAACGGCGCCAGCACGCTCTGGAAGACTCCGAAGCTCGAGGACTTCGATCCCGGGAAATATGAAACCCGGCAGGTCTTCTACCCCAGCAAGGACGGCACGCGGGTGCCGCTCTTCATCGTGTCCCGTAAAGGAACGAAGCTCGATGGCCGCAATCCGACCATCCTGTACGGCTATGGAGGATTCAACATTTCGCTCGAGCCGACATTCTCACCGGCGGTGGCCGGTTGGTTGGAGATGGGGGGCGTCTACGCCATGCCCAACCTGCGCGGCGGTGGAGAGTACGGTCGTGCATGGCACGAAGGCGGCATGAAAACCCACAAACAAAATGTGTTCGACGACTTCATCGCCGCCGCCGAATACCTCATTTCGCAACATTGGACGGCGCCTGCGCACCTGGCGATCCTCGGGCGCTCCAACGGCGGGCTGCTCGTCGGCGCAACCGAGGAGCAACGTCCGGACCTCTTCGCCGCGGCCGTGCCCCAGGTAGGCGTCATGGACATGCTGCGCTTCCGCGAGTTTACGGTGGGGAAGGGTTGGGAGTCGGATTACGGCTCGGTCGATGATGCCAACGAGTTCAAGGCACTACTGGCCTATTCGCCCCTCCAGAACGTCAAGCCTGGTGTGGATTATCCGGCGACCCTGGTCACCACGGGTGACCATGACGACCGCGTCTATCCGGCCCACAGTTTCAAGTTCACGGCCGCCATGCAACACGCCGATCCGCACGGCAAACCCATTCTCCTACGCATCGAGAGTCGCGCCGGTCATGGGGCCGGCAAACCAACTGCGAAGCTCATCGAGGAGACGGCGGATATCTATGCGTTCGTTTTGAATGCGATGAAGCAGGTCCAATGACCCGGATACTCAGCGCGCTGCGGCGGTGGCGCGGGCTTTCTTGCGGCCGGGGGCTTCCTGGTCGGCGGTGAGGCGGTTCCAGAGCCGGGTGAGCTCGGTGGCGGGCATCCCGGCCACAGGTAGTGAGATCTGGGCGGTAACGTCGTCGAGCGCTTGGAACGTGTGCAGGACGGCGAGGGCGCTCGCGAGGCGGCCGAAGTTGAGCGAGCGGCCGAGGGCGGTGCGCTTGTCGGCGGCCACGGCGAAAGTTTGATCGTCGAGGGCGGCGGCGATTCTATCTGACAGGCCCCAACTCGAGGCAATACGTTTGCCGACGAGGACGGATTGGGTGTCGAGCAACGAGGCGATGGCGCCGGCGTGCGGGCGCAACTCGGGGCGCATGTCGTATTGATCGAGGGCGACGCGGAACACGACGATGCCGGCCATGCCGGCGACGAGGCCCAACAACTGCGCGGCGAAGGGATCAGACTTCTCCACGATGGCCGTGTGGGTGACGGTCGCACTGGCGGTGCGGAAGGTGTGCTCCCAGGCGATTTCGGGAAACCTCGGGAAGTCGCCGCCGCGGATCTGGAAGATGGGTTGGGCGAGCGCGGCCGCGATGAGTGAGCGGATGCCGTCGTTGCCGAGGATGACGACCGCGCGGTCGATGCTCTCGACCGACTGGGTGCTGACCCGATAAAACGGGCTGTTGGCCATTTTGAGAAGATTGCCCACCAGCGAAGGATCTTTCGAAATGATGCTGACGAGCTCGCGGCGCGAGACCTCTTCGTCATTGACGGCGCGCAGGAGTTGCGGCAGGAGGCTGGGGCGGCGTGGCGTGTAACGATCCTCAGTCGCGGATTCCTGCAGCGCATCGGCCGTGGCCGAGATGACTTCGGCGTGGGGCGGTGGCCAGGTTTCGCCGCTGGCGGCGGCGCCCAATGACAGTTGATGCATCTTCGCGAAGACGGCTTCGCTGCTCAGCGGTACAACTTCCTGGATCGGCGGGGCGGGTGCGGCCGCTTCGGTAGCTTGCGCGCCTTTGGATGCCGGTGTGGGCCCTGCGGGTGGGGTAATTTCGGCCGGGCCGATGAATACCCATTCGCCGCCCTGGGCGGCCGCCGGACGAACAGACTCCCGCCGCGTGAACAGCCAGACTGCCACGCCAATCAACACGGCGAAAACGATCCCGACACCCAACAGCATGTACCGACCCCGACGGTTCCTCGACAGCCCGAAAACGACACCACCGTTGCACCGAAATGATGTAGCCGGCGCCGGCAGCCGGCAAGAGCCGATACCGTGCGCAAGTCCACCGAATCACTATATCGGCGCGGCTCGTCCCGTCTGTAGGGTGTAGGAGTTGACTATGTGCGTACGGATGCGAGTGCAGTAGCGTGCGTGACGTCACTGACAGCGTCTGAGAGCTCCTGGCGGAGCTTCCCGACGAGGATCAATACGTGGTCGGAGCTTACGCCGCGCGAAGTGAGTTGTTGCGTGGCATTGTCCAGTGCGCGTTCCACTGTTTGGGTGAGTTGTGCAGGGAGGAGGTCGTCATGGACGGCGGCTGCGGCGGCGAGGTCCGCTCCTACTGCTGCTGCAATGGCCCGCACGCTGGTAGTTTGCCGCGGCTGGCCCAGCGCCGAACAGATGCAGCCGAGCACGACCGTGCGCGCACTCGACAGATTTGCGGCAGCGATCTCGATGTCCATAGACCCACCCCATTTGAAAGCGCGTACCCGCTTGAGACACGGTTCGGCTTGCGTCTGTATAGGAGAGCGGCAGAACGGCAATTAAGTAAATGCCGCGGGGGGTGGAAATGCGACCTGCGTCACGAAGAAAATCCGACGTTCGTCGCGCTCGGGGGGCGCGGAGCCGCAAACCAGGGGTGCAGCACCGGCACAGGACCCGTTCCTTAGGCGTACAGTCGGCCAGAGAGCGGTCTATTACACTCCCTGGCACTCACTCATCAGGGGAATCAACAAGATGAAAGCTGTGAAACTGAGCGCTCCGGGCGGACTGGACCGGCTCCAGGTCGTAGATTTGCCTGAGCCGGGGGCGCCGGCCGCCGGGGAGATCCGAGTCCGGATCCATGCCAGCTCCGTGAACTTTCATGATTACGCCGTGGTACGGGGCTTCATTCCCGCCGCGGATGGCCGCATCCCCATGGCCGACGGGGCCGGCCTGGTGGAGGCTGTGGGTAAGGACGTTACGGAATTCAAGGTGGGAGATCGGGTGCTCTCCTGCTTCTTCCCTCTCTGGCAAGACGGGCCCCCTGTCATTGCGGACTTTTCCCAGACCCCCGGCGACGGCCTCGACGGCTATGCGCGCGAGGTGGTCGTCGCGCCGGCTACCGGGTTCACCAAGGCGCCTGCCGGCTTCAGCCATGTAGAGGCAGCCACTTTGACTACGGCAGGGCTCACAGCATGGCGCGCGCTCGTCGTCGAAGGACAGCTCAAGGCCGGCGACACCGTCCTCGTCATGGGCACGGGTGGTGTGTCGATCTGTGCGCTTCAGCTCG
>Ga0068855_100001238_pt1 | contig 31666 bp, 24 predicted proteins | sample KBSCornC52_FD_66592 | JGI IMG/M metagenome (GOLD analysis project Ga0068855, IMG submission 66592) | Corn rhizosphere microbial communities from Kellogg Biological Station, Michigan, USA - KBS Corn C5-2 | ecosystem: Host-associated > Plants > Roots > Rhizosphere > Soil ...
GTCAACGCCTGCCGCAGATTCCGCGCCGCGTGGTAGGTCCGGGACCGGGCGGTCCCCAGCGGAATCCCCAGCAGCTGAGCCGTCTCCTCGATGGTGCGGCCGTTGAAATGCACCTCGACGATCATCACCCGATGCTCCGGACTGAGCTTGAGCAGAGCCCGCCGCACCACCTGCGCCACCAGGACCCGCTCGAACTCCGGCTCCTCGGCTCCGAACGCGTCCGCGCCCGCCTCGTCGACCTCCCCGACCTCCTGGGGCCGGGAGCCCCGGGCCCGTGCCGCGTCGATCGCCGCGCGCCGCGCGACGGTGAAGACCAACGGCCGCAACGCCTCGACCTCGCCGGTGAAGTTCTCCGGATGGCGCCAGATCCGCACCATGGTCTCCTGCAGCAGGTCCTCGGCGCGCGCTGCGTCGCCCAGGGTCAGGCGTAGCAGATAGCGCAGGAGCGGGCCGGAATGCACGCGGAACAGCTCGGCCATGAAGGCGTCCGCTGTCCAATCCGCACGCTCAGCACCCATTCAGAACCTTCTGTAGACCGGCTCAGGCTCGGAAACGGGCGACATGTGAGGACGCCTCAGCGCGACTGCGCGATTGTAGTACAGGGGCCGCCGACCAGCTCAACCAGAGGCGGCAGCGGGGCCTGCCGCCTGGTCGGACCGCGCGTCGGCGGGTCACCAGAGCTTGACAGCCGTCTGCGATAATCGATCAACGGCTCCCGTCGTCGATCGGAGGCAGCGCCCCATGCCCGTCTACTCGGTCCTCGGTCCGCTGGAGGTGCGGATCGGCGGTGCGCTGGTCGAGGTCGCACGACCGCGGCGGCGGGCCGTGCTCGCGTATCTGCTGCTGCACGCCAACGACCGGGTCGATGCCGAGCAGCTGATCGACGCGCTGTGGACGGAGGCGCCGCCGCGGACGGCGCGGGCGCAGATCCATACGGCGGTGTCGGCGCTGAGGGCGGCGCTTCCGGAGGAGCTGCGGGCGGGTCTGGTGTCCGAGGCGACGGGGTATCGGCTGTGGGTCGGGGCCGAGGATCTGGACCTGGCCGTCTTCCGTCGGCGGCTGGCCTCGGCGCGCGAGTGTCTGCGCGTGGGGACCGAGCCCGTGCGGGCGGGGCAGTCGTTGCGTTCGGCGTTGGCGTTGTGGCGCGGGCCCGCGCTGGCCGGGGTGGACGCGCCGTTCGTCGAACCGGCGCGGGCCGGGCTCGACGAGGAGCGGTTCAGCGCGTATGAGGCGCTGGCCGACGTGGACATGGCCGCGGGGCGGCATGCGGAGCTGATCCCGCTGCTCACGGGGCTGCTGAACGAGTATCCGGCGCGGGAGTCGATCGTGCGGCGGCTGGCGCTGTCGCTGTACCGCGCCGGCCGCAAGACCGACGCGCTCGCGGTGGTGCGGCGGCTGCGCGTGCTGCTGGCCGAGGAGTACGGGCTCGATCCGGAAAAGGGCGTCGTGGACTTGGAGAACGCCATGCTCCGCGGGGATCCGGCGCTTGATCGGCGGGACGTCGAGTCCGGCACTGACGCCGACGCTGACGCTGACTCCGACGACAGGGCCGGCATCACCATCGAGGCACCCGCTGCCGCCGCCGAGGCACCGGCGGACGCCTCACCGCCGCAGCCCACCTGGCCCCGCCCCGCCCAGCTCCCTCCGGCCACCGCGGGCTTCGTCGGCCGGGACCACGAACTCGCCCTTCTCTCCCGCCTCCTCATCCCCGGCCCGGACGCGCCCCGCGCGGCGGCCGTCACCGGCCCGGCCGGCGTCGGCAAGACCTCCCTGGCGCTGCTGTGGGCCCACGACCACGCCACCGCCTTCCCCGACGGCCAGCTCTTCGTGGACCTGCACGGCTACGACCACGGCGACGCCGAAAGCCCCGAAGGCGTCCTGGAACGCTTCCTGCTGGCCCTCGGCATCCCCGGCCACCAGATCCCGCCCGGCCTGCCCAAGCGCGAGGACCTGTTCCGCTCGGCCATGGCCCAGCGCCGCATGCTCCTGGTCCTGGACAACGCCAGCGGCTACTGCCAGATCAGCCCTCTGCTTCCCGGCTCGGCCCATACTCGTACCCTGATCACCAGCCGCGTCCGCCTGGGCAGCCTGGTCGCCGACACCGGCGCGCTGGCGGTGCCCCTGGACGTGCTGCCCTTGGAGGAATCGGTCGAGGTCCTGACCCGCATCGTCGGCCCCGAACCGGTGGCGGCGGCGCCGCAGGCCGCCCGCGATCTGGCACGGCTGTGCGGCGGCCTGCCGCTGGCGCTGCGCATCTCGGCCGTCCGCCTGCTCGAGGAACCGGCCGCCGGCCTGAGTGGCCTGGCCGCCGAACTCGGCCCGGAAGCCGACCGCTTGCCGGGCCTTGGCCTGCTCGACGGCGGCCACACCGTCTCCCGCGCCCTCGAGAACTCCTGCCGCCGGCTGACCGCCGCGCAGATCCGGCTGTTCCGCCTGCTGTGCCTGCATCCCGGGGACAGCGTGTGCGCCGCGGCGGCGCAGGCGATGGTCGAGGACGGCGAGCTGAGCTTCACGGCACGGCCCGAGGTGCGTCGTCTGCTGCGCGCCCTGGAGACGGTGCACCTGGTCGACCGCACGGATGCCGACCGCTACCGGATGCACGACCTGGTGCGGCTGTACGGCCGAGGTCTGTCAGGCCTCGACGACGCCGAAGCCGCCGAGGACGCCCTGGCCCTGCACCGTCTGCTCGACTGGTACATCAACGTCGCCCGAGCCGCCCACCGGGTCCTGTCCCCCACGGCCCCGGAGCTCCCGGCCGACGTCCGCCACAGCCTCACCGACGGCCCGGCCCCGTTCGCCGACGAGTCCGCGGCGTACGCCTGGTTCGATCAGGAAGCTGCGAACCTCATCGCGCTGACCAGATCAGCAGCCGAACGCGCCGATCACCGCGGAGTCTGGCAACTGGCCGTCGCCCTGGCCACCTATCTGTCGCGGCGCCACCGGCTGGACGCCCTGGTCGAGACCCAGACCCTCGGCGAGCACGCCGCGCTGGCCGTGGCGAACCGCGCGGCGGCCGCCGCACTGGCGAACAGCATCGGCATCGCCCACGCCATGCGCCGCGACCCCGAGGCGGCTCGGGGCCCGTTCGAACGAGCCATCGCCGCCTACCGCGACCTCGGCGACCGCCACCGCGCCGCGCAGATCACCGCCAACCTCGGCAGCCTGCACTACGACATCGGCATGGTGCGCGAGGCCGCCGCCGCCCACAGCGAGGCCCTGGAGACCCTGCGCGAGTTCGACGACAGCCCGGCGTTGTCCGCCGTCGTGGCCAACCTCGGCCTCGCCCTCGGCGACCTGGGCCGGCACGAAGAAGCCCGCGACCTGTTCCGCGAGGCGATAGCCGTCGCAGAAGCCTGCGGTTCGGAGTACCGCGCAGGCTACGCGCGCAGCCAACTGGCCTGGACCCTGCTGCGCCTCGGCGACGTCGACGAAGGCCTGCAGCTGAGCCGCGATTCGCTCGGCTACGCGCTGGGTATCGGCGACCCGCTGCTGGCCGGCCGGATGCACGACCAGATCGGCATCGCCCACGCGGTGCGCGGAGACTGGGACGCGGCCCGCGCCGCTTGGGAGGAAGCCGTCCGCACGCTGACCGAGATCGGCAGCTCGGAAGCGGACGTCGTCCGTGCGCGTCTGCGCGGCGAACCCGATGCGCTGCCGACCATCGGAGCCGACGGGAAGCCGAACGCCGCTGCTCTGCCGAGTAGATAGAAGGCGAAGAGAAGATGAAGAGGGCTGCCGTCCACGATGGAACCGCAGCCCGACACAGCGGCCACGGGGTGGCGCCACGCACGGCGGCGATGACGACCGATCACTTTTCCGACGACCGCTGACGGCTGCTTTCCAACCCCCTGTGCAGGGGTGACCGCACCTTCCCACCGCGAGCGTGCTCGCCACGCTCCGATGTGCCCTGCCCTCGTCCAGAAAGGGACCGCCCTGAACCGCTTCATTCGACCTCTGATAACCGACACCGCTGAAAGGCCACCGATGAGTCACATAAGCCGCGCCGAATCCCCGCGCGCCACCGCCGGACGCCGGCACCTCGTATCGCTCGTCACGGCAGCGCTCGCCCTGATCACCGCCACCGCCGTCGCGCCGGCGTCGGCGTCGGCCTCGGCATCGGCCGGCGCCGCAGCCGTGGCCCCGGCGACCGCCGTCCAGCCCGACACGGGCACCTCCACGGCCGGCGGGCCCATCACCCGGGCCGAGATCCAGGCCCGCGCCCAGGACTGGGTGAACGAGCGGGTCCCCTACAGCGAGTCGGCCTACTGGACGGACTCCAACGGCACCTACCGCCAGGACTGCTCAGGCTTCATCTCCATGGCCTGGCACCTGGTCTCCAGCTCCGCCAACAACCACGGCGAGACCACCTGGACCCTGCCGAACTTCTCCACCAAGCTGTCCTCGCTGGACGACCTGCAGCCCGGCGACATGATCGACAACATCAGCACCCACGTCGTGATGTTCCTGGGCTGGACCTCCAGCAGCCACACGACAGCGATCGTCGCCGAGGAAGCCCACTCCGGCACCGTCGCCCACGTCGACTCCTCGTACTACACGCGCTCGTTCCTGCTCAACAACGGCTACGAGCCGTTCCGCTACAAGAACGTGGTCGAGTACCCGAGCAAGATGGGCGAGATCACCGACGTCGGGGATCAGAACGCTGACGGAGTCGACGACTTCATCGCGGTCGAGCGCGCCACCGGGTACCTCTACCTCTACTACAGCCCCGGCTACTCCGGCACCGACCGGCTGAAGCTGGGCTGGGGCTGGAACACGATGCGCGACATCACCGCCGTCGGCGACCACAACGGCGACGGCAAGGTCGACATCGTCGCCATCGACACCTCCGACGGCCACATGTACATGTACCTCGGCCCGGACTTCTCCGGCACGACGCGCGTCGACCTCGGCGCCGGCTGGAGCGGGTACGCGGACATCGCCGCGGTCGGCGACCACAACGGCGACGGTCTGCCCGACTTCGTCGCGACCGACACCAACACCGGCAACCTGTACCTGTACACGAGCCCGAACTACTACGGCAGCGAGCGCAGCCAGGCCGGCACGAGCTGGACGGCGATGCGCGACATCACCGATGTCGGCGACCACAACGGGGACGGCGTGGACGACCTCGTCGCCGTCAACACGTCCGACAACCACATGTACATGTACTACGGGCCGGGCTACTCCGGGGCCACGCGTGTCGATCTCGGCGCGGGCTGGGGCGGCTACGCGGACATCGCCTCGATCGGCGACCAGAACGGCGACAAGCAGCCGGACTTCGTCGCGACCGACACCAGCACCGACTACCTCTACCTGTACTCGAGCTCGAACTATCTGGGCAGCCAGCGCCAGAAGATCGGCACCGGCTGGTAGTCCCGCTCACCGCCCTCCGGACCCGGATCGGGAGGGCGGTCCTTCATCCCATGCTTCCCACAGGAGGGCAGGACGCTTCATGTCGCTCATGCGACGTCTTTGGGCAGTTCTCACTTTCGCAATGCTCGTATTGGCCAGTGTCGCAGCTGTCGCAGCTGTCGAACCCGCGGCCTCGGCCGACACGGTTTCCACCGGCACCGCACCGCAGTACCGGTTCGTCACGTACAACATCTGCGGCGACGTCTGCTCGACCAGCGACTACAGCAACACCCAGCGCATCGACGACATCGTGGCGCAGGCGTCCACGACCGGCTGGGACGCCGACGACATCTTTCTGCAGGAGGTGTGCAAGCCGCAGTTCGACGCCGTCAACACGCGGTTGAAGCCGCTGGGCTTCACAGGGGTCTACGTCCAGACCCGCGCCCTCGACGCCAGTATCTGCGGCGGCAGCGCGTACGGCGTCGCCACGTTCACGAAGGGGGCCGTCGTCCAGACCAAGATCCTCCACCTGAAGATCGGCGGGGAGAACACGGTCGAGGACATCGAGTCGCCGTGTGTGGAGAGCTTCATCCAGGGTCGGCTCCACTGGGGTTGCTCGGTGCACCTGTTCTGGGACTCCGACAGCTACTCCAAGCTGGAGGCGCAGAGGCTGGCGAGCCTTGTGCGGCCTTGGGAAGAGGCGGGAATCCCCGTCGTGCTCGGCGGCGACTTCAACGCCTCGCCGACGACGGCGACCCTGGATCCGTTCTACCGGCCCGGCATGGCCGGTACCCCGGACGGCAGCTTCCGCGAAGCCGATCAGACGGACAAGGACTACTTCGACTCGACGATCTGCAACGCCGCCACGCAGTCGGACTGCCGATCCGGCGAGCCGACCTTCGTCGACCTGAAAACCCTCGCCACGAAGAAGATCGACTATCTGTTCTTCAGTCAGAACACGTTCACGAACATCGTCGGCGACTCGCTGGATCGTGACGTGAAGGTCTCCGACCACCGCATGTATCGCGGCGCCGCGTCCCTGACCAGCGCGTCGATGGGTGAGACCACTGATGTCGGGGATCGCAACGGCGATGGCATCGACGATTTCGTCGCAGTCGAGCGCTCCACCGGCAACCTGTATCTCTACACGAGCCCCGGCTATTCGGGATCGAGCCGGACCAAGCTCGGGTGGGGCTGGAACACGATGCGTGATCTGGTCGATGTCGGCGACCAGAACGGGGACGGCATCGCTGATCTGATCGCCGTCGACACCTCCACGTCGGCTTCCGGCGTCACTGATCATCTGTACCTGTATTACGGTCCTGATTTCTCGGGCTCGACGCGTGTCGATCTCGGCGCCGGCTGGGGAAGCGTCACGGACCTCGCGGCCGTCGGGGACCGGAACGGCGACGGCCTGCCGGACTTCGTCGCCACCGATGCGAGCACCGGCGATCTGTGGCTCTACAGCAGCCCGAACTACTACGGGAGCGAGCGCCGGCAGCTCGGGACCGGCTGGACGTCGCTGCGCGACATCACCGATGTCGGTGACCACAACGGCGACGGGGTGGACGACTTCGTCGCCATCAACGACACCGACAGCACCATGTATCTGTATTCCGGCCCCGGGTTCACGGGCTCGACGCGGGTCGCCCTGGGCGGTGGTTGGGGCGGGTTCACGGACGTCGCCGCGATCGGACGGCAGAACTCTGATCCGCAGCCGGACTTCGTCGCTACGGACACCAGCACCGGCAACCTCTATCTGTACCGGAGCCCGAGCTACCTCGGCAGCCAGCGTCAGCAAATCGGCACGGGCTGGTAGTCCGCCATGTCTCGAATAAGGAATCTGATGTCACTACGCTCCCGCAAGGCTTCGCGGTATTGGAGCACCGCGCTCATCGCCACCACGGCGGTGGTTCTTGGCGGCGGACCGTCGGCCGTCGCGGCAGCCGCAAACGCTGCGAGCACTCAGGGCGCTCAGAGCACTCAGAGCGCTGCTATGGGCTCGGACTCGGACACGAAGGAGGTCAGCTACCACGGTTACGCGCTTCGTGTACCCGCGGACTGGCCGGTCATCGACCTTTCGCAGGCCTCGCAGACATGCGTGCGCTTCGATCGGCACGCTGTGTACCTCGGCCATCCGTCGAGCGAGCAGAGCTGCCCGGCGTACGTGATCGGGCGTACCGAAGCTGTGGTCGTCGAGCCCTTGGATGCCACGAGCGGTGGCAGGATCGACTCGCATACGGTGCAGGTCAGCGGTAGCCGTGCGACACCTGCGTCGGCGCCGTCCGGGGTCGCCGGGGAGATCACCGAGGCGATAGCCGGCGCGGGAGTGCTGGTGACTGCCTCGTACGGGGCCGATGCGCAGCTGGCGCAGCAGATCCTCACCGGCGCGCGTCTGACGGCTGAGGCGAAACCGGCGGGTTCGTTGCCTGCGCCCTCGCCTGCCGTGCACCAGTCGGCCGTAGCGCCGAACACGGCTACTTACGTCGAGCCCGGTACCTACACGGGTAAGGGCTTTGACACCTGCGCCGCGCCGTCGTCCGCCACGATGAGCAACTGGCTCTCCTCGCCGTACCACGCCATCGGCGTCTATCTCGGCGGCACCAACCGAGGCTGCGGCCAGACCAACCTGACCGCCGGGTGGGTGAGCACTCAGGTGGGAGCCGGCTGGCATCTGATTCCGCTGTACGTCGGCCTCCAGGCTCCGTGCTCCACGCTGCCTGTGGTCAAGATGTCCTCCAACACGAGCACTGCGTACAACCAGGGTGCCTCGGCGGCCGATGACATGGTCGGCCTCGCTCAGGGGCTCGGGCTGGGCGCGGGGTCCATCCTCTATAACGACATGGAGAGCTACGACAACAGCAACAGCGGCTGCAAGGCCGCCGTCCTGAGCTTCCTGAGCGGCTGGACCACCCAGCTGCGCGCCTCGGGCTTCAAGTCCGGGGTGTATTCGAGTGCTTCGACAGGCGGCGCCGACCTGGCCGCGTCCTACAACAGCACGGCCTACACACGACCGGACGACATCTACGGCGCGTTGTGGGACGGCGCCGCGAACACGAGCCTGACCCCGTACGTCCCGGACTCGGACTGGCCGAGCCACCAGCGGATAAAGCAGTACCAGGGCGGCCACAACGAGACGTACGGCGGCACCACCGTCAACGTCGACGACGACTACCTCGACGTGGCGTCGGGCTACGTCAGCAAGATGGGCGAGATCACCGACGTCGGCGACCGCAACAGCGACAAGACCGACGACTTCGTCGCCATCGAGCGCTCCACCGGCAACCTGTACCTCTACACGAGCCCCACCTACTCCGGCTCGGACCGCACGAAGCTCGGCTGGGGCTGGAACACCATGCGCGATCTGGTGAACGTCGGCGACCACAACGCCGACGGCATCCCCGACCTGATCGCCATCGACACCTCCGACAACCACATGTACATGTACTACGGCCCCGACTTCTCCGGCACCACCCGCGTTGACCTGGGCGCTGGGTGGGGTACTTTCACCGACCTCGCGGCCGTCGGCGATCACAACGGTGACGGGATTCCGGATTTCGTGGCCACGGACACCGCCACTGGCGACCTGTGGCTCTACTTGAGTCCGGGCTATTACGGCAGCCAGCGTCAACAGACGGGCACCGGCTGGACGTCCACGCGCGACGTCACGGATGTTGGCGACCATGATGCTGATGGGTCTGACGACTTCGTGGCGGTGAACACCAGCGACAACCATATGTATCTCTATTACGGACCCGGCTACTCGGGAGCTAACCGGCTGGATCTCGGCGCCGGCTGGGGCGCGTATGCGGACCTAGCCGCGATCGGGGACCACAACGGCGATGGACTTCCGGACTTCGTCGCGACAGACACCACGACCGGCAACCTCTGGCTCTACACGAGCCCGAACTACTACGGCAGCCAACGCGAACAGCTCGGCACGAATTGGTAGTGCGTCTGGCTGCTTAGCACTGAGCACTTAGCAACATGGTCCGGCCTGGGGCTACGGCTCCGGGCCGGCCTTGTTTTAGAGATAGGTGTGGTTTTTCCGTGGTTTCCGGGACCATGCCCCCACCAACCACACGATCTCAGTAGTCTGCGAACTCCGCGATGGTTATCGCATAAGGCTGCAACACGCCCGCTCACCGGAGCGGTTGCGTGACCGTGGGCGCCGGGGAGGGCCTGATCGATGCCGGAGACGGGTATCGCGTTGTTCGGGGGCGTCCGCATCGAGCGCGACGGTCGGGCGCTGCCGGCTGGGCCGGCGCAGCAGCGGGCGGTTCTGGCCCTGCTCGCGTTAGCGGGTGGGCAGCCGGTGGGGCGCGCCGCGCTGCTGTCCGCGCTGTGGCCTGCGCCCGATGAGGCGCCGCCGAGCGCGTGGAACATCGTGCAGACCCATGTGAAGCGGCTGCGGGCGGCGCTGGAGCCGGACCGGCCCGCGCATCGTCCCAGTGTCCTGCTTCCCTCGGTCGGTGACGGGTACGCGCTGCGGCCGGGGGCGGATGCGGTCGACGTCCTGCGCTTCCGCGCCCTCGTCGAGGCCTCCGCCGAACCGCATCGGCAGGGCGACCACGCGGCGGTGTGGCGGTTGCTGCGCGAGGCGCTGGAGACCTGGACCGCGGAGCCGGCTGCCGACGTGCCGCAGCTGAGCGGCCATCCGTGGCTGGTCGCGCTGCAGGCGGTGCACTACGCGGCCGTGGCCCGGTATCTGGACGCTGCGACGGCGCTGGGACGCGGCGCGGAGGTCGTCGAGCTCGCCGAGCGGACCGCGCGGGGGCATCCGCTGGACGAGCTGGCGCAAGCCCGGCTGATCCGCGTCTATCAGGACGCCGGGCGCCGCGCCGACGCGTTCGCCCACTTCCACGCCACCCGGCAGCTGCTCGTCGACCAGCTCGGCGTGGATCCGGGCCCGGAGCTGGCTGCCGCGCACCAGGCGCTGCTGCTCGGCGAAAACACCGGGCGGGCCACCATGCCGTCCAGGCCCCGAGCGGAGATCCCCGCGCAGCTCCCGGCGGACGTCTCGGACTTCGTCGGCCGCGCATCAGAACTCGCTGTCCTGGACCAGCTCACGGCGAAACCGCGCGCGAATGTGAACAACGCGGTAACCGCCGCAGCCGCCACGAGCGCGCCGCCACCACCGCCGTCAGTAGTCGCGATCTGCGGACCGGCAGGCGTCGGCAAGACAGCGCTGGCCCTGCGCTGGTCGCACCGCGTGGCGGCGCTGTTCCCGGACGGCTGCCTCTACATCGACCTGCAAGGCTACGGCCCCCAGCGCCCCGTCGAACCAGCCGACGTCGCAGCACGCTTCCTCGGCGCTCTGGGCATCCCCCGCGTCGAACTGCCCTCCGATCCGGACGATCTGATCGCCCGGCTGCGTTCGATCCTCGCCGGACGCAGAATGCTGATCCTCCTCGACAACGCCCGCTCGCCCGCTCAAGTAAGGCCCCTGCTTCCGGGCGCGGCGGACTGCCGCACGGTCGTGACCAGCCGCAGCGACCTGGCCGGCCTGGTCGCCCGCGACGGCGCGCGCCGCGTCATCCTCGAGACGCTGTCCGACCGCGAGGCGACCGGGCTGCTGAACCGCCTGCTCGGACCGCGCGCCGGCCTCGACCCGGAATCTGCCTCACGCCTCGCGAGGTTCTGCGACCACCTGCCGCTCGCCCTGCGCATCGCCGCCGAACGCGTGGCGTCCCGGCCCGCGGCGACGCTCCATGACCTGGTCGCCGACTTCGCCGACCACCAGCGCCGCCTGGACAGCCTCAGTGCGGGCGAGGACGAGGCCGCGGCGATGCGGGCGGTGTTCTCGTGGTCCTACGCGGCGCTGGCGCCCGAGGCGGCGCGAACGTTCCGGCTGGTAGGGCTGCATCCGGGGCGGGAGTTCGACGAGTTCGCCGTCGCCGCGCTGATCGGGCAGAGCGTGCCGAGCGCGTTGCGCGTCGCCGACCAGCTGATCCGGACCTTCCTCATCCGGCAGACCGACGACGGCCGCTTCATCACGCACGACCTGCTGCGCGCCTACGCACGCGAGCTGGCGCACAGCCAGGAGTCCGCCGCCGACCGCGAGGCCGCGATCGCCCGGGTCCTCGACGACCTGTGCCGGACCGCCGCCGCGGCGATGGACGTCGTCTATCCCTTCGAGAAGATCCGGCGGCCGCGGCCGGACGCCCTGACGCAGTCACACCGCAAGTTCGACGACACCTCCATCGCAGAGCACTGGTTGTCCACCCAGACCGACACGCTTCTGGCCGCCGCGCGGCAAGCCGCAGAGGTCGGCCTGACGCAGTACGTCGGGTTCCTCGCCGCGACCCTGCAACGGCACCTGCACACCGCCGGCCGGTTCACGGAGATGGCCGATCTCCAGCGTCTCGCGCTGCGTCTGGCCCGCGAGCGCGGCGACAAGCAGGCTGAGCGTCTGGCTTTGGTGGACCTCGGCCTGGCCTGCTTCCGGCTCGCTCGCTACACCGAGGCGATCGAGCACGTGGAGCTGGCGCTCCAGTCCGCGGTGGCCGGAGGCGACCAGCTCGTCGAAGGCCTGGCGCGGCACGGGCTGAGCATGGTGCACTACCGCCTCGGCGACCTGGACGCCGCGCTCGCTCAGACGCGGCGCGCCCTGGAGCTCGCCCGCGCGGTCGGCGACCGCGCCACGGAGGGAGCAGCGCTGGGGGCTATCGGCCTGGTGCGGGAGTGGCGGGGCGAGCCGGAGGCGGCGTTGGCGAGCTATCGCAGCGCTCTGGCAATCCACCGGGAAACGGGGTTCCGCGCGGCCGAAGCCGACGCGCTGAACAACATCGCGATCGTCCATCGGCAGGCGGGCCGTTACCCGGAAGCCGTCGCGCATCTGGAGCAGGCGCTGGCCGTGTATCGGGAAGTGAACGACCGCGGCGGTGAAGGAGCGGCCCTGAACAACCTCGGCCTGACGAACATCTCCACCGGCGACTGGGCCCAGGCGAAGGACTTCCTGCTGGCGGCACTGGAACTGCACCGGGTGCTCGGCGGGCCGGGTGAGGGCGAGAGTCTCAACATCCTGGGACTGCTCGACACCAAGGCCGGCCGCTGGCAGGAGGCGATCGAGTGGGCCCATCAGGCCCTGGTCCTGGGCGAGGGCTCCGGCGATCTCGGCGCTCAGTCGAACGCGCACCACACGCTGGGCGAGGCCTCGTTGGCGCTCGGCGAGGTGGACCGGGCGCTGAAGCATCACGAGCAGGACCTGGCGCTGGCGCTGCGCACCGGGAGCAAGGCCGACGAGCGGCGGGCCCGGGACGGGATCCGGCGGTGCCGGGAGGCGAAAGGCGTTCCACCGGGCCGCGAGCAGCCCGGTGGAACGGACCTTCAGTAGAACCGACCCGGCCTTATGGAGCTGCCGGCCGATCAGCCGTCAGCACGTGGGGCAGCGCTCCGGCAGGAAGTAGAGGTCTGAGAAGTTCTGGCCGTTGTTGGTCAGGCCTCCCTGAGGCGCGGCGAGGGTCTGGTAGGCCTTGAACACGTACTGCTGCAGCGATATCTGCTGCGGACCGCCGGCGGAGATGGAGGAGCAGGTGCCGTTGGGCTGGAAGGTGCTCTGCCAGCAGGAGTTGATGAAGTTCACCTGGCCGAAGTCGGCGAGCGGGAGGATGCCGTTGAAGTACGGCGCCTCCACGATCCACTCCTCCGACGTCCCCGGCGCCGAGGAGGCCAGCGTGAAGTTGATGCAGCCGGCACCGCTGCTGAAGTTGCAGACGCCCAGCACCGCGCCGCCGGTCGGAGTCCACTCCACGCCGCTGCCGACCACGTCCCCGGGGTGCACCGGCAGGTTGTTGATCCGCACCTCGCCACCGGTGTCGTGGGTCCCGCCGACGATCTCGTACCAGGCGTAGTACGAGGTCGTGCCGTTCGCATTCAGGTCCTGCGCCGTCCCGGACTGGATGAGCGCGCCGCTGCCGGCGTTGAAGCCGCCCCCGATACCGGACCAGGTCGAGGAGTAGTAGCCGTTGGTCGAGTAGCCGGGATTCGGCCGGATCACGGTCGGCACGGTCCACCCGGACTGCACGTACTGCGCGGTCTGGTTGATCTGGTAGCCGGACCAGTTGCTGGAGACGAAGCCTGCGTTACGAACCGCGCCGCCGGCAGTGGCCGCCGAGCCTGCGGCGCTGCGGCCGGCAGGCTGCAGCGCGTGGGTACGCCCGGTCTTGGTGCAGGACATTGCCGACAGCCACGTGGCGTGGCTCGCCGCGGCGCGAGCGTAGAAGCCGTCGGCGCTGGCGGTCATGCCCATGGACTGTGCGGTGGCCACAGTCCCAGGCTGCGGTGTCAGGACCGTGGCACCGGCACACGCCGACGACGTAGCGTGCGCCACAGCACCGGCCGACGCCGACGCCGACGCCGACACCGACGTCTGCGCCGACGTCGCGAAGGCGGGTTGTCCCACGGCCAGGGTCAGCGCACACAACGCCGCCCCGAACGTGAGCTTCGCGCGAATACCCATCTGTTCCAGCCTCCCTGCCGGTCCGCACAACGGCCGGCCGTAGCATCAGCGCCCGTCGACGATGACGGGCGGCGGGTCACACGGAAGGTAGCGAGGCGGTTTGGACGGGGATTGGACGCGTTTTGGACGGGATGGAAGGCGGCGGTCGTGCCCGGTCGACGTCGAAAGATGAAATCAGGGCTCAGACAAGTTCTTCGTCCCGGCATCGAACTCGAGATCGTGTGCGTGCGAGGCGGCCATCCCGGCGAGGTGTTCGGCCATCTCGCGAAGCGACTGCTCCAGCAGGCGCAGACCCTCAGCCAGGCGCCACTCGCGGCCGCGCTCCTGGCACATGCGCCAGACCGCGCAGTACCGGTCTTCGAGCTCCAGCGCGCGCTCGACGGCGTCGACGTCGATCGGCGGCCTCCCCGGGTATGGGCCGCGGGCCTTGCTTTGCAGGGCCTGCTTGTTCACCTGCTCGTGGGCGATGAGGATCTCCCCCACTCGTTGCCGGTGGATTCCGCCGACGCTGTCGCTGGTGATGATCTCGGCGAGGATGCGGTTCCGTTCGTCGCCGCTCAATTGTCCTCCTCTATGCGTATCAGGGGTTTCAGCGGGGCGGTCGCTCACAGCCGAATCAACGGCTCTCGCTTCCGGATCGTCAGAAGGGCGCGATATCCGTTATCGGCGACTTTGTTCAGATAGTGGTCGTACCCTCCGTAAACAGCGCCCGTCGAGTCCATCAGCAGGGTCAGGTGTCCGCTCGCGGACTGGCCGATGGGACACAGGGTCTCGCCGATTCGTTCTTCGTACTCTGCCACGCGAGCCCGGTAAATCCGCCGCGATGACAGTACGCCAGACACGAAACAGCTATACATTCCCCCTACGGTGCTGTGGCGAGGGTATTCAAACTCCAAGCCACTGCATTGCCCCATCCAGCTGCGGACGGCATCGGAGACGCTATAGCCGGACGTCTCCCATTCCTCCAGGTCGGCGGTCAGATCGACCTGCCTGTCCGGATACCAGCCGATCTCCCGTAAGAATCCGAGCAGCTCGGCTTCCTCGATTGCAGGCTCCACGCGGTCCATTAGGACACTTACTCTCTGACACGGGTGTTGTGCGAAATGGTTCTGCGATTGTTGCACGACGGGGAGAACTCTCCGGTCTTGCGCCTCGTAGCCGTGCCTTCGGAGCCTATGGTGTGATGATGGACGCTGAGACGATCACCATCGCCATGGACGAGCCGACGGCTCGGGCGCTCCGGCACCTGCTCCAGCAGGTGGGTGAACACTGGACGGCTGGTGCGGATCTCGGTCGTCCGCCGTTCTGGGAAATGGCGCAACTCAACGTCGTTCTCCGAAGTGTGGACAGCGCGCTGGGCGCCGAGCGGCCTGCGGGGTGGCGGGACGCCCCCGAGACGCGGCTTTCTCCGGAGGAGCCTGCGGACCCCAAGACCGACCTGGCCCGTGCCGTGACCGATCTCGGCAGGTGGCTGACGAAAGCGGGCCAGCGCCATCGAGGGCTGATCGCCTTGGAGGCGGCGGTGGAGCTCTATCGCCAACTGGCCGCTGCCGAACCCGGCGCCTACACCCCCCACCTGGCCGATGCCGTGGCCGCGTTGGGCATCCGGATGGCGGAGGCGGGCTATGACGACGAGGCTCTGACCGCCACCGAGCAGGCGCTCGAGATCTACCGTCGCCTGGCCGCGGACGATCCCGCCTACGAACCCCACCTGACGCGCTTCCTGAGCACCATGAGCCGCCGTCTGTCGGGCTTGGGCCGCCACCCTGAGGCACTGGCCGCCGAAGAACAGGCGGCGGAGGTCCGTCAGCGCTTGGCGATGAGGAATCCGGCCTCCTGACGCCAGCCGTCGACATCGATCACCTCGTCCAGAGCGGCCGCGACTTCGGGCCGGTGGGTGATCCACAGCACGGTTCGGCCCTCGGTGGCCACCAGCAGGTCGGCGGTGACCTCGGCGGCGGTGCCGGGATCGAGGTGGGCCGTGGGTTCGTCCAGGACGATGATCGGGGTGTCGGCCAGCAGAGTACGCGCGAGGGCGATGCGCTGGCGCTCCCCTCCGGACACGGCGTCGCCGAGGACGCCGACGCGGGTGTCCAGCCCCTCGGGGAGGCGCGCGGCCCAGCCGTCGAGCCGGACGGTGCGCAGCACCGACCACAGCCGGGCGTCCTCGGCGCCGGGATCGCCGATGAGCAGGTTCTCGCGCAGAGTGGTGTCGAAGAGCTGGGCGTCCTGGCCGCACCAGCCGATGAGCGCGCGGAGCTTCGCCGGGGCTATGCGGCGCAGGTCCATGCCGTCGATCTCGACGGTGCCCGCGGCCGGATCCAGGAACCGCAGGACCGCGGCGGCAAGAGTGGACTTGCCCGCGCCGCTCGCACCGGTCACCGCGACCTGCCGGCCGGCCCGCACGGTCAGGTTCACGTGTTCGAGCACTGGGTCGCCGCCCGGCCAGGCCAGAGAAGCGTCGCGGATGGTGAGAACGGAATCCGGGTGCCAGCCGGCCTCGACCGGGTCGACCGGATCAGGGGTCAGCTCGGGGGCGTCGGCGATCTCGAAGACGCGGCGGGCCGCGGCCCGGACGCGCGGGACGGCACGGGCCGCTTCGGGAAGCGGCGACAACGCCTCGAACAACGCCAGTGGAGTCAGGACCAGGACGGCGAGCAGCACCCCGCTGAGCCGGCCGTCGCGGACGGCTTGCAGCCCGAGCAGCGCCAGGGCGACCACGGTGAGCCCGCCGGCCAGGACTGTCAGCGCCGCTCCCGCCCCGACCGCTCGCGCGCTGCGGCGCTCGGCGCGCAGCAGGCGGCGGTCGAGCTCGGCGATCTCAGCGACGCCACGCTCGGCCACGCCGTTGACCACGAGTTCGGGCATGCCCTCATAGAGATCCACGACGGCCGAGGCGAGCATGCCGCGCTCGGCCGCCAGGCGGCGCTCGGCCCGGCGCGCGAACCAGTGGCTCACCACCGGAGCCGCGACCGCCACGAGCAGAACCCCGCAGGCCAGCACGGCACCGGCCGCCGGGAGCACGGCGAGGACGAAGGCGACCGTGGCCCCGCTGACGGTGGCCGCGACGGCGACCGGCAGCAGGATCCGGAGAAAGAGGTCCTGCACCGCGTCGACGTCGGCGACCAGCCGGGCGAGCAGGTCGCCGCGGTCGCGTTCGGGCAGTCCCGCCGGAGCGACCCGCTCCAGGCCGCGGTAGACCCGGACCCGTAGATCGGCGAGGATCCGCAGGGCGGCGTCGTGAGAGGCCAGGCGTTCGGCGTAGCGGGCGGCGGCTCGGCCGAGCCCGAAGGCCTGGACGGCGGCGATCCCGACTTCCAGGCTCAGGATCGGCGGCCGCAGGGCCGCGGAGCTGATGAGCCAGCCGGAGGTCGCGGCGAGCCCGATCGCCGAGCCCGCGGCGACGACGCCCAGCAGCAGCGCGAGCACCAGTTCGCGGCGGTGGCCGCGCACCAGGTCCGGGATCGCGGTCTGCGCGCTCATGCCGCTGCCGCCGGTGTCGCAGGTGCCACCGGCGTCGCCGGTACCGCCGATGCCGCCGGTACCGCCGATGCCGATGCCGCAGGCCCCGCCGATGCCGATGCCGATGCCGCAGGTACCGCAGGCACCGCCGCCGCTGCCGCCATGACCGCCGCATCCGCCGGCGCCCCCAGCCGGACCACCGAGTCGCAGAGCTCGGCCACCTCACGACGATGCGTGACGATGACGCACGTCCGGCCGGCCAGCGCCGAACCGAGCAGGTCGAGCAGATCGCGCTCGGCGGCCGCGTCCAGGCCTTCCGTGGGCTCGTCCAGAAGCAGGACCGGGGTGTCCCGCAGCAGCGCACGGGCGATCGCCAGCCGCCGGACCTGCCCGCCCGACAGCGCCGAGCCCCGGGACCCGACCTGGCGGTCCAGCCGGAGGTCGAGCCGGGCCGTGGCGGCGGCCGCGGCGACCGCGTCGTCGTCGGCGCCGGGCCGGCCGAGGCGGATGTTGTCGGCGACCGTCCCCGCCCGCAGGAACGGACGCTGCGGGACCCATGCGATCTGCGCGCGCCAGCTCTCAAGGTCCAGGGCGGACAGCTCACGCCCGTCGACCACGACCCGGCCGGCGTCCGGGGTGTCGAGCCCGAGGATCAGGCCCAGCACCGTCGACTTGCCGATGCCGCTGGGCCCCGACAGGCCGGTGATCCGGCCCGGCGGGAAGTCGGCACTGAGATCGTCCAGGACCGGTGCGGCCCGCCCCTCGCGCCGCACCGTGACGTGCTCCAGCCGGATCCACGGCGCGCGCCCGGCGGGTGTCGGCTCGCCTGCCGCGGCCGGAACCGGCTCGGCGAGGCGGGTGAGGATCTCCTCGGCGGCGGCGAGGCCTTCGGCCGCGTCGTGGTAGCGCGCGCCGAGGCGGCGCAGCGGGAGGTAGGCCTCGGGGGCGAGGATGAGCGCGAGCAGTCCGTCGTGCAGTTCCAGTCCGCCGCCGACCAGTCGCAGCCCGATCGAGACGGCGACCAGCGCGACCGACAGTGTGGCGATGAGTTCCAGCACCAGGGCGGACAGGAACGCCCAGCGCAGCGTCGCCATCGTCGTACGGCGCTGGGCGTCGGCGGCGCGCCGGACGACGTCGGCCTGCGCTCGGCTGCGACCGAACGCCTTGAGGGTGGTCAGGCCGGCGAGCAGCTCCAGGAAGTGACCCGACAGCCGCTGCAGGGCGCCCCACTGCTGGTCCATGGCGCGCCTGCTCGCCAGCCCGACCAGCACCATGAAGACCGGGACCAGCGGGACGGTCACCGCCACGATCACCCCTGACCACCGGTCCGCGACCAGGATCCGCCCGGCGACGGCCAGCGGGATGACGGCGGCCAGGACGAGCTGCGGCAGGTAGCGCGCGAAGTAGCCGTCGAGCGCGTCCAGGCCGCGCGTGAGGGTCAGCGCGGCCTCGCCGCCCCGGCCGCGGGCCGCGGCGCGGCGGCTGCCGGCGGCGACCTCGTGGTCCAGGAGCGACCGGCGGAGCCCGGCCTTGACCGCGGCCGAGGTGGACGCCGCCCCGGACTCGCCGACCCAGGTCAGGATGCTGCGTCCGACGACGGCCAGCACCGCCACCGCCAGATACGGGGTGGCGGCCGAGACCGTCAGGCCGTGCAGGAACCCGTCGGCGACGACCGTGGCCAGCATCTCGGCCTGCACGATGATGAGGGCCGCGTCCGCGACCCCCGCCGCGACGCACAGCGCGAGGTAGCGGCGCGCGGGCCCCGCCTGCCGGAACAGGCGGGGGTCCATCGGCTTCACGCGGCGCCGCCGACCGAGGTCGGGGCGGCGTCGGCCGGGATGTCGGTGACGCCGATGCGTTTGCGGAACACCCAGTACGTCCAGCCCTGGTACAGCAGGACCAGCGGTGTGAAGATGACCGCGACCACGCTCATGATCTGCAGCGTGTAGTGCGAGGACGAGGCGTTGTGGATGGTCAGGCTGTACGCGGCCGAGGTCGTGGACGGCATGACGTTCGGATACAGCGTCACGAACAGGGTGGTCGTGGCTGCGACGATCGCCACGGCGGTGCCGAGGAAGGCCCAGCCCTCGCGTCCGCGCAGGTTCGCGACCAGGGCGGCGACGAGCCCGGCGGCCGCGATCAGGGCGAGCGTGGCCCCCGCCGCCTTGCCGTGGTGGATCTCGGTCCAGGCCAGGAACGATCCGGCGACGACGATCGCGATCACCACGAGCCGGCCGGCGAGGGCGCGGGCTCGGTCCCTGATGTCGCCGGTCGTCTTCAGCGCCAGGAACACCGCGCCGTGCAGGGTGAACACGGACAGCGTCGTCAGCCCGCCGAGCAGGGCGTAGGGGTTGAGCAGTTTGAAGAAGCCACCGGTGTAGTGCTGGTGGGCGTCGATCGGGACACCGCGCACGATGTTCCCGAACGCCACGCCCCACAGCAGCGCCGGAACGGCGCTGCCGGCCGTGATGCACCAGTCCCAGCGCCGCCGCCAGGCCGCCTCGGGCCGCTTGCCGCGGTACTCGAAGGCGACGGCCCGGATGATCAGCGCCACGAGGATCAGCAGCAGTGGCAGGTAGAAGCCGCTGAACAGGGTGGCGTACCACATCGGGAACGCGGCGAAGGTCGCGCCGCCGGCCACCAGCAGCCACACCTCGTTGCCGTCCCAGACCGGGCCGACGGTGTTGATCAGCACCCGGCGTTCGGTGTCGTCGCGGGCCAGGACCGGCAACAGGATCCCGACGCCGAAGTCGAACCCCTCCAGCACGAAGTACCCGCACCACAGCACCGCGATGATGACGAACCAGAATTCGTTGAGAGACATCGGAGACAGGTCCTTGTCAGTAGGCGAAGCTGAGACGGGGTTCGGTGCCGTCGCTGGGGGCGGAGGGCGGCTCGATCTCCGGCGGGCCGGCCTTGGCGTACTTGAGCATCAGCCCGACCTCGACCACGGCCAGCACCCCGTACAGCGCGGTGAGCACGATCAGGGACGTGAGCACCTCGCCGGCGCTGACCAGCGACACGCCTTGGCGGGTGGTCAGCACCCCGTACACGGCCCAGGGCTGGCGCCCCATCTCGGTGAAGATCCAGCCGAAGGAGGAGGCCAGGATCGGCAGCGCGATCGACCACGTGCACACCCGCCAGAACCAGCGGCGCTCCGGGATCCGTCCGCGCCGGGTCCACCACAGGCCGAGCAGCGCGATCAGCCCGGCCAGCAGGCCGAAGCCGATCATCAGGCGGAAGCTCCAGTAGGTGACCGGGATGACCGGCTTGTAGCTGCCGGGGCCGTACTGGCTGGCCTCCAGTGCCTGCACGTCGTTGATCCCGTCGACCTTCCCGGAGAAGGAGCCGGTGGCCAGGAACGACAGGACGCCCGGGACGCGGACGCTGAAGACTTCCTTGCCGCCGTTGAGCGATCCGATCGTGAACAGGGAGAAGGAGGCGGGCTTGGAGGTGGTGTAGAGGGCTTCGGCCGCGGCCATCTTCATCGGCTGCTGCGAGGTCATGATCTTGGCGTCGATGTCCCCGGTGACCAGCAGGCCGGCGGTCGCGACGATCGACGCCCACAGGCCGAGCCGCAGCGAGGGGCGCAGGACGTCGGTGAAACGGCCGCGGGCCATGTGCCAGGCGCTCACTCCGACCAGCAGCATCCCGGCGTAGAGGAACGCCAGGGTCAGGGTGTGGAAGAACGCGATGACGGCGGTGGAGTTCGTCAACACCGCGAAGAAGTCGGTGAGGATCGCCCGGTTCGTGGCCTGGTCGATCCGGTAGCCGACCGGGTGCTGCATCCAGGCGTTCGCCGCGAGGATGAAGTACGCCGACAGCATCGTCCCGATCGACACCAGCCAGATGCAGGCCAGGTGGATCCGCTCGGGCAGCCGGCCCCAGCCGAAGATCCACAGTCCCAGGAACGTGGACTCCAGGAAGAACGCCAGCAGCCCCTCGATCGCCAGCGGCGCGCCGAAGATGTCGCCGACGAAGCGGGAGTAGGCGCTCCAGTCCATCCCGAACTGGAACTCCTGCACGATGCCGGTCGCCACGCCGAGCGCGAAGTTGATCAGGAACAGCTTCCCGAAGAACTTCACCGACCGCAGATGGCGCTCATCGCCGGTGCGCAGCCACATGGTCTGCAGGATCGCGATGAGCGCGGACAAGCCGATGGTGAGCGGTACGAAGAAGAAGTGGTAGACGGTGGTGATGCCGAACTGCCACCGCGCGAGCATCAAGGTGTTCACAAAGGACCTGCCCTCGGGGCTTCGGGAGACGGTTCTCAACCGATGGTTGACATGCGACAACCTTCCCGATGAGCAAGCCGGCCCCGGCAGGGTCCTTCGGCCCCCTTCGCCTGGGCCTCAGGGCCCGCGAGCCGGAACCTCCGGCCCAGCGCGCACGCAGCGTCCTCCAACGGCCGCGCTGCGTTGGGGAACGAGCGCAGCGGGGAGGGCGTGTCAAAGGACCCGCGTCACCAGAAGTTCGGCTCCGACCGGCGAGCCCCCGATGCCGGCGCCGGAGGAAGCGGCACGCGCGCGGCTACAGCGATGCCGACGGATGCGTGCATCGCCTGATCAGCACGAAGGCCATGGCCTCAAAACGTGGGCCATGGCCGTGGAGCACAGCTGGGAACCTGCAAGGTGGGCTCCCTTCGCCGGCATTGTCCGGATCAGGTGGTGGAGGTCGCCGTCCGGCCTCATCGGCTTTCCGGCCTCTCAGCCCGAGTCGGTGCCGCAGTCCCGCCACGTCGATCTTGACGGTTTTGGCGCTCCGTTCCGGACTCCCTCGCTCGCCCTGCAGGTTCACCTACAACTATAAACCCGATATTCCTCGCGGGACCCGTCGAATCACCATGAATTCGACGGAGATGATCTCTCGTGGCCGTGGCCGGTACGTCGAAGCACCGGCCACGGCCACCGATACCGCACCGGATCAGGTCTTCGCCGCCTGCCTCCGGTAGTGCTCGCGCCAGATCAGCCGGTACACCGGGACCACTCGCGGTATCGACCGCAGCCCCGGGATGAACGGCAGGAACAGCAGCGCCGCGCCGACCAGGCCCATCGTCCCCCAGACCAGTACGTCGCCGTTGCCGGAGGTCTTGTAGGGCGAGATCTGGTACCAGAACGTGTACGGCGCCAGCCAGGGCTGCCCCGGGAAGTTGTTGACCTCGTTCATCATCCCCCACTGGGTCCCGGCCAGGTGCTGCGTCTGGGCCTCGGCGGCCATGTCGCTGCCGTCGGCCAGGAACATCAGCGGGAGGGTGTAGTCCGAGTGGTAGAAGCCGTTCTCGGACATCAGCTGCCCCTCCAGCGAGCCGGCCTGCGCCTGGTTCAGCAGCTGCGCCAGCATCAGCGGGACCGGGCCGTACGCGCCGGGGGCGACCTTGGCCGGGTCTCCGCCCGCCTTGTCCAGCGCGTCGGAGTACGCCGAGGTCCACGCGGCCTGCTGGTCGGCCCCGGCCGCCTTCCAGGCGGTGATCGCGGCGGTGACGTCAGGGCTCTGCGGGACCGAGTCCAGCGGCTTCAGCACGAAGGCGTCGACGGTGTCGATCGGGTGCGTGACGCCGGCCATCCTGGCGATGTGCAGCGGCCCGAGTTGCTGGCCGGGCGCGGCGGAGTTGTACGGCGGTCCGTACCCGGCGGTCGCGCTGCTCCCGTCGAGCTCCGTCAGGGCGGTGGCGGTGAAGTCCCCCGGGTCGGAAGTGGCCCAGGAGGCGATCGTCATCGGTTTCACATCCGGCGAGGAGAACGCCGCGGCCAGCACGACGGTCAGCACGATCACCGCGACCAGCGCGATCACGAACTCCTTCACCAGGTCGTACGGCCGCGACCCGAACGAGTACGGATCCGGCTCGGTGGATGCGCCGCGCCTCATGCCTCCACCTCCTGAGCCGAGGCCGAGGCCGGAGCCGAGGCCGAACCCGAGGCCGAAGCGTCGCCCCGCAGCGCCGGCGGCGGCACCACGCCCCGCCGCCGCACCAGCAGGATGTGCCAGATCACGATCACCGAAGCGACCAGCGGCAGGAGCGCGACATGCCAGATCAGCATCTGGCCGTAGTCCATGGTGTTGAAGTACGCGCCCACGCCGATCGAGTTCAGGCCGTCCTTGGCCTGGGTCGCGATCCACTGCGAGTCGAAGTTCTGCTGGATCAGGTACCCGGTCAGCGCGGTGAACGCCGAGACGCCCAGCGCGAGCACGCCGGTGATCCAGGTCATCGCCCGCTTGCCGCGCCAGGCCGCCATGAAGAACTTGGCGATCAGGTGCACCGACATGAACGTCATGAACAGCTCCACCGACCACAGGTGCAGGCTGTTGACGAAGTGCCCCGTCCCGGAGACGTGCCACCAGGCCGCGCCCTTCAGCGCGAGCACGGTCCCGGTGCCGACGACCGTCAGGAACGCCGTCAGGCTGAGCACGCCGAAGACATAGATCCACGACGCGACGTAGGCGGGCTGAGTATCCGGCAGCAGCTTCTCCGGAGGCAGGGTCTCGAAGATGCGGCGCCGCAGCGCGCCGGTCCATCCACCGGCGGGCTCCGGATCCGGCATCGGCTCCGGCGGCGATGTCTGCTCGATCAGATCGGTCATTCCCCGTCCCGCCCCTTCGGCTTCGGGAACGGCACGAACAGCGCGGCGAGGAACGCCACGCCGATGAGCACGATCATCACGATGTTGGCGGCGGAGATCTGAACGAATCCCCAGTGCAGGTAGTGACCGTGACCGTTCAGGTTCACGGGTGGCGCGAAAACGAGATGGGGGGTGGCAGGTGTGGCGGTCACTGGTGTCCTCGTCGAGTGCGAGCCGTCCGGTCGGGCGGCGCGGGCAGGGTCGGTTCCCCGGGTCGGGTGGTCCGGGTAGGGGTGAAGACGGCCGTCGCCGCGTGAGTCTTGTAAAGCCAGAACCCATATGTCAACGGTCTGGCGGTAAACAAGCACCCCCGACAGGTTTGCGTGACGCCGAGTACGAATAAGTACGTTGTTGCGGTCTTTGCATTCCTCGCACGTCGCACTGATGCTCGGCTTCGGCCGGCCGGTGGCGCATGACCGACGTCTACGACTGTCTCCGTAGCGCCGAACTCTGGCGTATTTGCCTCATTGGGCCGCGAACCGCGTGGTCAGGGAGTTGTGCCGGTCGGGCGTTTAGGGTTGGACCCGTGGAGAGGATCGGAACCGAAGCCGGAACCCGGATCCTGGTCGTCGAGGACGATGCCGGGATCGCCCAGTCGCTGGTCCGTGGCCTGGCCAGGGCGGGCTACGTCGTCGACACCGCGAGCACCGGTGCCGACGCGCTGGCCGCCCCGCCGGCCGACGTCGTGCTGCTCGACCTGGGCCTGCCGGATGTGGACGGGGTCGAGGTGTGCCGCCGGCTGCGGCGGCGCAGCGACGTGGCGATCATCGTGGTGACCGCCCGCGGCGAGGAGAGCGACCGGGTCGCCACCCTGGACGAGGGCGCGGACGACTACCTGGTCAAACCGTTCGGGCTCGCGGAGCTGCTGGCCCGGGTCCGCGCGGTGCTGCGCCGCGTGCGTCCGGCCGGGACGGTGACGTATGTGCACGGCCCGCTGACCGTGGACCCGCGCACCCGGCGGGTCACGGTCTCCGGCGCGGAGGTGATGCTCACGCCGAAGGAGTTCGACATCATCGAGTGCCTGGCCGCCGACCCCGGCCGCGTGGTGTCCCGGCAGGAGCTGCTGGAGCGGGCCTGGGACGCGAACTGGTACGGCCCGACGAAGGTGCTCGACGTCCACGTCGCCGCGCTGCGCCGCAAACTCGGGGTCGAGGGGCTGATCGAGACGGTCTACGGACGCGGATTCCGGCTCGGCCGGAGCACCGGGTCTTCGTCCTCGGCGTCATCGTCGCCCGCCTCGCCTCCGCCAGGAGACTGACGCGGTGACCCGTCGCATCGCCCTGGCCTTCGCCGCACTGGTCGCCGTCCTGCTGGTGGCCGCCGTCCTGCCGCTCGGGGCGGCGATGCAGTCCCGCGAGGACGAGTCGTTCCGCTTCGCCACGATCTCCGACGCGCGCCAGCTCACCGCGGCCGCCGAGGAGACCCTGGTCGACCACCACTCCGCGGAGGCGATGAACCAGGCCGTCGCCACCGCCGAGCGGCGCGGCGACTGCGCCGCGGTCTTCGCCAACACCGGCGAGATCATCGCCTCGACCACCTGCGGCACCGGAAGGGACGCCGCCGCGATCTCCCTGGCCACCCGGGCGATGACGACCAGAACCCAGGTGAGCGCCCGCGAGGACGACTGGCTACGGGCCGCGACCCCGGTCGGCGACGCCGACGAGTCCGCCGGAGCCGTGGTCTACGCCCGCTCGGCCGAATCGCTCGACCACCACGTCGCGGCGATGTGGGGCTGGCTGGCGCTGACCGCGATCGGCTGCCTGGCCCTGGGCGTCGCCCTGGCGTTCGCGTTGGCCCGCTGGGTCGCCCGGCCGCTGCTGGCTTTGGACACCGCCGCGTCCCGGCTCGGCGACGGCGCGCTCGCCATGCGCGCACCGACCGGGGAAGGACCTCCGGAGGTGCGGCGGCTGGCCCAGACCTTCAACCGCATGGCAGAGCGCACCGAAACCCTCGTGCACGCCCACCGCAGCTGGGTCGCCGACGTCTCGCACCAGCTGCGCACGCCGCTGACCGCGCTGCGGCTGCGGCTGGACGTGCTGGTCGCCGAGGCTGCTGAGGCCGAGGCTGCTGTCACTGAGGCTGCTGAGGCTGAGGCCGCTGTCGCCAAGGTTGCCGAGGCCGAGGCCACTGCCGCCGGGGCTGCCGAGGCCGGGGCTGCTGAGGCCGGGGCTGCTGAGGCCGGGGCTGCCGACTCGGCGAAGCAAAGCTCCGCCGCGGCAGCCGCCGAACCGGACGACATGCCGGCGCCGCCCGACCAGGCATCGCGATCCTCCCCCGCCTCCCCGTGGGACAGGCCCGACCTCGCCGCCGAACTGGCCGGCGTCCAGGAGGAGATCGAGCGCTTCTCCCGCCTCGTGGACGGCCTGCTCGCCGTGGCCCGGGCCGAATCGGTCGTCGCCCGGCGCGAGGCGGTGCCGGTGGCCGACGTCGCGGCCGAGCGCGTCGCCGCCTGGGAGCCGTTGGCTCGCGAGCACGGCCAGGACCTGCGCGCCGTCGCCGCGAGCGCCGGCCGGCCGGCGCAGGCGTACCTGGCGCCCGGCGACCTGGAGCAGATCCTCGACAACGTGATCGCCAACGCGCTGGCAGCGGTCCCCGCCGACGGTCACGTCCGCGTGGAGTCCGCCCTGGACCAGGACAGCGACCGGGTCGTCGTGCGCATCGTCGACGACGGCCCGGGGATGACCGAGGCGGCCAAGCAGACCGCCTTCCGGCGCTTCGGCACCAGCAGCGGCTCGGGCAGCGGCCTGGGCCTGGCGATCGTGGACCGCCTCGCCGCCGCGAACGGCGGCGAGGTCCGGCTGGCGGACACCGCCGGCGGCGGCCTCACCGTCATCGTTGAGCTTCCAGCAGCGTCTTCGGCGAGCTGACAGGACGGCGCCGTACTCCTTATATATGTGCGGCAGTTTTCTTTGCCTTTTCTGAAGGATCGGTGCGCCATGCTGTGTCCGACAGCCCCTGTGCCAGCCACAGCGACCGCCCCAGGAAGGACCTGCCTGACCGTGTCCGCGACAACCCGGCCCAGCCATCGCATGCCCACCGGAGCCGAGGCCACGGGAGAAGTCGACAGCGTCGGCGCGGAAGGCAACGAACGGCTCACCGCGATCACCGGCGCCCTCCTGCTCATCCTGTTCGCGATCGAGGGCGTGACCATCCTGCAGCTCGGCGGGCTGCTGTACTGGCACTACTTCTTCGGGTTCCTGCTGGTCGGACCGGTGTGCGTGAAGATCTGCGCCACCGTCTACCGCTTCGCGCGCTACTACACCGGCAAACCGGCCTACGTGCGCAAGGGCCCGCCGATGATCGTGTTGCGGGTGTTGGGCCCGTTCGTCGTTCTGACCTCGTGCGCGGTTCTGACGACCGGGATCCTGCTGGGCTTCGCCAAGTCGGAGACGGTTCTCGGGCTGCCGATGCTGTTCCTGCACAAGGGATTCTTCATCGTGTGGGCCGGCGCCATGACGATCCATGTCCTGGCCTACGTCTGGCGCCTGCCGAGCCTGGTCGCCTCCGACGTCCCGGGAGCCCGCCGGATGCGCGGGGCGGCGACGGCGGTCGGCGGAAGCGCGCTGCGCTGGTCGGTGACCGTGGCCGGGCTCGCCGGCGGTCTGGTGTTCGCCATGCTCGCCGCGCACCTGTCATCCTCTTGGCGGTGAACCCGGCTTCCCCACCGCACTGCGGCTGGTTTCCTGAGCTGCGGCTAAGCGGCGTGGCGAAGATCTTTACCTTCTCTGAAGGACTTCCGAACCTGTTTCTCATGGGCGCCGGGTAATCCTGGTGACGTACGGATAGGTACTGATCCAGCCAGCGTCCGATGGGAGCCGAGGCGATGGATGCCAGAACGCGTAACGCCGTCGCCGCGCGGGACCGGTCGGTCAGCCGGGTCAACCACATGACCTGGCGGATCGGAAGCTTCGCGGCGGTCGGCGCGGTGGTGCTCGGGGCGGGGTTCGCCCATCTGATTCCGACCCATCTTCCGCACTTCGATTCGGGCGGCGACTCGGGTTCTTCGGGCACGACGGGAGACAACGGGTCGTCGAACACCGGCAACGGCGGCGGGCTCCAGGGTCCGGGAACCGTGCCGCAGCAGGGCTCCGGGAGCGGCAGCCACGTCACGTCCGGCGGGTCCTGAACGCCATGCGTGCGCGTACCGCCGCGGCGGCTGTCGGCCGGGTCGAGTTCGCCGCACTCGGCGGGCTCGCGGTCGTGCTCACCACCGACCCCGGCGGCATCGAGGCGGCGACGGAAGCGGTGCGGGCCGAAGTCGCGGCGATCGACGCGGCGTGCAGCCGCTTCCGTGAGGACTCCGACCTTTCGCGGGTGAACGCGCGCTCCGGGGAGTTCGTCGAGGTAGGCCCGCTGTTCGCCGAGGCGCTGGCCGCCGCGCTCTGGGCGGCCCGGATCACCGATGGCGACGTGGATCCCACGTGCGGCACGTCGGTGCGATCGCTCGGCTACGACGCGGACTTCGCGGACCTCGCGACCGGTCCCGTCCGATCGGCGGTGCCAAGCGCCGGGGCCGGATGGACGGCCGTCGACTGGGACGAGGCGCGGTGCGCGGTCCGGATTCCGGCCGGGACCGCGCTGGATTTCGGGGCCACCGCCAAGGCGCTCGCGGCGGATCGGGCCGCCGGACGGGCGGCCGCTGCCGCCGGCTGCGGTGTCCTGGTGAGCTTGAGCGGCGACCTCGCCGTCTGCGGACCGGCGCCGGAGGCCGGCTGGCACGTCCTGGTCACCGATGACCACCGCAGCGACGAATCCGCCCCCGGCCAGGCCGTCGTCATCACCGAAGGCGGGCTGGCCACCTCCAGCACCACGGTGCGGGCCTGGCAGGCCTGGTCGGACGAGACGGTCCCGCAGCTCGTCACCGTCCACCACATCGTCGATCCCCGCACCGGCCGGCCCACCGACGGCTCGTGGCGCACCGCCTCGGTCGCGGCCGCCACATGCCTGGATGCCAACATCGCGGCCACCGCCGCGATCGTGCGCGGCCACGCCGCCGCGCGTTGGCTCGCCGGGTTGGGACTGCCCGCGCGCTTGGCGCGCGCGGACGGTTCCGCGGTGACCGTCGGCGGTTGGCCGGAGGACCCCGGTAGCGCGGCGCCGCCAGTCAGCGCTCTGCCGAAGCTCGGCATCGCGGCGGTCCGCCGCCCGGTGCTTCCGCGCCGGCACCCGCTCACCGGCGGCCGGCCATGATCCTCGCGTCCAACGTCGTCGCCTCGAACAGCTGGCTCTGGTACGCGACCCGCGCCACCGGCGTCATCGCCCTGATCCTGCTGACGGGCAGCATGGTGCTCGGCATCGTCGTGCGGGTGCGCGCGGCCTCGGAGCGGTGGCCGCGCTTGGTCACGCTCGGAGTGCACCGCAACCTGTCGCTGCTGGTGCTGGCGTTCCTCGGAGTGCACATCCTCACCGCGGTCGTCGACAGCTACGCGCCGGTGGGGTGGCTGTCGGTCATCGTGCCGTTCGCCTCGTCGTATCGGCCGCTGTGGCTCGGATTCGGAACCGTCGCGTTCGACCTGCTGATCGCGGTGACCGTCACCAGCCTGCTGCGCACCCGCATCAGCGCCCGCCTGTGGCGGCTGGTCCACTGGGCCGCCTACGCGTGCTGGCCGTCCGCGGTCATCCACGGCTTGGGAACGGGATCGGACGCCAAGCAGCCGTTCGTCCTCGGCGTGACGGTGTTCTGCGTGGTGGCCGTGCTCCTGGCCGGCACCTGGCGGTTGGCGTCCGGCTGGCCGGAGCACGCCGCCGCGCGCCTCGCCGCCGGCACGACCGCGGCGGCGCTCACGATCGGTGTCCTGGCCTGGGCGCTCGCCGGTCCCCTGCGCCCCGGATGGGCCGCACGATCCGGTACGCCGGCCGTGCTTCTGGCGCGCGTGCAAGCGCCGGCTTCCCAGGCCTCGTCGCAGCTCCCCGTCCTGCCCTTCACGACGAACGTCTCCGGGACCTCCAGCACCAGCGTTTCGGACTCCGGCACGACGACCGTCGCCCTCGATGGACAGGGCACTGATGTCACGTTCCACATCGCCATCAGCGGTCCGGCGACGTCCGGAGGAGGAGTGCGCATGACCAGCAGCCAGGTGGCCTTCGGCCCCGCGGCGAATCGGCATCAGTACACCGGACACGTGACTTCGCTGAACGGAAACACCATCCAGGCGACGGTGACCGACAGCGCCGGATCCAACGTCGCGCTCGGCTTCGACCTCACCCTCTCCGGCTCCGCGCTGAGCGGTTCGCTGACGGCGAGCGCGTCGTGAACACCCCGGCGCGCCTCACCGCCACCGGTGCCGACTACGCCAATCTGGCGACGCACGTGCGCCGCCACGGCCCGCTGCCGGTGCTCGACGCCGCGTCCATCATCGACGTCGTCGAGCGCTCGGGCCTGACCGGACGCGGCGGTGCGGCGTTCCCGACCGGCCGCAAGCTGCGGACCGTGGCCGGGAACGCGCGGCGGTCGGGCGCGGTGGTGATCGCGAACGGATGCGAAGGCGAGCCGGCCAGCGCCAAGGACCGCAGCCTTCTGCTGAAGGCACCGCACCTGATCCTCGACGGCATCACCCTGGGCGCCCGGGCCGTCGGCGCCGGGCACGCGTACCTCTGCGTCCACGAAGGCCGGCACGACCTTCTCAGCGCCCTGCAACGCGCGCTGTCGGAACGAAGGGCGGCAGGACTGCCGGACGTGGACATCTCCGTCACCGAGGTCCCGGACCGCTACGTCGCCAGCGAAGAGAGCTCACTGGTGCACCTGCTCAACGGCGGTCCGGCGCTGCCGCTGTCCACACCGCCACGCCCCTTCGAGCGCGGCGTCCGGGGCCGGCCGACGCTGGTCGACAACGTCGAGACGCTGGCCCACCTCGCCCTGGCCGTCCGGCACGGCGCCGACTGGTTCCGCACCGCCGGGACCCCGGACGCACCCGGGACAACGCTGGTCACCCTGGGCGGCTCGGTCGTGGCCCCGGGCGTCTACGAGGTCGGACTCGGCCTGTCGGGCGCCGATCTGCTGGCCGTCGCCGGCGGCCCCGGCGAACCGCTCGGCGCGGTCCTCGCCGGCGGCTACTTCGGCGCGTGGGTGCGTGCCGACCGCTTCGCCGCGGCCCCGATCACCCCGCACGGACTCCAGAGCGCCGGTGCGGCGATGGGCGCGGGGATCTTCCTCGCGCTGCCCGCGACGTCCTGCGGACTCGCCGAGACCGCACGGATCGCGAGGTACCTGGCCGACCAGAGCGCCAACCAGTGCGGCCCCTGCCTCAACGGCCTGCCCGCCCTCGCCGACGCCCTCACCACCCTCGCCCTCCAAGGCGGCCGCAAGGCGCCCGGAACCATCACCGCGCTCTCGCCCTACATCACCGGCCGCGGCGCCTGCCGCCACCCCGACGGCGCCGTCCGCCTGATCGCCAGCGCCCTGACGGTGTTCGCAGACGACGTCCGCGCCCACGCCCAGCGCGGCCCCTGCCAAGGACTGCGCCGCGCCCCGATCCTGCCGGTCCCGGCCCCGGTGGCGACCACACGAACCCGCCCCCTCACTCCGGCGAAGGTGTGACATGCCCAAACGGCACAAGGACCGCACCCTGCGTGTAGATCCCATCAAGTGCGAAGGCCACGCGCTGTGCATCGAGGCCTTCCCCGAGATGATCACCGCCGACCCCTGGAACTATCCGGTCCTCAACCCGCACTCCATTCCGCCGCATCTCCTGCGCCATGCCGAACATGCCGTGAAGGTGTGTCCGGTACTGGCGCTGCGGATCGAGACACACGATGGGGGCTGATACGGGCAGAG